>Ga0172367_10001727_pt1 | contig 31041 bp, 20 predicted proteins | sample Lak10m_FD_114542 | JGI IMG/M metagenome (GOLD analysis project Ga0172367, IMG submission 114542) | Freshwater microbial communities from Kabuno Bay, South-Kivu, Congo - kab_022012_10m | ecosystem: Environmental > Aquatic > Freshwater > Lake | place: Democratic Republic of the Congo: South-Kivu...
CGAGCGCCGCAAGGAAATCGCGCAGATCGCGATGATGCACCCGAACACGTTCGTCGCGCAGACCTCCTGCGCCATGTCGAACCACTTCTACAAGTCCATCATGGCGGCCAACGAGTTCGACGGCCCGGCGGTCATCAGCGTTTACACCACCTGCCAGCCCGAGCACGGCGTGGGCGACAACCTCGCCATGAACCAGTCCAAGCTGGCCGTGGACACCCGCACCTTCCCCGTGCTGATCTACGATCCGCGCAAGGGCAACAAGATCGCCGAGCGCCTCAGCCTCCAGGGCAACCCCGCGCCGAAGGAGGACTGGTATAAGGATCCGAAGACGGGCGACCTCTTCGACTTCGTCATGTTCGCCCGCACCGAAGGCCGCTTCTCGAAGCACTTCGACAAGGACGGCAACCCCTCGCCGCTGATGCTCGAAGCGAAGCAGGACCGCTTGGACAACTGGCGCGTCCTCCAAGAGCTGGCCGGCATCATCTGAGCCAACGTCTATCCGAATCACGCGAAGCCCCGGTCGCCAGACCGGGGCTTTTGCTTTGCTCCCGGAGCGCGGCGTTTACGCCGCAGAAGGCCACGCTGGCAGTGGCATGTTCGCACCACCATTGACCTGCCCACGTCTCTGCGGCCTGAAGGCCGCGCTCCTTGTCGAGGCACGCCCTCGCCCCACTACATCGGCCTTTGCACTCGACCCCTCCCGCGTCGCTGTTTAGCCTGCGCGCCTTTCTGGAAGCCATGTTGCACCTGAAGCTCCAAGCCAGTCTCCAAGCCGCCGTCCGGGCCGTCCTGCCGGACGCGGACACTGTCGCGATCCTAGTGCGCCCCTGCCCCGATGCGCGCCACGGGGATTACCAATCCAACGCGCTCATACCGCTGGCCAAGCAGCGCAAGCTCAACCCCCGCCAGCTCGCCGAGCAGGTGAAGGCCGCTCTCGATGTATCTGAACTCTGCGACGCCGTGGACATCGCCGGACCGGGCTTCCTGAACTTCCGCATCCAGCCCGCCGCACTGGCCGCCGTGCTGCAAACCGCCGCGCGCGGGGAGCATCTGTTCTTCGCCCAAGCCGCGCAGCCGCGCACGGTGGTGATTGACTTCAGCTCGCCGAACGTGGCCAAGCCCATGCACGTCGGCCACATCCGCTCCACAGGCATCGGCGACGCTCTCCAGCGCGTCTTCCGCCTGCTCGGGCACCGGGTCATCTCGGACAACCACATCGGCGACTGGGGCACGCAGTTCGGCAAGCTCCTGCTCGGCTGGAAGCAAATCCTCGACCGCGACGCGCTGGGCGCGGATGCCATCGCCGAGCTGGAACGGCTCTACCGAGTCATCAACGCGGAGTGCGATGCGACGCCTGCTCGGCTGGAGGAAGCCAAGCAGGAGCTGGTGAAGCTCCAGGCCGGCGACGCGGAAAACACCGCCGTCTGGCAAGAGATGATCCGCGTCTCACAGGCGCAGTTCGATACGATCTATGGCCGGCTCGGCGTGAAGTTCGATCATGCGCTGGGCGAAAGCTTTTACAACCCGCAGCTCGGCGCGGTCGTCACCGACCTGTTGGCACGCGGCATCGCCCGCGAGAGCGAGGGCGCAGTGGGCGTGTTCAGCGATGGCTCGATGCCTCCGAAGTCCGACCCCCTCCTCGTCAACCGCGACGGCGCGTGGGTGGCTGACCCCGCGCTCGTGCGCAAGAGCGACGGCGGCTTCAACTACATGACCACCGACCTCGCCACGGTGGACTACCGCCTGAAGACTTGGTCGCCGGACGAGATTGTCTATGTGGTGGATGACCGGCAGGCCCCGCACTTCCGCAAGCTGTTCCTCACCTTCGCCCGCTGGCAGCCCGAGGCGGCCAAGCAGGTGAAGCTCGTCCACGTCGGCTTCGGCAAAATCCTCGGCGAGGACGGCAAACCGTTCAAAACCCGCAGCGGCGACACGGTGAAGCTCGGCGACCTGCTCGACGAAGCCGAGGAACGGGCGCTCAAAGTGGTGACGGAGAAGAATCCCGACCTGCCCGAGGCGGAGCGAAAGGCAATCGCCCGCGTGGTCGGCCTCGGCGCGGTGAAATACGCCGACCTGCTGCCGAACCGCCAGAGCGACTACCAGTTTAGTTGGGAGAAGATGCTGGCGTTGCAGGGCAACACCGCGCCTTACCTGCTCTACGCCTACACGCGGGTGCGGAGCATCTTCCGCAAGGGCGGCGCGGACAGCGCGATGTTGACCACGCAGCTTCCCGCGTTGAACGCACCGGATGAAATCGCGCTGGCGAAGCAGTTCATGAACTTCGGCCTCGTGCTGGAGGCGGTCGCGGAGGAATACCGCCCGAACTTCCTCTGCAACTACCTCTACGACCTCGCCGGCCTCTTCGCGCGCTTCTACGAGAGCTGCCCCGTGCTCAAGGCCGAGGGTGCCGAGCGCGCCACCCGCCTGCTGCTGTGCGACCTCACGGGCCGCGTGCTCAAGCAGGGCCTGGAAGCGCTCGGCATCGAAGTCACTGAGCAGATGTAGTCTGGTCGCGGAGTGGCACATCGAATGGCCGAGTTTGGGGTTGCGTCGCGGTCGGAGTTCCGGCGATAACGCACGCAACAAACCACACGGGGACAAGCGCATGGGCGAACAGGCTGAAATCGGCTACAAAATCTGGGCGGTGGACGATGTCGTCTATGGCCCGGTGGACATGCCGACGCTGGTGGAGTGGATCAAGGACGAGCGCGTGGTGGCGGACACCTGGGTCTTTGTCATCCACGAGGGCAAGTGGATCAAGGCGGGGCAGATGCCGGAGATGCGGACGGTCTTCAACGCCGTCCTGCCCGGCAGCATTCCCAATGCCCCGGCCCCGCTGATCGCCGGCATCAAGCCCGGCGCGTTACGGCGCGTGAAGATTCTTGGCGAGATGAGCGACCAGCAGCTCGGCCGGTTTGCGCAGTTCATGGAGGTGGAGAACGCCCGGCAGTTCCATACCATCGTCAAGCAGGGCGACCCCGGCGACGCGATGTATTTGATTCTGGAAGGCGAGCTGCGGGTCCGGCAGATGATTGGCGGCAAGGAAACCGTGCTCGTCACGCTGCTGGCGGGCGAGTTCTTCGGCGACATTTCGCTCTTCGACCACGGCCCGCGCTCGGCGGACGTGGTGGCCAACAACAACTCCGTCCTGCTGAAGGTCTCCGCCGCCAACTTGCAGCGCATGGTCCAGGAAGCGCCGGAGCTGGCCACGCCCTTCCTGATCGCCGTCTGCAAGACGCTCACGGCCCGCATCCGCGCGGACAACAAACGCCTGCGCGACTCCATCAATGTGGCGCGCGCCTCGCGCTGAAGCCGGCGGCTGAATCCGCCCCCTCCCCGCGCCGTCAATCGCCCAGTCGGTTCAAACCAAAACTCGAAACCCATTCATGAAACGCCTCCGCCTCGCCTTCACCATCGCCTCCTTCACCGCCGCCATCGTCGCCCAGGCTGACGAGGTCAAACTCAGCAATGTCCACCTCTGCTGCGGCAGTTGCGTCAAGGGCGTGGAAAAGGTCGCCGCCAAGGTCAGCGGCGCGACCGTCTCGATTGACAAGGACGCCGGCACGGTCGCCATCTCCTCCAGCAGCAAGGCGGCGCTCCAGCAGACCGTGGACGCGCTCGTGGCCGCCGGCTACTACGGCAAGTCCAGCGACAGCTCGATCAAGCTCGCCGGCAGCGGCGCGAAGGACGGCAAGGTGCGGTCGCTCAAGGTTGAGGGCGTCCACCTGTGCTGCGGCAAGTGCGTGACCGCCGTGCAGGGCGCGATCAGCAAGGTGCCCGGCGTCAAGGGCAACACCGCCGAGAAGAACGCGAAGGTCTTCGAGGTCACCGGCGACTTCAGCGCCAAGGCCGTCTTCGACGCGCTGAACGGGGCCGGGTTGACCGGCAAGGTGGCGAAGTAAGCCGCTGCTCCTTCAACCGGCCCGCGAGTCTGCTCGCGGGCCTTTTTGTTGCCGCCCGATTGAACCTGAGAAGGACAGTTGGAACCACGGAAGGCACGGAACACGCGGACACGAGGCGGCTGGTCTGCACAGGGTCGTCACCGCGAAGATGAATCCCCGACCGATGGGAAGCCCCGCTGCGTTTCCATGTGTTCCGTGGTTCCAACCATTGGAATTAGGTTGAAGCAAGCGAGCGGGGCGGCGCTCAATTCCCCCATGCACCGCCGCGCCTTTCTCCAAGCCACCGCAGTTTCCACCCTCGCGCTCGCCGCGGTCGCCGCTGAAGCGCCGCGCCGCGTTCGCATCGGCTTCCTCGGGTGCAGCCATTCGCACGGGATGCCGAAGGTGAAACTCGCGTTGGAGTCGGCGGATTGGGAGTGCGTCGGCGTCTTCGAGCCGGGCGCCAAATATCGGACGGCAGCGGAGAAGCTAGGCGCGAAGGCGCTTCCCCAGGAGCAAGTTCTTGCCGGCAGCGAAGTCATCGCCGTCGAGTGCGACGCGAAGGACCGGCACCGGCTGGCCAAGCTCGCGTTGCAGGCCGGGAAGCATGTCCACCTCGAGAAGCCGCCGACCGTGACGCTCGCCGAGTTCCGCGAACTGCTTGCGCTGGCCCGCGAGAAGAAGGTCCGGATGCAGATGGGCTACATGTGGCGCTTCAATCCCGGCATCAACGCCGCGCTGGAGGCCGCGCGCCAGGGCTGGCTCGGCGACGTGTATCTCGTGCGCGGCGTCATCAACACGAACCTCAACGCCGAGTCGCGGCGTTCGTTCGGCGAGATCGCCGGCGGCACGATGTTTGAGCTGGGCTGCCACCTGGTTGACCCGCTCGTGCGCCTGCTGGGCAAGCACGCCAAGGTGACGCCCGTCCTGCGCCACGATGCCAAGGACGCCGACGCGCTCGCCGACAATTGTGTCGCCGTCTTCGACTTCAAGCGCGCCGTCGGCATCATCAGCAGCGCAACGATGCAGCCCACGGCCGGCGCGCACCGGACCTTCGAGATTCAGGGGACCAACGGCATTGCCGTGGTGAAGCCGCTGGAGCAGCCGGTGTTGACGATAGACTTGGCGAAGGACGCCGGGCCTTACAAGAAGGGCAGCCAGGTCATCAACTTCCCGCCCTACAGGCGCTACGTGCCGGAGTTCGCCGAACTGGCCGCGTGCGTGCGCGCCGGCAAGCCGCTCGCGGTCACGCCAGAGGAGGACGCGCTGGTGCATGAGGCGCTGCTCAAGGCCAGCGGGATGCACTGAGCGGCAGTTCCACGTTCAATGTTTTAGGTTCAAAGTTCCAACGCACGGTCGCAGGCGCAATGGGATGCGGGGCGAGGACAACGGAACTTTGAACGGAACTTTGAACTTTGAACTTTGAACTTTGACCCCTACCGTCCGGCCCGTTTTACATGGCGCTGCAACTGTTCAACACACTGACCCGCACGGTGGAGAAGTTCGTCCCGCTGGACCCGCAGGGCCGGCATGTCGGGATGTATTGCTGTGGGCCAACCGTCCACGACTTCGCCCACATCGGAAACTTCCGCACCTTCGTCTTCACCGACCTGCTGCGGCGCTACCTGGAGTTCCGCGGCTACGACGTGCTCCATGTGATGAACATCACGGACGTGGAGGACAAGATCATCAAGCGGGTGCGGGAGCGGCTGACGACGCTCCGCGAGTTCACCAGCAAGTATGAAGCCGAGTTCCTCGCGGACTTCGACGCGCTCCAGTGCAAGCGCCCGCACCTCCTGCCGCGCGCCACGGAACACATCCCGGAGATTGTCGCGCTCATCGAGAAGCTCGTCGCGCGCGGCATCGCCTATCAGGCGGCGGACGGCTCCGTTTATTTCAGCATCGAGAAGTATCGCGGCTGCGGCTGCCAATACGGCCAGCTCGTGAACTTGAACTTCGACGCCATGCGCGTGGGCGAGCGCGTGGCGAGCGACGAATACGAGAAGGAGGCCGTGGCCGACTTCGCGCTGTGGAAGCAGCGGGTGCCGGAGGATGGCGACGTGTTCTGGCCCAGCCCGTGGGGCGAAGGCCGGCCTGGCTGGCACATCGAATGCAGCGCGATGAGCATCAAGCATCTGGGCGAGAGCTTCGACCTGCACCTGGGCGGCGAGGACCTGATGTTCCCGCATCACGAGGACGAGATCGCGCAGAGCGAGGGCGCGCTGAAGTATCCGCCAGGCCGGCGCTTCGTGGAGCACTGGATGCACGGCTCGCACCTGCTGGTCGAGGGCAAGAAGATGAGCAAGTCGCTCGGGAACTTCTTCACGCTGCGCGACCTGCTGGCCAAGGGTTTCAGCGGCCGGGAAATCCGCCACCTCCTGCTCAAGGCGCACTACCGGGCGCAGTTCAACTTCACACTCGACGGCCTCGCGGGCGAGCGCGCCTCGCTGGCGCGGCTGGACGAATGCCTCGGCAAGCTGCGCGAACTCGCCGACGGCGTGGCCGTGCCGCCCGAGCAGGGCCTGCTCATCGCCTTCACGAAGGCAATGGACGATGACCTGAATGTCTCCGCCGCGTGGGGCGCGGTCTTCGAGTGGGTGACGGAGACGAACCGCAGGCTGGCCGCGAACCAGTTGACCAGGCCGCAGGCAGCGGCGGCGCTCGAAGCGTGGAACCGCGTGGACGAGGTCTTCGGCCTCGGCACCGCGAAGACCGACGCCGTGCCGGCCGAAGTGCTGGCGCTCGTCGAGGCCCGGCAGGCCGCGCGCATGGCAAAGGACTTCAAGCGCAGCGACGACGCCCGCGACCAGCTCAAGGCGTTGGGCTGGGCGGTGGAAGACACGCCAAAGGGGCCGCGCGTGAAGCGATTGTAGTCGCAGCCTTCAGGCTGCGATTCGCAACCTGAAGGTTGCGACTACCATGTCCGGACTGTTCATCACGTTTGAAGGCACCGAGGGCGGTGGCAAGAGCACGCAAATCGCACTGCTCGCCGAGCGCCTGCGCAAGCTCGGCCATCGCGCACGCCTGCTGCGCGAACCGGGCGGCACGCCCATCGGCGAGGAAATCCGGCACCTGCTCAAGCATCACCCCGCCAACGAGGTGATGATGCCCGAGGCCGAGCTGCTCCTGATGAACGCCAGCCGCGCGCAGCTCGTGCTGGAGGTCATCCGCCCCGCGCTGGCGGCGCGCGAAATCGTGCTGTGCGACCGCTTCTACGATTCCACCACGGCCTACCAAGGCTACGGGCGGCAGCTTGACCTGGCCCTGGTGAAGTCGGTCATTGACTTCGCCGTCGGGCGCACCCGACCGCACCTGACGCTGCTGCTGCGCGTGCCCACGGAGGTGAGCGAGGCGCGACGGCTGGCGCGGCAGTCGGCGTCCGCCGGACCGCGCGACCGCTTCGAGGAGGCGGATCGGGCGTTCTTCCGGCGGGTTGAACATGGCTTTGAAAAGATCGCTGAAGCCGAACCGGAGCGGGTGCGGATCGTGGACGCGACGCAGAGCATTGAGGCGGTGCATGACGACGTCTGGCGGCTGGTGGCGCCGCACCTGTCACCGCTGGGGGATTATTGAGAATCGTGCCAGGGAGTATGACGCGGTCACGGCAGCCCCATCGGCTGTCACGCTGACGCACGAGGCCCAGTGGCAGGGGACACACTGACGGAAGCCGCGGAACACGGGGAAATCAGACCGGCCGGCGCGAGGAACCGCCTACTTCTTTGCCGAGAGGGCGGCGTTGGTGCGGCGGAGGCGCACGGTCAGCTCCAGGGCGATGTTGCGCATGACCGCGAGGCCGAGGTTCGGCTCGCGCTGCGTCATCTCGAAGAACTGCGGGCGCTGCATCACGAGCAGGATGCTGGCCTGCTTGGCAATGGCGAGCGCGCCGCGCTTGCCGCCGTCGAGGAAGGACAGTTCGCCGAACACCTGCCCCTGCCCGAGGGTGGCGATGGGCGCGGTGTTCTCCTCCAGCAGGATGTCAATCTGGCCGCGCATGACGACGTAGGCCTCGTGGCCCTGGTCGTCCTTGCCGAAGATTTTCTCGCCGGGGCGGAACAGCTTCTGCGTGAACAGGCGCGCGACCTTGCGCAGCTCGCCGTCGCCGAGGCCCTTGAACAGCTCGAGGTCGCGCAGGAGGTTGATGATGGCGACGCCGATGCTCTGGTCCTGGAGGCAGTGCTTGATGACGTTGACGATGACCAGCGCGTGGGCGGTGAGCTTGTCGTGCTCGATGCTGTAGGTCTGGTTGAGCTTCACCATCTTCACGAGGTCCATCGTGCCGTCGTGGACCTTGTGGAAGCCGGGGAGGTAGGCGGCGGGGACGAAGCCGAGCTGCTCCGCGCTGATGAGGAGCTTCACCGAGCCGGTGAGCACGTCCATCTCCACGTAGGCGGCGCTCAACTCCGCCTGCGCGGCCTTGGTGACGTGCTGGAGCACCGCGCCCATCGAGAGGTTGTCCGTGCAGAAGCCCTCCATGATGCGCACGCACCGGTCCTGCTCGTCGTAAAGGTAGCGCATCCCGGCGACGATCTTGTCCTCGCGGCGGCAGAGCACGGCACGCAGGGTCATGGCGGAGGAAACCCGCATGAAGCCGGTGCCCCAGTTGAAGTTGCTGGAGATTTCCTGCGGCGGGTTCTGGGCGGCGGCGGCCTCGCGGGCCGTCTTGTAGTCCTCCTCCGACGCCGGGCTGATCACCACGTCCGTCTGCAAGGGATACCCGGTGCCGCCGTCCCGGATGGCGGGCGCGCCCGGGATGACGAGGTGCTGCAACACCACGGCCGCCAGCTCGCCAATCTGGGGCAGCGACTCCGAGAGCGGGAGGCGGTTGGAGGCCATCGAGCGCGCCCGTTTCACGTAGAAAAGCACTTCCTCGCGCGTCTTGGTGATGTGCTTGAGCGGCTGGAAGCCCACGCAGACGAACCCCGTCTTCTCGATGAGCACCTGCTGCGGGTTGTCCGAGGCCAGCACGCGCGTCACGCACATCTGCCGGCGCAGCACCGCCAGCTCGGTGATCTTGTTGAGCAGCGCCTCCGCCGAGCCGTCGGAGTAGCTGGCGGGGTGGAAGAGATTGCGCCCGAGGTTGCAGACGGGGTTCTCGTTCGCCGTCACCGCGCCGAGGACGGAGATGCTGGCCTGAATCTTGCCGCCGTCCTCCGCCACCCAGGTTTCATTGCCCGGCAGGCCGGAAGCCAGCTCGGCCGCGACCCAGGCGGGGTCGTAAATCTGCTTGTTGGGGTGGTCCTCGCCCAGCGTCGCCTTGACGAGCTGGATCCAGGCAGCGGCGTCCTCGGTCGCTGCTTTGCGGATGGTCGCTGCCATAATCAGGTGCCGGACGATGCAGTCTTCAACGGGGCCAGTGGAAAGTGTTTGTTGGTGCGCACGGCAGGACTTGAACCTGCATGATGTTACTCACTAGAACCTGAATCTAGCGCGTCTGCCAATTCCGCCACGTGCGCACTTTTGATGTCCAGGCTCGCGCGCTTTTCCAAGGCCGGTCGTTGACGATCCGCTCCGCTCACGTCGGCAACTTCAACACTCCAGCCGGCGGTGTCTTGCGCCCGCGCCTGCATCGGCTGGGAAGCTACCAAAGGGTGCTCGCCGCACGCAAGCGTCCAGTGCGCCGGTCAGTCGAGATTCCGCTCGTCCGGGCGCTCGTCGTCCTCCGGCCGGGGGAGGTTCTCCGGGGTCTCCGCCGAGGTCTTCACCATTTCACCCAGCAACTGATGGAAGTCGTCCAGCCCGCTGGCCGGGATGATGATGGTGTCGCGGCGGCCCTGGACATCCTCGGTGATGCGCAGGAACCGGCCGCGCGGGTTTTCCCGCAGGGTGAAGATGAAGAGCTTGCGCTCGACGCTGAGCTTCTCCGTGCGCAACGCGTCCTCCGGGAGCGGCTGCCTGGACGGGCCGGAATGGTGGTGATGCGGACGGCGACCGTAGGGCGAGGGGCGTTCGTTCGAGAGCATGACCGGCAGGCCCGCCGGCGGCGCCATTGCCCCGGGAGGTCAGCGTCACGTCTCTGCCCATCACGTCCGGTTGTCAATGCCGAATTTGTTGATCGGCGAGACGAAGCGCGGGGCCTCGCCCGTGTGGATGACGCGCGCGAGGTAAAGCCACAGGGACAGCAGCATGACGAGGTTCATCGCCTGCGAAACGCCATGCCACAGGCCGAACGACCTGGCCGCCGCCTCCCGCTGCGGCGCGGTGGCCGGGGAGCGGTAATGATCGGCATATTTCACGCGCTGAAGCTCCTTGAGCTTGGGCTGGAGCCAGACGCCGCCGAGGAGGCTCAGGCCCAGCACCCCGCCCACCAGCCAGACCGTGAGGCGCGGCGGCACCTTGCCGGAATACATCCACTCCGCCCCCAGATGCGCCAGCGCGAGCAGGCCGCAGAGGTAGTGCAGGACGAAGTAGCGGCTGATGACCAGCTCGGCAATGGCCCCGTTGTAGGGCGGTGGGAAGAGCCGCTTCATCTCCTCCGTGAAGAAGGCCGGCCCGGCGAAGAAGGTGAAGAAGATCGTCGAGCCGAACCACACCGCCGCCACCGTCACGCCGAAGAATCGCAGAAAGGAAAGCACGCCATCATGCTAGGGAAGGCTCCCCGCCGCTGCCAAGCCTCGATTCCGCCGGGCTTTCGCAGCGGTTGTTCATGGCGAAAAGCCCGTCACCCCCCCGGCTGGCCGGACTCCGTGGCCTTCGCTGCCAGGCTCGCCAGCGTCACGTCGGCTGCCGCAGCCTTTTCCGCCGCCTGAATCCGCTCGCATTGCTCGCGCACCTGCTCCCGCGTGGCGTCCTCCCGGGTGGCCACCCCGCCGTTCCGGGCGGTGCGCAGCGCCTGCAGCACGTCGTGACAGGTGATTTGCTCCAAGGGCCGCGCCGGCAGATAGGTCACGGTCCCCTGCCCGCCCTCCACCAGCAGCCGCCCGCCGGCCAGCGAGGCAAGAATCCTGCCCGTCAGGCGCGTCGGCACGCCGAGCGTCTCGGACAACGCCGTGCCGCTCCCGGGCGGCTCCCCGGCCTGAAACCGGCGGGCGATCTCCACCATCAGCCGCAGGCCGATGAACTCCCGGCTGCGCTGGTCGAGATTCTCCACCTGCCGTTCCTGAAAATAGGCCCGGCGGTTCTGGAAGCTGTAGGCCACCTGCGCGCCGAAGAGCAGGATCAACCACGAAAAGTAGAGCCCGATCATCACCACCGGCACCATGCCCAGGCTGCCATAGACCTTGTTGTTCGCGACCACGCGCGACACGTAGAGCACGCTCAGGAGGTTGTTGAGCTGCCAGAGGCAGCCGCCCACCACGCCCCCCGCCAGCGCCGCCTGCCACTCCACCTTGGTGTTCGGCAGCAGGGCGTAGAAGACCGCGAAGCCCAGGCTCAGGAGTGCGAAGGGCAGAAACTGAAACACCATGTCCATCACCGCTCCCACGATCAACGGCATGGTGAGCAGCTTCTCCTGCACGCTTTTCAACTCCGAGGAGGACGTGAGGCCGATCACCAGGATGAACAGCACCGGCCCCAGCGTCAGCGCCGCCCAATACTGCGTCACCCGCGCGAACCAGTTGCGCCCGCGCGACACCCCCCAGATGTCGTTGAACGTGTCCTCGATGCGCGCCAGCATCATGATCGCGATGAACACCAGCATCAGCGCCGCGCTCGCCGACACCGCGCTGGTCTGCTGGTTCTTCACGAAGTCCTGGATGTCCTTCACCGTCTTGTCCGCCTCCTCGGACGTCCCCGCCGACGGCACCACCGCGCTGACGATGTAGTGGATGAAGTTCTGGATGTGCCTCTGCCCCTCGTCCCCGCGCAGGAAGCCGAACGCGATGCTCACCACCAGCGCCAGCATCGGCACCAGCGCCAGCAGGCTCGAATACGACAGCGCCGCCGCCCGCACCGGCACCCGGTTGCGGATGAAGCTCCTCACCGTCAGCACCCAGAAGTGGATGAACGCCTGCGGGCGGGAAAGCTTGGCCTCGTCCTCCACCGCCTCGTCATGTCCGTGCCACGCGGCGTGCGCGCCGTGGAAGAGCTGTTTGAGGCGGGACAAAGCGTCGTCAACCATGCCCGCACCCTGGCCGAAACCCGGCCGCCGCACGAGCAAAAATGAGCCGGCCCGGGCCAACAGTGTGAACCGGACACCCGCACCAACCTGTAGCGCGGGCAGCCTTGCCCGCGCGTTCAGATCGCCGGATCGCGCGGGCAAGGCTGCCCGCGCTACGAACCACCCGGCTTGCCGTGGTGCGGGTGCCCGGTTGTGCTCTCGTCCATGCACGCCACGACTTCAGGATTGCGCCTCGCTCCCGTTTAATGGCCGCTGTCATTCCCCATGAACCGCGTGCCGCTCGTTGTGAACCTCGCCGCCCTTGCCGGTTCGGGCGGAGCGGCTGCCACCCGCCTGACATCTCTCGTTGGTTCAAGCCGTGCCCAAGTGGAAATCCCCGCCGGGGCCGCCGTCACCCTCCTTGCGGCGGCAGAATTCACCCGTGCGGCTGCCTCACAACCCTTTCCTACCGCCTCACGGGTGATTTCCAGTGCCGCACGGTCCAATTCTGGTGGCGCGCGTGCCAAGTTCACCGCCTCACGGGCGATTTCTAGCGCCTCACGCACGATTTCCGCCGCCTCAGACACCTTTCCGAGCGCCTCACGACCCTTTTCCAGTGACTCAGACCCCTTTTTCACTACCGCAGACCCGATCTCCGATCTGCGATCTCCCATCTCCGAGTCCCCATCCAGCATCCAGTAACCAGCATTCACTGACCTCCCCCTCTCAACCAACAACTCCTCAACCCTCAACCAACCTATGTTCGACGGCTTCAACTTCTCCCATCTCCAGATGCGCTACATCAAACAGGGCATGGACCTCCTCGCCACTTACCGGCCCGATGGCCGCACCCCCGCGCAGGTGCAGACCGACATCACCGACGGCATCGCCATGCGCGACGACTTCCAAGTCAAACTCAGCCAGCGCAACCTCGCCAACGGCGAGCTGGAGGAGGCCATCGCCGCCGGCCATACCCTCTGCGTGCAGGTCTATCCCATCATGCAGAGCCGCTTCCGCAAGGATCACGGCAGCAGCAAGGCCATTGACCGCCTGCCCGTGGACGACCGCACCCCCGCCGAGACCCGCGACCGCATGAAGGCCATCTCCGCCCTCTGGGCCAGCCTGCCCAACCCGCCCGACAGCCTCACCCCGTTCAAGGCCTGGGACACTCTGGGCCGCACCGAGTTCGATGCCACCCCTCACCCTCATCCTCACCAACGAGGGCCTCCTCCTCGCCACCGAGCAGCCCTACGAGCTGGCGCAGGGAAAAATCCACAAGATCAAGGCCGGCTGGGACGACTTCATCACCGCCGCCCTCGCGCAGGGGCGCGGCCAGTTCCTCGCCGGCACCCCTGAGCGCGAGGTCATTGACGCCATCCCCACCGCGCCCGCGCAGCAGCCGCCCGCCCAGGCCGTCATCACCAGCGCCACCAGCCCCGCCGCTGGCGAGGCCGTGCTCGTCTATGACGCCGAGCGCGGCACCAGCTTCGATGTCTTCCGCAAAGGCCCCGGCGACGCGGACTTCATCAAAGTAGGCGACGATCTCATCGTGAAGACCCTCACCCTCACCGGCCTCGTGGCCGGCACGCACGAATTCAAGGTGCTCCCCCGCAACTCGCGCGGCACCGGCCCCGAGAGCGAGGTCAGCGCGGTGAATGTCGCGTGATGGCCTTCGCCAATTTGTTTCAACTTGGAAATCTGTCCGTCACTTGCCCCTTCCAGCATGAAGACCCTGAAGCATCAATCCCGTCGCCATCCACTTATGAGGCCAGCCATTTTCGCCGTCCTGATCGGACTCAATGCAACGCTGGCCGCACAAACCGTCACGGAGCAGACGGCCCCGGCCGTGGAGACCACGCCCACGGAAACCACGACCAAAGCCAAGGTGGACGAGGGGGGCGGGGAACAGGCGATGGCGATGGGCGGCGGGGCCGAGGGCGCGGCCGGCGGTGGCGGGGCCGCCGGCTCGCCCACCGCGCCCGGCACGCTGAACTTTCAGGCCGACCTGTTTACGGGCCGCTTCAACTATTCCATCCCCATCGTGGTGCCGCCCGCCCGCCAGGGCGCGGAGCCGAAGCTGGGCTTGGGCTACAACTCCGCCGGCGGCAACAGTTGGTGTGGCGTGGGCTGGGGCCTCGAGGTCGGCTTCATCCAGCGCGACACGCGCAAGGGCGTGCCCGTCAAGTGGACCAACGGCGTGGCCATGCCGCTCACCGAATATGATGACGACAAGGGCTTCGTCGCCAGCATCGGCGGCGTCAGCGCGAACCTCGTGAAGATCGCCGGCGGCACGCCGGCCGAGTATCGCGCGGAGGTGGACGGGGCCTTCCTCAAGTTCCTCTTCTACGACAACTACTGGCGGGTGGTGGACAAGAGCGGCAACACCTTCCTCTTCGGCCAGACGAACACGACGCGCATGGAGAACCCGAAGTCCGGCTGGACCGCCAACGCGGCGAAGAGCACGTTCCGCTGGGCGCTGGACCGCGTGGTGGACGTGAACGGCAACGAGACGCAGATCACCTACACCAGCGACGGCAACCTGCTCTACCTCTCGCAGATCCGCTACAACGGGAACACCAACAGCCCCGCCCTCACGAACTGGAACACGGTGGACTTCACCCTCACCAGCCGCGCGGACACGAACATCACCTACCAGGGCGGCTTTCGCATCGAGACCCGCAAGCTGCTTTCCGACATCACGGTCAAGGCCGGCGGCTATCAGGCCCGGCGCTACGCGCTCACCTACACCAACTCCGCCGGCACGCTCCGTTCATTGCTCGCTTCCGTGCGGATGTATGGGGCCGACGACTCGACGACCCTCCCGGCGACGACCTTCGTCTATCAGAACAAGCCGCTGTCCTTCGGGGCCGGGCAGGACTGGACCGGAGTTTCCAATCTCGGCCTGCCGTGGTGGGTCTATTCCACCATCGCCTGCCTGGACAGTTGGCAGCTCTCGTATGTGGGGACGGTGGACATTGACGGGGACGGCCTGCCCGACCACCTGATCGTGGACCCTTACGCGACCCTCGACCATTTTCAGGCCCAGCGGAACACCGGCTCCAGCTTCGCCGCGCCATGGTCGTGGACCAACGTGCTCGGCGGCGGTTCCGACACGCTCTGGAACTACATCACCTACGGCAGCTACTATCAGGACTTCCTGGACATGAACGGGGACGGCAAGCCCGACCGCGTGATGGCCCGGCAATCCTCCCCCTACACCAACTTCAACTACCAGCTCAACACGGGCCTGAATTTCGCCAATCTCACCGGCCTCGGCCCGTTGAGCAGCCAGAGCCAGACGAGCCAGCTTTGGAACAGCCCCGGCGCGCGGGCCGTGGACAGCCAGAACAACTCCCAATACGTCGGCCTCTACGACATGAATGGCGACGGCCTGCCCGACCGGGTGATGCGCAAGGTGTCCTCGCCCTACACCAACTTTGTCGTCCAGTTCAACCTTAACGGCAGCCTGGGCGAGGCCCGCACCTGGCCCAACGTGCAGGGCTATGACATCTACCCGGATGACTACCGGCTCAACAGCATGGACGCCGCCGCCGACGGCGGCGGCTGGGTCACGCTGCGGGACATCAACGGCGACGGCCTGCCCGACCGGATCATCACCGACTACACGAACAATTACGCGAGCTTTAAGGTGCAGTTCAACAACGGCGCGGGGTTCGAGGCGCAGGAAATCTGGGGGCCGGTGGACACGCAGAGCAATCCCAACTGGGGCTGGGGCGGGGCCAGTTCCACCGGCGGCGGGGCCACGTATGTCGAGCTGTTTGACATCAACGGCGACGGCCTGCCCGACCGCGTGATGCGCAAGCTCAACTCCACCTATGACCGGTTCAAGGTGCAGCTCAACACCGGCACTGGCTTCGGCAGCGTCATTGACTGGACCACCTTGGAGGGCGCGGGCAGCGACCACGGGCTGGGCAGCGTCGCCTACATTTCCGCCGCCGGTTACATCGTCAAGCACATGGACATGAACGGGGACGGGCTGGTGGACCGCGTGATGATGAACCAGTCCGGCCAGTTGGACCGCTGGACGGTGCAGACCAACCGCGGCCCGTTCCCTGATCTGATGGCGGAGGTTCACAATGGCATTGGTGGCAGCGTGGCCGTCACCTACCTGCCGTCCACGCAATACGACAACCGCGACAAGGACTGGACCACCAACGCCTGGGCCGAGGGCGCGAAAGCCCTGCTGCCCTTCCCGGTCTATGCCGTCGCCACCGTCGCCGTGCGCGACGGCATGGGCGCGACGAACACCACCACCTACAGCTATCGCGGCGGCATGTTCGACGGTGAGAAGCGCGAGTTCCGCGGCTTCAACCGCGTGACCGTGACGGACCCGCTCGGCGCGGTGCAGAAGACCTACTTCCATCAGGGCGGCGGCCGGGACGAGACGGCCAGCGGCGAATATCAGGACGCCGGCTCCAAGGCCAAGAAGGGCATTCCCTACCTCGTCGAAATCTATGGCAGCGACGGCCTGCTCTACAGCCGCACGGTGAACAAGGTGGAGGAGACGCAGCTCCACACCAACGGCTGGTATTTCCCCTACATCTCGCAAAGCATCCAGATGGAATACGAGGGGCAGTCCGGCTACCGCGCCACCGCCAAGCAGCTCACCTACGACACCGCCACGGGCAACCTCACCAAGGAGTCCAGCTTCGGCGAGGTGAGCAGCGTGGTTTTCACCAACCACACCTTCACGGATGTCGCCACCAACGACAATGTCTTCACGCACATCGCCTTCGCCACGCTGTCCAACGGCGACATCAAGAACAAGCCCAGCAGCATCAAGATCACCTCGGACTCCGCCGGCTCCAACAAGCTCCGCGAGACGGTGTTCACCTACGACGGCACGCGCGGCAACCTGCTCACCAAGGGCGAGTGGCTCAACACCATCACCAACTACCTCACCGGCAGCATCGGCTACGACACCTACGGGAACCCAACCACGGCCACGAATGCCGGCGGCATCGTCACCACCACGACCTACGATGCCAACAAGACCTTCGCCCTCCAGCAGGTCACGGCCACCTTCACCAACAGCGCCACCTTCGACATCCGCTCCGGCACGGTCATCTCCGCCACGGATGTGCGGGGCATGACGGTGTCCAACGTCTTCGACGTGTTCTTCCGCACCACGGAGGTGCTCGTCTCCACCAATGCCGGCGGCGCACCCGTTCTTTGGAAATCCCGGACCGACTACGCGCTGGGCGGCGTCACCAACGGCCTTTCCTACAACTACGTCCGCAGCCGGGTGAACGACCTGACCGACAGCAACGGCCACGAGAGCTACACCTACGCCGACGGACTGGGCCGCACGCGCCAGACGCGCACGGAGGCGGAGACCAGCGCGGGCGCGAACCAATATCGCGTGGTCAGTCCCTACTACAACCAGCGCGGGCAGGTCGGCTTCCAGACGCTGCCCTACTTCGGCACCGGCTCAAACTACGTCGTCCTCACCAACACGACCCTCGGAGCCTACACGGGTTTCGACGCCCTCGGGCGCGTTTCCAACACCTTGGCCGCCGTCTCCGCGCAGTTCGACACGGCCGGCACGCTCACCAGCCTGACGGCCACCGGCGGCGACACCGGCTCCCCCGTCGGACAGGCGCTCGTTTTCTACCGCGAGGGCACAGACCCGTGGGCCACCATCGCCGTGGACGCCGAGGGCAAGACGAACATCACCCGCCTGGATGCCTATGGCCGACCCACCTATCACCTTCAGGTCGGCGGCACCGTCACCAACTACGTCGTCAAGGAATACAACCTCGTGGGCGACCTGACGCGCGTCTCCACCATCGGACACGAGGCCGGGACTTGGGGCAGTTGGATCATCACCACGCTGGGTTATGACAGCCTCGGGCGAAAGACCACGACCATAGACCCGAGCATGGGGTGGTGGTGGTATTACTACGACTCCCTCGGGCGCATGACCAACCAGTTGGACGCCAAGGGCCAGTCCATCCGGCTATTTTACAACGACGCCTTGGGCCGCCTCACGCACAAGCACGTCCTCAACGCCGGTGGCACGGTCGTCGCCACCAGCACGAACTATTACGACAGCAGCGGCGACACGAACTACACCGTCTTTAAGGGCCAGCTCGACGCCACCGAGGACAGCGAAGGGTGGACCATGTTCAGCTACGACGCGCGCGGCCGGGTGGTCAAGAGCACGCGCTACCTCAGCGTCAACTCCACCAGCTACACCACCGAGACCACCTACGATGACGCGGACCGGGTGACGGAGGTGAAGTATCCCGGCACGAGTGCCGCGCGGGTGGGCTACGAATATGACACGGCGGGGAACGTGGCCCGGGTGTTCCACCGCAACGGGAGCCTGACCAACGAATACTTCTACGTGGCCGGGACGTTCAACGCGCTCGGCCAGGCGCTCACCTTCGCCACCGCCAGCTCGAACCTCTGGACCACCAACACCTACTACGCCAACTCCAAGCGCATGTCCGCCACCCTCACCGCCAGCGGCGGCGTGACCCGACAGAGCCTGAGCTACACCTTCGACAACGTCTCCAACCTCAAGGGCATCTGGGACAGCGGCTACGCGGGCACTGCCTCCGCCACGATGACGAACCTGGTGTATGACGACTTCCACCGGCTCACGGGGTTGACCAGCCCGCAGTGGGGCGCGAAGAGCTACGCCTACAACGCCTACGGGAACATGGTGACCAACTCCGAGGCCGGCAGCGGGCAATACGCCTACACCAACAGCGGCAAGCCCTATCAGGCTACCAGCGCCAACGGCAAGAACTACGCCTACGACGCCAACGGCAACATGACCACGCGCGGCAGCCAGACGCTGGCCTACGACGCCGAGAACCGCCTGGTGGCCGTGACCAACGGCGCGACCGTGACGACGTTTGGCTACGCGGAGGGCGGCTCGCGCCTGTGGCGCAACGGCACCAACGGGTTGACCATTTGGATGGGCGGCATCTACGAGGTGCGTGGCGACGGCAAGGTGCTGTGCCACGTCAACGTCGGCGGCAAGCGCATCGCCACCTTCGAGCCGGCGCAACTGGTGACGAGCCTGCCCACGAAATATCCGTGGGTGGCGGCGCAGGTCAAGGGCTTCGACCGGGCGCTGGCGTGGCCGTTCCAGCACGGCCGCACCCCGGTGACGGTGATGGTGCTCACCCTGCTGGGCATCCTCCTCGCCTCGCTCGCCGCCCGTGGCGGCCTCGGCCTGCTGGGCCGCGCCCGCGATGGCTTGGTGGACCTCCTCGCCCGCCCATCTTTCAAGCACACCCCGCAATGGTGGCAGGAACTCCTTCTTTCCCTCGCCGAACTCCTCCCCTCGCCCCTCGGAGGGGAGAGGGCCAGGGAGAGGGGTTCTTCCTCCCCATCTCCGATCTCCCATCTCCGATCTCCGAAACTCTGGCAGCAAGCGTTGTCCACCTGGCTCATCGTCGCCCTCATCCTGGGCACGACGCCCACGGACGTGCAGGCGCAGACCTACACGCCCGTCTTCTACTACTACCTCGACGACCACCTGGGCAGCAGCAGCGTGCTGACCGACCGCAGCGGCGTGGTGGTGCAGCGCTACACCTACTCCGCCTACGGGCGCACCCAGCACCAGAACAACACCAGCGCCTACCCGCTGGAGCGGATGTTCACCGGCCAGTTGCTCGACGACGAGACCGGCCTCTACTTCTACAACGCCCGCTACTACGACCCGGAGCTTGGCCGGTTCATCCAGCCGGATACCGTCGTGCAGGACAACTCCGATGGGCTATGCCTTAACCGTTACTCCTACTGCGGCAACAATCCGACCACCTTCACCGATCCAAGCGGAAACATCTTCGGCATAGACGACGCCATCATCTGGGGCGTGGTCATCGGGGCGGCCATCGGCGGGGCAACTGCGGCGGCGACCGGTGGCAACATCGGCATGGGCATCCTGACCGGGGCCATCAGCGGCGTGTTTGGCGGCATTGGCAGTTCCTTGTCTAATGGCGCGCTCTGGGGGGCCGTCATGGGCGGAGCCACGGGCGGAGCTGTGGGCGCGGCCATCACCGGCGGTGACGTGGGCATGGGCGCATTGGCCGGGGCCATCGCCGGCGGCATCAGCTTCGGCATCAATGGCATGACCGACGGCTGGTTCGCGGACAAGTTCTGGAGCCATGTCGCCGGCTTTGGCGAATCAGCTTTGGCCGGGGCTTTGGGTGGCGGGTTCGGGTCCATGATCCACGGCGGCAGCTTCATGGACGGAGCCGCTGGCGGGGCCATCGGCGGTGTTATCGCCTACGCCATCGCGGTAGACCTGCCCGACGCCATCGCCGACCGCCACAGCGACCAGCCGCACTTCGCCCTCATGCTGGTCGTGGACGTGGCCCAAGGGGTCTATCACCTCGGCGCGGGCATCTACGGTGCCGTCGGCGGCAGCAACGACACGGCGCAGTTCGATGTCGCCCGCGACCACTTCATTGACGCCCTCACCTTCAAAATCGGGAAGGCAGGACGGGGAGTAAAGGCGATGGCATCCGCTGGCGATGTGAAGACAGTCGCAAATGTAGCAAAGACCGGCGGAACTGCTGCCCTTGAAAAGGCAAAAAGCCTTGCTAAGGGGATTCCAGAAAGCCAGCTAGGACCGTCAGGCAAACCGAAAATTCATACCGTCGAAAAGTCGACCCTGAAACAAAGGACGGACGCAGCCCGCCAAGACGGTAGCTCCAAGCCGATCAAGCACAACCAAGACAAAGGACAGGCGCCCCATTTGCATCCTGTCGATAGGAGTGGGAATAAATTGACTGGCCACAGGAATGTCCACTACCAATTGAAAGGCGCGAAGATAAACCCCGAGTAAAGCAATGTATTTCGCTGTAATTGAAGCTATCCCGACAAGGAAGACAGAAGCTTCCAGAAAGTATGGAGGCGCACACGTTGCTTGCTGGATAAACGTGACCGAAATGGATAGAGGGCGAGAAGCGGCAATTGCGCTTATTCTAGCCGGTGGTTGGCGAACGAAGGCTGTCGTCGAAGAACGATTTATCTACGCCGATAACTACGCCCCTGGTGATAATGGGCTACAGTATTTCGAGCAAGCACTCGTAGACGGGGAGGTCTGTGTCATTTATACATCCCCAAAACGCAACGCCGCCAAAAGACCAAAGATCGACTGAAACTAGATGCAAGCTATGCACGGTGCCGTTGCTCCGATTTCGATAGACTATCGCTCAGTGAACACGGTTCGCATGTCGCGTTCTTCATAATTCCTTCCTACCATGCCCAGCAAACTCCCCTCCGTCGCCATCGACGAGGACAACAAAGACATGGCCCGCATCTGGCGGCCAACGCTCACCTGTAGCGGGAGCCGGACAACCATCATCAAGTCTTTTCTGTAATTCCCTCGCAAAACCGGAGCATCATCACCCATGAGAAACCTCAAATCCCTACTGTTCGCGGCGCTGCTGGCCCTTGCCAGCGGCTGCTCGCACACCGTCAGCTACAAGCTCACCGAGCAAGACCGCTGGACCGGGCCGAAAATTGACAAGGTGCTCCGCGTCGTGCCCCTGGAGGACCGCACGTCCGCCCCCACCAACCGGGTGGTCCACACGGACGGCGGCAAGTGGCGCACCAACCATCGCAAGGGTTACGCGAACGGGGAGCTGGCCCCCGGCGTCAGCGCCATGATTGCCAAACACCTCGCCTACAGCGGCCTGTTCAAGAAGGTCGTCCACGGCGATGGGCAGCCGGGCGATTGGGAGCTGACCGGCACGCTGGCCGACTACTCCGCGATGGGCCGCATCCACGCCACCGCCGAGGGCATCCAAGCCGGCAGCATGGCGTTTGGCCTGATCGGCGCGGTGGTGGGATCGGCAAGCACCTGGAACATGGAGACCGAGGTCCGGGCCTCGGTCAAACTGGAGCAGTTGAAGCTCATGAACACCACGACCCAGTCGCCGCTATGGACCGGCACGATCGGAGTGAGCACCAACTATCCGGCCCCGTTCAATGCCGCTGGCGAGGCGATAGTATTCCATCATTCGGACGTGCTGCTGAAGCAGGCCGTCTCCGAACTCATCCGCACCCTTGGCACGCAGCGCCAGCCAGACTGAACCACCCCGCTTTCGGACCCGAAACCCAAAACCCCAAACACCGAAACCCAACTCCCCATGCCCCGCCGCAAACGCACCGTCGCCATCGTCGAGGATGACAAGCAACTCGCCCGTCTCTGGCGGCGCAAGCTCGTCAAGGCCGGCTACGAGGTCGTGGGCGTCTTCGCCAGTGCCCGCCGCGCCTGGCAGGCCCTCCGCAAGTGTCCCCCCGACGCCATCCTCCTCGACTGGGAGCTTATCCCCGGCCCCAACGGGGACTGGCTGCTCAAGCAGTTCGCCAAGCACCAGCTCCCCACCCGCATCATGGTCGTGACCTCGCACGACCGGGGCGAGATCCAGACGCAGGCCTTCGACTTCGGCGCGCACGGGTTCGCAGGCAAGCCGGTGCCGCTGTCGTCACTGGTGCTTAAATTGCAGGAGATGCTGCAAGGCAAGGTGCCCCTGTCCACCCACAACGGGGAGTTCCTCCGGCAGCAGCTCGTGCGATCCCCCTGCGCCGCGTGGCAGAAGCTCTCCCCGCAGCAGCAGCGCATCGTGGCGCTGCTGGCAGAAGGCAAGGGTAACAAGGAGGTCTGGACCATCATGGGCCGCAGCAAGGGCACCATCGAGACGCAGCTCCGGCGCATCTTCGACAAACTAAAGACGCGGGACATCAAGCGGGTGATCGCGATGTGCGCGGAGGCCCTGCGCACGCTGCCTCCGGCACAGTTTCCCTCTCCGCTGAAACGAGCGGCGTAGCAGGTGAAGCCCTACTTCAGCAGGGCCAGCGCGGACTCAACCAACTTCTCGGCGCTCAGGCCGTGCAGCTTGTAGAGTTCCTCGGCAAGGTAGGCGCTCTGGCCGAATTCACCGGGGATGCCCAGCGAGGTCATGCGGTGCGCGATGCCCGCGCGGCTCAAGGCGTGGCTAACCTGCGCGCCCATGCCACCGACGACCTGATGGTCCTCGATGGTCACGACGCGGCCACCGGCGGCTTTGACGGCGGCTCCAATGGTCTCGATGTCCACATGGTTGATGAACGGGTTGTTGATGACGGTGGCCTTCACCCCCTGCTCGGCGAGCTTCTTGCCGGCGGCGATGGCCTTGTCGAGCAGCACACCGCAGCCGATGAGGGCGACGTCGGTTCCCTGCGCGAGCACCTGCGCCTTGCCCCACGGGTAAGTCGCGCCGGGAATCCAGCTCATGGGATAGTTCTCGCGGCCAACGAAGAAGATGTAGCTCTCGCCGTCCTTGCCCGCCGCGCGGTCGGCGGCGTAGCGGTGGATGGCCTGATACATCAGCGACTCCGCCTCGTCCGGGCAGCTCGGCATGATGACGCAGGTGTGCGGGATGGAACTGACGGCGGCGATGTAGGTCGTGGCCTGATGGCTTGCGCCGTCGGCGGCGTCCTGGAAGCCGATGTGGCTGAACATCGCGATGACCGGGGCCTGCGAGAGCGCGGCCATCGTGAGCGGCAGGTTGCCCTTCGTGACGCCGAACTGGCCGAACGTGTCCACGATGGGGATGTAGCCGGACTTCGCGTAGCCCGCGCCGACGCTGACCATGTTCGCCTCGGCGATGCCCACCTCGACGAAGCGGTCGGGCAGCGCCTTCTGAAACGCGCTGATGCCGGTGGAGCCTTGCACGTCGCAGGAGATGGAGAAGACCGGCAGGCCGTCCATCGCGGCGCGGACGGCGCCCTTCGCGAGGCCGGCTTGAACCTTGTCTTTCTTCACCGCCGGGGCAGCAGGCGCGGGCGCGGCGGCGGCAGCGGCGGCCTTGGCTTTCTTCTCGGCTTCCTTCTTCTCCCAATCCGCGCGCAGCGCAGCGGCCCACGCGACGAACTCAGCGGGCGCGGTGTCGCCGCTGTAAATCTCCGTCACCCAGTCGGGAATCTTCTCGCCGTTGGCGAGCGGGAAGCCGTGGCCGCCGGCGGAGGTTTCCTCGGTGGCCTTGATGCCCTTGCCCTTGATGGTCTTGACCCAGAGGCAGACCGGGACGTTGGGATTGGCCCTGGCTTGCTCAATGGCCTTTTCGACGGAGAGGTAAACGGCCTGCAAGTTGTGGCCGTCCGCGACGGTGATGACGTTCCAGCCCAGCGCACCCATCGCCTGGAAGCTGCGCTGCATCGAGAAGGAATCCTTCGTGATGCGGCCCGAGAGCTTCGTGTCGTTGTCGGACAGGATGAGCACGAATGGATTCACGCGGTCCTTCGCCGCGAGGCCGGGGATGGCGGCGAAGGCTTCCTTCGCCTCGCCTTCCATCGCCGCGCCATCGGACACGGTGCAGATCGTGACGCGGTCACGACCGGCAGTCTTGTCACCCATCGCAAGGCCCTGCGCCTGCGGCAGGCTGGAGCCGAGCGGGCCGTTGGAGACGAGCACGCCCTCGGGGTTGAGGTGCGACTCGCCGTGGCCGGTGAACTTGCTCGCGATGCTGCGGAAGCCCTTGAGCGTGTCGAAGTTCATGCCGTCGAAGCCGTAGAGCGCGCGCAGGGCATAGACGCCGTTCTCCGTGTGGCCAGCGTCGTTGACGAAGTTGAACGCCTCGTGCCACTGGCGACCCTGCGTGACGAACATCTGCGCATGAACCACGGCCATGATTTCCGCAAAGGCCGCCGGGCCGCCCCAATGGCAGGCCGCGCCGCCGACGACTGCATGAACGTCCATCAGCGCGACGAGCGCACGCGTTGCGCGCGGGTCGGCGACCGTCACGGGCTGGCCGGCGGTGTTCTTGACGGTGACGGAGTATTTCGGCGCGTTGGCGGGCGTGGAAGCGAGGCGGGACTTGAGCGCGAGGGGCTTCAGCGGCGGAGCTTCGAGTTTCGCGACAACGGAATTATCAGCGGCCATAGGTTCAGTCGGGTTGGGTTGCTACAGGTTTTGGGTTCCAACAGAGCGGGTGACGTTAGGAACGGGGCGCGAAAATGGGAAGGAGGAATTTGGCCGCTGTGGCTACTCCGCCGGCTCCTGCCAGCGCGGGACAAGCGCCTGCGGCAAACCCAGGTGGTCGAGCACGCGTGCGACGACCGTGTCCACGACCTGCTCGACGGTTTGCGGGCGGGTGTAGAAGGAGGGGTTCGCCGGCAGAATCGTTGCGCCGGCGAGGAGCAGGAGCTCCAGATTCTTCAGGTGAACCAGACTCAGCGGCGTCTCGCGCGGAACGAGGATGAGCTTCTTCTTCTCCTTGAGCATCACGTCCGCCGCGCGCAGCAGCACGTCGTCACTGGTGCCATGAGCGATGCGGCCCAGCGTGCCCATGCTGCACGGGATGACCACCATCGCGTCGAACGGGTTCGAGCCGCTGGCGAAGGGGACGTTCATGCTCTTCAGCCCGTGCTGCACCGCGCCCGCCGGGAGCCGCAGGCCACCGGGCAGTTCCTCCGCGAGCACCGCGTGCGCGTAATGACTCAGGACGACGTGAATCTCGTGCGCGCGGGCGTCGAGATTGTCCAGCAGCCGCTGCGCATAGAGCGACCCGCTCGCGCCCGTGATGGCGATGACGATTCTCAAGTGGCGGGAATATGTCGGCGCACCCGGCGGGCGGCAAGCCGCGCGATTATCGCGTTGCCTTCAACCTGGCAGCTTCGCAAACTCTGCCCATGCAACTTGCGGCGAGCGTCCTTCCGCTTCCGGGTTCAAAAGCCGTCCAACTCGCTTTGTGAATCTGCTCATCGCCGTCCTGTCACGTTGCCGGCCTCTCGTGCTCGTGCCCGTGTTCGTGGCCGTCGCGCTCTGCGGCTGTGGCGGGCCGGAGAAACGGCCGCCGTCCGGCGTCCGCATCACGCCCGGCCCCACCCGCGCGCCGCGTCCCCTGGCTCCGCCACCGGCTTACTCCGTTCCGCGCGTCGTCACCCCGCCGCCCGCACCGCGGGTCACTCAGCCGCCGCCTCCGCTCCCCTACGCGCCCCCGCCGGTGGTGCCAAAGCCTCCGCCGCCCTCGGTCGCCGCCGCGCCCGCCGCGCGCCCGCAGTGGCTGCCATTGCATGCCTTGGCCGCGCAGTTCGGGCTGTCCGCGCCCGTGCGCGTCACCCAGACGGCGTTTCAACTCAGGTCCGCCGCCGGGGCATTCCAATTCACCGTCGGCACGCGCGTCGCAACCTGGAACGGCTATCGGTTCTACCTCGGCTTTGCGCCCGCCGTGACCAACGGCGTGCCGTTCATCCACAGTCTCGACGTGGATAAAAATCTTGCGCCGCTCCTCCAGGTGAACCGCCCCGTCGCGCGCGGACGCGGCGTCATCGTGCTGGACCCCGGCCACGGCGGCCCTGACAACGGCACCAAGAGCGCGCTCGGAAAAGAGAAGGACTACACGCTGGACTGGGCCAGGCGGCTCAAACCCCTGCTTGAGGCGCGCGGCTGGAAGGTCGTGCTCACGCGCACCACCGACCGGGGCGTCGAACTGCCCGAACGCGTCCTCATCGCCGAGCAGCATCAGGCCGACATTTTTCTCAGCCTGCACCTCAACGCCGCCGCCACGCCCGGAGCGGCCGGCCTGGAGACCTTCTGCCTCACACCGGCGGGCTTGGCCTCCACGCTCACCCGCAACTACGCCGATCCGGCCAACCTCGCGCTGCCCGGCAACGCGCGGGACTTCGAGAACATGCGCCTGGCCATGCGCGTCCACCGGTCGCTGCTGCAAACCGCCGGGATGCCCGACCGCGGCGTGCAGCGCGCGCGCTTCATGGCCGTGCTCAAGACCCAGCAGCGCCCCGCCGTGCTCATCGAGGCCGGCTACCTCTCCGACCGCAACGAGGCCCGGCTCATCCACACCCCGGAATACCGGCAGAAGCTCGCGCTCGCGGTCGCCAAGGCGCTGGAGTAGTCCGCATGACGTGGCAGCAGGACGATTACACGCTGACCGACGAGACCGCGCGCCTCGATCTCGCCGCCGTCGCCGCGCTGCTGCACTCGACCTACTGGGCCGCCGACCGGTCGGCGGAAACCATTGAGCGCAGCCTCCGGCACTCGCTGAACTTCGGCCTCTTCCACGGCGCGCAGCAGGTCGGCTTCGCCCGTGTCGTCACCGATCGCGCGACCGTGGGTTACTTGTGCGACGTGGTGATTGCAGAAGGTCATCGCGGCCAAGGCCTCGGCAAATGGCTGCTCACCTGCGTTCTTGAGCACCCGGAGTTGAAAGGCTGCCGCATAGACCTGTTCACCCGGGACGCGCAGGAGTTTTACCGCGCCTTCGGCTTCGGCCCGCATCGCTACACGAACATGGTGCGGTATCCGGCGTGAAGGAGCGCGGCCTTCAGGCCGCAGAAGGCCACTTGTGCCAACGCATGAACCTCTTTACCGCGCGCCCTGAGGTGTCCTTCGCTTCTGCGGGCTGAAGCCCGCGCTCCCTGGCACTTCCTCCACCGCCTCGCGCAGCGCTCCCACCATCCGCCGCACCTGCGCTGTCGTCGTGCAATACGGCGGCATCAGCACCACCACATTGCCGATGGGTCGCGTCAGCACACCGCGCCGCGCCATCGCCTCGCACACGCGGACACCCGCGCGTTCGGCCAGCGCAAACGGCTCGCGTGTCCGCCAGTCGCGCACCAGTTCGACGCCCGAGATGAGGCCGACCTGCCGCACGTCACCAACATTGGGCAGCGACCAGAGTGACTTCAATTCCTCGCGCAAATCCTCCTTCAGCCGCGCGCGCGCCGCGACCGACGCCTTGCCCTCCAGCAGTTTCAAACTCGCCAACGCCGCCGCCGCGCCGAGCTGGTTGCCCGTGTAGCTGTGCCCGTGGAAGAACGTCCTGAACTCCTCGTATTCTCCGAGAAACGCGTCGAAGACCGCCTGCGTCGTCAGCGTCGCCGCCATCGGCAGGTAGCCGCCGGTCAGCCCCTTCGCCAGCGCGAGGAAGTCCGGCTGCACGCCTGCGGCGGAGGAGCCGGTGAGAAAGTGAGCAGGTGGGAAAGTGGGAGAGCGCGTCCGTGCGCCAGTCTCACTTTCTCGCTTTCCCACTTTCCCACCTGCCCCGGTTCTTCCAAATCCCGTCATCACCTCATCCGCTACCAGCAGCGCGCCGTGGCCGCGCGCGATGTCCGTCACGCGCTTCAGCCAGCCCGCCGGCTGCGGGATCATCCCCGCCGCGCCTTGCATCAACGGCTCGAAGACGAACGCCGCGTAGTCGTTCCCGCGCTTCCGTGCCGCCGCGCATTTCGCCTCCACCTTGCCCACGCACTCCCAGTTGCACTTCCGATAGTCGCGCGCGTCCGCCCGCTCGGGCTTGGCGCGGTTGAACGGACACCGGTAGCAATACGGCGACATCACCTGGTCCGTCTTGAAGAGCAACCCGCCGTAAGCTTTGTGAAACAGGTCAATGTGTCCCAGGCTCACCGCCCCGACCGTGTCGCCGTGATACGCGCCCGCCAGCGACAGGAAGCGCGGCCTCGTCTTTGGTCCGCGGGTGCGGCGCGTGAACTCGTAGGCCAGCTTCAACGCGACCTCCATCGCGGTCGAGCCATCGTCGGAGAAGAAAACCTTGGTCAAATGCGGACTGCGGAATGCGGAGTGCGGAATGGCCGCGCGCGCCGGAGCACCTGATTCCGCATTCCGCATTCCGCATTCCGCATTGGCGAGTCGCACGAGCTTCGCCGCCAGCAGGCTCGCCGGCTCGTTTGCGAAGCCGAGGGCCGAGCTGTGCGCAATCTTCCCGAGCTGCCGCTTGAGCGCCGCGTTCAGCTTCGGGTGGTTGTGCCCGTGGAGGTTCGTCCAGATGGAGGAGTTCGCGTCCAGATACTCGCGCCCGCGCACGTCCCGCAGCACCGCGCCCCGGCCGGACGTGATGACGATTGGCTCGCGCCGCAGCCAGTCGCGCATCTGCGTGAACGGATGCCAGACGTGCGCGTGGTCGAGGCGGGCGAGCTTATGCATTTGGCTATCGGCTATTGCCCATCGGCTATTCTCTCTAGCGCTCCCGCCAGCGCGGCCAAGTCCTCCGCCGTATGGTCCGCCGAGACGGTGAAGCGCAGCCGCGCCTCCCCGCGCGCCACGGTCGGATACCGAATCGCCGGCACAAACACGCCGGCATCCCGCAGCGCACCGGACAATTCCATCGCACGCGCCTCCGCGCCCACAAGCACCGGCACAATCGGCGCGCGCACCGCCGACGGCGGAAACCCCGCGTTGATCAGCACCCGCTTCAACTCCTCCACTAGGAGCCACAACCGTTGCCGCCGCGTCTCGCCTTCCTGCGACCGAATGATTTCCAAACCCGCCTTTGCCGCTGCCGCTGCTGCTGGCACCGGAGCCGTTGAGAACACAAAACTCCGCGCGCGGTTCACCAGCAGGTCCACCAGCCTGCGGCTCCCGCAGATGGCCCCGCCCGCCGCGCCGACGGCCTTGCCCAGCGTCGTCATCTGAATTTCCACGCGGCCGGTCAGCCCGAACTCCTCCACCAACCCGCTCCGCCGCTCGCCGAACAAGCCGGTCGCGTGCGCCTCGTCCACCATCAGCCACGCGCCGTGCCGCTCCTTCAGCTCGACTAGATTCCGCAACGGCGCGAGATCGCCGTCCATCGAGAAGACGCTCTCGGTCACGACGAGGACGCGCGGCCTGAGATTCCGCGTTCCGCGTTCCGTGCTCCGCGTTTGCTTGCCGGCCCACTTGAGCTTCGCCTCCAGGTCGTTCAAATCGTTGTGGCGGAAGACGCGCAGCTTCGCGCCGCACAGCTTTGCCGCGTCCACGATGCAGGCGTGGACCAGCTTGTCCACGATGAGCACATCGCCCTTGCCCAGCAACGCGACGATGGCTCCCTGCGCCGCCGCGTAGCCGGTCGAGAAGGTCAGCGCCGCCTCGGTGCCTTTGAAGTCCGCGAGCGCCTCCTCCAGCTCGTGATGCACCGCCAGCGAGCCGCACACGAGCCGTGACGCGCCGGAGCCAGCGCCCCACTGCTCGACTGCCTGGATGGCCGCCGCTTTGAGCGCGGGGTGGCTGGCCAGCCCAAGGTAGTCATTCGACGAGAAGTTCAGCAGCTCACGCCCGGCGATGACGGCCCGCGTGCCCGCCGCCGACTCCACGCGCCGCAACTCCCGCAGCAGGTCCGCCTCACGAAAGGCGGACAGCTCGGCGGCAAGTTGCTGCTCGAAGTCAGTCACGCGCGCAGCGTAGCAGCGCGGCGAGCATGGGCAAAGCCTCCCGTAGGAGACGACGTGAGGAGTCTCTGTTGAATCGAGTCAGGGGTCTGGCGTTTGAGATCCTGGAAAGTTTGAGACTTCTCACGTCGTCTCCTACAGGGATTGTCCAACTCCCGCTTGCGCCCTCCCGCCCTTCTCCTACAACCTCACCCCATGCCGACGACCGCCACGCGCGCCGGAGCGCGCCACCGGACTTCCTTTGACCTGAACACCTGGCTCGACGCCAAAAGCGCCGCCGTCAACGACGCGCTCGACGCCCTGCTGCCGCCGGAGAAGACCAAGCCCGCCACCATTCACAAGGCGATGCGCTACTCGCTCTTCGCGGGGGGGAAGCGGATGCGCCCGGCGCTCACGCTCGCGGCCGCGGAGGCGTGCGGCGGGCGTGAAGTGGACGCGCTGCCGCTCGCGTGCGCCGTCGAGTGCATTCACACCTACTCCCTCATCCACGATGATTTGCCCGCGATGGACAACGATGATTTCCGCCGGGGCAAGCCGACGAATCACAAGGTGTTCGGCGAGGGCATTGCCGTCCTGGCGGGAGACGCCTTGCTGACGCAGGCGTTTGAAATCACCGCGCAGGCGAAGGGCTGGCCGCGCTATTCGCACCGCGACCTCGTGCTCGAGGTGGCAAAGGCCAGCGGCTCGCTCCAGCTCATCGCCGGGCAGGTGGCGGACCTCGAAGGCGAGGGGAAGAAACTTGGGGTCGCGGAACTCCGCTACATCCACGAGCGCAAGACCAGCGCGTTGCTCTGCTGCGCCGTGCGTCTCGGCGGCATGAGCGCGAACTGCCCGCCCACGCAGCTCCGCGCGCTGACGGACTTCGGCTACCACGTCGGCCTCGCGTTCCAGGTGATTGACGACATCCTCGACGTGACGCAGACCAGCGAGCAGCTCGGCAAGACGGCGGGCAAGGACATCACCGCGCAGAAG
>Ga0172367_10001728_pt1 | contig 31040 bp, 48 predicted proteins | sample Lak10m_FD_114542 | JGI IMG/M metagenome (GOLD analysis project Ga0172367, IMG submission 114542) | Freshwater microbial communities from Kabuno Bay, South-Kivu, Congo - kab_022012_10m | ecosystem: Environmental > Aquatic > Freshwater > Lake | place: Democratic Republic of the Congo: South-Kivu...
GTATTGATGAATGGTGGGATAGTGGCAACGAGCAATATGAAGTCTTACAACAACACTTAGACAGGCTGGTGGAACTTGTAGCCGCCCGTGAACGAGAAGCCTGTGCAAAGCTGTGTGATGAACTATCTGACAAACACACATGGGAGGGAAGCTATGCAGATGAATGCGCCCAAGCCATCCGAGCAAGGGGACAAGCATGAGCATTGAAGCAATGAAACAAGCGTTGGAGGCGTTGGAAAAAACTTTACGTTATCACGGTGTAATGTTGCTTTCTGACCCGCCACAAGAAGCATGGAAATACCACCGTGTTGAACAAACGGTGCTTGATGCCATCACATCCCTAAAACAAGCCATCGCAGAGGCAGAGAAGCAAGAAACTGCGGCAGATGACTTTTACAGGATGATTGCAGATAGAAATCCAAAACCATTTGACCCACCACAACGCCAATGGGTAGGGTTAACAAATCAAGAACGGTTTGAATTGGCTGTTCAAACAGGTGCAATGAGCGCAGATTGGTTGATATTTTTGGAAGCAGTTGAAGCCAAACTCAAGGAACGCAATACTTGAAATCCACACGCTTACCCAGAGTCGTTGACCTGTTGCAGCGTCACGCGCTGACTGCGCCAGAGCTGGCGGCCAAGGTCTACTGTACCGAGCGTTCAGCGCAGCAGATGATCAACAAACTGAGACTCAAAGGCGTGGTCCATATTCAAAGCTGGCGCAGAGTCGGCAACATATTAGTGGCAGAGTACCGCCATGGCATTGGCACTGATGCCCTCAAACCACCACCGCTGACACCAATTGAGAGGTTGCGTAGGCATCGAGCCAAAGAGTCGCTGGACGATAAGGCGTTTCGTTTGGCGCGTGAGAGAGGCAAGAGATTTAAGCCACGGCGCGATCCGCTGGTGGCCGCACTGTTTGGAGATAAAAATGCCATATGAATACATCACCCATGAAAATGGGTTTACTGAAATCATCGCGGTCAATTTGACCCCTGCTGAAGAATTTGACCCACCAACTCAAGGAGAAAAACATGACTTGACATCACCTAATTAACTGTGCTTATAATCTAATCCCGTTTAACTTTGAAAGGTTTGTGACCATGACCAAGTTGTGCATCCACTGTAAACACATATTGCCTGATTCTCTAGGCAAGATTACCCAAACCGCTAGATGCGGCTATGACCGCCCTATAAGCCTCGTTACAGGGCTTTTAAGAGAGCCTGACACCCTACCCTTTGCCGAGCTAGAAAGACGACCTACGGGGGCTTGTAGCTTGTCTGCGATACGGTGGGAAGCTACTGACCATGTGATGACAGAAGAAGAAGAAAAGGAACTTATGAAAGGATTCCCAAATGTCTGACTTCTCACCACAAACCCGTAACAGTGCCATCTGGTCTGGTGACTCCAGAAAGGTAGCCAACGGCAAAGCCAACGAGGTCATTCTGACAAAACAGGGAAAAATGGAAATCCCTGACCTGTCTGACAACGAGGCTGTCCAGATGGGTCATGTGATGGAACCAGTGATAGGTAGACTTGCACAGGCCAAGCTAGGCGTAGAGTTGACCAAGATTGAGGAGAGTCTCACCCATGCCAAACATACTTGGTTTAAATCACACTTTGACTTTGCAGGTAAAAAAGATGGAAAGACTATTCTGGTCGAGGCTAAGAACTACAACGCTGGTGTGCGTAACAAGTTTGATGTTGCGGGTATCTGTCCCCCTGCTGACCTTGCACAACTGGTGCACGAGGCTGCTGTTTACGGTGTCGATTTGGTTTATCTCGCCATATTATTCGGTGGTCAAGAATTCGTCCTCATTGAGTTCCACATCACTGATGAGCAGAAGGAAGACCTTATCAAACAAATGGCAGTCATCTGGGGGCATGTACAGTCAGGGACTACCCTCCCACCTGAAGACCTTGAGCAAGTCAAACTTCTCTATCCTGTTTCAACAGAGTCGGTCAAGACAGCTTCTGCTTCAGTCGAGCAAGCGTGTCTAGCTCTTGCTCAAATCAAGGCCAACATCAAGGCTTTAGAAGAGCAAGAAGAGCAGTACGACACCCTAGTGAGGGGGTACATGGCAGACAGGGACACACTGGCGACCGTGGACGGCAAAGTGCTTGCAACTTGGAAGTCTGCCAAGTCAAGCATGAAGTTCGACAGCAAATTGTTTGAACAATCCATGCCAGACATCTATAAGCAGTACATGCGTGAAGTGCCTGGTAGCAGACGTTTTCTTTTGAAAGGGTGAGGTTCACCATGTTTTTCAGAAACAAAAATTTAGAGAGAAGAGTAGCTGATTTAGAAGCTAACTTGTTCAAAGTAAAGTTGGAGTTGGATACGACCACTATTCGACTTAACAGCTTATTGAAAGCCTATCCACATGGCACTACACGCACAGGTGCACCACGTAAGAAGCCAGGCAGAAAGGCAAAGGTGACAACATGAAAGCCTATCCCTACATGCACAAACACCCCACCTCTGGACAAACCACGATAGAAGAGGGTATGGATTTGAGAGATTACTTTGCGGCTAAGGCTATGCAAGGCTTGTTGTCATCTGATGTTCATGCGCCTATAGAAGAGTTTGCAAAGAACGCATACACAATGGCAGACGCAATGATTGAACAACGTAACAAAAAGGAGGTTTCCAGTGAGTAACTTAATCGCAGTCAGTGACATGCAAGTAATGGCAGAGGCCATTGTCAAATCAAACTTCTACGGTTTTAAAACAAAAGAACAGATGTTGGCAGTCATGCTTGTGGCTCAAGCAGAAGGTAAACACCCTGCAACAGTAGTACAAGAATACGACATAATTCAAGGCCGACCAGCATTGAAATCTCAAGCTATGCTCGCTCGCTTTCAACTTGCGGGTGGTACTGTCCAGTGGGATGAGGTCAGCCCTCAAGCTGTCAAAGGTACGTTCAAACACCCGTCTGGCGGCAGCTTGACGGTTGAGTGGACGATTGACATGGCAAAGCAAGCAGGGCTTGTCAGAGAGGGTTCAGGATGGACGAAATATCCTGAAGACATGCTAAGGTCTAGAGTCATCTCTAGAGCCGTTAGAAGCGTCTATCCCGCCTGTATCTTGGGGCACTATGCTGTAGAAGAGGTGGCTGATTTTGACCCACCTAAAACCAAGCACATGGGCATGGTGGAACGGGTGGATGACCTACCGCCAGTTGAAGTTGTTGAGATGGTTGAGGACGGAGCGTTTGCACTTTTCGTCCCGAATGCTGAAGAGCCATACAAGCGATTTACAAGCAAAGAAGATTGGATAGAGGGCTATGCCGACCTCGTTTCTCGCATCATGGAGAGCAAAAAATTCACTTTGGCGCAAAAGGAAGACAAGCTCACCGCTCTTGCCGACTGCAATAAAGATATTACAGAAAACTTTTCAAGCATGGAGCGAGTCAAGCTCAAAGCAAGAATTGTCGAGTCAGGAGGGTCAGCAAGCCCAAAGTCGGTCAAGTCCCATCCCGAAGCCGATTCGCATCTCAAAGAACAAATATTCTGAGATGGATGCAAAGCGGGAAAACCATCACTCCGATAGAGGCTCTAAATGAATTCAACTGTTTCAGGCTTGCAGCCCATATCGAAGTTCTTAGACGGGAGGGACACCGAATCTTCACGCACATGGTTGACCAAAATGGTAAGAAGTTTGCCCGTTACACACTCAACTGAAAGGAACTACATGAGGAACGAACACAAAGAAATGCCTGGTTCAGGCGTGATGTATTGGGAAGATGAGGAACAGCGCAAGTCTCCCAAAGGCCCTGACTTTAAAGGATTCCTTGTCCTAGAAATGGATTACAGGGCGGGGGAGAAGTTGAAGATTGCTGCATGGCAAAAGCCTACCAGTAGAGGCTCTAACCTACTTGCTTTGAAGGAGGACAACTGGAGCAAGAAGAAACGTGAAGAAGAACGTGCAGACAAAGAAGTCCCTTCCTCATACAACAAATCCTATAACAAGGGTGGGTTTCGCAGACCTTCACGGGATGATGACGAATCTATTCCATTTTGATGGCAACAAAAGTCTCTCCCACACAGCGTAGCTTGGCTCATCTCCGTGAACTTGGCTACCACGTTGAAGTAGTTGAGAAGTGGAACAGCTTCACTAAACAACGAAAAGACCTGTGGGGATGGGCAGATTTACTTGCTATCAGGAAGGGTGAGGTTTTGGCAGTGCAGGTTACCGCCTCTGCTGTCAGTGACCGCATAAAAAAGATTATGGCCTCTGACACGCTTGCTCTTGTGAGAGATGCAGGGATTCGTGTGGAGGTGCATGGCTGGCGCAAGTCAGCAAAGACCAACAAATATGTTTTAAGAATTGAGGACATTTCATGAGTGACGCTAAACCATCACCACAACAACTCCAGATGAGCCAAGACTCACTCACAAAAGCCAACAACAGCATGAACTACACCATCAATTTGGTCAACATGTCTCTGCAACAATTGTGGAACATTGCCTACGCTGCTGGCTTTGAAGACGCACAAGAGATTATGAAAACAGACAGAGGTACACAACAATGAGCAAAGCACATGTCTTTATCTCAACCCCTATGTATGGTGGCATGTGTACAGGGTACTTCACACAGTCTCTGGTCAACACCATAGGAGTGATGTCACAGGCGGGTATCACTGTCAGTTTCTCTTGCATGTTCAACGAGAGCCTTATTCAGCGTGGGCGTAACGCTCTTGCACATGGGTTTCTCAAGCGTCCTGAGCCTACCCACTTGATGTTCATAGACGCAGACATACGGTGGAATCCCGCTGATATTGTGAAGATGGTAGAGGCAGACAAGGACATCATCTGCGGTATCTATCCCAAGAAGGAAATCAACTGGCATGGCGTGGAAGCTGCCGTCAAAGAAGGCGTGGCTGTTGACCAACTCAAGACAAGAACAGGTAGCCTGGTCGTTAACCTTGTGGATTACCAAGGCACAGTCACAGTACCCGCACATGAGCCTGTAGAGATATGGAACGGCGGTACAGGGTTCATGCTTATCAAGCGGTCTTGTTTGGAAGACTTGGCAACAAAGATGCCTACCTATGTCAATGATGTCACCGACCTGTCAGGACAGATGAAGAACGACAACATCACCGAGTTCTTTGCCTGTGCCATAGAGCCAGGTGTCAACAGACTTCTGTCAGAAGATTACTACTTCTGCATGAAAGCACGAGAGCATGGGTACAAGATTTACGCTGCTCCGTGGGCTGTGCTAGGTCACTTTGGCACATATTTGTTTGAGGGTGGCTTGCTACCCGCACCATGACTATTTCACTTGACCTTGGGTGCGGAGAAACCATCCGCAACCCTTACCAAGCCAGTCAGGTCATAGGACTGGATATAGAGGACGCTGACCTTGCTATCCAGCCTATCCCCTACAGGGACGAGTATTTTGACTTTGTGACCGCCTACGACTTCCTAGAGCATATTCCAAGGTTGTTGTATGTCCCACAGCGCAGATACCCGTTTGTGGAACTGATGTCAGAGATTTACAGGGTGATGAAGGTGGGTGGCAAGTTCTTGTCCTCCACCCCCGCATTCCCACATGCGCCAGCCTTCCAAGACCCCACCCATGTCAACATCATCACGCCTGATACCTTCTACGAGTATTTTGATGACGAGAAGACTTGGGCAAAACAATATGGGTTTAAGGGCAAATTCCACATCAACAATATGCGCTACCACGGCCCTCACCTGATAGCCGAGCTACAGAAGGTGCATGTCAACGTTTAGCGGTTCTCTTTGACCTGATAAACGCTTCTTTGGTGGGGTAACCCGCCATGCCTGGTCGCTTGGGCGGCAACCCTGCCGCTCTGCGTTGGTTGATGTTGAAATACAAGCCTCGTTGGGCTTTAGGTGTATATGCCATACAAACTCCTTGACATCCAGTTATTTGTTCGTGACAATAAAGACATGAACAATCGTAAACGCTTTGAACGGGTTTGTCTATTGTGCGGCAAGTTTGAATTGGTCAGGTCTGACCAGTTGAAAAGCAAATGTCGAGATTGCCAAAATAAACTTGGTGCACAGCAACTGGAAGAATTTCACAAATTGAATCCAGAAGCTGCTGGAAACGCATCCAGAAAACATGGCATGCACAAGACACGTTTGTACCGCATACACAAAACAATGATGGAAAGATGCGGTCACATGGGTAGACGGCACAAATGGGCTATGTATTACGAAGACAGAGGTATCAAAGTCTGCAAAGAATGGCACAACAGAGAGGTGTTTTTTGCTTGGGCTTTGACAAATGGATACTCTGACGAACTTGAGCTAGACAGAATAGACAACGATAAAGGCTACCAACCAGATAATTGTCGTTGGGTTACACACAAACAAAATCAAAACAACAGAAGAAACAGCAGGTCTGTTCGTTGGTCTTCTTATGGTAATCAATGTTTTTGTTGTGGGTCATCTAAAAAACCCCATTTAGCAAAAGGATTGTGTTCCCCTTGCTATCAAAAGTCTATCTACATCCCCAACGCTTCAAAGATGCTTTTGCCCTAGTTGCAGGGCCTTTAGATTTTTTTACAACGCCTTTCATTCTGGCACAGAATGACTTGTGACGAGGGTTTGATGTATCTTTGGTTGGGGCTTTAAGGTTGCTACCTGTCGCCCTGTTTGCCTTTGCTCTGCCCTTGGCAGTCAGTCCCGCACCCGCTTTCACAGACAGCTTCTCGCCTCTGCCCACAGATAGGTTGGGAAACTTCTTTCTAGGCATAAAACCTCGTACCTTGTTTGTCTATGATTAAGGCTATCTTACGAGGTTCTGCATCATCTGTGTTAGGAATAGAGATGTGTGTCCATCCCAACTCTAGTATCAACTGGTCGTAAGGCAGTTTGGCATCATAAATAGCTTTTACCACTTGAGCAGAGGTCATCTGCGGTACACGAAAATCTGCGGCACACCCACGCAAATGTTGACTCACAGAAGTGCTTCCTACCGCATGGTTAACCTCTGGTGACCTGTACCCAGAATCAATGATGATGGGCTTGCCCAACACCTTTCTCACCTGCTCTAAAAACTCAGCAAGCCTTTGTAAGTTGTTGATTTGTACCGCATTTGGGGTGTTGTCAAACTCCCTGTGGGAAGTGAATGTCAATTCGGCAAGGGTAAAGTGAGGCGTGAGCTTCATGGTCTAGCAACACCTTGCAACTTCTCAACCGTGCGTAAACCACCTAGTCCAAGCAAGCCTATCAACACAGGCATCATTTCAGACAGGTCAGCGGGGGCAATAGGAAAAGGTATTTGTTGGTACACAGAGAGGGCTTTGACAAGCGGTATGCCTATCCAATTCCATGCACAGGCAGAGCCACATACCCAACCTATGAATGGCCTCCACCCAGAGACAAAAACAGAGGCATTCTGAGCCTCTGCTTTGTTGATTTCCATCTGACCTGTGATGACCGCAAGTTCACCCGACTGCTGAAGTTTTATCAACTCCAGTTTGGCTTGGGCAGCTTGGGAAGGGTCAGGCCATACCCTGTCGATAACCTTGTTGCCTACTTCTAAAAGAATAGAAACAGGGTCTAAGGCCATTACGACAGTCCTTCACCTGGTGTCAGATACGCCTCTGGAGTACCTGTCTCAGAAACAAAGGTGACGTACACAGGTGCAGTGTTTGTCACTTGTGGGCCAGTAACAACCATGACAGTGTCGGGAGGAACAATCACAGAATATGTAGGAGAACCATTACTAGGCAATGCCACGTTTGCAGTAGCACTGTTGCTAATACGTACGTACACAGGCAACCCTGCGCCACCCGTAGGCTCATGGCTGACCAACATGTACTGATTGGAGGGACTGTCAGAATAGACTGTAGTTTGCTGAATGGTGGTAGCCGCATTCAGCTTGTACGTTTTACCCATAGGCTGGAAGGCAATGTTATTAGCCATCAGTAGACCTTTCCACCACCACCAGAAGTAGGCGATTCCTTGCGGGTGAAGTAATCGTTAGGTTGATTGTTTTTGAAGTTCCAGACAGACTGGAAGCCACCTGCGGGAAGTTTGCCAGGGGTAAATTCACCAGGCATACACAATTTGTTTTGTATGACACCAGTGCCAACTTGAGCCTCTAACTTAGTTGTCTTTACTTTCGGAATCATGTCCATGTTTTTTCTCCTTTACCATTACTAGCAGATAACTGAATATTACATAAATTGCAAGTATTGTCACCCTCTCCCAACCCATCCCCCACATGGCCCAACAAGCCAGTCCACAAGAGGTGAGCAGAGCAAGAATAGTGATAAGGCGTTCTGACAGCACCTGTAGTGCCAAGCGAATGATTGCGGTTGCTTCCATTTTCTCTCCTTAATGTCGGGATAACCATATTATCATGTCTCCTCGTCATCATCTCCAAACAGACCAGCACCGTATCCCTCGTCAGCGTCCTTCATCTTCAAGGCTTCTAGCTTTAAAGCACGGTCAATGACTTTCATCTTGTCGGTGATAGAGGACGTTTGGTCAGACATGACCTCTGCCATCAGCTTGTTGATGTGCTTCTCAAGCTCTGGGTTTATACCCCTGTCCTTCTTTTTGCTCATCGCTTCATCTTGCGAGGCTCGGCACGTTTCATTTGCTTTGCCTGTTCTTTCATCATCATGCGGTTGTAGTCCTCAGACGCACGAAGCTCGTTTTCTCCACCCTCACGGGCCATGCGGTCGATTTGGGCTTGTGTGTACTTGCCCATAGATTTTTTGTCGTACTGGTCTTTCATTGTTTCCTAGCCTTTCTTTTGGCTTTTCTTGCCGTTGTGAGTGCAATAGCAATTGCTTGCTTTTGCGGTTTACCCGCCTTCATCTCTCTGCGGATGTTGGCAGAAATGGTTTTCTGACTACTACCTTGTTTCAATGGCATACTAATCTCCAGTTACAGTTTCTATAATTGCACCTACAGGTCTTGGAACGCCATAACCTAAAATTGCGTTGTTTATCAATCTTTGTGTTATAGACATCTTGTCTGCCAAGGATGCAGGTGCTACATAGATTTCGTTTAACTTTGCAGCAATAGCATCTGTTTGAGACTTGGTCATCAATCCGTATGACACCAAGTCATCACTGATATATTTCCAATCGTTAATTGCTCCCTTTAAGCTACCCCCTGCTTTGTCGGCTATAACTTGACCAACGGCTTTAGCAAATTGTTCTTTGCCATCAGGCTCAGCCAAAACAATACGAGACATCTCTTCAAACTCAGCACGGTTTTTGCCTAGAATAATGTCTCGCACACGCCTAGAGTCTGTTGTTCCAGCAAGAATTACTTTAGCCTTATCTTCTGCGGCTTGTCTGATTGCAGATGCTTCTGTACCAGCTTGTTTTGTAACAGCGGCGGCTTCTTTTTCACCAGTAGCTTTAATCTCAGATGCTGTTTTCTTTTCCAGCTTCAATGCTTTTGCAGCATCTTGTATGCGTTTTTGCTCAACCTTTGCCGCTTGCTTTTCTGCTTCAGAGGTAATTATTGGAGTTTGCTTTGTCAACATCTCTGGCAAACCTTGCGCTTCTGTACGCAAAGCTGTAGCAAGTTTTCCTCTTGCGCCACCAAATTGTTCTGCCCTTGCAAGGTTTGTAACATACGCTTGAACTTTTGCTTGCAAGTCAGACAAAGATGGGTGAGACAAGAAGTCTTGATTCTTTGCTTGGTTTAACCATGAACTTGCCTGTTGAGCATTCATTCCTCTAAGCTGACTTGCAACATAGTCACCAGCGGTTTGTCTTACTAGACGTTCATCACCTGTCTGCGTAATTAACCTGTCAACCCCTGTTCTATTAGAGAAAAATACATTTCCAAGTTCGGCAGGTGGCTTTAACACATCTGCTGTACCTTGTTCTATCTCAGTCAGAGATTTACCTGCCTTCGTTTCAAACAACTCTAAACGCTTAGTAGCCTGTGCCCAGTTGTCTTGCAAGGCTTTACGCTGTACTTGACCAACATAATCTTCTTGCAACTTCTTGAGCAAGGCATAAGCATTTTGCTGAACTTGTCCTTTTACCGCCTCATAACCTTCAGGTGGATTCTTAAACACTGTGCCAGCAAACCTACGAGCATCATCAGCCGCTTCAAAAGATGAATTGAAAACTCTATAAAACCTACCGCCATCTTGTTGCACAGGGAAACCAAGGTTTGATGCTGCCTTTGCTTGTTCTTCTGTCAACTCATAACGCTGGTCAATTACAGAGTCTCGAATACGCTTGTAAAAGGCAAGCACACCTGAGTCTGTAACTCTACGCACAGTTGGTGATGTAACTGGGTCAAAAGGTCGTGTAAGAGCTTCTATTTGTTTGTAAGCATCCATGTCAGACAGTTTTATGCCCTTGGATTCATTTGCCGCAACAATTTTTGCTTGCTCTTGACGCAAAGTCTTATCAAGCTCATCCCTTTCTTTAATAATGGTTTTTTGTCTTTCTAAGGTAGTTTTTTGTACAGGCGTAAATACATCTGTCAAAGGCTTATCTTGTCCGATAGTTTTTATTTCTGCTTGCGCCTTGCCAATGTTTTGCTGACTTCTTTGTGTCAACTCACCTGATTTTTTTCTCAAGTTTGCAATTTGAGCACGGGTTTGTTTTTCAAGTTGTTGAACTTTAGCTTGAGCTTTACTGAGAATATCTTTTGCATCCATCTCTGCAAGTTGACGTACAGACGGACTGTAAGACCTTGCTCTTGCTCTAATTTCATTTGCACGTTTTGTAGCATCATCTAAGATTTGTTTTGATTGAAAAGCGGCTTGTGATTCTATTGTTGCTGCATCTGTTGCCGCTGTACTACGCAACCGTGCTACATCTTTCTTGAGCATCTCAACAATTTCTTTTTCTGCTTCTATGCTGCTATGACCACCACGGATGTCATCTAGCTTTTTTTGAATAAACGCACGTTGTTCTGCTGAAAGATTAGGTGCAGCAATACCTTGCTCTTGCAATAACTGTCCTACAGTTCTGCCTGTAGAAAAGCCAGGTATGCCCATCTTTGTACCTAATGCAGAAATCAAACCACCTGTCTTTGTGCCTAAATACTGAACAGGAACAGGGCCAAGAGTGCTTGCTGTCAGTCGAGTTAACTCAGCACCAAGGCCAGGGCCATATTGAGATTCATAAACTTGACCAGCAGTTTCTCCAGCCACACCACCAACAACACCTGTTGCCATTGCCGCAGGGCGTGATGACTTCATTGCTGTTCCAGCCAACTCCAAACCAGTACCTACATATCTAGCTACTCTTCCAGCAGAGCCAGGTAAAACTTCACCCTTGCGTATAACCTTGCCTGTGGTTTCTGCTATCTCAGGAAACACAGTACCAGCAATACCACCTATCAAACCTTGGCGACCTACTTCAACAGCTTGTCCCGCTATGTCTTTTTTAGGTTTGTCTTCTGCATAGGTTTGTTCAAGTATGGGTGAGTCAACAACATCAACATCAGACAGTTTTAATTTAACTGGCTTATCTTCGGTTACTTCAGAAAGTTTCATTTCACTTCCTCAATATCAGGGTCATTAGGGTCATCAAGACCAATAATTCGGTAAGTCTTATTGCCTTTTTTAATTATTTGGTTCATCTCATATTTATTTTGTGTGTCTTGTTGCTTCATACTTACGTTTGGAACAATTTGAGGTTGTGTCAAAAGTTGTTCCATTTTTTTTCCTAAAGGCTTTCTGTTTGCTTTTAATACATTTAAAGTGTCTTCCACACTAAATGGCACAGTTCGATTTATTCTTTCAATATTTTTAAGATTGTTTTGTTTTTGACCAGGTGTTGCGCCTGGCATTTCAGCATGTACCTTAATGCCTGTTTCAATTTCTTGTTTAACACGAGCAAGATAAATTGCCATATTAATAGCATCATCTCCCTCTCTTGGTTTAATTGCGCTAAAACTTGCTATTGCTGCTCTTGTTGAACCATTAGCAAGACCTTGAGCCTCTAACCTAGCAAGAGCAGCATCTAAGCTGTTTGCTATTTGTTCAAAAGCACGTTGGTCTTTATCTGTAACTTTTCGTGCGGCAAAAGCTGTAATGTTTCGCAAGACAGTATCTCTGTCTGCTCCTATCATTCCAGCAAAAATAGGAGACTCAGCAACTGCTGGCAAATTTGTCAAGTTAACTAAATCATTGGTAGCGTTTTCAATATTGCCATACACCCGTGAAGCAAATGTCAAAGCGTTTTGACCTTGTCTTCCTGGTTGTGACGCTCTTAATTCTGCCAATTGTTTGTTTTGCTCCCTAGCAAGCCTTGCTCTTTCATCTGCCGCAAGACGATTTTCTCTAGCTATGCGCTCTTGTTGCGCTCTGGCTGCTGCGGCATCTGCTCTAGCATCTGCTTTTGATTGCAAATTATTTTGCAAGTTGACAAGAGTGTCTACATCTTTTCTCACACCCCTGACGGCATTTAGTACAGCAACATTGCCTACCTTATCTTTCAGAGCTTTTAACAGCGGAGGATTTTCTGCTCTTGCAAGAGCAACCGTTATTCTTTGTTCTCTAGCTTGAGCATCATATTTTTTAACATCCATAGCCTCTGTCAACTCTTTTTCAAGAGTTGTAATTTTTGTTTGCATGGCTTTGAAGTTTTTATCAAATATGTCTTTTTCTTTTTTGTATAGGTCTGCTCTACCTTTTTGGTAACCTTCTAACATGCCATTCATGGCTGACATGGCAAGTTGCGAATTATCTTTACCAACCACCATCCCAACCACACTTATCAAAGAAAACAAAACAGCAAGGTTTTGTGCTGTGTCTTGTGTAGGCACAAAAGCCATATTTCTCAATTCTTGTCGACCTTCTGTCAAAGCCTTGCGTTCTGGCAAGCCTTGCATTTCTTGACCAATCTCTGTGTACATCTTTGCTTTTTGTTCTGCTTCTGTAGCTTTTTCTGCACGTCTGGCTGCTTCTATGGCAACTTCAGCTTCACCTACTTTTTGTTCAGCTAATATCTCTGCATCTTTTATTTCTTTATACGCAGGGCCAACTTCTTTACTTCCTAAATAACCTTTAGGAGATTCTTTAGCGCTTGTTAATAATCCACTTGAAAGTGGAAGTTTTGGAATACTAGCTAATTCTTTGATTGCAGTATCAACCATCATAAAACTCCTGTTTGTGTTTGCTGTCCAGGTGTATTTGAAGTTGAACCAAATACAGTTCTAGCGATATTGTTGAAATAACTGCTTGTTAATGCACTGACATATTGGTCTGCTTGTAATCCTGTCTTGATAGCACCCAAGGCAACTTGGTCACCAATACCTGACAACTTCAATCCATAGTCATACTGGTTTTGTAACAACTGGTTGCGGAAGGCTTCTATCTGAGCGGCAGTCTGCGCTGCGCCCACCCCACCTCTGGCAGCAGCACCTTGCGCCACTTGCGCTTGGACAGCCTGTAATTGTTGTTGGGCAGCGGGGGTAAGCTCACCCGCTTGAGCTTGGCGTTGCAATTCTGCACCTTTTGCTTGATAAGGTGCGGCAAGACGCTGTTGCTCTTCTTTTGCTTTACGGCCTTGCTCTGCGGCATCTTTGGCTCGTTTAGCGCCTAAAACAGCTTGTACGCCTCCTATACCTAATCTAGCAAGCGTGTCTTTGCTGATACCCAAATACTTGGATAAATCGTCTATTCGTTCCCCTATAGAGCGTTGTGCAGGGGGCGTAGTGTCAAAAGAAACATCTCGTTTTGAACTTACATCGTATGCGCCACCAAGCGTAGGTGTATAACCAGGCAAAATGTCTGTAGAAGGAACAGCCATTCCAAGTTGAGCACTTGGTTGACTACCATAGTATCCTCCACCTGCTATAGGAGCGCCTAAAGAGTAATCAGCAGATGGTCGCAAAGATAAACCTCGACCTTCCATAGGTGGCTCAATATCTTGATATGAAGAAACAGCACTATATTGTGGTAGTTGAGAAGCACTTCCATACAGCGTGACAGGCGTTGTATATGGCTGCATATAGTCAGGAGCGGGGGCAGGAGGCAAATCTGTTACTGAAGGCTCTGCCAAATAAACAGGTGTACCAGCTTCAGGTTGACTGTAATATTGTTCAGGGTCGTATTCAAAAGTAGGAATTCCTGTTTGCAAGTCAGGCATACCGCTACCACCTCTAGACTTTAGTAACTCTGCTTCTTCTGGAGTAATGTAAGCAAGAATGTGGTTTTCAGGTGCTTTTGCTTGCAACAGACGGGCTATCTGGCGCACATCCGCACCTATACGGGTCATTTTCTTTAATGTTGCCATGTCACACTCCTAAAGCATCTTTGAGGCGTAAAGACTCTTCATTCCACACATTTTGTCTTTGTTTTCCTGTTTCTTTACCTTCAATTTCACCCGCACCCCCCGCACCTGTCAAGCCTGTGGTAACACCCGCAGTAGGCGTAGATAAGGCAGCAGCGGTACTTGCAGAAGGTATACCTGGAACTTTTGGCCCAAGCCCAAACAACTCTGCTAACGCACCAGAAATAACTGGTTTTGCAAGTTGTTCTGTTGTCTTTGAAATCACAGGCTCAGGTATTTCTGTCACTGTTCTTGGTTCTTGATATGGCGTAGATGGAGATATTCCAGAAGAATCACCCGCAGAAGTGTAAGCAGGTTGCAACCCGCCTTCTTCTGTACCTCTGACCCGACTGCCTGTGCTAGGCGTGAATTGAGAGGTGTACAAAACAGTAGCAGGGTCTACCGTCAATCCCTGTCCACCACCTGTAGGCACTTTGTCTGTGAAACCTTCCCCACTAACTTTGGTCTGGTCACCAAACAACTCAGTGCCTTTACCTGGTACAGCTTTGATACCTTGACCTGTTTCTGGTGGAGCAAGCGCATACTTACCCGCTTCTATTACCCCTTGTGTTGAACCAGAAAGCGCACCAGCAGTCAAACCTGCTTCTAGCGCCTTGTCTATAGGTTGACCAGAGGCAAGTGCGGCAGTCACCGTAGAAGCAGATGCACCTGCCGCAGAAGCCACAATATTTGCAGTTGCCGCAGAAGCGCCAGCATTGGAAGCGGCAGAGCCAGCCGCACCACCAACTTGACCTCCTACATAAGTTGATACGCCAGCAGTAACAACATCTTCCATACTTCCACCTTTGGCAGCAGTGACAGCGGCAGAAGCTAAAGCGGGAGGAACACCCACAGAAGTAAGTGCAACAGTTGCAATAAATGGTAGAGGGTCTTTGACAACGGCTTCCACTGTATCACCCACAAAATTAGCGGCTTGTTCAACTTTTTTTCCCATCACTGCACCCGTATGGTTAATTGATATTGAGGAATTCCATCCGCAGACGGTATCTGCTGAACAGACACAGGAATCTTTGCCGCATTCAAGGCTTTAGCTATGCTTGCGTTATCTGTAATAGCTGTACCCACTCTAAAATCAGCTTTCTTCATGGCTTGATACAAGTCTTGTAAAGCAATAACTAGCCGACTTGCATCGTCAATAGTAGAAATATGAACCTCTGCTTCACCTGGCTTCAAAATGTCATATATCAACAAAGTATTGCCAGAACGCATGATTCTTGTCTTTCCCGCTTTAATATCTTGTTTCAACATGGAATACAAGTTATCAAAGTCAACGCCTCTTTGTTCTGCGTCTTGCCGAAGAATATCAAGCATAGGCACATCCTCTGCAACCCTTTGCTTTCTCATCGCTTGCATTACATCTGCCATATCACACTCCTAAAGCTGTTGCTATCTGTTGATGAATGGTCTGGTGTACACCTATCCAATCATAGAAATCTTCTTCCACATTCCAGTCACTGTCGAGCAATTGGAAGGGATTATCCAAGCCTAGAACACTTGCCAGACGCTGATGTTCTTGATTGTGCACAAACAGCCAGTCATCCAAGTTATCGTAATCAGCATCTGTCAGTGGATACTTCTGCACAGCAATACCGTTATCTCCCAAGATTTCGTAGAACAACTGGTGTTGCACACCGTTTTCAAACAAGAACTCTCCCAGTCCGTCTTTGTCACCGAACTTCACGTAAGACAAAACTTCAAAATTCATTTGTCTGCTTTGTTGTCTAGCTTGTTGAAGATTTGTTTGAGAATATCTTTGACTTCAGAAATGTCAGCACGGTAATCATCTTTTGCCACATATTCTTTAGGTAATTCATTTATCTTGTCCTCCAGTTTCTGCATCTGTCTTGTCGTGTTGTTAAAGACATAGACAGCAAGAAAGCCAGCAATGCTGACCACGATGTTGAAGATTTGTTGGTTATCCATGTCAGACAGCGTAGTAAGGTACTTTTACTACCACCCCGTTAAGGTTGACTTGCATGAATCCAGCAGGTTGCAAAGGCAGACTTGCTATGCCGTATGTTGCTGTAGCCGTTGTATTTCCTGTGAAATTGAACACAGCAGCGTTGGTTGTGCCACCAATAATGGTGACGTTTGCCAGTGTCAGGTCGCCTACGTTAGATACTGTGCTACCAAGGGTCAGGGTAGTGTTACCTAACACCACGTTAGAGTTCTGTAGGTTGCTGTTACCTATGGCAATAGTGACGTTAGAAGCACTTGTCAGTCTGCCTTGCTGGTCTACGGTAAAGGAAGCTACGTTTGTAGCGTCACCGTATGTGCCTATAGTCACAGCAGTGTTGGCAAGAGATACAGTGCCTGTAGAGGTTATAGGGCCACCTGTAAGGCCTGTACCTGTGGCTACGTTGCTGACATAGACAACCTCAGAGTTATCTACCTTTTGCCACACAGAGCCGTTAAACACACACCAGTCACTTACTACCCAGTCTGTGATGCCGTTAAGGTTGGTAGAGCCAGAAACAGACACAACGTAGTAGTCCCCTTTCGTACCTACGCTAGAGGTAAGGGTAGGGTCGTTGGTAGCGGCATCCCATGTACCTTTGTAGTTAAGTGCACCTACGACATTGAGAGAGGAACTGACTGTTTTTAACATGGTTTACCTCATGAACCATCGCCAGGTGTCACGTAGATAGTAGCGTTGCTACTAGCGGTAATGCCTGTGAAATAAGCGTTGGGTACGAAAGAGAGAATCTCATCTGTACCTGGCAACAGTGGAATAGATGTGCCTGTGGTAGTAATGACTGCGGCATTACTGTTTGCACTAGCACCATCTGAGCCGTAACCTAGAAAGACAGTAACAGTACCAGCATTGATGATGCGGTACTGATTTCCACCAAGCGTGGTAGATACGGCTTGTACAGCAGTAGGTGCTGTTGTAGCCGCTAGGAAAGTGACAGTGTTGCCTGTCCTTGTGAAGGCTTGAATTCCCATTATGTGTTGCTCCAAGGCACTCCTGTGGCAGTCACTGGATTCTTCTTCAGTTCAATCTGAGCTGTTAGAGCCGCCTCAATTGCGTCCTTATCCACGCCATTTGCCCAAATCCATCCCAACACTTGTTCTTGTGTCAGGTCGGCATAAGGGGTTGTGGGAGTGCCAACAGACCATGAACAGGTAGAGTAGACAGAGGCTGAATGCTCTCCATCTACTGCTGTGGCTTGCCAGTGGGCAGTGGTTACAAATCCATCAGAAGTTTGACGGTTGAGTTGAGAGATGTTCCAAGTAGTTGTCATGCTTTGCTTTCGAGTGCAGTGATGCGGACAGTCATGGTGTTGCTCCTTTTAATGCGGCAATCTCTGCCTTGGCAATGTCAAGTTCGGCTTTGAGTTCTTGGATGGCTTTTGTCAAAAGTGAAACCATGTTGGCGTAAATAACACCTTCAGGCTTTTCTTCTTCGTTGTAAAGCATGACTTCTGTTAACCCAATTTCGTTGATTTCTTCTGCAATAAAACCAATGTTGGTACGGTCTTCGCCATTAAACTTAAACACCACGGCACGCAGTTGCATCACTTCAGAAAGACCCTTGTTGTAGTCTTCAATGTCATGCTTGTATCGCAAAGAAGATGACGATGCCTTTAAGTCTCCGTTGGTGTCAAAACCTATTGCGGTAATCGTTCCCGCAGCAGGTCGGTTGGTGTAGCGAATTGTTCCATCTACATGAAGTTTTGCAGCAGGACTACTCGTCCCAATACCCACGTTACCGCTGGAGTCGATACGCATACGTTCTGCGCCACCATTAGAAAAGGTAAAGGCAGGGAAAGATGAATTGCCGCCAACAGAAAATCCAGCGGTTGCGGCTGTATCACTAACGTCAATGTTTAACCGAGTATTATTTGCTCCGCTTGTTGTGCGGAAAATTGCAATAGTTCCGTCAGTTGAGTTTGTTTGAAGTTTTGCACTCGGCGAACTCGTACCAATCCCCACTTTCGTGCCATCAAACACAAAATCAGTGCCTGTGGTTGCGACTTTAGAAGTGTTGAGATACACAACACCGTTAGCTGTGCCATACGACAATGTTTGACTTGTGGTGACAATGCTTGTCGCTATGTTGGCAGTGGTCACGTTAGCAGTGGTGATTGTTCCCACATTCATGCTGACATTACCAGTCACAGAAATGTTTCCACCAACAGTGGCGTTGGAAGTAACCACCAACGTGCCTATATTTGCAGTCGTTGCATTTGCTGTAGTTACACTGACATTTGTAATTGTCACGTTACCGCTACTGATAGTGACATTTGCAAGTGTCATGTTGTTAAGCGTGGTAACAGTATTACCAAGCTGTACAGCCGTGTTACCGATAGTGATAGCGGTAGCAAAGTTGCTGTCCAGTTGCGACAGCGGGATGGAAGATGTGGCAGAGCCAAACGTATACGGAACTGGCATTTAGAACCTCACTCTCAATTCATGTTCAAACTCAATGGTGTTAAGCACAAAAGCAGGGTCTGTAGAGGTAATCGTCATACCTAAATACTTGCCATACTGCTGTGCATCCGACTTGTAAAGAGCATACCCGCTACTGATAACCCACAACACAACCTGTGAAGAATTGTTTATCCACGGAATAGTTGTCCCAAAGTTGTTGTACCAAGTGACATTGTTTGTCAGGGTGTAAGCAGGGCTTGACCCGTACTCACTGTCTACCGTCACAGTCAGCGTGGCAGAGTTGGTAAGCGTTGCTTCTATCCCAAACTTTAGTGCTTGCTTGGTGCGGATAGGGTCTTTCATGGGAGACAGCGATGTCTGTATCTCACTAGAGACATTGGCAGTTGCACTTGCATACAACTTGTAGAGGGCAGTGTCTGTCACCCCGTACATGTTTATCACCCCACCTACAGCAATAGAAGTGGTGTATGTCAGGCTACCTTGGCTTGTGATAAACCATTTTTTCTCAAAAAATACCGCTTGTAGATACCTAGAAGGTGTAGACAAGGGAAAAGAACTGTTCACATAGAAGTTAAATGCTGCACACAAAATATTGTTGAGCAAAACCTGACCGCCTGTTATGGGCAAAGTAAAGTCTATGTAGGGGAAAATGCCGTCAAGTTGGTCAGAAATCTTGCTCGTGGTCGAGCCTACAAGGGCATACACCCCGTAGTTGTTCATAAACAGCACAGAACGGAAATAGGGGAACACACCGTATTTCAGCTTGCTACCGACAGAGGCAGACACGTTGGTGTTGGTGAAGAGCGTTGTGCCTAGCGTGGTCACCCGCACATCTGAGAACACGTTAATGCTGTCTTCTCCAAATATGTAGAGAAAGTTATTAGCAGACAACATGTACTGAATATTGTTGTGCAAAGTCGAGTCTGAAATGGTGAATGAACCAGCAGATACAGAAGTGAAGTCAGTAGGGCTAGTAGATGACGAATAGGTCACTGTACGCCCTGTAGCCACCCAAACACGACCTGAAAAGGTAGCAACGCTCACAATTGGGTCAAGGTTGGGTACGCCTATGGCTGTAGCAGTTGTGTTGCCAGACGCTGTGGGAGGTGCGGCAATGGTGACAGTGGGCACAGAGGTGAAGTTGTCTCCCACATTGCTCATAATGACTTGTGTGACCGCATTGCCAAACACAATCGCTGTACCAGCGGCATTTCCACCTCCACCACCGCTGATGGTGACAGAAGGAGGCGAAGACGGGTTGTAGCCAGAACCACCGTTGGTGACTTGGATGGCAAGTGCACCCTTGGTAAAGGTCAACAGTTGGGCAACAGCAGTTGCACCAGAACCACCACCACCTGTAATGGTTACGGTTGGTGCGGCAGTGTATCCGCTACCTCCGTTGGTAATGGAAATTAAAGATACAGCATTGGCTGTAATAGTAGATGTAGCCGTTGCTTGTACGCCATTTGTTTGGTTTGGGGCTGAAATAGTGACTGCTGGCGCAGATGTATAGCCAGAACCCCTATTTGTAATACCTATTTGCCCGACACCCCCAACAGCAAGCAAATCTGTTTCATTCCAAGTAAACAAACCCTTGTCGGTGTCCCCGATAAAGATTTGCTCGTTTTTCCACTGGGCAACCGAGACATTGGAAGAGGAAAAAGTTCCTGTGACTGCAACATTTCCAACTGTTAGAGTGTCTAGCTTGAAATACTCACCACGACCATTGTCTTCAAACGCCAAAAGAAAGTCTGACAAGCCCAAATTACAAGACTCAAGGGTAGTGACTGTGTTGGCAAACACCACCGCATTTCCGTTGGAATCGTTGACAGCCGACTGTGCAGAGACTATCTTGACATTGCCAAACCCAATAGGCATGGCATTTTCAATCCAAGCAAACTCTTCATCGTTAATAGCAGTCCTGTTGCCCTTGGTGTTAAGACCTTGAAAGTTCTTGTAGACAGCGTAGGATTTTTTTTGCTCTGCGGCTGCCATGATTAGAACGTGGTGTAGGGGTCAGGGATTCTGCGTGTGTAAACAGAGTTCAAGACAGCCTGAACATGCTTCATGTACTCTTGTTTATAAATTTCAGCCTCACCATAGCTCTGCTCTTTGTACTTGGCTTTATAAGCCGCATAAAACGCTACAGGCGTGGTGTAAGGGTCATTTATGGGGTCAGTCGCATCTGGACTGGCTAAAGTAAGAGGTGTGGGCAAAATAACTGTATCCAAGTCAATGGCATACGACTGGTCAGGCACAGGGCCTATGTAAATCTGCTGTTGTCCATACACAGAAAAACAAACAGGTCTGCCTACATAATTTTGCCAATAACGCAACTGAGAATTAAAGTTTGACCACGGCAAATACCGCAGTGGTATTCTGCTGTTGCCCCAGTACAGGTTTAAATTAAGAATATCTAGTGTTTGCAAGCCTTCTGGCAAAGAAGCAAATTGAATGATTTCACAGGGAGAGTCGTACTGGAAAACCATGTTTGTACTGCCAGATACCGTAAATGTCGTGCTTGGCGGGTAGGCTTGGTTTCCATAAGGGTAGGGAGGCACGGTTGCGCCCAAAGTGCCACCTGTGACAACCTCATAGATAAAAATGCCTGAAAAGACAAACTCCCCTGCGGTGAGAACAGTCCCTTCAGCCCAAGCAACAGCGGCTACGCCAGTGCTTGAAAGCGGTGCATATGTTGATTGAATAGTGCGAAGGCAACCAGTATCCCTGACTACTCGCTCACGGGCATCGTTGATGTAGTCCGTTAGCTCCGAAGTAGACCAGAATACAGAGTTTGCGTCATGCAGTAAACGCTGTACTTCCGTGATGTAGGAAGAGAGAGTTGCCATGTTACCTTCATGTTAAGCAACCCTCTGATTGACCTTTCCCCCTACGGACTTTTCAATCCGCAAGGGTACTACGCCAATAGCCGAGGGTAACGAGCTATTCTTTTTTGGATGAATTTCAGAAATTTCAACTTTCCGAAACTTTTCCGTTGCTTCCTCAAGTTCGCTGTGAAGTCGTATCAAGCCCAGTTGAGCCAGATACTTCTCCTTGTTCTCATCACCGTAACCAAGAATGTGTTTGGCAGCACCCAAAGGTATCTCCACGGTTTTGCCAACAGGGAACGAATAGCCGACAAAGCAGTACTCGTAGTACAAATCTTTGTCGGTATTGTTGGTTACATAGACTGTTTCGGTCATAGCGATACAACGTCACCGTACACGGTAAAGTCAACAGTGTTGTTTGCCGCAGCCGCTGTGTTCACACACACATACAACGAACCAGAGTAGATTGTGGTTGAGGTGTTAGCCGTCAACGCCAAATCTTGATAATTGGTGGTTGCTGTGACATTTGAGAGCACAGTTGCATTCGACACTGCGTTTGCCAAATTGCCATCATTGCTTGTGAAGATGGTGACATTAGCAAGCGCAACACTTCCGTTGGCGTTAGCAGCGACAATACGGCGAACAATGTAGCTAGTACCAACAGTTGCAATGGTTGCCACAGCGTTACCAGTTGCTCCCATCGCAACGGGAACAGTGGTTGTACCAACGCCAAAGTTGCCAAAACTGTCTGGGTACAGTGCGCCTACATGGTTCGAATTCATGTCTGCTCCTATCAGGTGTTGTAAGTGCCAGATACGTTCACGCCACCATTGACGGTGAGCAGTGTCACAGTACCGTTACCTGCAATCGTTGATTGAGCATTCACGTTCACGCCATCAGAAATAATCATGCCACCAGTGTTGTTGGCAAGAAGAGTTGTGATGGTTGCGCCGTTGTTGGCTGTGATAACCACATTAGCGGTTGGGAACACCAAGTATGTACCAGCGGGAATCACCGCACCAGAGTTGGTCGCTGTGACGGTGGTGTTGCTGAAATACGCACCAGCGGCGTTGGTGGTTGCATTTGCAAGAATGATTTTGTTTAAGCCTAATGCCATGTCGTTCTCCTTACAGTGAGAGGTAGTTGTAACCTGTCACCTTGGTCATGGACTTGGGCTTGACGCTTACCAATTCGGCAATCATCAGCACAGCACCAACATAACCAATCTGCCAGTTCGGGAGTGTGGACTCAAAACCTGTAAACACAAACGAGCCTTGTTCATGTATGTACAAAGACAAGTAGTTGGTGTTCAAGAAGTACACAATACCTTCTGGGCAATAGGGGTCAGGATAAATAGGTACGCCAGCAACCATCAAAGCACGGAAAGCGGCTTGAGGGCCATTTGTGTCACCGTCAAACCCTGCACCTGGGGTGATAACGTATTGCTCTTGACCTACGAAGTCTTGAGCCAACAGCGTCCAAGTACCAAACCCGCAAACACCGAAGCTAGGCATCTCAGCACCGTTTTTCACAGTACCAGAAATGTATTGCAGAATGTTTTGACGGGTTGGGTTCACAGAGCCAGCGGCATACTGTGAAGATTTCCACCAAGTGTAGGTAGAACGGTCAATGTTGCCGTATGTACCTGAGTTGGCAACAGCAGCGGGCAAGCCGATGAACTGTTGGGTGTTGGAAGTATTTGTGTACAAGGCAGTAGCCATTGCATCCATCATCACGTTGGTCGCATCGTTCATACGAGCTTCAATCAAAGGGATGATGGCGGCATCTTGCTGAACTGCGCCTTCCATGCCGAGGAACGGCACAGGAGATATCATCAGCTTCAGGTCAAATTCAGCGTTGTAAGCACCTTGTTGGACTGCTGGTTGGGCAAAAGAGCCACTGTAGTCAGACCACTGGGCATTCACAAACTGTGCGCCTTGGACAGGAACGGTTACAGAAGAAACACCGCCAGAGGCTTGCTGACTGTTGGCAATCAGCGCCGCCATGAGGGGTGTCGAGTTGTAAAGCTGGACAACCAGCTTGGGGATAAAGGCTCTACGAGTAACGTAAGTCAGTTCATTGAACTGTGCTGACCCTGTTGCTGGTAGGATGCCGCCGCCAATAGCCATAAGGCCTCCTATGAAAAAACAATACCCTCTTACAGCCCAATCGGTCTGCGTGGATTACGCAGTTCGTTGAGCGCATTTTGTGCTTCTGTACGAGCAGCGGAGACAGGATTCTTCCAATACTTATTCAAGTCAAATTGCTTGACAGGATTGGGGTTGTACCCTGTTGAAGTAGGCTTTGCTGCTTGCTTCATCCACTGATAGTGTTCAGCGGCTGTCTCGTGGTTGGTGATGCCACGTTCCAGCATGATTTTTTCCACATCATTTACCTCTGATTTACTAGAAATCAGACCCTTTTCCATCAACGAATTGCGTCTGTTTTGCAATTCTTCCATTGCCTCTTTCTCCCGCAACTTGGCTTCCAAGGCTTGCACACGCTCTTCAGACTTGCTGACGGCTCTGTGTGTATAGTCTTCAATGTCAAGTTCAGGAATGGGAAGCTCTGGCTTGATACGTTTGGTCATCCGCAAAAAGTCTTTGCGGGTTTCAGGGTTTTCCGCAAGAGTCTGGGCAAGAGCCGCCAACTCGTCACGGGCTTCCAGAGATAGATTTTCTAATGATGACATGTGCTTACCCTCTTTATACGTTCCATGTTGCACCACGTTTTATGTAACCAATGTTTGCATGGGATACATTAAACATAGCCCCAAGTTTACGATGAGACAAATCAGATTCACGAATGAACTTAACTTGCTCTTCAGTTAGTTTTGATTTGCCGCACTTTTCATGCTTTGCTTGTCGTTTTTTTTGAACCATGTCATTTGAGTTTTGCTTGTGTGTAGCAAGCCACAAATGTTCAGGGTTTACACAATAAGGATTGTCGCAACTGTGAGCCACTAACATATCCTCTGGGATTTCTCCTTTAAAGATACGATAAGAGGCACGATGTGCTAATTCATTATTTTTTTTCCGACCAGGCGGATTTGCAAATCCATAACCAGCAGGCGTTACAGCTCCCATCCAAATCCAGCATCCCGCTTCAGGGATAGCAACTGATTTGTTGAAAATGTAATCCTGCTCAGTCATTAAATTACCTTACGACCATCACCAGGCTTTTGGACAGCCATACCTGATTTCCCAACTTTGTTGGGGGCTGATAAGCCACCGAGTTGAGAAAAACGAGGTGTGTTTGTGATGACACCGTTTTGTTGGTTGTTGTCAGTTGGTTTGCGTGGTGACGAGGCAACACGGGGTTTAAAAAGTTCCAAGGTATTCTCCTTACATGGGTGGGGGTGTTGGCATTCCGCTAGAGGCGGGTATACCAGGGATGGGTGCTTGAGCAATTGCTCTGCCTTCAGGGGTAGCACCACCCGCCTGTGGCAAGGTTTGGAGCATCTGAAGAATTTCAGACTGCTGTAACTCGTCTGTTCTGCCTTTTTTCTGACCAATCAATCCGCTAAGTACACGAATAGCATTTAGGGTTTTCTTTCCCTCGTCTGAAACTGAGCCAAAAGCGGGAAGAGATTGTTCAAGCAAATCAATCGCCATGCTGATATTGATGAGTGCGGCTTCTTTGCTTCCCATCTTGGGTTCGGGCGTACTCATAGGGGAGGCCATCGGTGGAGCTTCAGTGTCTCCCATTGCATCGACAGGTGTTGGGGTGGGAGTACCAGCAGCCGCTTGGCTACCTTTCATTAACTCCATCAACTTATCTGGTGGGACACTCATAATCACTCCTTGGGCGTGTTTGTAACCACTTACTTACACTTTGTCAATAGGTGGGAGGCATTTTATGTCAGCCTCCCAAGACAATCCTTGCAGATTACATGCGAGACTTGCGTCCCTTACGACCCTTACGCATGATGCGCTCCTTGGTTGAGGCGGCCACTTACTTGAGGGGAAGCAGCCATACCCTTTTCCTTTCGGAAATCAACGACAGGTCTTACGACCACGCTTTGCTTTGTACATCATCCACTCCTTGTTTGTATGCGGTTGGAATCTCTTTGGCTTCTGCCATAGGAGGTTTTATACCCAGTTTGACGCAAAGTCAAGTTAGGACTCCCTTCGTCTCTTTTCAGTGATTCTGTTGAAACTCTGGGTTGGTCAGCCTTGGGTTGAGTCATTTGTTGTGTAGCCATCATCCTACCTTTTTAAGTTCAGGTTTACCCTCTGCCTTTGGAGGCATGACTTGCTGTAGCGCCTGTGCTTCAGCTTGCCTTTCCTCCGTTTTCTTTAAACGGTCTTTGAGCAACTGCTTCATGGGTGGCTCAATCAAGTCAAGCAAAGACTCCTTGTCAATGACTTGAGCACTGAAGAGTTCAAACGCCAGTCTGCGGCTGTCTTCCATGAATATAGGTGAATTGGAGTGAGCGTCCACTTTCACTACAAAGTCCTTGGTGAACTGGTCGGCAATGAATTTATTGCCATTCATGTCTTTCAAATGCGTGTTGTTGTAGACCTGCATACACTTGAGATACAGCGTTGCCATCTTCTCTAAACTGTCCTCAATAATCAGTGCTCGTTTCTTGGCACGGCTTGAACCCAGACGAGCCAGTTGGGAGGCGTGACCAGAAGAACGCACCCCCGCCTCGCCTCTGCCTTGCAAAACGCTGACAATGCCAGATGCTTCTTCAAACATCAAGTCAATTTCGCCTATTTCTCTAAACAAATCAGGTGGGATAGTGGGCGCTAACTTCTCTACTTTGGCATTAGGCATGTCGGTTGCCAGCAAGCCACCAGCACGGTTGAGAGCAAAGTTCTTCTCATCCAAAATGCCTGTAAACCCAATCAATGCGGTGGGCGGCCTGACCTGTTTAGAGAGCAAGTCCAAAATTTCTGTCATGCGTTTGTTACGCAACTGTTGCAGATAGATAAGTCTTGCCACTTCAGAAGCACCCCAGTAGTAATCGTACAGGGGGTTGGGGCAAATTTGTATAAAAGGCAACTCGCCTTTTAAGAACATTTGCTCACCTGGTCGGTCATAAATGATGATGTCAGGGTCAGCCTTGGTGACTACCTGATAGTCTTTGGTTTCATCATTCCATACCCACAACTCCACCATTTCTACGGTTTCTTCTGCAACTTCTGCCTTGTAATTGGGGTTACCCGCCAAGTCCAAATTAACAGTACCGTACATGGTTGGAGTGGATTGTGAAAGGATGATGCGCTGAACACCATTTGCAATCTCTGTACGCTCATGCTGCGTAGAGGCTACCCGCTTGACAATGGCATCCCGTTGAGGATGACTGTATAACCTGTCGTACAACTCAGACTTGGTGATGTAGTAAGTCTGGACAAGGGCTTCTTGTCTGTCAGTGTACGGGCTGTCTTCTCGCAAAACACCAATACAAGCGGGTTCAACCATGTAGGGCTTTATTCCGTTAGCAATCACTAACTTAACAAAGGTAGTGTTATAGCAAAGCGCCCAAGTAACTGCGGAAGAAAACACTTGGTCAGCGTTAGAGTTGAGCCATTCATCGTGGAGGGCTTTGGATAGACTGGGGACTTTGCTTTGTTCTTGTTCTGGCACGGCAGCGCCAACATCAATACTAAATCTGGTGGTTTCTGCCGAATAAAGAAATGAGGTCAGTTGGTCGATATGTGGATAGATTTTGTTGTACAAAGCGGGCACTTCATCAGGGCCATTGCCAAACAAATAGTAAGAACGCAAGCTGGAATATTCTGGCTTTCTTGTTTCTCGACTGACCAAGCATTTTTCTATCAAATCAAGATAAAACTGTTGTCTGTCGATAGGGTCGCTAGGTATCCTCATGGCTTCACCTGTAAGTTTTCATGGTCGTTCATCACCACATTTGCCTTTGGGCTTTGGAAATTTCCAACAGAGTTAGGAATCACACTCACGGATTCTCCAGCAACCGACTTAAATTGTCCACCCAAGACCGATTTCATGTTGATAGACCCGCCACCACCCCAAATAACGGAGTCACCAGGTCGTGCTTGCCTCTGTTCTGGGGGCTGATTGGCTTGCATGGCGGCTGTAGCCTCTGCAAATTGCTTGTCAGAGAGCTTATTCTTGCGTTTCATGTAGCCAGTCTGGTGTTCACCCTCTCTGGTTGACTTAATATCGGTCATATCGTAGTCAATAGCCAGTTGTTTGAGGTTTTTGTCCGCTGCTTTGGTTTTATCGGACTTCAAAGCCACTGGTTTTAAGAAAACCTTGGAAATTTCCCCGTTACAGTGCTTCATAGGGCATTTTGCCTCCCATGCCTCAAATATGCCGTGACTTTCACAGTAATAATCGTGCAGTACCCCCATATTTACCCTTTCAGTGCTTCGTCAAGTGAAATTTCGCTGTAATCATGCCTATTTGCCATCCCAACCTTGATTTTTATGCCTTCTGAGGTCACTTGTAACCCCATTTTTGGCTTAAAAACAGGCTGCGGTGTCTTTCTATAGTCCACATAACGGGTGTTATCCATGCGTTTCATCACCTTCACATTACCCGCCTTCCACTGTTGATAGGCTTTGCTAACCCGTATTTGCATATTTTTTGTCAATGGTTCTGTTTCATATATGAAAATATCGTAGAAATGACCGTGGCTTATGCCACAAAGTTCAACAAACAAGCGGATAGAGATGCCTCTTTCCTTGTCGGCATAGAACCTTTTCATATGAAGCATGAGTTCACGCTTGCTTAGAGGGGGCAATTTTGTACTCCACGGTATAGCCTTGGCTTTGTAGCCACAGCATAAAAGCCACTTCTCCATAGGCTTGGGTAGGGTCAGAGGGGACAATGATGTGGTTGTTGGGCGTGAGCTTCCTTGTTTGGGCGTGATGACCCAACAAAGAGCCAAAATCAAACCCATCTTCGTGAAAGCCGTGCCCGACATACTCCATGCTGAAGTGCTTGGCAATGTCGATAGGGCAATATTTGTACCCGTAAGACTCCAACACAGGCTTCAGGATGGCTGACAACTGAGCATCTTCGTTCCACCCGTGTATCTCGTTGCTGTTCAAGTGCATGATGCCATGCCTGTTACAGGCTTCTAGGAAGCGTTTGCTTCTCAGGCTAAACCCACCGTTTTGCACGACAGAGACAGGCTCTTGTGCTTGTGTCCACGAGAATTTCAGGTAGAGGTTGCCGTACCCAAACGCACAGTGTGAGGGTGCGCCTATGTAGTCATAATCATAGTATTCAGGTTTGAAGTTCTTGCCGTTCAACACCCATCCGTCATCTTGGACTATCAAACAGTAGTCTGTCTCTATGTAGGCGTACAAGCCGTGCATCATAAAGAGCGAGTACCCAAGATAGTCTATAGGGTGGCAACGCTTCCAGACTATGTTGCTTGGCAAGTCGGGTGGTTCTTCTATAGAAATAAGTAAGCCTTTACTACCAGGCAACTCTTGCATAGACTTGAGGATAGAGGGTATGGCAGACGCACCATTGTTGTGCCCGTAGATAGACACGATGGTTAATTTATTGTGAACCATAAAGACCTATACGTTTGAGATAGTCGCTGACATTTCTACCCACAGAAATTTGCTCAGGGGTGTAGGATTCTTGGGAAGCACTGACCGCACGGGTGACCTTACCTGCTATCAGTCTTGGCTGAATCTGCTCGGCATAGGCAACGGCTGCCAGTGCAGAGGCAATCACTCTGTCATCCTTGCCACGCCCAGGTGCGCCTAAAAACCCACCCTCTCGCACAATACCTTTCATCTCCTCAAGTGTGTCCATGCTGAAGATTTTCATCATCCCACGCTCAAAATAGTCTTTCATGTACTGCAACATGCGCTCCTTGCTGTTGCTCGTGGTCAGGTAGCCAATACTGTTGGACAAGCCTCCAAGCGTGTCATTACGCCTCCAAATGTAGTTGGTCATACTGCCAAGCACGTCCATCAAGTCCCGCCCTGTAGCCCCTCCCATAGAACTTGCCAAGCGTTTTAAGTTCCTAAGTTCGTTAATCACAGCCTGACCTGGCCCATTTACCTCTAAGTTCAAGGTAGAGTTCTTGTAAGCACCCGCCAAGTGTGCAATTACCCACGCAAACTGGTAGGTGTTGAGTTCAGAGGTTGCAAACTCTGCGACTTGGTCTAACCCATCTGCATAGCATCTGTAGACCTGAATACAGAACCTGTCAGCCCAGTCAGAACTGCCGTAGGCGGGGTCAGCACCAATCACATAATAGGCTGTGTCTATCGGTTCTTCCCAGACCTTTAATGTTCCTAATCGCTCTGTTGAGCGCAACACTTCTGTGTCTTGGAAGAGTTGACCAAACGAATAGCGATAGTTATCAGGGTATGTTGCTTTGCTTATCTTTGCCGCCTCCGTACATCTGGAGTGGGAGAAGAAGGAAGTCCCCGTCATCACAAAGGCATAGTCCTCAGTGGGTGGGAATTCTTGGTACATGAGCGCATCGTCTTTGATACCCTCGTGCATCTTCCATCTCCACCAAGCCATCTGCCGAGAGTTAATCTCAAAACCGTAGAGTTTCTTAATATCTTTGTGCCATTCCTTTTCCTCGCCTGTCAGCTTGCCATCCCAGTACACCTTGTAGATGTTGGAGTCAGAAGGAACAGAATAGAACTCGTTACGCCACCACCCACAAAAGATTGCCCTCTGTGTCTTTGCCCGCTTGGCAGTCTTGTACATGTCGTGGAACATGTTAAAACCCTGAGCCGTACTCTCAAACATGTACAGCCTCTCTGCATTTTTTTCAGCCAGAGAAGCGATGAGTGAGGCTAGACCCTCTTCATTTCCCCAAGAAGCAGTTTCTGTACCGTGAAGATATGTGATAGCTTTGCCTTGCCCCAGACGAGACTTATTCCCCGCAATTTGGTAGAACAATCGTGACCTGTTCTTGAGAACCATCTGATTGCGGTTATGGGCAACCAACGGAATTTTGTACTCTTTGGGCAAACCCTCAATGTACATAGCCAGAGTGCTTCTGAACATGTCTCTGTTCTCTTCCGTATCTGCCACCAACGTCCCTTGCCACCCTGGGTGGGTGAACTGCCAGTAAAGGTCAAGCGCCAAGGAAATAGTCGTGATACCCAGTTGCCTACCTTTGAGAATAACGAAGAAATGGACATCATCTTTCAAACCTTTCTCAATCTCACTCATCACATACGTCTGCGTACCAAGTAGAGTACCCATCTTCTTCAAGCCCTCTTCCTTAGTCTCAATCTTGAGTTCAGCACAGAATTTGTAAAACTTCTTAAGGTCAAAATTCATCTACATTCCAGTTAATGATGTCACCAGCAGCACTCTTATTCCTCACACAGTTGAGCAAGGTCTTGACATGGTGCTTGTCATACTTGCCCTCCCACTCCTTCACCAACGCTAACTTCTGCTTCTTACTAGTGCAAGACAAGGCTCTCCATATCTCTTCCCGAAAACGAATACGGCTCTCCCTCAACGCCATCCTCGTATCCCACTCTGTAGCCATGCTCCACCGCCTTCTCCACACTCACCGCCATCAGCAACAACCTATGCTCCGTCTGACAAAGACGA
>Ga0172367_10001729_pt1 | contig 31039 bp, 29 predicted proteins | sample Lak10m_FD_114542 | JGI IMG/M metagenome (GOLD analysis project Ga0172367, IMG submission 114542) | Freshwater microbial communities from Kabuno Bay, South-Kivu, Congo - kab_022012_10m | ecosystem: Environmental > Aquatic > Freshwater > Lake | place: Democratic Republic of the Congo: South-Kivu...
CTGCGCGTGCCGTTCCTCGACCTGCCGCTGATGGACGCCCTCGCACGCATCCCGGCAGCGACCCGTTTGCAGGCCGGCAAACGGTTTCTCCTGCAGGCCGTGCCGGAAGTGCCCGACTGGATCGCCCACCAGCCCAAGCGCGGCTTTCTCTTTCCCTTCGAGCAATGGCTCGGCACTGAGTGGCGCGAAGTCTTCGCCGCGCTCAACTGCACCTGTCCCGTGCCGACGCAAACATGGTATCGCAAGTGGTGCGTGTTCGTGTTTGAGCGCTGGCAGCGCGCTGTCCTGAGGGAGCCGTCAGCCCTATGAGCGCGACTGTGGCAGCGCCGCCACCAGGACAGTGCGAGCCGAAGAGCGGCACCGAGAACCGGGATCATGTCAGCGGCCTGGACTCGATCCGCGGGCTGTGCGCGGTCTGGGTCGTGTTCTCGCATCTTGGTTTCTTCCCGGAACTGGCGGCGCTTTTTGAGCCGCAGTCGGTTGTGGGCAGGATCGTGCGCGGAGTGCTGGGCAACTTGTTCTCCGGCACGCCAGCGGTGATGGTGTTCTTTGTCGTCTCGGGCTTTTGCATCCACTATCCGTATTGTGGCGAACGGTCGGTTCCGGGGCTGGCGTTCCTTGCCCGTCGCATCATCCGGATTGGGGTGCCGTTCGGCATGGCGTTCCTGCTGCTGAAGGGGACGGTGCCCGCCAGCCATGGGCTGGCGTTCGTGCAATGGAGCCTCATCGCAGAACTGGTCTATTACCTCCTATATCCACTACTCTTCCGGCTCCGGCAGATGGCTGGCTGGAATACCTGGATCGGCCTCTCAGTGTTGCTGGCTTTAGGAATCGCGAGTGGCCAGCCAGCCGCGCGCTTCATGTGGAATTTCGGACCAGAGTTGACGTGGGCGGTCGGCCTGCCGCATTGGCTGATGGGCTGTCGGCTAGCCGAGGTGGTGCGGGGCGGCGGCGAGGGCAGGGTTTTCCCCCGCCAGATTTGGACGCTGCGCTTCGCGGTTTGGGTGGCGGCCTCCGCAGCCTCGGTCCTGCAATTTCATCTAGCCGTGGGTTATCCGTGGACCATGCTGGCGTTTACTCCGCTGGCGGTGGTGTGGGTGAGTCAGGAGATTCTGTGGCAGGCTGTCCATCCGCCTGTGCGACTGTTGGCCTGGCTGGGAGGATGGAGTTATTCCATTTATCTTCTTCACCTTTCCGCACCTGACCTGCTGCGCAGTTGGGGACTGGCGGTCACCCCGGATAGCGGCACGCTGGCGTGGGTCGGTTGTGTGGGGGGAGCGCTGGCGATCTGCCTTCTATTCCACCTTGCAGTGGAAAAACCCTCACACCAGATGTCTCGGTGGGTGGGCAGATGGCTGGCCGGGCGAAAGGATGAGCGCGACCTACGGGCCCAGTGACTTCTCTGAAGTCCGTAGTGCTCGCCCATGATCAGATGACCCAGGTCCTCGGTCTGCATGCTTTCCATCATGACCGTGCCACTGCCCCTGACGCGTCCGATGTCTTCTATACTGGGCCTCTCCGCATTCTACCACGACTCCGCCGCCGCGCTGGTCGTGGATGGAGACATCGTCGCTGCCGCGCAGGAGGAGCGCTTCACGCGCATCAAGCACGACCACGAGTTTCCGAAACACGCCGTGGACTACTGTCTCAAGGAGGCCGGACTCTCGCCGGAGCAGCTCGACTATGTTGTCTTCTACGACAAGCCGCTGATCAAGTTTGACCGGCTCCTCGAAACGTATCTCGCCTTCGCGCCGGCGGGCTTTCCCTCGTTCCTCATGGCAATGCCGCTCTGGCTCAAGACCAAGCTGCACCTGCCGCGCGAGATTCGGCAGGCGCTCGGCGGCCGTTACACGAAGCGTATTGCGTTCACCGGCCACCACGAGTCGCACGCAGCCAGCACGTTCTTCCCGTCGCGCTACGAGGACGCGGCCATCCTCACGCTCGACGGCGTCGGCGAGTGGGACACCGCGACCATCGGCCACGGGCAGGGGAACAAAATCAAAATCCTCAAGACCCTCCACTTCCCGCACTCGCTCGGTCTGCTCTACAGTGCCATCACCTACTTCTGCGGCTTCAAGGTGAACTCTGGCGAATACAAGCTCATGGGCCTCGCGCCCTATGGCGAGCCGCGCTACGTGGACATCATCCTCCAGCACCTCGTTGACGTGAAGCCCGACGGCTCGCTCGCGATGGACATGAGCTATTTCAACTACTGCCAGGGGCTCACGATGACGAACGACAAGTTCGCGTCGCTCTTCGGCGGTCCCGCCCGCAATCCCGAGACCGCCATCACTCAGCGGGAGATAGACCTCGCCGCCTCGATCCAGAAGGTCACGGAGGAAGTCGTCCTGCGCATGGCCCGGCACGCTAAACAGCTCACCGGTAGCAACCACCTCTGCCTCGCCGGCGGCGTCGCGCTCAACTGCGTGGCCAACGGCAAGCTCCTCCGCGCGGGCATCTTTGACGACGTGTTTGCCACGCCCGCGTCCGGCGATGCCGGCGGTGCGCTCGGCGCGGCGCTCTTCGTCCATCACCAGCTCCTCGACCAGCCCCGCCAGCATGTCGCCGCGAAGAAGGATGCGCTCAAAGGCTCGCTGCTTGGCCCAAAGTTTTCGAACGAGGAAATCCGCGCCTTCCTCGCCGGCAAGCAAGTCCGTTACACGTTCTACGAGCAGGAGCCGGCCTTGCTTGAAGCGGTCGCCAAGGAGATGGCTTCAGAAAAGGTCATCGGCTGGTTCAGCGGGCGCATGGAGTTCGGCCCCCGTGCGCTCGGGGCGCGCAGCATCATCGGCGACCCGCGCAGTCCCGCGATGCAGTCGCAGATGAACCTGCGCATCAAGTTCCGCGAAAGCTTCCGGCCCTTCGCCCCATGCGTGCTCCTTGAGGACGTGCAGAAGTATTTCGACCATGACCGCGAATCGCCCTACATGCTGATGGTGGCGGAAGTGAAAAAGGACCAGTGGCTGCCGCTCACGCCCGAGCAGGTGCAGTTGATGAAGGACCCTGACCTGCGCAAGCGCGTGAATGTCCCGCGCTCCACGCTGCCGGCCATCACGCATGTGGACATGAGCGCACGAATCCAGACCGTGGACGAGGAGCGGCACGGGCGCTACTGGCGGTTGATGAAGGAGTTCAAGCGCCAGACCGGCTGCGGCGTCATCATCAACACCAGCTTCAACATCCGCGGCGAGCCGATCGTCTGCACGCCCGACGACGCCTACCGCTGTTTCATGGCCTCGGACATGGACGTGCTCGTGTTGGAGAACTGCGTCCTCCGCCGCACCGAGCAGCCGCAACAAGACGAGTCGGTGCGGAAGAAATACATCGAGAGCTTCAAGCTCGATTGACCGCCATGCTCAATCCTTTCAAAGAAGTTAACTGGAACCCGGACACGACCGCCCGCCGCACGTTTGCGAAGAGCCTCGTGGTCGGTTTCCCCTGTCTTGCGATGGGGTTTCTGCTCGCCGGCGGGCTTGTGGGCAAGGGCTGGAATTTGTCATTCGCGCTCAAGCTCGGCGGCATCGGCGCGGCGGCGGGCGCGCTGTTCTACGCCGTGCCCGCCATCGCGCGGCCGTTCTATGTCGTTTGGTATGCCCTGGCGTGCTGCGTTGGCCTTGTCGTCGGCAACGTCGTGCTGGCACTGGTTTTCTACGTGCTGGTCACGGGCATCGGCCTGCTGAAGCGCCTCGGTGGCCGCCCGCCAATTCGCAAGGTTCCCGACCGCCAGGCGGCCACCTACTGGATTGACGCCCCCCCTGCGCCGGAGGCAAATCGCTACTACCGTCAATTCTGAACCGGCATGAGCGATCAAAAACCCAACAAGTTCGAGCAGGCCAATCAGGAACCGCAGGCTGGCATCGTGAAGGAGTTCATCGCCTTCCTCGGGGAGAACAAAAAATACTGGCTCATCCCGCTGCTGCTCGCGCTGCTGGCCATCGGCGCGCTGCTCATCCTCGGTGGCACGGCTGCGGCGCCCTTCATCTACACGCTCTTCTGAGGGGCGGCAGCAACAACGTGGGCTGTCTCCCTGCGTCCCTCAGCGACTCTTGACTTCGTTTTGCTCAGGTTTCCAGTGCGAGTCCTGCATGTCATTCCATCCGTGTCGCCCGTCCGTGGCGGGCCAAGCCAGGCGGTGTTGGCGATGGTTCGTGCCTTGCGGGTGGAAGGCGTGGACGCGGAAATTGCGGCCACCAACGACGATGGCGACCGAGTGCTTGAGGTCCCGCTGCAAATCCTCACGCCGCACGCCGGCGCGCCGGTCCGCTTTTTCTCCCGCTTTTCCCCGTCCGTGCGTCCGGTGCGTGAGTTTGCCTATTCGTGTTCGTTGTCGCGGTGGCTGGCAGAGTCCGTGCGTGGCTACGATCTGCTTCATGTTCATGCTGTGTTCTCCTTTGCCTCCACTTGCGCGATGCGACGGGCGCGGTTATGCCGGGTGCCTTATTTGACTCGGCCCTTGGGGCAGCTTTGTCAGTGGTCGCTGCAACGGAGCGCTCTCAAGAAACGGCTCTATCTGGCGCTGGTGGAACGGGCAAACCTCCGGGGCGCGGCGGCCTTGCACTTCACCACGCAGCAGGAACAGGACGAGGCGGCGGGACTAGGGCTGGGCACGCGCGGGTTCGTAGCCCCGCACGGGATTGATCTGCCAACAACAGTGCCGGACGCGCGGGCGAGGCTGCGGATGAAGCTGGGCTTGCCGGCAGATGAGAAAATCGTGCTCTTCCTATCGCGCGTGCACCCCAAGAAGGGACTGCACGTGCTCATCCCCGCGCTGGCCCGGCTGGCCCCGCATGAGCGCTTCACCTTTGTGCTCGCCGGCAATGCGGAGCCGCCGGAATACGGGGCACAGGTGAACCAGTTGCTACGCGAAACCGGCCTGGCTGCGCGCACCCGGCGCGAGGACTTCGCCAGCGGCGAGTGGAAGCAAACCCTCCTGCAAGGCGCGGATGTGTTTGCCCTCACCTCGCACTCGGAAAATTTCGGCATCGCGGTGGTTGAGGCGATGGCGGCCGGGCTGCCGGTGGTGGTGACTCCGGGCGTGGCGCTCGCGCGGGAGGTGGCAGAATTTCAAACTGGAGCGGTGCCGGACATGCAGCCGGATGCGGTGGCGACGGCGCTCGCCAAGTTGTTGCCTGACCACAACAGGCGCCAGGCTTTGGGTCGCGCCGGCGCACGGCTCGTCCATGAGCACTTCACCTGGCCGGCGGCGGCCCGGCGCATCGCGGACGAATACCGCCGTATCCTGACCACGCGACTGCCTTTCAAGGGCGGGTGAATTACTCGACTGTCCGGCAGCTATGACACACTTGTTCGAAAACACACCATGATCTCCCGACGACTCAAGGCCACGTTTTACTCCCTGTGCGGCCCCGTGATGACGCTCAACGCGTGGCGGCACCGCAACTTCGCCTCCTGCCGCGCCGCGCCGGTGCGCGTGCATCTCGGGCCGGGACAGAAGAACTATCTTCCTGGCTGGGTGAACGTGGACGCCAACTTCCTGACCGCGAAGATTGATGTGTGGGCCAACCTCGCGGACGGACTGCCGTTTCCCGACGCCAGCGTGGACGCCTTCTACTCGCACCATGTCATCGAGCATCTACCCGATTTGGCTTCGCACTTCCATGAATTGTCGCGGTGCCTCAAGCCCGGCGGCGTCTTCCGCGTGGGCGGGCCGCACGGTGATATGGCGATGCGGAAATATGTGGAGGGCGCGTCCGCTTGGTTCTCCGACTTTCCCGACAAGCGCGAGTCGCTCGGCGGGCGACTGGAGAACTACATTTTCTGCCGGGGTGAGCACCTGACCATCCTCACGCCCTCGTTTCTCCAGGAACTGGCCACGCACGCCGGACTTGGACAACTCACGGCGGTCCAGCCCAAGACCGAGACGCTGCATCCGGCGCACTTTGGCCCGGAGGTGCTCGGTCTGGAGTGGGAAACCACGCCCGAGGCACCGCACACGTTGCTGGTCGAGGGCTTCAAGCCCGCGCGCACCTAGCATGGCCGGACTCGTGGAATCACTCAGCGTCCTCGTGCTCACCAGCAACGAGGAGTCGAACATCGCGCGCACGCTCGCCCGTCTGGCGTGGGCACCGCGCGTCCTCGTCCTCGACAGCGGCAGCACCGACGGCACGCTTAAGTTGGTGCGGCACTTTCCGAATGTCAGTGTTTTGGAGCGCCCGTTTGATTCCTTTGCCGGGCAGTGCAACTTCGGGCTATCGCAACTGGACTCCGAGTGGGTGCTTTCGCTGGACGCAGATTACCTGCTGACCGAGGAGTTGGCCGGCGAGTTGCGCGCGCTCACGCCCACCGCAGATGAGGCCGGTTTCTCCGCCGGCTTCCGCTACTGTGTCAACGGCCGGCCCCTGCGCGGCACGCTCTATCCGCCGCGCACCGTGCTCTTCAGGCGTGCGCGCGCGCGCTACGTCGACGACGGCCACGCGCACCGCGTGGTAGTGGAGGGCGGCATCCGCGCCCTGCGTGGGCTGATCTGGCACGATGACCGCAAGGCGCTCTCCCACTGGCTGCGTGCACAGGACCGCTACGCGCGGCAGGAAGCGGAAAAACTGCTGGCGCATCGGGGCAACGGCCTGTCCTTCAACGATCGCGTGCGGAAAACCATCGTGCTGGGGCCGGCGGCGGCGTTCCTCTACACGCTGTTCCTCAAGGGCGTCTGCCTAGATGGCTGGGCGGGGTGGTATTACGCTTTCCAGCGGGCGCTCGCCGAGACGCTGCTCTCGATACGGTTGATCGAGGCTAGGTTGGGCTTCGCTTCATCCGACAATTCCTACGGGAGATAGTCCGCAGCCAAACCGACCCATGAAAGCGCGCCCGACCGGTGCGCTTTTTCTTTTCCCGCCTGGCCCGGCGGAACAGACTCCGCCGTCGTGTTGCCGCCTTTCCTCCGCAGCTTTCTGGAACACGCTCGCTGGCGCGTGGCGGGGTCCGCTGCGTTGCTCGTCTCGGTCGCGCTGCTGGAGGCAGCGGGCCTGCTGCTGCTCATGCCGCTGGTGGAACTGCTCGGCCTTGGGCAGGTGCAGGCGGCGGCCGGTGCGGGGAACGTGTGGCGGAAAGTCTTCGCCGCGCTCGGCCTCGCGCCGGGTTTCGAGCTGGTGCTGGGCAGCTTTGTCGGGCTGCTGGTGTTGCAGGCGGCGCTGCGGCGCGTCACCGACCACCACAACGCCCGCATCGAGGCCGGCTACGCCGCGCATCTGCGCGACCGGCTTTACGCCTCCCTTGTGAACGCGCGCTGGCTCGCCTTCACCCGCCTGCGCGGGGCGGATCTCACGCGTGCACTCACCCAGGAGGTGGACCACGCAGGCTTCGCCGCCCAGCAGGGCCTTGCGTTGGCCGGCCTGATCGGGCTGGCGCTGGTGCATCTGGCCGTCGCCCTCATGCTCTCGCCGCCGCTCACCGCGCTGGCGCTGGCCTGTGGCGTCGCCGTAGCGCTCGCGCTGCGTCCCTTGAACCGCCGCGTGCACGAGGCCGGCAAGGCCAGCCAGCAATGCCGGGCCGAGCTGAACGCCGCCATCACTGAGCATCTGGCTGGCTTCAAGGTGGCCAAGAGCCACGGACGTGGCGGCCATCATCTGGAGCTGTTCCGCCGCGCCACGCACGCCATTGCGGCGCACTTCGTCGCCGCGCGGCACACGTTTTCCGCCTCGCGGGTGTTCTTTGAGCTGGCTGGCTGGACCTCGCTGATGGCCTTTCTCTACGTCGCGGTCAAAGGGTTCCGCCTCGAACTGGCCCAGCTCGTCCTGATGGTCTTCGTTTTCACGCGCCTGCTGCCGCGCATTGGCGCGATTCAGAGCACCTGGCAGCACATCGTCCACTATCAGCCCGCGTTTACCGCCGTGGAAAAGCTCCAGGCCGAACTCGACGCCGCGCGCGAAGCGGTGGCCGACGTGGCCCCCCCGCTGGAGCTGTGCCGCGAGGTGCGATTGGAAGGTGTCTCTTTCCGCTACGACTCCGTCGGGGAACGTGCTGCGGTGCGGAGCGTCAGTCTCGTCATTCCCGCCCGCCGCATGACCGCGCTGGTCGGTGCGTCCGGCGCTGGCAAGAGCACGGTCGCGGACCTACTGCTCGGTTTGCTCGCGCCCTCCGAAGGGCGCGTGCTGGTGGACGGTGAGCCGCTCGCTGCCGCTCGCCTCGCCGCTTGGCGCCACTCCATCGGCTACGTGCCGCAGGAGCCCTTCCTTTTTCACGACACCATCCGCGCGAATCTGCTTTGGGCACGGCCGGATGCCACGGCAGCGGACTTGCAGGCTGCCTTGCGCGCGGCCGCCGCCGAGGAGTTCGTTGCCCGACTGCCGCAGGGCCTTGACACCGTGGTCGGTGACCGGGGCGTGCGCCTCTCCGGCGGCGAGCGCCAGCGGCTCACGCTCGCCCGCGCGCTGCTGCGCCGGCCCACGCTGCTTGTCCTCGACGAAGCAACCAGCTCCCTCGACACTGAAAACGAGCGCCTCGTGCAAACGGCCATCGGGCAACTGCACGGCGCACTGACCATCCTCGTCATCGCGCACCGGCTCTCGACCGTGCGCGCGGCGGACGAGGTGGTGGTGCTGGCGGAGGGACGGATCGTCGAGGCCGGCCCACCGGCCGAGCTTGCCCAACGTGAGCTGGGTGCCTTCCGCCAACTGATGCAATCGGGCCAGCCTGTCGTGTGAAATCCGCCGACTGCATTCCCCTGCCGACCGACTGGCCGCCGGAGTTGCGGCTGCTGGTCGCGCACCTGCGGCTGGCGCTGGGCACGGGCGCACCGGCGGACCTTGAACCCGCGCGCCAGCCCGTGGACTGGGCCGCCTGGCTGCGCTGGGTGGAACGGCATCGCGTCGGGAGCTTCCTCCATCATCGGCTGCCGCCAGCGGTGCGGGCCAGCCTGCCGGAGCCGGCGGCGGCAGGGTTGCGGACCCAGGCGCTCCTCAACGCGCAGCGCGCCCTCGCCCGCACCGGCGAGCTGCTGCGCCTGGCCGCGCAGTGCGAGCGGGCCGGGCTGCGCGTGATCGCGTTTAAGGGGCCGGTGCTGGCCCGGCAGCTTTATGGCGAGGCCGGCCTGCGGGCGGCGGGGGACCTCGACTTGCTCGTATCCCCGGCGGACGCGGCGACGGCCTCGGCGGGATTGCGGGCCGCCGGCTACCAGCGCACGTATCCGGACTTCGAATTGACCGCTTTGCAGTGGAAAAAGTTTCTGCAGCTCCAGCACGAGTTGAACCACCACCACGCCGGACGCGGCATCACGGTGGAGCTGCAATGGCGGCTCGAAGGCCTGCCGGCGCTCACCTTCGAGCAGCAGTGGCGCGCGCGTGGCATGCTGGAGGTGGCGGGCCAGTCGCTGGCCACGCTCCCCGGCGACGTGAACGCGCTCTACCTCTTCGCACACGGGGCGCGGCACGCCTGGGCGTCGCTCTTCTGGCTGCTGGACATCGCGCTCCTGCTCCCAGCCAGTGGGCCGGATCTTTGGGCGGCGGCCCGGCGGCTGCGGGTGACGCTGCCCTTGCGGCAAGGCGTCGCGCTGGCGGAACAACTCCTCGGGGTCGCGCCACCGGAGGATCTGCGTGAACTGCTTGCCCGGGTGGACGCGGACGATCCGCTGCTGGCCGAGGCGCGGTGTCGGATCAGCCAACCCGACACGCGGCAACGCGGCGTCGGGCACGTCTTCCGGGACACGCGCTACGCGTTCCGGCTACAGGAAACTTGGCGGGGCAAACTGGACCTCATCCAGCCGCGCCTGCTGTCGCCGCAGAACTGGAAGCTCTGGTCGCTGCCGGACCGGTGGTTCTGGCTGTATTACCCGGCGAGTCCTGTGCTGTGGGTGTGGCGCCGCATTCGAGGGGGGAACTGGAGCAAATAGGTGTCCCAGTTGAATGCAAAAGAGCCTCCCCAAGGGGAGGCTCGAAGTGTTCTTACCGGTGACTAGAGAACAGCGAACAAACTACGCTGAGTTCGTGATATCATCCGTGCCGCCAGCCTTTGCGAGTGTCAGTTGTTCCACACTTCCCAAGCAAGTGACAACCGGGGCCTCGTAATTGAGCTTGGCGACTTCGGAATTGGTCTGCTGATCCTGTTTCATAAAGTGTCTAGTGGCTGTTTGTGTCTTGCCATACCGCATCTACGTGGGCGCAAAGTAGGTTTAGCTGCGCCAAGGTGCAAGCAAAAAAATGCCTCACTTGCGCGGGCGGAGTAGGCACCCAGTCTGGCCGCAAAGTCTGGGCGAGCCGGTTGGACAAGGTAGCCGGCGGAGCAGTGATCTCCTCCTGCAAATGCTGCGCGTAGTAGCCTCGATCTCGGCGGTAGAGGTTGCGGTGGGGAACCACTTCGTGAAATGCCGAGCGGAGTGGCTTTTTGTGTCCCGGGCCAAGCAGTTCAGACGGATGCATGGCGTGCGCCAGTTCCAGCATCTCGCGAGAGAAGAAGGGGAAACAGCGGCGCACTCCGAGTGCCGTGCAGGCTTCCCAGCTCTGCGTGGTGAACTCGCTCCATTGCAGGCTCGCTGTCCGGTAGCTCCACGGCAATGAATCTTCCGCCCGCCGCCTCTGCTGCCCGACATACCAGTCTCGATATTCGTCCCGCACGGGCTGTGCGAACAATTCGGGCAGTTCGGGCAGGAGCGGAATTGCGGGTCGGCCCGCTGCGGCCAGCAGCCGGTGCTTGAGCCAGCGGGCGAAGTCGCGCGGGCCGTTTGGCAGCGTCTGCCAGCCGGCCAGCAGCCTCCACAGCGGCGTCTGGGCGATCCAGTCCGGCATTGTCACATACGCGCCGCAGATGGTGTCGGCGTATTCGCCGCCAAAGACCACTTTGATCGGTGCCTCGCGCTTGAGTGCCGGTAGGCAGCAGAGCACCGGCAGCATCACATGAAAAACGATCGGTGCCGAGGTCTGCATCAACCGCAACCGGGCGTCTCGGGTCAGTCGCATATCCCAGCGCCGCTCCACGCCGAACCGCTGCACAATTTCGTCAATGAAGGCGCGCTCCTTGAGGTATTCTTCCTCCGGCGCAGCCAGCATGCTCCAGCAGGCGAACTTTCGGCCCACGATGCCGCCGGCCACCGCGCCCAGCGTGGAGGAATCCACCCCGCCACTCAATGTCAGGAGGTTGCCCTCGCCGGTGCTGAGTTGCGTCGTCAGCGACTCGATGACCAACTCGCGCAGCCGCGTGACGTGCGCGGCGATGGCATCGTCGTCAGGCCACGGCAATCTCCGTTGGCGGGGTGACCAGTAGCGGGTGCGGGCCGATTCGCCATTCGGCGCGAAGGTCAGACAGGTGGCTCGCTCCAACGCATAGAGGCCTCGGATGAAGGTTCGCCCGTCGGGAAACCCGGCGCGGCCCGTCATCCACATGGCATTCGGCAACGGGTCCAGTTCGTTTGCGTCCGGCAGATAGCGGACGAGATATTCCAGACGCGTGCCCAAGGCCAGCCCGGCCTTGTGTTCGCGCCAGTAGATCGGGGCCAACCCCGCGCAGGCACGCACCGCCGAGACGCCGCCGCCGGGCCGGAAGCGCAGGAAGGTGAAATCCCCGGGCATCTGGGCGAGTTGGTCCGGCGCACGGTCAGCCAGTTCCGCGAGCCGTTGAAACGCAGCGGCGGGATCGCCCGCTTGGCTGGCGGCGATGCGGTGTCTTCCCTCGGCGAACGCGAGGCCCAGCCCGCGCACCGTGGCGTCATCCGGGACGCTGTCCGGCACGGGCGCGGCTGCCGCGATCCAGCCGGGGGCTGGCTCCCAAATCTCGGCGAACTCATTTCGCGCGCGCAGGTGCCGCAGCAGCCTCTCACGGAACTGCGGGTCTTCGCTCCGGACGGCGAATAAGTTGCTTTGCGGGGGCAGTGTCATGATGCGGGCAGGGCAAGGTTGGCAGCCGCAAGAATCGCGTTGGGCAGGTTGGCATCAAACGGCGGTCCCCACGGCACGTGGAGCTGGCAGACGGGCACGGCCTGCGCGAGCGCGGCGAACAGCTCGAACTGCCGGCGGCGCGGCTCGTCCACGCGCCAGCCCAGCACGCGCGGATAGCCGTTCAGGTGGAAGGACGCCTGCACGGGCGAGAGCGGTTCAACCCGCAGCTCCCGCAGCTCGCGGTTCGGCCGGGGCAGGAAGATGGCGCGCAGCCGTGGCAGGCCGGCTGGCGCAGAGGCGAAGCGCACGGTGGTGCGACCGTCGGTGGAGCGGTTGGCCTGGTCAGCCGGGAACAGGGCGGACAACGGGGCGGCATTGGGCCGGAGACGCAGTTCACCCGTGCCGGGGTGGCACGCGAAGCCGTCGGGCAGCCGCCGCAGCCGCAGCACGTCGTCGGTGACGAGCCGCGCGCCGGCGGAACACAGCAGCGTGGCGAGCGTGGACTTGCCCATGCCCGAGGCGCCGAGGAAGGCGATGGCCTCACCGCCGATGGCCACCGCGCTCGCGTGGAGCACCGGCTCACCGCGCAGGTTCAGCCACCAGGACAGCACGCTGCCGGAGAGCAGCAGCGGCAGAACCTCCGCCTTGCCCGGCAGCGGATGCGCCGTGGCGGAACGCAGATCCCCGGCCAGCCGGAACTCCCCTGCGGTGGCATAATGCAACGACCAACCCGCAGGCGTGCGCGTGAGTTGTGTGACCTGGCCGTGCCCAAAGTCCACCTGCGCCCAGATTTCGCCGACGGGCGGGGCGGCTCCGCCGGGCAACTCTTCGCCCAGCCGGACGGTCAGGTCACCCCCGGCCGCCGCCGGTGCGACCGGAGCGGCGAGCGGGAGTTCCGAACGGATGACCAAGCCATACAAGGCGTAGGCGGAAGGCTCGCTCATACAGCGCGCGGTCAGGCGTTCCGCACCTCGATCAGGCCCGCCGCCGCCAGTTGGCGGAGCAGCACCAGCAAATCGGCGCGGCAACGGTCGGCGGGGACTTCATATTCGGCCAGCAGGGTGGCGAGCACCTCGCTGACCTGACGTGGTTGCACCAACAATTGCCACACGCGCGCGCCGACCGGGTTGAGGCCGAAGTATTTGCCCGAGTCGAGTTGGAGGATGGCCTGCTCCGCGCCCATGGCGGAGGAGATTTGGCGGGGTGAAACGGCCACCACCGTGGTGTCGGAGAACTCGATTGGAGCCGGGGCGGTCATGGGCGATTCGCAGATCAGTGTTGAACAACCAGCGCGGCGACTCTGCGCCGGTGGCCGGGGGATTTCAACCCGCTTTCCCGGGTGGCGGCGTGGCCGGGCCAACGAGCGGATCCGCCGGCACGGCGTAGCGCTCGCGCACATCGGGAGCATCATTCAACACGCGGCCCTGATGCTCCACCCATGCGTGCGCCTCGAAAACCCCGCGCTCGCGCCGGAAGCCCACGCGCAATTCCGCCGGCTCGCCGGCCCGGGCCAGCAGTGCCCAGAGAACCAGTGAGCGCCGGAGGCAGGTGGCCGGCCAGGGCACGTTCCGGGCCGCGCGCGCCACCAGCCAGGCGAGCCGCACGGGCGGCGGGCCGCCGCTGGCGCGACGCTGTGCGGCCCACGCGGCCAACCGCTCATGGCTGCGCTGCCACGGCCGCAGCCGCAGCTCGAGGTCCACCTGGACGAGCATCCAACAGGCGCGCAGGAACAAACCGGCTTCCGCGCGGGTGAGCGCGGAGAAGTGTCCCCATTTGCGGTGCAGGTTCATGGCGTGTCTGGCGGACCACCACCATCGGGCAGTCCATGGCCAGCATCATCGGTTTCTTTCCTTTCGATGCAAGTGTTGGCGAATCCCATCTGTGTCTCGCCCGCCGGAACAATCAGATGACGAACCGCGCGGCAGCAGTGAACGGGCGAACCCCGCGTGGACTCAGGGCTGGCCCGCCGCCTGATTGACCGGTGCCGCCCTTGTGAGCTGTCGGATGCGAGCGGTCACCAAGTCGGCAAGCAGAGCGTTGCCGGCCGCGTTCAGATGGCGGGACGGGGTGACGTAGAGGGTCTCAAACCGCCCGGGCGGAACTTCCCGCGCGAAGGCCACGGCGGCGTCCAGCATTTGCGCGCCCGGCCCCAGCGCCTCCGCCAGCGGCGCGTGAACCCACCGGCCGTGCCGCCGGAAGTGTTGCAGGTCGCGGCCAGTGGGCAGCAGCAGGACGAGCGGCGTCTGTCCGCGCGAGCGGCAAGTGCGTTCAAACTCCCGCACGATAGCCACGGTCAGCGGCAGCGCGCGGGAAGGGTGGTCCGCATGGAAGAAGTTCGCGTGCCACGGCTCGCCCCGCCAGCGCGGGCCGGCCGAGAAGTGCCCGACACTGCGCGCCAGACTCAAGGTGAAGGGGAATTCCGCCGTGCCCACGCCGCGTCCGCCGTCGGGCAGAAAAAACTCATGTGCAAGCCGGCGGCCGGGTTCGCGTGCGAAGGCGGGAAAGTCCGCCGGCTCTGGCGCGAACAGGGGAACGAGTTCAAGCCCGTTTGTTGCGTTGAGGAGGAAGCGCGGCTTGAAGCCCAGTCCGCCGCTGGCGTAGAGCAGGTCGCGATATTGGTTCACGTTGCGCATCAAGTTTTCCGTGACGATGCCGAGGACGACGACGCGGGCGTGGTCGTTCGTGTTGAGCTGGTAGCGGAGCAGGGCCTGATCCGTGCCGTAGCCGCCGACGCCGAAGTTGTCCACGCGCGCCTCGAGCCGGGCGGCGAGGCGGTTGCCCCACGCCTCATCATCGCTGACTTCCGATCCGAAGGTGAACGACTCACCGTAGAGCGAGACGAGCGCGGGCTGGTCCGCGCGCCGCGCGGACTCGGGCGCGTGCCGGGGGATGAAGCGGTCGCCGCTGGGCCAGCCCAGCACCGGGTGCCGCTGCTTCAGATAGCCAGCGAAATCCGCGTCCGGCCGTGGCTGGTAGAAGATGCCGCGCGCCGTGAGCTCCCGGCAGCCGAGCCAGGCGGCCGCCTCGATCAGCACCGCCAGCAGCACAAGCAGCGCAGGCCAGAAAGCGCGACGCTTAGGTTTGCTTGCCGGGGCTGAGGCTGTGCGCATTCTGAGAGATTCACGCGCGCAGGAACAGGCGCGCCTCCGCGCGGGTGAGCGCGGAGAAGTGCCCCCATTTGCGGCGCAGGTTCATGGCGTGTCTGCGGACGTTCAACACCGGCCTGTCCACGACCGCCATCATCGGATTCTTTCCCTTCGATGCAAGTGCCGGGTGACGGCGGCGGGATCGCGCTTGTCCGGCGCGGGCGGGAATCCTACTGTGCGCCATGCCTTCGCCAGTGCCTGCCGCCGCGCCCGCGCCCGCGGGGTTGTTTCACTACTGCGCCCGCGTGGTGTCCGTGTATGACGGCGACACCTGCACGGTGGACATTGACCTCGGCCTGGGCGTCTGGGTGCGCGGGGAGAAGGTGCGCTTGCACCGCAACAACGCGCCCGAGTTGACCGGTCGCGAGAAGCCGAAGGGGAAGCTGTCCCGCGACCATCTCAAGTCGCTCGTCGAGGGCAAGGACGTGCTGCTGCAAACCATCAAGGACCGGCGCGAGAAATACGGGCGCTACCTCGCCGAGGTTTGGCTGGAACAGGCCAACGCCGCCCCGCTCAACATCAACGATGCGCTGGTCGCCGCCGGCCACGCGCGCTACCAGAAATACTGACCCATGAACGCCATTGCCCGCCTGCTGCCTGCCGCCGCGCTGTTGCTCGTGGTGCTGTCCGCGTCCGCCGCGACGCGCCCGCCCAATGTCATCGTCATCTTTTGCGACGACCTCGGTTACGCGGACATCGGGCCGTTTGGCTGCCAGGCTTACGCCACGCCGCACCTTGACCGCATGGCCAAGGAAGGCCGCAAGTTCACCAACTTCCACGTCTCGCAGGCCGTCTGCTCCGCGTCGCGCACCGCGCTGCTCACGGGCTGTTACAACAACCGCGTGGGCATCCACGGCGCGCTCGGGCCGGGCTCACGCATCGGCATTCACGCGGACGAGATGACGATGGCCGAGGTGTTCAAGCAAAAGGGCTATGCGACGGGCATGGCGGGCAAGTGGCATCTTGGCCATCACCCGCAGTTCCTCCCCACGCGGCACGGCTTCGACGAATACTTTGGCCTGCCTTACTCCAACGACATGTGGCCGCACCATCCCGAGGCGAAGAAGGGCACTTACCCGCCGCTGCCGCTTATCGAGGGTGACAAGATCATTGACCCCGAAGTCACGCCCGACGAGCAGCCGAACCTGACGACGTGGTATGCCGAGCGCGCGGTGAAGTTCATCGAGCGGAACAAGGACCGGCCGTTCTTCTTCTACCTCGCGCACAACATGCCGCACGTCCCGCTGTTCGTGAGCGACAAGTTCAAGGGCAAGTCCGGCGCGGGGCTTTACGGCGATGTCATCCAAGAAATTGACTGGTCCGTCGGGCAAGTTTTCGCGGCGCTCCAAAAGCACGGGCTCGATGACAATACGCTCGTCGTCTTCACGAGCGACAACGGCCCGTGGCTGAGTTACGGCACGCACGCCGGCAGCGCGGGGCCGCTGCGCGAAGGCAAAGGCACCGCGTGGGAAGGCGGCACGCGCGTTCCGTGCCTGATGCGTTGGCCGGGCAAACTTCCCGCCGGCACCACGACCGACGCGATGCTGATGACCATTGATCTGCTGCCGACCTTCGCCCAGCTCATCGGCGCGAAGCTGCCCGCGCACAAGATTGACGGCCTCGATGTGTGGCCGCTGCTCGCCGGCACGTCCGGCGCGAAGAATCCGCACGAATCCTACTGGAGCTATTACGCACAGAACGAGCTGCAAGCCGTCTTCAGCCCCGACGGCAAGTGGAAGCTCCAGCTCCCGCACGGCTTCCGCACGCTCGCTGGCCGCCCCGGGGGCAAGGAAGGCATCCCCGCGCGATACGAGGGTGCCAAGATCGAGCAGCCGCAGCTCTACGACTTGCAGGCGGACCTCGGTGAAAAGACCGACGTGGCCTCGTCGCACCCAACGGTCGTGCAGCAGCTTCTCGCCCACGCGGAGAAGGCGCGCGCGGACCTCGGCGACTCGCTCACGCAACGCAAGGGCAACGGCGTCCGCGAGGTCGGCCGACTGCCTGAAACCAAATAAACCGTCGGTCCCTCGCATCCAACTCCCCCACATGAAACACACCAACTGGTTCCGGTTTGTCGCCCCACTTTTGCTCGCGTTGGCCGGCGCTGCCGCCGCCGCAGACACCAAGCCCTTGCGTGCCCTCATGATTACTGGTGGCTGCTGCCACGACTACGAGCAGCAAAAAAAGATCCTTTCCGAGGGCATCTCCGCCCGTGCGAATGTCGCGTGGACCATCCTCCACGAGGGCGGCGACACGCGGACGCATCAGGTGAGCATTTACGCGAAGGACGACTGGGCCAAGGGCTTCGATGTCATCCTCCACAACGAGTGCTTCGGCCAGGTGACGGACGTGGCCTTCATCGAGCGCATCGCCAAGGCGCACGCGGACGGCGTGCCGGCGGTGATGCTGCATTGCTCCACGCACAGCTACCGTGCCGCTGCGACCGACGAGTGGCGCAAGGCCGTCGGCCAGACCTCGATGAGCCACGAGAAGAACCGCGACCTGCTGGTGAAGAACCTCCGGCCCGAGCACCCGGTGATGAAGGGCTTTCCCAAGGAATGGACCAGCCCTAAGGACGAACTCTACAAGAACGACAAGCTCTGGCCCAACCTCGTCCCCCTCGCGCAGGCCTACGGCGAGGACACCAAGAAGGACCACGTCGTCATTTGGGTGAACCAGCACGGCAAGGGCAAGGTCTTCGGCACCACGCTGGGCCACGGCAACCACACCATGGCCGACCCGGTCTATCTCGATCTCGTCACGCGCGGCCTGCTCTGGAGCTGCGGCAAGCTCGGGGAGGACGGCAAGCCGCTGTCTGGCTTCGGGCCGGCGAAGAAGTGAGGCGGACACTCCGGTCCGTTTGCATTTCCTTCAACGTGGCGGCAATTGCGGGACAAGAGTGCCCCCCCACGGGGCTTGGGCTGGCTCAGTGAAAAACCGTATTCCGGTTCAATCCGCCTTCCGTCAGTCTCGCGACGTCACCCACGCAACCGGCAGCTCGTAATGACTGTGGCATCGTCAACGGCCCGAAGGCGAGGAGCTTGCCTCGGCTCTGCCACCTTTGCCTTCACGCTGCTGGAGCTGCTGGTGGTCATCGCCATCATCGGGGTGTTGGTGAGCATGCTGCTGCCGGCCCTGAGCCAGGCCAAGATTCGGGCGCGGGACACCCAATGCTTGGGCAACTTCAAGCAGATCGGCATCGCGCACCGCCTGTATCTCGACGAATACGGGCATTACGCGCCCGGGGGCGTCCGGGAAACCAACCCACCCACCCAACTGATCACGAACAAAAGCGTCTTCGCGGCCATCGGCGGAATCAACCCCGGCCCTTTTCCCTACAACGACCAGTATCCGCAAGCCACGAACCGGCCGCTCTACCGCTATCAGGGCAATCCGCTTATCTTCCGCTGCCCGATGGACAAAGGCCAACGCGGTGATCTGGACTGGCCGCATCATCGTGTCGCAGATGACAAGCCAACCGCGTGGGGCACTGCGGGCTGTAGTTATCTCTACAACATCCAGTTGGGAGCCCCTCGGGATGAAAACCGAAACCCGCCGCTGCCCATCGGGACCCTGCAACCTCGGCGCGGCTCCATCGCGCGAAAGCCAGAGGGCTGGGTCGAAAAGCCTGATCGTCACATCCTGATGAACGAGCCGCCGGCTCAGCCCCTGAGCAAGATTCTGAGGCGTCGCCCCCCGCTTTGGATCAACTACTGGACTCAATGGCACCGCAACCGCGGGCGCGTGGATTTTCGCGATCCCCGCATCGCGCCGGCCTTGTTCGTCTCGCCTGTCTTGTTCGTGGATGGTCATGCTGCGATCCATGATTTTTCCGAATCCTTGATGCGGGACCCATGGTATCCCTATGAGGAAACCAAGGACTGGCAGTGGTATCAGCCTGCGACTGGCAACTGATTCCAACCCATGAGCACTCCGGCCTCCCACCTCCGCAGAATCGGCCTCGAACAACTGGTTCCCTTCGCGCGCAATGCGCGGGCGGCGTTGACCAGCGCGGGCGTTGCCGATCTGGAGCAGCTCGCCGTTTTTCAGGCGCATGTCACCGCCCGCTGCTGCGGTTGCGATGCCCGGCCGTCGTCGGAAGTGCTCGGAGTGCTGCTGGTTGGCGCGGAGCTGGAGGCGGGCCGTCCGGCGGAGGAGTTGGGGCGGTTGCGGCAGGGCTACTGCCTGCGCGCGGGGTGCGGGTCGCGGTTCTACGAGCTCAGCTTCGTCCCGCATCCGGCGGTGGACTGGGCAGCCGTCGGAACGGCGGCCGCGCAGCCGGGTGGGGCCGAGGGTGCTTCCCAACCGGCCCTCGGGGAGCTGATTTTGCGCCAGACCTGGCAGGCCGTGCGCGCGCAGTTGACGTGGCAGCTCGCCGCGGTCGTCGCGCTGCTCCTCGCCGTGCTCGTGTGGCGGCAATGGTGGACGGGCGGCAGCATTCCGTTCTTCCGGGAGGCGAAGACGTTCACCAGCGAGGGCTTGGGGGCGGAGCCCATGGGCGATGATGACGAGCCCAAGTGAGCCGCCCGCCCCGTTGACACGTGCGCGTCTGCTTCCTACCGTGCCGGCGCATGAACGACCTGAAGGCCTCGCTGGTGGAGTTGATCCGCCGCACCTCCGCCGAGATTCCCGACGATGTGAACCGTGCCCTCGTCACCGCGCTGGAGAATGAGAAGAAAGGCACCATCGCCGCCAGCGCGCTCAAGATCATCGAGCAGAACATCGGGCTGGCGAAGCGCAAGTCCCAGCCCATCTGCCAGGACACCGGCAGCGTGATCTTCTACGTGGAGTGCCCCGTGGGCTTTGACCAGATCGCCTGCGAGGAGGCCGCACGCGAAGCCGTCAAGGAGGCGACCAAGATCGGTTATCTCCGCCAGAACTCCGTGGACTCGCTCACCGGGAAAAACGACGGCACCAACCTCGGCCCCGGCGCCCCGATGGTTCACTTTCATCAGCATCGCTCGCCGGACATCGCCGTGCGCCTCGTGCTCAAGGGCGGTGGTTGCGAGAACGTCGGCGCGCAATACTCGCTGCCCGCCGAGAAGCTCCACGCCAACCGCGACCTCGACGGCTGCCGCAAGGTCATCCTCGATGCCGTGCTGCAGGCGCAGGGCAAGGGCTGCGGGCCGGGCATCCTCGGCGTGTGCATCGGCGGCGACCGCGCGACCGGTTACGAGTTCAGCAAGCAGCAGTTCCTCCGCCTGCTCGACGACCGCAACCCGAACCCGGAGCTGGACGCGTTGGAGCAGGACATCCTCAAGACCGCGAACGAGCTGGGCATTGGCCCGATGGGCTTCGGCGGCAAGACGACCTTGCTGGGCGTGAAGATCTGCGCGGCCAACCGTGTGCCCGCGTCGTTCTTCGTGAGCGTGAGCTACATGTGCTGGGCCTACCGCCGGCAGGGCGTGTCGCTGGGCGCGGATGGCAGGATCGCCAGCTGGCTGTATTGAGCGCGTTTAGCGGGAGCCGTTTCAGCAGCTCGCCGGGGAGGCTGGGCCGGTCTAGTTCAGGTAGATGAACTCGTTCGCCGCCAGCAGCGACTGGCAAAGGACCACCCAGGCGCGCGGGGCTTGGGCCGGTTCTGCGGGGGAGACGGCCTTGAACTCAGCGAGAAATTTGCGCGCGCGGCCAATCTCCCGCGAAGTCGGTCGCCGCGCGTAGGCGGTCTGGTAGGCCAGTTCCAGCCGGCCGGGGTCGTCGCTGGCGGCGGCGATCAGCCGGGCGGCAAACTGCTCCGCCGCGCGGGTCACCAGGTCGCTGTTGAGCATCAGCAACGCCTGGGGGGCGACCACGGTGGCGTTGCGGTGGCCGTTGGGCACGGCGGGGTCGGGGAAGTCAAACTGTTCGAAGAGGTCGTAAACATTGTTCCGCACCACGGGCAGGTAGAGCGCGCGGCGGGGACTGTCGTAGGTGGTTGCGTCCTTCGAGGTGTGGTTGAAGAAGAACTCGCGGTTCTTCACGGGGATGGTTTTGCCGCCCAGGGTCCGGTCCAGGGTGCCGGCGACAAAGTGCAGCGCGTCGCGGATCTCCTCGGCCGCGAGCCGGCGGAGCGGGAAGTGGGCGAGCAGCCGGTTGTCCGGGTCGGCGTGGGAACGGCGCGTGGCTGCGGCTGGCTGGGTGGAGCGTTGGTAGGTGGCGCTCGACATGATCAGCCGGTGCATGGCCTTGACGCTCCAGCCTTCGGCCATGAACCGGCCGGCCAGCCAGTCCAGCAGCTCGGGATGTGACGGGCGTTCCCCGAGGCTGCCGAAGTTGTCCGGGCTGGCGACCAGGCCCTGGCCAAAGTGCCAGCGCCAGATGCGGTTGACCATCACGCGGGCAGTCAGCGGGTGGTCCGGTCGGGTGAGCCACCGGGCGAGTTCGAGCCGCCCGCTCTGGTGATCCGGCAGTTCGGCGCGGAGGCTGGCGGACTGCATGACCTGCGGGAACCCGCGGGGCACCGGCTGGCCCAGGGAAAGGTGGCTGCCGCGGATGTGCACGGGGAGCGCCTTGACGATGTTGGTGGAGTCGGTCACGCCCATGGTGGAGGGGAGCTCGGGGGCTTCCTTTTCCAGCTTGGCAAGGGCGTCGCGGAGCTGCCGGAGTTCCGCGACGGTGTTGCTGGGATACAGGGTTTCCGGGTTTTTGGGCACTTCCTTGAGCCCCCGGTCGGTGACGAGGGTTTTGTTGGCCGTCGACACAATGTTGGTTATGGCCGCCTTTTGGGCGGCGACGCGTTGGCGGTGTGCCTCGAAGGCCGCGCGCTCCTCGGGGGTCGCAACCTCCGGCTCGTGCCACCTGGCGATGGTTTTGAGGTCGTCCATGGTGCGCGTGCTTTTGAAGATGGCGGCCAGCGCGTAATAGTCTGTGGTGGGCACGGGATCGAACTTGTGGTCGTGGCAGCGCGCGCAGCCGAAGGTCATGCCGAGAAACGCACGGCCCAGCGTCTCGATCTGCTCGTCAATCAAGTCCATCTCCAGCTTCACCTTGTCCGGCTCGGCCAGCAGTTTCGGGCCCATGCTGAGGAAGCCCAGCGCGGTCAACTGCTCGTGCCGCTGCGGCAGCGTGTCCGCCGGCAGCAGGTCGCCGGCGATCTGCTCGCGCACGAAGCGGTCGTAGGGCTTGTCCATATTGAAGCTTTTGACCACGTAGTCGCGGTAACGCCACGCATTGCCGTGGGCGACGTTTTCATCGAGGCCATTGGAATCCGCGTAGCGCGCCACATCCAGCCAGTGCCGGCCCCAGCGCTCGCCATAGGCAGTCGTGCTCAACAGCCGGTCAACCACTTTGGCGAACGCATCGGGTGACTTGTCCGTGAGGAAGGCGTTCACTTCCTCCGGCGTCGGCGGCAGGCCGGTCAGGTCGAATGTCGCGCGGCGGATGAGGGCGCGTTTGTCCGCGGCCGGCGCCGCAGTGAGCTTCTTCTCGGCGAGCTTAGCGGCGATGAACGCGTCCACTGGATGGCCGCTGGCCGGTATCGGCGGATTGGCCAGCGGCTGGAACGACCAGAACTGCCGGCCTTCCTCGATGGTCGGAATGCGTTTGGCCCCGGCGGTCTGGGCGGACTCGCTGCGCGGGTCGGGGGCACCGAGCTTCACCCACTGTTCGAGATCCCGCACCTGCTCCGGGGACAGCGGGCTTTTGGGCGGCATCTGGAGCTCGCGGTTTTGGTAGCGGACGGCCTCGATGAGCCGGGACTTCGCCGGATCGCCCGGGGTCAGGGCGGGGCCGTTGTCTCCGCCCTGGAGGAGCCCGCTCCGGGAGTCCAGGACGAGGCCGCCCTTGCGCTTGTTGTTGGCTGCGCTGTGGCATTCGTAACAGCGCTCGGCCAGCACGGGCCGGATCTTGCGCTCGAAGAAATCGAGGTGCTCGCGTGACAGTTCGCCGGCGCCCGCTGCGGCCAGACAGCCAAACAGCAGCTGGGACACCACAAAAAGGGCGAGGATCCGGAGCTTCATGCAGCGAAAATTCCGACTTGGGCCGGGTGGAGGCCATTCATTGCGCCGCCCTCATTTGGGCTTGTTGGCTGCCTGGCAAATTGGCAGGCTGCCAATGGCTGGTGGCTTGGTCTGAGGCAACTAGACTGACCATCCGCAACCTGAACAACGACTATGCCAAACGTTCCGTTTGAAGATCCCGATGACAAGGAGCGCACAGGAATGGGCACTTGGGCGCTCGTGTTCCTTGGCACGGCCGCATTCATCGGCGTGTTCATCTTCTTCGCCACCCGCTGGTAGCCTTCCCCGGTCGGGCCGCCTGTCAGCTTTCACTCTTTCCGCTGCGGAGCGCGGCTGAAAGTGAATGGCCGCCCACCCAGAATCTGGTCGGAGGTGATGGTCGGGCAGACGTATTTTTCCAGATGCTCGATGAACAGTTCCGTGCCGCGATAGTGGTCCACGAAGGGCCAGCGGGCCGGGTTATACATGGAGTCGGTCAGGTCGCGCACGAGGACAACCCGTTTCCCGTTCTTCGCCATCTGCCGCAGGCCAAAAGGCCGGCCCGCCACGCACATGTTCACGTGGACGCCCATGAGCATGACGTTCGAAATGCCGCGTTGCTCCAGCAGGTTCCAGACTTCCACGCCGGAATCGCTGATGGCGTCCTGATCGTAAATCTTGAGCACGTCAATCTGCCGGGTCCACGGTGCGCGCGGGTTGAGGCCCCTGGCTTTTAGCTGCTCGGCCCAAGCGGCATGCTCGGCGGGTTCGTCGTCCTCGCCGCCATCGGTCTGGTCGATCGGATACTTGCCCGCTTCCTCGGCGGGAATCTGCCGGCACCACGATGCAATGTCAGTGGGCAGGTTCGCGGCTTTGGGGGCGGCCTTGGCCCGCTCGCGTGCGGGATGGCCCTCGTAGAACTTCATGCAGCTGCTGGGGGCATGGATGATGAAGACGCCCTGGGCGCGGGCCTTCTCCAGCAGGTCGTTCATGCGCGGGGCAAATTCGCCCTCGCGCAGCACGGCGTTCTTGCAGTGATGCAGGTCCCACATGTCGCAGACGATGATGGCCGTCCGCTTGGGATCCCACGCCTCGGCGACCGTCGCGACTTGAAAATCACCGGAGCCCTTCCGCGCCTCCACCCGTTTTTGCAACGTGAGCTGGAGCGCCGGTGCTGCTGCGTTGGCTGCGACAACTCCGATCCAGGCCGCGGCACTGATCAGGCCGGCCCAGCGGGATAGCCGGAAAGATGACTGGTTCATGGCCCGCACGGTAGCAGCTGCGCGGCCCAGGTGAAGAATTATCCCGTCCCCCGCTCACTTCGGCGCGAGCTTGACCGTTCCGTCCCGCATCAGTTCGACGCGCAGCGCACCGGTGCCCGGCGGGGTGGGCGACGGCTGGCCGGACTTCCGGGCGGCAACAACGGCAGCCTCGTCCTTCACCGGCTCCAACAGACGCGTGGCGCCCTTGCGTTCGTCGTGGAGCGTGCCCTCCCGAGCCCACGCGAAGCGGCGGGCGGTGCGCGCCTCCGCCTTCAGCACGGCGAGCTGCTCCTGGAGGAAGGCCAGATCATGAAGCTGCCGCTCCAATTCGGTGCGCTTGGCCATGAGGTCCTTCAACTCGCGCGTGAGCAAATCGCGTTCGCCCTTCGCGTTTTCCAACTGCTTCTCCTTCGCGGCAATCTGCGCGTTCAAGTCCTTCATCGCGGCCTGCTGCTTGGTGATCTCGCCGTTCAACTGCTCGGCCTGCTTGGCCATCTGTTCGTTCGCCTGCGTCACGTTGGCGAGCGCGGTGTCGCGGTCCTTCACGGCGCGCTGGTAGTCGGCAATGGCTTTCTCGAACTGCGCGCGCTCGGCGGCGGCGCGGTTTTCCACGGCGCGGGTTTCGTTCTGCGCGGCAACGACGGTCGCCTTCACGGTCTCGATGGCGGCGTTCGCGGTGGCGAGCGCGGTTTTGGCCTGGCCCAGCTCGGCGGTGACGGTCTCCGCCTTGTTGGAAATGGCGGCGGCGGCGGCGGCCTTATCCTTGAGCCGTTCGGTCAGCAGGTCGGCTTCGCTGCGGATGGTGGTGTTCTGGGCTTCGAGCACCTTGAGCGCGCCGACGAGCTTTTCCTCGCGCTCGGCGGCAACCTTTTGGGCCTGCGTGGCGCTGTCGTGGCGGAAGTAGAGGGCGAGGGCGAGGAAGGCGCTGATGCCGACGAGCCCGTAGCTGGCGATTTTATTGTCCATGGAAGTTGGAGGTGGGGGTTAGTCGCGTTTGGCGGACTTGGTCACGGGGGCGGAAGGCGGCTGGGGCGGCTGCTGGTAATACTTGAGCAGGTAGTCCTTGAACTCCTTCACGCTGGCGCGGGCGAGGCGTTTCTCCAGGACGTTGGCCGTGCCCTTGAGGCGCAGCTCGACGTTGCGGGCGTTGGCGATGTCCACGAAGAGCTGCGGCTGCGCGCGGAAGGTGAGCGTGGTAAAGCCGGGCCGGCTCACGACGGCCGTGGGCGAATTGGTGGGGGCGAATGCGTGCCGGGTGCCATCCACCAGCAAGGTGAGCGACTCGCCGGGAGCCAGCGTGAAGTCGGGAATCGGCGTGTGTTCGAGCTGGAGGAAGTGATCCGCCGAGCCGTCGGCGCGGATCTCGCGGCGAGCGTTGAGGCAGACGACGACTTTCTCAAACCAGGAGCGGGTGACGTTGTTCGCCGTCATCTGCTGGATGCGGACGTTGTCGAACCGATCCACGCGGTGCGTCGTGTTCTGGCAGGCAGTCAGGGTCAGGGCCGCAGCGGCGGCGCCAAGGAGAAACGCTTTCTTCATCGCTGTCCTTCTCACCAGCCGGAGGCGGGATGTCAAAGGAGACTTGCGTGGATGCGCGAAATGTCACGCGGCCGTAACGGGACGGTCACAAATCCATCCGGTGCATCCGGAGCCGGGACCGCAAAGAGCGGCGGGCGGGATTGAAAGCCGTCGCCACCGCAGCATCACCCGATGATTACGGCGCGCCGCACGTGAGGTGTTTCGGTGGGGTGGCCTTGTTTCGGAATCGTAACGCAACCGCCGTTTGTCCGTAGCATAGCGGGACAATTCTCGCCGCCATGTTGTCACCGCGACACTTGAAACCCGCGCCGAGCGCCCGCTAGCCATGGAAGAATTCTACACGCCCATCTTCGCCAACGCCCTGTCCTTCGCCTTCGAGAAGGCCACCCTGGAAGGCAAAATCACCATCAGCCTGCTGGCTGTCTGCTCGCTCATCAGCTGGACCGTCATCATCAACAAGTCCCGCCAGCTCTCGAAGGCCAGCAAGCAGTCCAAGGCTTTCTTCGCCGCGTTCCGCGATACGCGCGACCCGCTCGAACTCTTCCGCGCCAAGAAGGAATTCGAGGGCTCGCCGGCGTATGAGGTGTATCTGGCCGGCGTCGAGGAGACGGTGTTTCACCTCGAGAAGAATCCGGTCCAGGTCAAGGGCGAGACCAAGTTCAGCGCCGCGGGCTTCGAGTCGGTGCTGGTCGCGATGGATCGCACGGCCGGCGCGGAGGCGCTCGCGCTGGAGAAAGGCATGATCGTCCTCTCCACGGCGGTCGCGGGCGGCCCGTTCATTGGGCTGCTCGGCACGGTGTGGGGCGTGATGGAGACGTTCTCCGGCATCGCGATTGCCAAAGCAGCGAGCCTTACCGCGATGGCACCCGGCGTGGCCGGCGCGCTCATTGCCACGGTCATCGGACTCTTCGTCGCCATCCCCGCGATGTTCGCCTTCAACTTCATGGTCACCACCATCCGGCATATGACGCAGGAGCTGGACAACTTCAACGCCGAGCTGTCCACGGCCATCGAGCACAAATACGTAGATAACCGCGCCCTCGCCGATGAAATCGCCGACGCCCTCCGCTCGCTCGGGAAGCAGCGCGAAGAAGTCATCGCCAAGTAATCCCGACATGCCTGCGCGCCGCCGTAAAAAGCTCTCGCAATCGCATCACCATGCGATGAACGAGTTGAACATCACCCCGCTGCTGGACCTCGCGTTCGTGCTGCTGGTCATCTTCATCATCACCACTGCCCCGGCGGTCAACGACATCGCCATCAACCTTCCCTCCGCCGCCAACAACCCGAAGGACCCGCCGCCCAAAATCAACAACCTCACCGTGGACGAAAAGGGGAACATCTTCCTCAACTCGCGCCCCATGCAGGTGAAGGAGCTCCGCGATGTGCTCATCGAGCTGCGCAAATCCGACCCCGATCTCAGCGTCGTCGTGCGCGGCGATCTCACGGTGCAATACCAGAAGGTCATCACCGTGCTCGACATCCTCACGCAGGCCAACGTGAACAAGGTGGGCCTGGCCACGGAGGCCGCCGGACCGTGAGGAGCAAAGGCGGAATGCGGAATGCCGAGTGCGGAATCAGCCGCCCGCTTGTCCGCTCTCAATTCCGCATCGTGCATTTCCCAATTCCGCGTTTAGTTCATGCGTCCCGAGCGTAAGAAGAAAGCCGACAAGACGAGCGCTGCGATCTCCATCGCCGTCCACACGGTGATGATTGGCGGCGTGGCTTATTGGGCCGCGAAATCCGGCAAGCTCGACCCGGTCCTCAAGTGGATGGACCTCGTCGCCACCAAGAAAGAAGAAAAGCAGAAGGAAGAGCCAAAGCAGCCCGAGCCGCAGCCTCAGGATACTCAGCCCCGCCCCAATCTTCCGCCGCCGCCCGGTGGCGCTGCCCGATCCGCCACCGTCTCCGCCGCTGCGCCCGGCGCACCGCCCGCGATGGGTGGCAGTTTCTTCCAAGCCCCGAAACGCCCGCCTGGCCAGGGCATCACTGGCGGGGGCGTGTTCGGTGGCACCGGCACCAATGCCGCGCTCACCGCGCCGACCACGACGGGGCCAAAGGTGGGGCCCACGGCAGCGCCCTCGGCCGCCGTCGTTGCGCCCGTGGCCGCCCCTGCGCCCACCAAGCTGCCGCCGCCCCCCCCGCCGCTCTCCGTCGTGAAACCCACGACCATCGCGGCCGTGCTCGAAGAGCGTAAGAAGGCTGCCGCGGTCACCGATGCCATCGGCTCGGAGCAGATTTCCAAGGGCACCGCGTCGGATGCGGGTGACATCGTCTCGAAGGTCACGGGCACGAGCATCGTGGAGGGCAAGTTCGTCGTCGTTCGCGGCCTCGCGGACCGTTACACGAGCACGACCCTCAACGGCGCCGACATCCCCAGCGCGGACCCGTATCGCAAGTCCGTCCAGCTGGACCTTTTCCCCCCGGCGATCATTGACAGCATCGTGGTCAGCAAGACGTTCACGCCGAACCTCGCGGGGGCGTTCACGGGCGGCGCGGTGGACATTGTGACGAAATCCATTCCGGCGAGGCGCTTCTTCAAGCTCTCACTCGGTGCGTCCTACAACACTCAGGCGAATCTCAATGATAGCTTTCCCTCTTACAGCGGCGGCGCGCTCGACTGGACGGCCATTGAGGACGGCACCCGCGCGTTGCCGGATTCGTTCTCGGACCCGAACTTGGTGATCCCGAACCGCTCTGGCACCAGCGCCACTTCGCTCGCCAACGCGAATCTGGTGCGCCTCACGCGCGATCTGGGACCGGCGCAGTTCGGTCCGGTGAACGGCAGTTCGCCCATTAACAACAGCTTCTCGCTCTCCACGGGCGACCAGTTTTACCTGCTCGGCAAGCCCGCCGGCTATTTCATCGGCCTCAATTACAACCGGAACTTTTCGGCCTACGAAAACGGGGTGCGGGACCGTTTTCGCAACAACGCCGGCGCGTTGCAGAAATCGCTCGAAACCAAGGACGCGCGCGGCGTGATGGAGGCCTCGTGGGTCACGTCGGTGAGCCTGGGGCTCAAGCCGGCGGAGGGCCATGAGTTCGGTTTCAGCTTCCTTTACAACCAGTTTGCGGAAGACACGGCACGCAAGTCCGTGGGCGATGTGGTGTTTACCGACGGCACCACCCGCGGTATCGAGCTGACGCAGCTCAACTTCGTGGAGCGCCACCTGCACACGTTTCAGCTCAAGGGCGGTCACGAGCTGCCCCGCCACAACCTGCCGCGCTTTGACTGGCAGGCGACGCTCTCGGAAACGAGCCAGGAAGAGCCCGACTCGCGCTTTTTCAATGCGTTCAAGGAGCCGGGCCCCGGCGGCACGACCGTCTACACCATCAATGACAACTCTGCCCCCCAGCCGGTGCTGCCCACGCGTTTCTTCCGCAATCTGGAAGATGTGAACTTCAACCTGAAGGGCGACTTCAAGTGGCCCTTCAACTTCTGGAACGACGAGGATGCGGAGTTCAAGGCCGGCGGCTACTTCAGCGCGTCGAAGCGGGAGTTCCGCGAGCGCACTTTTCAGTATCGGATGGCCGGCGCATTTGGCGACGTAAACGAGTTCACGGGGGACCCGAACACATTCCTCAACGATGCCGCATTGCGTTTCTCCAGCGGCCGCCTCGAACGCTATTTGGTCAACGACCTGGGCAACAGTCGTTACACCGGGCGGCAGGATGTGACCGCGGCCTACTCGATGCTGGATCTGCCCTTGACCGGGAGCTTGCGGTTGATCGGCGGGGCGCGTCTGGAGATGACTGATTTGAGCCTGGAAGGCACCGGCGGCAGTGGCCTGGGCGCCGGGGCTGGGCTCGTTCAGGGTGCCAACTGGCTGCCCTCGTTGAACCTCGTCTTCAACGTGGCCAAGGACATGAATGTGCGGCTCGCGTGGGCGCAGACCATTGCGCGCCCCAGCTACCGTGAGATCGCGAACTACCAGGCCTATGACCCGGCCATCGACACGCTCGTGCGGGGCAACCCGAAGCTCAAACTGAGCAGCATAGACAACTATGACCTGCGCTGGGAGTGGTTCCCCCGTCCGGGCGAAGTCTTCTCGGTCAGCGGCTTCTACAAGAACATCCAGAATCCCATTGAGCGTCGGCTGGTCGACTTGCAGGGTGATATTCTGGAATACGAGAACCGCGACAAGGCCACCGTGTATGGCGTGGAGTTTGAGGCCCGCAAGAAGCTCGATTTCGTCAGCCCCCACCTCGACAATTTCAGCTGGGGCCTCAGCTACTCCATCCTCAACTCCGAGGTGAAGCTCACGCCCAACGAACTGGCTCAGAAACGCCTCGGGGTGCCCAACGCGAAGCCTACGCGCCAACTCTTCGACCAGTCGCCCTTCATCATCAACGCCGACCTCAACTACGACAACCGCCGCACGGGCACCTCGATGTCCCTTTCCTACAACGTGGTTGGCGAGCGCCTCACCATCGCCTCCGCGCTGACGGACGATGTGTATGAACAGCCCGCGCCCTCGCTGGACTTCGTTTGGAGCCAGCGGTTGCGACCCGGCATGAGTCTGAAGTTCACGGCCCGCAACCTCCTGGACCCCGTCAACCGCCGCACCTACGGCGCCAAGGACGATCCGGCCAGCAGCTACTCGGCTTTCACGCGTGGCATGACCTTCGGCATCTCGCTGGCCTACGAGTATTGAGCGGGGACCGGGCCGAGAGTGAAGTATCGGAGCGCTGGAGCGATGGGAACTCGGCACTTGATTGCCTCAATCCACGGCCCATCGCTCCGCTTCCCTCACTGCGCCGTCCCCTCGTCTCACGCAATCGTAACTTTCCCGCCCTTGGCGCGTAACCGAACTCCTGCTCAATGAGCGGGCTTGATTGTGAAATAACCGAAGTCCGTTCCTATGAAAAAACTCATGAAAACACTCGGCCAAGCGCTGGGGCTCTCGCTCCTGCTCGCGGCTTCCACTGCGGGCGCTGGCGTGGTGACCATTTCCGGGTCCATCACCAGCAGCGCGACCTGGTTCGCCACCAACACCTACCACCTCGTCGGCAAGGTCTATGTGCAGACCGGTGCCAATTTGACCATCGAGCCCGGCACCGTTGTGAAGGGCACCAATGACAACACCCTCTTTGGCTCTCTCTTCATCTGTCAGGGCGCAAAGCTCTTCGCCCAGGGCACGCCTGACCGGCCCATCGTCTTCACCTCCACGGACGACAACCTCGGCACCGCCAACCCTTGGCCTAACCTCGGCATCTACGACCGCGGCCTCTGGGGCGGCATCGTCCTCCTCGGCAACGCGACCCTGAACAGCGCCGCTGACGCCACCGGCAACCTTGCCACGCCCAAGTATGGCGTGTTCGAAGGTCTGCCCGACACCGTCGTCAACGGCCAG
>Ga0172367_10001731_pt1 | contig 31013 bp, 34 predicted proteins | sample Lak10m_FD_114542 | JGI IMG/M metagenome (GOLD analysis project Ga0172367, IMG submission 114542) | Freshwater microbial communities from Kabuno Bay, South-Kivu, Congo - kab_022012_10m | ecosystem: Environmental > Aquatic > Freshwater > Lake | place: Democratic Republic of the Congo: South-Kivu...
AATTAAACTTATATTGGCTGACTCCCGATCACGCGACACCTTCTTAAATCAATAATAACAATAATCAATGAAGCACCCGCATCAACCCATTGTCTTTGTCGTAGATGATAATGATGATTTCCGCTCGGCCTTGAAGTGGCTCATTGAATCCGTTGGTCTTGCCGTTGAACTTTATTCCTGTGCCGAGGATTTTCTGGAGGCCAACTGCGCTAGCCGTCCAGGGTGCCTTCTGTTGGATATGCGCATGCCTGGCATCGGCGGAATGAAGCTTTTAGAAGAGCTACAGAGTGGCCCGTTGCCAAGTTTGCCTACGATAGTTATCACCGGGCATGCCGACGTTCCCACAGCGGTTCAAGCCCTCAAGTTGGGCGCCTTCGATTACATCGAAAAACCGACCATCCATCAGCAACTGCTGGACCGTATCCGGGAAGCTCTCGCCCTTGACGCTGGCCAACGTAGCCATGCCGCGGAGTTAGAAATTATCCGTCTCGCGATTAATGAGTTGACGGAGCGTGAATATCAGGTCTTAGAGTTACTCGCAACAGGGAAAGCGAACAAGGAAGTGGCGCAGCTTCTCGCACTCAGTGAGCGTACCGTCGAGAAGTACCGGGCCTGTCTGATGAAAAAAATGCAGGCAGATTCTCTGGCAGCTTTGGTACGCATGTGGGTTCTGCACCAAACCCATACGGAAAGTACTCCCAAGGCCTAGTAGTTTCCCGACTTACAGCGCTCATGTCGTTTTTGTAAGATTGCTGGCGAGTTTGAAACGGCCATTGGGCGACTGACTGCTCCATAAGGCAGCACTCAGCCTGGCCGAATAATAGCCATCTAAACGGTCCGGTCCCACTGAACGAGGGACTGTAAATGCATTATTAGGGCGGGAAGCCCAACATAATTTCACCATGAGCGCACACACCGATTACGAGTCCCTAGAGGCGTTGATCCAAAGGATCAGTTCTGCCCAGCAGGCGTATGCCCACTACACTCAAAAGCAAGTCGATCACATCTTCAAGCAGGCCGCCCTAGCCGCCAACGGGGCCCGGATCAAGCTGGCCCAGGCCGCGTTCGAGGAAACCGGCATGGGTATTCTTGAAGACAAGGTGATCAAGAATCACTTTGCCTCCGAATTCGTCTACAACAAGTACAAGGACCTTGCCACCTGCGGCGTCATTTCCGAGAACAAGCCCTTCGGCATTCAGACGGTGGCTGAACCGGTGGGATTGCTCGCCGGGGTTATTCCGGTCACAAACCCCACCTCCACAACGATATTCAAGGCCTTGCTGGCGTTGAAGACCCGCAATGGCATCATCTTCTCGCCCCATCCGCGCGCCAAGGGCTGCACGATTGCGGCCGCCAAGCTTGTTCTTGAGGCCGCCCTCGAGGCTGGCGCACCGGCGGACATTATCGGCTGGATTGACCAGCCCTCGTTGAATCTGTCCCAGGCACTGATGCGGCACCCGCGGATCGACCTCATCCTGGCCACGGGGGGTCCCTCCATGGTGCAGGCAGCCTATTCCTCGGGCAATCCATCCCTTGGGGTGGGGGCTGGCAACACGCCCGCGATCATCGACGAGACCGCGGATATCGAAATGGCCGTGTCCTCGATCCTGATCAGCAAATCCTTTGATAACGGTATGATCTGCGCGTCGGAGCAATCCGTCATCGTCCTGGCTGGCGTCTACGCGCTGGTCAAGGCGGAATTCATCAAACGTGGCGCCCATTTTCTCGATTCCGATCAAAAGCGTAAGGTGCAAGCAACGCTTTTCGTCGATGGGCATCTGAACCTTGATCTGGTGGGACAAAGCGTCAAGCGCATTGCCGAACTGGCTGACATCGAAGTACCGGAGGATACTCGGCTCCTGATCGGCGAAACCTCCCGGATCGGGGTGGACGAACCCTTTTCCAGCGAAAAGTTGTCGCCCATCGTTGGCATGTATCGAGCGGACGATTTCGCGGATGCGCTTGACAAGGCCGAGTCCCTGCTCGATTTTGCCGGTCGGGGCCACACTTCGGTGTTGCACACGGCATCCACTAATGCCGACCACATTCTAAGTTTCGAAAACCGCCTGAAGACCGTGCGCATGCTGATCAACACGCCATCCTCACAGGGGGCGATCGGTGACCTCTACAATTTTCACCTGGACCCCTCCCTGACTCTGGGTTGTGGCACATGGGGTGGCAACACCATCAGCGGCAACGTGTCACCCATCCATCTGTTGAATCAGAAGACGGTCACGGATCGTCGGGAGAACATGCTGTGGTTCCGTGTGCCGCCGAAAATCTATTTCAAGAACGGCTGTGTCCCAGTAGCCTTGGGCGACCTCAAAGGCCGGCAGCGCGCCTTTATCGTTACCGACAAGCCGCTGTTCCAAATGGGCATGCTGCGTAGCGTCGAGGCGGCGCTGGAAGAAATGGGGCTGCTGTTCGAGGTCTTCCATGACGTTGAACCCGATCCCACCATGGCCACGGTGCGTAACGGACTGGAGCGTATGGAATCCTTCCAGCCTGACGTGATTATCGCGGTCGGCGGTGGTTCGCCGATGGATGCCGCCAAGGTCATGTGGATGTTGTATGAACACCCCACCCTGGAGTTCGATGGCATCGCCACCCGGTTCCTCGATATCCGCAAGCGTGTCTATCAACTGCCCGAGCTGGGCAGCAAGGCCACTATGGTCGCCATACCCACCACGGCCGGTACTGGCTCGGAAGTGACTCCCTTCGCCGTTGTGAAGGATGAGCGTACCGGCATCAAATACCCTTTGGCGGATTACGCCTTGACGCCCGACATGGCCATCATCGACGCCGAGTTGACGATGAATCTCCCTAAAGGTTTGACGGCTTATGGCGGCATCGATGCCCTGACTCATGCCCTGGAGGCTTATGTGTCGGTGTGTGCCACCGAATTCACCAATGGGCTAGCGCTGGAGGCTATTCGGCTTCTTTTCAAGTATTTGCCAGCGGCCTATCGGCTTGGCGCGGCGGACCCCAAGGCCCGTGAAAAAGTGCATTACGCGGCCAGCCTCGCCGGAATGGCCTTTGCGAACGCTTTCCTGGGTATTTGCCATTCGCTGGCGCATCAATTGGGCTCGGTGTTCCATGTGCCGCATGGGCTGGCCAATGCCCTGATGATCACGCATGTGATCCGCTACAACGCTACCGACGCCCCATTCAAGCAAACCATCTTTCCCCAATACCACTATCCCAGTGCCATGTGGCGCTACGCCCATATCGCGGATTACCTGGAATTGGGGGGGCGAACCGAGGAAGAAAAAGTCACACGCCTGATCCAGGCCATCGAACACCTGAAAGCTCAGCTCGACATCCCGGCGACCCTGGAAGCAGCGATGGGTCCGCAAGTCTCCCGCGAACGGTTCCTGGGGGAACTGGACGAGATGGCGATCCGGGCTTTTGACGATCAGTGTACCGGGGCCAACCCTCGGTATCCGATGATTGCCGACCTGAAGGCACTTTATCTGAGTGCGTATGAGCCTGAGTCTCCGCGCACGACAACACGATTTGAAGATGTCTGCTATGTTGAATCCGACAAGCGGCTGGAAATACCAGAAATGGGGATTTCCATTCATCAAAACACAAAGGAGGAAGCGTCGTGAATGTATTCAATTCCGCCATCGAGAGCCACGCTAACTGGAAGGTGATGCTCAAGCGTCACATTGATGTGGGCAAGGTTCTGCAGGTTAGAGAAGTCGCCAATGTCCATGCCTGCGAGCTGGGGCAATGGATTTATGGGGAGGGTCTACAGTTCAATCGTCTACCAAGCTTCGAGGCGATGTGCAGAGCGCATGATCATTTCCATCGGTCGGCGGCTGAAGTCGTCAAACAAGGCAATAGCGGCCACCGGGACAAGGCTATGTCCCTCATTCGTCCCGATGGCGAATTTTCCAGGTCATCCAACGAGCTGATGAGGGCGCTCATGGAATGCAGCCGGGAATTGGCCAATCATATTGTCAACTACACCCGCAGCATTGGCACCGTCCAGGATCTATTGCACAAGAAGAAAGATGCCGTGTTGCATAGCGTTCAGGGATCGACCAAGGTCTGCGAAGCACTGAAGACGATGACCGAACTCAACATCGGTTCGCTGGTGGTTTTTGGGGGGGAGGATTTTCTGGGTATCTTCACCGAGCGGGGTCTTGCCCAAAACCTCGCCAGCAAGGGAGCAGATTTTTTGGATTCTGCTATCTCTGAGGTTGTTGATTCAGACGTGTTCTACATCAATGCCTACGATTCAGCAGATCACGCCATGACACTGATGACTACATGCCACAAACGTCATCTACCCGTTTTGGAGGATGGCAAGCTCATTGGCATCATCAGCATCGGTGACGTCGTCAAGCACGTGGTCGGCGAGGACCGGGATACCTTGGAGCAATTGAAAGATTACATCCATGGTGGGTATGGCGCAACCATATAACTGCTGTCAGGAATAACTCCCGGGTTTCTGTCAATCCTCCGCTGGCTAGTCCAGAGCTTTCGGGATTACGAAAGACGCTGACGGGTAAAAATCAGCGAGATTATGGTTTATCCGGGGGGTTGCCCTTTTGCCCAAAGCCAAGGGGTGCCCTCTCTGGGAACTGTCCGTATCCCTGCCTTGCTGCCCAGACCTTGAGGGCAACCTATTAAGTACCCACAAATACTGGTGAAGCCATAGACCACGTGAACCGATTGAAGAGCCTCGACATAGGCGGTCAGCTTCATGAGGTCCTCCCAAAGGGCTTTGGGGCCGGGGTTGTCGTCGCCCTTGCGACCGAGGAAGCCACCGTAACCGGTCACCAGGCGAATCATCGCGCCGAGAGTGGGCGGCGCTTCGGGCGGCGTCTCCTCGCGGGCCAGGATCACCGTGATCTCGCGGGTCTTTCCGGCGTGCCGGACCAGTGTGACGCGGGCTACCCGGACGCGTTGAATCACGGTTCAGGCGGTGCACCGCTGGCATCGCGAACTCGACTTCACTCAAGACGGATTGCCGTGCCACTTTGGAGCGCAGTTTTCCGCCATCGGCCAGGACTCGATCATGCTTGGCCCGGAGCAGGTCATCCGCCGGATGGTCCAGTTCCGCCGCACGGTCCACCCGTAAGCGCAGAACGCTTTCCCGATCCGCGACATACACCAAGCGGGTGTCCGGGAGGCCTTCGGCGATCCGCTCGTATCCCTCCGTCCAGAGCCGGCTTTCCGTGATGTCGTTCTCGCCCTTGGGTTTGCGCGCCCACATCCAGGCGTCCAGAACGCCCAGCGCCACCTCGTGCTCGCTCACCGCCAGAGCCGGATGCAGCTACATCTCGTGCTGCCGCTCGTAGTTCAAGCGCCCCAGCCCCACGATGCCCGGCTGACTCGTGAAATCCAGTTCGGTGGTGCCCTGCACGCACAGCCCCCGGCTTTCATGGCCCATTCGCGCCACCGTCGGTTCGCTGTGAGCGGCCAACACCGCCCGCCAGTCCACCGCCACATTACCCCGCAGGCGATAGGCGGCCCTGGTCTCGGCCAGCCCGCCACAGGCCAGTGGAATACTTGTAGCCAGCTCGGCCGACAGGTCCTCCACCCACCGGATCAGCCGTTTCGTCAACTGCGGATCGCCTAGCACCGCTCCCGAAAATCGTCTATTGCCCACGCCACGAGATTGCAAAATCAACAGGTTACGCTGGCTGACTACTTGTGGGTAATGGGGTGCGTTATACCCTACCCAGAATCCTTCGGGGGAAATATTGATTTCGTAGTGGATGGTTGGCATGGCTTGAACTCCGGTCAAAACTGTCATGAACGCAAAAAACACACCAAGTAATCCCGCTTGTTTCTACGAGCAAGTCCGGACCTGGAAGTCGGGTCATTTGCCGCATTAAGCTAGGGTATTTCACGCACTTGAGGTGCGACAACATACCGCATGTAATGAACGGGATGTCTTCATTAGTATAGGGCCATCCCGGCACTTCATGGGATACTTTCTCTCTCTTTACTTTAATGGGCGCTCTACTCGGGCGCCATTTTTTATAGGTGCGGGAACCGTGGTCTGTATGTGCTATCGGCATGTTTCCTGCTTAAGATATTGTGAAAGCGGCAGCATGTAAGAGCAAATCACAAAACCTTCACCTGCTTGTCTCGATGGATGTCCCGCTATAACGAGCCAATATGCCAATGGGCTGGCTTATATTATGGCTGGGCATGCTGAATTTATACTCTCTCTATACTTGAGGAAACAATCATGCAAACCAGTATGGCCTCCAGATCGATAGCATCCCAAGGCGTTATCAGTGAAATTGACGTCGTGTTGTCCGAGGACTCTCTCCAAGCGTGCTCAGAGCCATCCATTGAGGTCGATGAAGAACTCCGCAACCAGATCATTGCCGAGAAAGCCTACTACTTGGCGGAGGCGCGCGGTTTCACCGGTGGTTGCGAACTGGAAGACTGGCTGACGGCGGAGGCTGAAGTCAATAAGCTCATCGGTAGTTCCTATATCACCGTCTGATTCTCCAGGAAGTCAAACCGTTGCGCTCCATGGGTCGATGCTTCATTCTAAACTCATCGAGGAAATAGTAGTTCAAGGACGGCTCCGCTTTATTATATGGGCGGGTCCGTCCTGCGTGACAGAACGCTAACTCGTTCTATATGAAACTATCGGTGCGAACCGTCGGCGCAATGCTTTGGTTGTCACGATAAAGGGCATTCCATCGGTGCTATCCATACTGCTTTCTGGGTCGACTGGGATGTCACATAGGGTTTGGAACCGAGGGGATTGATCAGGGGGGGCGTGCTAGTGGATTTGATATCAGTACGGATGCTTTCATCTCCATGGATGGGTTCACTTGATTGAATGCCTCCCTGGCTTGTGGTGTTAATTACATCTGGATTTTCAGGATATTGGCTAACGAACAGAATAATCAATTAGAGGAGATTCTTATGCTAAGAGTGGGTAACAAAATTCCCCTGTCCCTTGTTGCATTGTTAATCGTCTTGGGGGTGAGCCCAGCCGTTCATGCCCGGCCCAGCATGTGGTGGGATCATTTTGAGGCCACAACTTCCGACGCAACAGAATGCGTCAAACAGGCGGAACACATCCTGACCACCGAGAAGTCGGGTGAACATGTCTCCGATGCCGATTCGGTCCGGTCCTGGAGTGACAAGACGGTATCCGTGGCCGAATGCATCTCGTTTGGTGGTCAACTCATCGTCGCGGTCCTGATCAGTAGCGAGGACCCGGATATGGGGAACCGGTTGTTTAATGCGCTGAGAAAAGGGTTGAAGAAAAGCAGCCCGAATCCACAGTCCTGATGCACCAGCGGCGGCGCCAACCTTTGGATGCCGGATCGATGGCTGCCTGCGTTGCCCGCCGCTCACCGGGCTTCATTATCCCGACCGCCGGCATTGCGGGATAATCCGGGAGTGTCGAAGTAGCGATGGGTGAGTGGGTAAAGACAGACTCCCTTCCCCCGCGCGCGAGGCCTGGGGGTTTCACAGCTTGGGCATCAGGGTTTTGAAAGCTCCCTTCCCCCGCGCGCGAGGCCTGGGGGCGGGGAGATTCAAAATGAAATTTTCTTTCCCGCGTTAGCTATGGCCATGCCAGGGCGAAACCGGGCGGGTGCGTGAAATCCCGCACAAACTGTGTGATTTCCCATGGTTTCCTGATCGGGTGATGCTTGATGTTCCGCTAAGCTCTTGTTTGTATGGGGCAGGGTTGTCATGGCGCAGCGTTTGCTTATATATGGCCATCTTCAACCCATCCATTAAGCTAACCACCATGGCCATAACAGCAAATCCTAGCAACAACCCGGCCGGTAGAAAGGGAGCCATGTTTCTGGGCACCGGGCTGGCCTTCGCTTCCCTGATTCTCGTTCCTGCCCTGGCCACTCGGCTAGGCATGGGTATGGCGATGACCGGCGCCTTGCGTATCGCGCTGATGCGCGCCTCCAACCGGGTCGTCAATAATAGCAACGGCGACGGAGAAACCGATACCGCCAGCATGTGTTGTCATTGATTGGAAAGGCATTCTAATCGGCGTATCCTTTCAGCGTTCATTTCATCAGACCGATCTTCATGGCAGAGTTTGAATCCATGGGTTTTTGACTCTGGTCAGTTGGACGGTCGGGCGCCTATCTGAAAATACGCAAGTTTTAGGAGAAACAAATGGCACATGTACACGGAGCAGCCGCCAAAGCCGCGGCTGATCACGCCCACCATGCTCATCACGCAAAGAATGCGGCTGATCATGCCCATCATGCGATGAGTACGGCGGGTTCCAGCCACAAAATGATGGAGCAGGCGGGGCACATGATGGCCAACATGCCGAAACATGGCGGCATGGCGGCGGCGGGTACGGCAGCGGTTGCCGCCGCCACGCCGCAAGGCAGAGGCTTCATGGGCTTCCTGGCGCGGCATCCCCTGGTGATTTTTGGTCTGGGGGTCGCGGTAGGTTATCTGGCGCACAAGTACCGCAAGGAAATCATCCAGTCCGCGGGGGGGCTGACCGGCGATTTTGGTCAACAGCACCATGAAACCCTCGACGATCTTGTCGCCGAATGCCAGGAATGTGCGGCTGACGAACCCGCGAAAGCTCCAGGCAAGCCCAGCAAAGGCTGACCCAAGACCCCCCGGTTTGCCGGGTCGGACGGCTACGCTCCCCCTGACGGGAAGGCGCCGACGAAGGCCTGCTCGCCGGGGGCGGTTCGAAAAATTCACTCCAGTTCACCAACCCGATGGTCATCCCCATGGCGATTGAAAAGCAGATCGTGCTCCGTTATCGATCGGAAGGACATGTCCGTTTCCAGTTGCCTGAAGCCCTCTGTGAACCGGAACTGGCCCGCGGGTTGGTTGCGAGCTTGTGCTCCATGGAAGGCATCTACCGGGTCGATCTGAACGCTGTTCAAGGCAAGCTCTCCATTCGTTTTTTGGCGACAGTCTGCGATTTTGCCGCCGTGATTCGGCGACTACACGATTCCGTGGTGCGGCTTGGCCAACAGTTGGCATCGTCGCTGTCCCGCCCTTGCGATGCAACCATCGCTGGGCCAAAACCTTTCTGGACTCGAAGCTTCCAGGGTCGCATTCAGGAGATCCGAGAAACCTTGTTGGCCCTGCGCATCCTGGGCAAGCGCGCGCTCGCGGGCGTCAATGAGGGGATGCAACGGCGTCCTCGCTGGCTGACGGAGATGATGAACGATCTGTTGATGCTCTATCTGGTCAAGCTGCATTGGCATCACATTCTTTACGAGTGGCTACCCAGACCCTGGACCCATCGGTATGAATGGGTCGCCACGCTTTACCTCGTGTATTTGTCGGTTCAGTCCAGGCTGCCCAAGCCGGCCTGACACACCTCACGGAGTTCGCCCATGTCAGCCATCAGCGACGATTTTGGCGGAATCCAGCCCAGACATTTTCGTATCGAGCATGCCCTGCGTCGGCGTATCCGCGTCCTGGCGCCCTCTCTGCGGAAAGATGCCGAGCGGGTTTACGCCCTGGAAATTCTGTTGCGCAAGCGGCCCGCGATTCGACGCGTGCGCAGCGTTCCCCACTTGGGCTCGCTGGCCATCGACTACGATCCGGCCCATTTACCCCTGCCCTCCCTCATCCGGTTGCTGGATGCCGTAATACCCAGCCTGGGGCAAGGCATCGCCGGTTCCGATGAACCCGCGGAAAAGCGGCGGACTACCTGTGATATCCGGGAGATTAATTTCGCCATCGAGGGGATGACCTGTTCCTCCTGTGCATTGCTCATTGAGTTGCGGCTACGCCGCGACCCCCGCGTGCATCAGGTCAGCGTCAACATGGCTACGGAAACCGCCGCTCTGCGCGGGGTCATTCCCGAGGAGGATGTCCACGCCATCGTGCGTGGTCTGGGTTACCAGGTCCAGCCTGTCGATACCCTGCTTCAACGCAAATTGCTGATGGAGCGCGAGGAACTGCGCGTTCAGGAGGCCCGGCGGCGCGCCATCATCGCCGGTGTCCTCGGCATTCCGGTCACCGTGATGGCCATGGCGATGTGGCAGGGCCGGTTCTGGCGCTGGTCGCAGTTCCTGCTGAGCACGCCGGTGGTATTGTGGGCGGGGCGGCCATTCCTCGACAAGGCCGTCAAGCTGGCCCGGCATGGCTCGGCCAACATGGACACGCAGATAGTGCTTGGCGTCGGTTCCGCCTATCTGTTCAGTACGGCCGGCTTGATGTCGGGTGCGCCACACCTCTACTTCGATGCTGCCAGCGGCATTCTTGGCTTTGTCTTGCTGGGTCGTTACCTGGAGGAGAAGGCCAAGGGCCGGGCCCATGCCGCGATCCGACGCTTGCTGGACATGCAGCCGCACACGGCGCAATTGCTGCGCAATGGGGATATCGTCACCGTGTCGGTCGACGATCTGCAACCCGGCGACCTCATCCTGATTCGCCCGGGTGATCGCGTGCCGGCCGATGGGGTGGTCGTGGAGGGTCTCTCCCAGGTTGACGAGGCCATGGTCACGGGCGAGAGTCTCCCGGTCGTCAAGGCGGTAGGCCACACCGTCGTGGCGGGCTGTATCAACGGCAACGGCGCCTTGCGGGTGCGGGTGACTGCCATCGGCGCCGACACGGTTCTGGCCGGCATCATCCACATGGTCGATCAGGCGCAGTCCTCCCGCCTGCCGATCCAGAAAACGGTCGATCGCATCTGCGCGGTCTTTGTGCCGGGTGTCATCCTGATCAGCGGGGCCACCTTTGCCGGCTGGCTGCTGGCCGGCGCCGGGCTGACCACGGCCTTCACCAACGGCATCGCGGTTCTGCTGATCGCCTGTCCCTGCGCCCTGGGTCTGGCGACACCGGCCGCCATCATGGTGGGTACGGGTCAGGCCGCCGAGCGCGGCATCTACATTCGGAACGGCGAAAGCCTGGAACTGGCCACGCGGCTCGATACCATCATCTTCGACAAGACGGGCACCATCACCGTGGGTAAGCCAGTGGTCACCGATTTCTGGAATGTTTCCGGCTTAGCGGATGCCGAATTACTGTCGCTGGCCGCGGGCGCCGAGGCGGGTTCCGAACACTTCCTCGCCCGGGCGATACTGGCTTACGCCAGGGGGCAGGGAATCGCGGAGGTCGATGCCGAGGTGTTCGAGTCCCTTCCGGGGCGCGGCGTCCGGGCCCGGGTCCGTGAGCATGAGCTATCCATCGGTGCGCAAGCCTGGCTGGCGGAAGTCAATATCGATATCACGCCGCTGTCGGAGCGGGTGTTGACGCTGGCCAGCCAGGGCAAGACACCGGTGTTGATGGCCGTGGATGGTCGGGTCGCCGCTCTGTTCGGCATTGCCGACCAGCCTCGGGCTGGGGCGGCTGAGGCGATCGCGCGCCTCGGGCGACTGGGTGTCGAGGCCGTCATGGTGACGGGCGACACGGAGGCCACGGCTCGTTACATTGCGGATCGCGTGGGCATCCAGACCGTCATTGCCCAGGCCCGACCGGAACGGAAGCTGGAGATCGTCCAGGAGTATCAGCGACTCGGCGGACACGTGGGCATGATTGGCGACGGCATCAACGATGCCCCGGCACTGGCCGCCGCCGATGTGGGTTTCGCCATTGGCACGGGTACTGACGTGGCGATCGAGACCGCCGACCTCACTCTGGCGAATGGCGACATTGCCAAGGTGGCGGAAGCCATGGAACTCAGTGGCAAGACCTTGACCATCATCCGGCAGAACCTTTTCTGGGCGCTAGGCTATAACACCCTGGCCATTCCGGTGGCCGTGGCAGGCAGGCTAAATCCCATGATCGCCTGCATGGCCATGGCCTTCAGTTCCGTGTCCGTGGTCTTCAACTCCTTGCGTCTGCAGCATGGGCCGCCCCCGGGGGACCGACGGAGCATTCCGCACGACTCGTCGGTTTAATTCCCGCGTCGGGCCTGTCAAATCCGGGGTTCCGTCAAGCCCGGCTCCGATTGGCGCGGGTCATGGCTCAGTGGAAGGTGCGTAGGATCCCCACCAGTTTTTCTATATCCAGGGGCTTGGCGATAAAGTCGTTGACCCCGGCGGCGCGAGCGACATGCAATTCTTCCGGCAGGATGCCCGCCGTCAGCGCGATGATGGGCATTTCGGACAGCATCGGATGTTGCCGGATCAGTTGCGTGGCGGTCAGGCCATCCAGGCCTGGCATGCGGATGTCCATCAGGACCACGTGGAATTGATGGGGCATCGCCTTGAGTATTTGAATGGCTTCGTCGGCGGCGGTCATTGTCACGATCATGGCGCCCTCCAACTTCAGCGCCCGCTCCAGCAGCATCAGGTTGGCGCGGCTGTCGTCGACGGCCAGCACATGGAGACCGGACAGCCGGGACCCCGCCCCGTTTTGCCAGGCTGGCTGATTATCCGACGGTGATAAGATCGGCTGACTCGCCCGTCTGAATGACAGTTCGAACCAGAAGCAACTGCCACGGCTCGGAAGACTGGCCGCGCCAATCGAGCCGTCCATCAGGGTGACGAGACGCTTGCAGATCGACAGTCCCAAGCCGGTACCGCCAAAGCGCCGCGCAATGCTGGCGTCTGCCTGGATATAGGGTTCGAACAGGTCATCGAGGCGTTCTGGCTGAATCCCGATGCCTGAATCGTGAATCTCGAACCGAAGCCGTTGCCTATCGTCCCCGATGCAGCGTTCGGTAACCAGGACAATGACGCTGCCCTGCTCGGTAAACTTGATCGCGTTACTGCCCAGATTGATCAGAATCTGTTCCAGGCGGTGGGGATCGCCACTGAGAGGCATGGGGTTGCGCCGGCAATCCTGAATCATCAGGTCAAGACCCTTTTCCCGCGCCGATGGTCCCAGAAAGGATTCGATACGAATTAATACGTCTTTCACATCGAAGTCCTGAACCTGTACCGCTAATTGTCCCGACTCCATTTTCGAGAAATCGAGGATGTCGTTCAAAAGGTACAGTAGGGACCGCCCCGCGTCGCGGATATGCTGAAGCATGGCGTGCTGATCGGTAGTCAGCTCTTCCCGGGCCAGGATCTGGGCATGACCCAGCATGACATTCAGGGCATTGCGCGCTTCATGGCTCAAGTTGGCCAACAGGTCTAGCCTTTCGGCCGATGGTTGGGGGTTCATGCGGGTACGCGCGGGAGAGACACCCAGGGTGGTGAGGTCAAATTCACTCAAGTCGAGTAGTCAGTCGGTGGTCAGCCGAGGTGGGCCACAAAAGGGGGTGGCGTCCATCGATCATGATTGTCGGGGGAAACGGGTCTAAACCACGCCGTAGATGAGGCAGGCGAGGCGCGGTTCGTCGAGATCCGCCAGGATCAAGTCCACCAAGGCTTCCGAGCGGCGCTTTTCCTCGCGTGACAGGTTTTGGTAAACATAGCGATAGATGGCGTTGAAGGCGCGGATATCGGATTCGCTGTAGGGTTTTTTCAGCGTCTGATAGTACAGCAGCAGTTCCTCGAATCCCTCGGAATGAATGCGGGTAACATTCTGACGAAGAGGCATGTTCATGGGGGATATCCTTGTCGTGAACTGAAAAAAACTGGCCCCGGACCCGGGCTCAACCGTGTCGATCCACATGAGGCAATGGGGTTGAATCCCGATCAGGGCCAGCGCGAATGTGAGAGAGTAAAAGTGAGAATAAGAATCTCGGTTTGCACTGAGCAAATGATGTGCCATTGTGTGCCTGGCCGGCCATGAAGCTCCGGAAGGCCGCCAAATCCGGGCCAGTGGCTGGCCCCGTCAGCCTGTCATGGCGCCGTGAGGCGATGTCTGGAGGCTTTTAACCTGGAAAAAGTGTGGTATTTGCGGCAGTCAGTGGGGGATTTGCCGCAGCTATGCCCTGATGGGCATGGATCAAGACACAGATCCCTCTCGCAGTGGAATACGTTGCTGGAGCCGCACCAGACATTCCAAGGTCAAGGATGGGTGGTGACGCATCCGGGCGCCTCCCGATGTAACGAAGTCAGACGCCCGGCGAGCGTGGATCGACGGGCGGGCGTCAGGGTGGGTCAGGGGGTCGTCAGGGACGCGTCTGCAACGACAACTTGCTGATGCCGGCATGCTGGGCCAGGGCCAGGATTGCCGCGGCCTTGCCGTAGTTGACGGATTCGTCGACCTCGAACTGCACGGTCAAGTCCGGGTTTTGGGTATGCCGTTCTTCCAGTTTTTGACCGAGGACTTCAGCCGTCAGTTTTTCCTTGTCGAGATAGATCTCTCCGGCGGCGTCGATGCTGACCAGGGTTACGGGGCTAGCCGGCGCGGGGGCGGCGGGAACGGTTTTCGGAAGATTGACTCCCACTGATTGGGTCAGCAGTGGGGCGGTGACGATGAACACCACCAGCAATACCAGCATCACGTCCACCAGCGGTGTGACGTTGATTTCACTCATCGCTTGCTGTTCGTTTTTATTGCCGAACGCCATTTCAACCTCCCTTCCGCAGCGAAAAGCCGGTTTTCAGCGCCAGATGCAAAAAGTCGGTGGCAAAGTTTTCCAGTTCCGACTCCGTGAGCTTCACCTTGCGCAGAAAGTAGTTGTAGGCGAGTACGGCTGGAATGGCGGAGGCGATGCCGATGGCGGTGGCGATCAGCGCCTCGCCGATTGGACCTGCGACCACGTCCAGACTGGCGGATCCGGCCTGACCGATGTCCTTGAGGGCATGCATGATGCCCCAGACCGTGCCGAACAGGCCGATGAAGGGGGCGGTGCTGCCAATGCTGGCGAGGATGGTCAGCCCCTGTTCGACGAGGTGACGCTCCTGCTGGATGCGTTGACGCAGGCTGCGCTCCAGGATGTCCTGACGGTCGCCGCTGGATTGCAGGCTGGGCGCGTTATCGGCATGGGTATCCTTGAGCACGTCGAAACCGGTTTTGGCGATGCGGGCCAGCGGACCCGGTAGAGCGCTCAACTCCGCCGCCGCCATCAGGCTGGGCGCGCTCCAAAACGCCCGGCTATAGGCTTTATTGGCCTGTTGCAGACGCCATTGATCCCAGGTCTTGAGCAGGATGATGGCCCAGACGATGACAGAGAAGCCGATCAGCACCCAGAGGGTGAGATTGACGATGGGACTGGAAGCGAATTCGATCATGATGCAAGGGCCTCCCGGAGCCTCCGGTTAATGTTGTGAATCGAGCAAATTGAAATTGATGGGTACGTTGACCCAGCTATCGACCGCCTGGCCGCCGCGCTTGGCGGGAACGAAGTGCCACTGGCGCACCGCCTCCAGAGCCGCTTCGTCCAGCGGTTCGTGGCCGCTGCTGGTCTCGACGCTGACAGCGGCCACCGAGCCATTGGCAAGCACCCGAACCTTGAGCAGAACCCTGCCTTCCCACTGACGCCGCTTGGCGAGCGCTGGATATTCCGGTTTCGGGTTATGCAGATAGCTGGCATTGGCCTTGGCGCTCTCGGTGACTCCGCCCCCTTCCCGAGAGGGCGCCCGGCTGCTGGCGGCGGAACTGCCCGTCACGGCCGGCGCGCGCGGGGCCGGACTCGCCGCCACGCTGGCGTGGTTGTCAGTTGGCGGCAAACGGCTGGGCGGCGCGGCATCAGCGCGGGTGTCCGGGCGCGACCGGGTCTCGCTGGGGCGTGGCGGCGGCGGAGCGGGCGCTCTCGTGGGCGGCGCCTCCCTCACCGGCTTGGGTTCCGGTCTCGGTGGCGGTGGCTCGATGCGTTTTTCGATGATCGGTTCCCGCTTCGGAATTGCCGGTAAATTCGGATCCTCTTCGAGTTCACGCCGTGTCGGCCGGACCAGCTTGGGCGGCGGCTCTAATTTTGGCCGGGGCGGCGGTGGCTCTAACTTGGGTTTGTGAGCTTCCGGTCTGGGTTTTGGTGGTGCCGGTTTGGGTGGCTCGGGTGGTGCGACTGGCTTGGGCGCGGGCGGAGCGGGTTTCGGCGCGGGGGGCGCTTTGGGTAGGGGCTTGGGCTTGACGGGTTCGACCACGGGCGCGGGTGGAATCGGCGTCGGCGGCACGATGACGGGCGGCGGTGCGGGCGTCAGGATCACCTCGATGGGCGGTTTGGGTTTTGGCAGGAGGTCGGGTCGGAGGTTCAGCCACTGGCGGTATTGCCACACTCCGCCATGCAGCAGGGCGGAAATCAGGATCACCAGCGTGTAGCGGAGCAGGGTCGAATCCCCCAGCCGGAAACGCGAAGCCGGCATACCGGGCGAAAACAATGGCGTCATGAAACAGGATTCTCGATCAGGCGGGAGTGAAAAGCCGGGTGGCCTCGCGTCGCTGGTTCATTTTCGCCAGAAGGCCGGGGTGAACAGAATCAGGGCAGTGAAGATTTCAATGCGGCCCAAAAACATGGCCAGGGTACACATCCAGGTCTGGAAGTCGGTCAGGCCGGCATAGTTGGTGGCGGGGCCGACTTCACCCAGCCCAGGGCCTGCGTTGTTGATGCTGGCAATGATGGCCGAGAAGGAGGAAATGAAATCCAGGCCGCTGAGGACCAGCATAAACGTCAGGGATACCACGGTCATAAAATAAGCAAAAATAAAGCCAAGTACGGACAGTGTGATACGAGAACTGATCACCGTGTCTCCCAATTTAAGGGGGTTGATCGCGGCGGGATGGGTGAGTAAGAACATCTGCATCAGGCTCTGCTTGACCAGAATCAGTGTGCGCATCATCTTGATGCCGCCGCCCGTCGAACCCGTACACACCGCGATGCAACTGACGAACAACATCCAAAGGGGCGCAAAAATGGGCCATTCGTTGAAGTCCGCACTGGCAAATCCGCAGTCCGTGCCGATGGAGACCAGGTTGAAACTGGCATGGCGCAGCGCGGTCAGGAAATCCTCATAGGTGCCCTGTAACCACAGATAAACGCCGAGCCCCAGGCAACTGCCGCCGATCAGGGTCAAATAGGGCATGACCTCGATGTCCTGCCGATAGGCCTCCAGGCTCTTGTCCTGCATTGCCAGGAAATGAGTAGCAAAGTTCATGCCTGCCAGAACCATGAAGAAGATCAGCACGGCCTCGATTTCCGGGGAATCGAAATAGCCGATGCTCGCGTCATGAGTGGAAAATCCGCCCAGTCCCATCGTGGCGAAGGCATGACAGATGGCATCCAGCCAGTCCATTCCCGCCCATTTCAGGGAGATAATGCAGGCCACCGTGATGACTAAATAGGTGACCCACAGATTCTTGGCGGTTTCGGTAATCCGGGGTGTGAGCTTGCTATCCTTCATCGGCCCCGGGGTTTCGGCGACATAAAGCTGGCGGCCACCGATGCCGAGTATGGGCAGGATGGCCACGGCCAGAACGATGATGCCCATGCCGCCCAGCCAGTTGAGTTCGTGCCGCCAGAGATTGATGGCGGCGGGTAGGTAGTCGAGATTGCTCAATACCGTGGAACCGGTCGTCGAGAGGCCGGACATGGTTTCAAAGTAGGCGTCGGTGAACGACAGATCCTCCAGGTAGGACATCAGCGGAAAAGTCGCGAATGCCGCCATGCCCAGCCAGGCCAGCACGACCAGCAGGAAACCGTCGCGGGATTTCAGATCCTGCTCAAAGCGCCGGGTCATCCTCCACAGCACGGTACCCGTACCGAGTGTGAGCCCCATATCGGTAAGGAATAGGAGCGTGGTTCCATCCTGATAAATCAGCGCTGTCAGAATGGGCAGCAAATAGGTCACGCTGAAAACGATCAGCATCAGGCCGAAAATACGCGCTAGCGAGAGAAGGCGGATCACGGAGCTAACCTGAATAAGGTGAGGAGGAACTTGAGCAGGGAAATGGCGGGCAGAATACACCGGATAACTTTCGGCCTGCTGCATGATAACCGGAGAAGCCCCGGAGCGACATAGCGAATGTCTCTGCTGAAGACCCTCCGTTGATTGATTTGGCTGAAATACGCATGCTGTCAGGATGGGCCTGTGGCGCTGATTCAGGGCTACTGGATGCTGTGTTTTCCCCGCGTGCGAAGGAATGAGGAGAAAGCCGTGAGCATGCGAACCTCCCCAGACTCACGCTGCAAGGGCCGATTTATGCTCACAGTGTTGGCGTGAAAACTACCGAAACAAAAGCGGTCGCTAACATGCTCTGTGGATGAATTTTCGATCAGTTGGCGGAAGGGGATGAGATTCTCTAGCATGGATTTGCCCCTGAGCTTGATCCGCTAAAAGGCGGGTGTCAGGCCAGCCAAGATGGCTTGGTCCAGCACGGGATCGCGACAGGGGCGCGTGGCAGTGACCGATGGTTATGGCAGGTCAGCCCGGCGGCTCGGGCTCTTAGCGCCGCCGATAACCACTATTTTGCCGGGATGTCGGGTGGTTTGGCGAGGGCCGGCCATCGTGTAGTGGCGGCAACCTGCCGCACCTTTTCTGTCACTTGCTTTTGGAACCACCTGGACGCCCGGCGGTGTCCGGACAGCGGTTTGAAGCGGTAGACGGCATTCTCGGTTAGGTGGTGGGCAGGATAGCCGGCCGCTGCCTGCCCACCCGTTAGGCGATCACATCACAATGCCGGAGCCTGTCGGAGAAGTGCTTCCGCGAGGCTCCGGCTTCGAGGCATTATCCTTTGGGCTACCCGAGGTGAACCGATGTCACGCCTGTGTCAGCATGACGGCGGAAGCTTCAGCCCAAGAGCGGTTTGATCTCTTCCAGCCAGGCGTCGACGCGCTCGTCGGTGAGGTCGCTCTGGTTGTCATGGTCGATGACCAGGCCGACGAACGCATCGTCGATGATGGCTTTGGAGGCTTCAAAGGTGTAACCATCGGTGGGCCAGGAGCCGACCAGCGTGGCGCCCGCGGCGGTGAAGGCGTCATGGAGAATGATCAGGGCGTCGACGAATTCGTGACCATAGCCCTCCTGGTCGCCGAGCCCGAAGAGCGCAACGGTTTTACCGGAAAAATCGGCCCCCTCCAGTTTCGGTAGGAATTCCTCCCAGCTTTCCGCCTGCGCGCCGCAGGTCAGACCCGGCAATTCGCCATCCCCTAGAGTAGGGGTCCCCAGTATCAGGGCATCGTATTTCAGCAGGTCATCAACCGAGGCCTTGTTGATATTGACCGGCGCATCCGCCAAGCCGCCCAGTTTCTTGTGTATGGATTTGGCAACACGTCTGGTGTTGCCGGTATCGGTGCCAAAGAAAATGCCAATACTCATCGCAGCGTCCTCGCGGTTTGGGGTAATCGGAGCTAGACGGCGCCGTGCATCTCGCGCTTGCCCTGTGTGGTTTGGTTCAGGGCATCCGCGAGTTCGACGGTGTCGAATTTGGGTTGAAACTTCCGGAATTCATCCGCCAGCGTGATGACCTTGTCGCCAGCACTCTGACCCTTGAAGTCGCTTTTTTCCATGCCGAGCACCTCGACCAGCTCATTCCAGATGAATCCCTGGGTGAGCGGCATGAGCAGAAAGGTGAATCCGCCAAGCGGCAGGCGCATGGGCTTGCCGATATTGGCGATGAAGACGGCAGCGGCCAGATTTTCCGCACAATCCGCCCCATAGATTTCTGTCAGGAGTGGCAGATCGGCCAGTTCGTCGAGAAAGCCGCAGATGAAGCTGATCTTGCCGTCCTTTTCGAGGATGGCGGCCTCTTTAAGGAGGGTCAAGGGTGGCTTGCGGCGGCCCTGGGCATCGGCCACTTCTCCCTCTTTGAGTACCAGTTCCCCCCGATAGGCGAAGGTTCCCGCCTCGCTGGTGGCCTCCTTGAGATTGGCGTTGAACAACAGTCCGCGCGCCTGATAGTCATCTAATAGCATTGAGCTTCTCCTGCATGAAAACCTGATTCGTATCATGCAAGTGCGATGCCATCATGGAAAGCATTAACCTCGTACCGCAAGCCGCTGTAAAACATAGTGAAATCCGATGCAGGTGGTCGGCTAAGCCTTCCGGGTGATTGTCGTAAACCCGACAAAATTCGAAATAGTCATGGCTGGTAAGTGTCGTCCGTGCGGTTGGCTGAGAATGGTCAGGCGCGCCTGCTCGCGCAAGCTTCAGCATCACCAATATTGTGTCTACTCCTTGTCGCGAGATGAAAGCGTCATCGCCCAACAACGCCCATGGCTTGAATAGCGGCGGCTGGGAAATGGAGGTCGATCACCACTGGTGGTTGGGTGCGGGCAGCCCGCGCTGAAAAGCCACGTTATTCAAACGGGCTTCGATTCACGATGAGTTGCCAGCATTAAGCATGCACATCCATCGAGTGAAGGGTGAAGTGGGTGCAATGCTTGTATTCACAAGCACCAATTCAGCGGGGGACGGTGCTGCCGGTTCGTACCCCCATGCTCCCTGTAGTTAGCACGACATCACCGTACATTTATTGGGGTTTGTTCGACATGCGACATGCCTGATGATTGTCCAGCCGAATAAAAAGTACATATATATCAATAATATATGATCATCCTGATTGGTGGCACGCCAGTTGCAATAGTCCAGTTGACTTTCGCCACACACCCGAACGGAGGACACCATGGCAAAGCTGCGTCAATGCGCGATTTACGGTAAAGGCGGTATCGGCAAATCCACGACGACCCAGAATCTGGTCGCCGCAATCGCCGAACTGGGCAAAAAGGTGATGATCGTGGGCTGTGACCCCAAGGCGGATTCTACCCGTCTGATCCTGCACGCCAAGGCACAGAACACCATCATGCATCTGGCCGCCGAAGCTGGCAGCGTGGAGGACCTGGAACTGGAAGACGTGCTCAAGATGGGCTATGGCGACGTGAAATGCGTGGAGTCCGGTGGTCCGGAGCCGGGTGTCGGCTGCGCCGGCCGCGGCGTCATCACCGCCATCAATTTCCTGGAAGAGGAAGGCGCCTATGACGAGGACCTGGACTTTGTGTTCTACGACGTGCTGGGTGACGTGGTCTGTGGCGGTTTCGCCATGCCGATCCGTGAAAACAAGGCGCAGGAAATCTATATCGTCTGCTCCGGCGAGATGATGGCCATGTACGCGGCCAACAACATCGCCAAGGGCATCGTGAAATACGCCAACTCCGGCGGCGTGCGACTGGCCGGCCTGATCTGCAACTCCCGTCAGACCGCCCGCGAGGACGAACTGATCATGGAGTTGGCGCGCAAGCTAGGCACCCACATGATCCACTTCGTGCCTCGCGACAATGTGGTTCAGCGCGCCGAGATCCGCCGCATGACGGTGATCGAATACGAACCGCAAGCAAAGCAAGCCGAAGAATATCGCCAATTGGCGCGCAAGATCATCGACAACAAGAATCTGGTCATCCCGACTCCTATCACGATGGATGAGTTGGAGGATCTGTTGATGGAGTTCGGCATCATGGAGGAAGTCGACGAGAGCATCGTCGGCAAGGCGGCGGCCGAGGAAGCGCTCGCCGCCTGACGACCCTTGTGAGTGTGGTGGTGGCTAGTGGTAGGCACAAAACACTAGCCACTGAAACCGCCAATCACTGGTCACCCACCACTATTCATTGCTGTAGGAGGCCATCATGGCTGCATTAACCCGAGAAGAGACCGAGGCCCTCATCCAGGAGGTGCTCGAAGTCTATCCCGAAAAGGCCAAGAAAGACCGAGCCAAGCACTTGGCGGTCAACGACCAGAGCGTCGAAAAGTCCAGCAAATGCATCACGTCGAATCGTAAGTCCCTGCCTGGAGTCATGACGATACGCGGTTGCGCTTACGCCGGTTCCAAGGGTGTGGTCTGGGGTCCGATCAAGGACATGATCCACATCTCGCACGGTCCGGTAGGCTGTGGTCAGTATTCCCGGGCCGGCCGTCGCAACTATTACATCGGCACCACCGGCGTGAACACCTTCGTGACCATGAACTTCACCTCGGATTTCCAGGAGAAGGACATCGTCTTCGGCGGCGACAAGAAGCTGGCCAAGCTGATTACCGAGGTGGAAACCCTGTTCCCGCTGCATAAGGGTGTCTCGGTACAGTCCGAATGCCCCATCGGTCTCATTGGCGATGACATCGAGGCCGTCTCCAAGAAGGCCGCGAAGGAAATCGACAAGCCGGTGGTGCCGGTGCGTTGCGAGGGCTTCCGGGGCGTATCCCAATCCCTGGGTCACCATATCGCCAACGACGCGGTGCGCGACTGGGTGCTGGACCGCCGCGACGGCGATAACAGCTTCGAGACGACGCCCTATGATGTGGCCGTCATCGGTGACTACAATATCGGCGGCGATGCCTGGGCTTCACGCACCCTGCTGGAGGAAATGGGCCTTCGCGTCGTAGCGCAATGGTCTGGCGACGGCACCATCTCCGAGATCGAGTTGACGCCCAAGGTCAAGCTGAATCTCATCCACTGCTATCGCTCGATGAACTACATCGCCCGCCACATGGAGGAGAAATACGGCGTGCCGTGGATCGAGTACAACTTCTTCGGTCCGACCAAGATCGCCGAATCGTTGCGCAAGATCGCCTCCCACTTCGACGATACCATCAAGGAAGGCGCGGAACGTGTCATCGCCCGCTATCAGGCCGAATATGAGGCGGTTATCGCCAAGTACAAGCCGCGCCTGCAGGGCAAGAAGGTCATGCTCTATATCGGCGGCTTGCGCCCCCGGCATGTCATCGGTGCTTATGAGGATCTGGGTATGGAGGTCGTCGGCACCGGCTATGAGTTCGCTCATAACGACGACTATGACCGGACCATCAAGGAGATGGGTAACGCCACCCTGCTCTACGACGATGTCACCGGCTATGAGTTCGAGGAATTCGTCAAGAAGATCAAGCCCGATCTGATCGGTTCCGGCATCAAGGAGAAATACATCTTCCAGAAGATGGGTGTTCCCTTCCGCCAGATGCATTCCTGGGACTATTCCGGCCCTTATCACGGTTATGACGGCTTTGCCATCTTCGCCCGGGATATGGACATGACGATTAACAACCCGTGTTGGAAACAGATTCAGGCCCCCTGGAAGAAGGCCGAAACAGTGGACGCCACCCAGGCCCAGCGCGCGGTGGCATGAAGTCTTGTCGGGTGGGAGAGTCCTGGCGCCCAAGGAGGACCTGAGCCACCCAAAGGCCGCGAACGGTGGATTATGGCTGGCCCCTGATCCACCCTGTAGTCGATCGATAACCCTATTTGCGTCGTCCACGGATTAGTGGCGCGCAAGGAGCATGACCATGAGCCAAGCAGTCGAAAACATCAAACCCAGCTATCCCCTGTTCCGTGATCAGGAATACAAGGACAATCTGGCCCTCAAGCGTGAGCACTACGAAGAGCGCCACCCGCAGGAGAAGATCGACGAGGTCTTCCAGTGGACCACCACCCTGGAGTATCAGGAACTCAATTTCAAGCGCGAAGCCCTGACCGTCAACCCGGCCAAGGCCTGTCAACCCCTCGGCGCCGTGCTCTGCTCGCTGGGTTTCGAGAACACCTTGCCTTATGTGCATGGTTCGCAGGGATGTGTCGCTTACTTCCGCACCTACTTCAACCGCCATTTCAAGGAGCCGATTTCCTGCGTTTCGGACTCCATGACCGAGGATGCCGCCGTTTTCGGTGGGCAGAAGAACATGTTCGACGGCCTCGCCAACGCCAAGGCGATGTACAAGCCGGACATGATCGCCGTCTCCACGACCTGCATGGCTGAAGTCATCGGTGACGATCTCAACGCCTTCATCAACAATTCGAAGAAAGAAGGGCATATCCCGCAGGAATATCCGGTTCCTTTCGCCCATACCCCGAGCTTCGTGGGTAGCCACACCACGGGCTGGGACAACATGTTCGAGGGCATCGCCCGTTACTTCACCCTCAATACCATGGAGGGCAAGGAACCGGGCAAGAACGGCAAGCTCAACATCGTCCCGGGCTTTGAGACTTATCTGGGCAACTACCGCGTGCTGCACCGGATGCTGGATGAGATGGAGGTACCCCACACCCTGCTCAGCGATCCTACCGAGGTGCTGGACACGCCGGCCGACGGCCACTTCCGGATGTATTCGGGCGGCACCACGATGGATGAGGTCAAGGACGCCCCCAACGCCATCACCACCCTCCTGATCCAGCCCTGGCATCTGGAAAAATCGAAGAAATTCATTGACGCCACCTGGAAGCACGAGATACCCAAGCTGAACATCCCCATGGGCCTGGAGTGGACCGACCAATGGCTGATGAAGGTCTCGGAGATCACCGGCAAGCCTATCCCGGCATCGCTGGAAAAGGAGCGCGGCCGGCTGGTCGATGCCATGACCGACTCTCATGCCTGGCTGCACGGCAAGAAGTTCGCGTTGTGGGGTGACCCCGATTTTGTCATGGGCATGGCCAAGTTCCTGCTGGAACTGGGCGCCGAGCCGATCCATGTTCTTTGCCACAACTCCAACAAACGCTGGAAGAAGGCCATGGAAAAAGTGCTGGAAGAATCGCCCTATGGCGTCAACTGCAAGGTGTATCTTGGCGCCGATCTCTGGCACATGCGCTCCCTGGTCTTCACCGACAAGCCCGATTTCATGATCGGTAACAGCTACGGCAAGTTCATCCAGCGCGACACCCTTTACAAGGGCAAGGAGTTCGAGGTGCCGCTGATCCGCATCGGCTTCCCGATCTTCGATCGCCACCACCTCCACCGCATGACCACCCTGGGCTACGAGGGCGGCATGTATATCCTGACCACCCTGGTGAATGCGGTGCTGGAGCGTCTGGATGACGAAACCCGCGGCATGGGGACGACCGACTATAACTACGATTTGGTGCGCTAGTCACCCAGCTTGGCCCGCCTTGCCCGCCTTCCGGCTGGCGGGGTGGGCCGCTTGCTTCCTTCCTTACTTTTTCCGAGGTGAACCCCATGCCTGAAGTCATGTTTCGACGCGGCGAGAACGACAAACTCGTCTTTTATGTGCCCAAGAAGGATCTGGAGGAAACGGTCGCCTCGATGGAGTTTCAGGCCGACGACAAATGGGGCGGCCTCATCGAACTGGAGGATGGCCAGCGCTTCTTTCTGCCGCCGCTGGACGTTGCACCGCGTCTGCCCATCACACTGCGCGTCAAGCGCGCCGAATGAACGGGAGGTGACCATGAGCAGCGCCGTACCCGCCATATCCCGCGAGGCCGCTCTCAGAATCAGCCTGGCTTCCCGCGTCCTGCCCGACATTGGCCCGCGCGAGTTGCTGACCGTACTCATCGACAAGCTGGGCACGCCGCTGACCGAGGATAAGCTCAACCACATCACTGTGACGCAACTCAAGACCGGGCTGGCCAGCCCGGATGGCGAGGAGGATACCGAACACCTGGACACGCTCACCATCCCTCACTACAAGGAGGCCGTGCGCATCCTCTGGGGAGAAGTCGAAGACTCCACCCTGCCTCGGCCCGTACCCTATCAGGAGGGTGACATGCCAGGCTCGATCCGCCTGGCGCTGGCCTCCAACAACGGTGAACGCATGGATGGCCATTTTGGCTCCTGCCTGCGATTTCTGGTCTATCAGGTTGCACCGACGGAAGCGCGGCTGATCGATGTACGCTCGACCCTGGAAGCCGAGAGTTCCGAGGACCGTAACGCCTTCCGGGCCGCGCTTATCGACGACTGTCAGGTGATGTTCGTCATCTCCATCGGCGGGCCGGCGGCCGCCAAAGTCATCAAGGCCGGAATCTACCCCATGAAACAGGCCGAGGAAGCCGAGGCCAGCGAGATCATTACCCGCTTTCAGACCATGCTGGGCGGCAAGCCGCCACCCTGGCTGGCCAAGATCATGGGCCTGGCGCCACGGGCGCGGGTCCGTTTCGATAGTGATGACGCCTGGGAGGATTGACGATGCTCGCCGACGCGACCCTTCAGGATATCGTGCGCAGCGTGGAGACGAGTGGTCTGTCCGAGGTCACCCTCGCCAGGTTGCGCGCCGATCATCCCGGCATCCATTTCACCTATTGCCTGGATGACGACATCACGGCCAAACGCGCCTATCTCGAGCGACCGGACTTCAACGTCTATCTGGTCGATGGCCGGGAACATTGCCTCAAGCTGACACCCGATATCGAGCTGGCGACGGGCTTGGTTCTGGCGGAGGTCATCCATGACGACTGAGACCGGCGCCAGGGCAAGTGTCGCCATCGATGGTCATCAACTGGCTCGGCTCTGCCGTGATGCACCCACGAGCCCTCACGACCAGAGCCTGATTCAGCGCCTACAGGCCGCCTACCCCGATTTGCCCATCAAACTGGCGCGGCGCGGCCATGCCTGGTATCGGCTGGGTGGTGTGATTCGTCCCGACGGCCAGCGCATTGCCGCCGAACTCAACGAATGGGCCGAACGCACGTTCATCGAATGTGGCCAGAACTTCAATACCCTACTGGAGCTCTGCGAGACTCAGCGCTATCTGGCCACCCGCCACAAAGGCACGACCCTCTACCTGGTCGCACGGACGGGCCCGGAGGCCGAGGACTTCGTGCAGATCGAGGTGGATCGCACCCAGGAGCATGCCTACCGTAACCTGGTCGACGAAGAGCATCCGCCCGAGGATGTCGAGGAACTGATCGATCCGGTGGCGCCGATGCCCTTCGAGTCCTTCTCGGTGGGTGAAGCCCGATATGCCTACCGCCGCAAAACCGATGTCAGGGTTTTTATGGAGGAGTTCGACCGTCACCGTGCCGACCAGCATCCAGCCCGCCGCTTCATGCATGACTGGAATCGATCCAGCGCCGGCCTCAAGCACGTCTTTTGTGACTTCTGGAGTCTGCGGCTATCCCAGCACCTGGGTCGTCATGGAGAGCGGCTCATGGAGGTCGAGATTGCTTTCAACCGCCAGAAGGATCTGCCCCTGCTGGAAGATACCCTGGGCAAGAAGGGCAAGGCCCTGGCCAGCCGCCTGACACGCTTCGACGTCCAGGCCGGCTTTCCCATGGCCTGGTATTTTTATCTGGTCAAGGGTTTGGCGCCATCGGTGGTGGGTCTGGATGTTCAGCGCGACCTGGACAAGGACTATGCCTACCTACCCGACCGTGATGCCGCCGTATTACGTGATTGGTTCGCCGAGCCTTATCAGGTTTGAGAGGGTGCACACCCACCAAAATACACACCCAGGAGTCCCTCCATGAGCACTACCGAAGAACGCATCCTTGAACAACTTAAGAGCAATACGGTCATTCTCTACATGAAAGGGGCGCCCCAAGCGCCGCAATGTGGTTTCTCGGCCAAGGCGGTGGAGGCCCTGAACCAGACAGGAATCCCCTTTGCCTTTGTCGATGTGCTGAACGCGCCTTTCATTCGCGAGAAGCTGCCGAAGATTTCTCACTGGCCCACCTATCCTCAGTTATTCGTTACAGGAGAACTCGTGGGCGGGGCCGACATCATCGAAGAAATGCAACGTGCCGGCACACTCAAGCCACTGTTGGAAGCGGCGATTCATCAGGCACCTGCCTGATCGTCACAACCCGGTCACGGCCATACCCCGACGGAGCCACAATTGGATACACACATCATACTGACAGCCATTCACAATGCCGTTCCGAATGCGGACATCTCGCTGGAGGGCGAAGGGTGTCAATTTACCGCCGTCGTCGCCAGCCCCAGTTTCGAGGGTTTATCGCAGGTCAAGCGGCAGCAACAGATTCTCGCGGGTCTTAAACCCTGGTTGGAAACCGGAGAATTGCACGCGGTCACCCTGCGCACCTATACCCCGGAGGAACTGGAACATGCCAAGTCGGCGGGATCGGCCGGATTGGTCACGCTGTCCTGATCGCCACGGTCGATGACGGCGCCCGACATCACACCCAAGGCCGACTGCGAAACCTGCCTCTATCAAACGACCTTGCTGGCCGTCAGCCAGTGTCAACCGGGCGATATCTGTATCCAGGCTCATAGCGGACGTCAGATCGACCGCTTCCTCAAGCGTCATCCGGCTCTCGCCGTAGAGTACCTGGATGATCCGTTCTGGGAACGGCGGGCGATCGCCGTTCGCTACGCGCCACAGGAAAGCATCCTGCCCCTGGTCCATGATCCTGATGAAGCCGTGCGCCGCGCTGTCGCCTATCGGCTTCCGCTGGAACAACTGCCCTTGTTGCTGCAGGATAGCGACCGCGAGGTGCGCATTACGGTGGCCGACCGGTTGCCGGTGGAGCAGGTCGAGATCATGGCCCGGGACGTCGATTACCTGGTGCGCGTCTATGTGGCGCGCCGGCTGCCGTCGGGACGGCTGTTCCGGATGATTTGTGACCCTGACCCGGCCGTTCGCAAGGAAGTGGCGCGACGCCTGCCCCTGCCCAGCCTCGGCTTGATGTCCGGAGATCAGGATCTCGAGGTGCGCCGCCTGGTCGTCGAGCGCATGCCAGCACCGATGCTGGTGATCATGCTCAATGACCCGGAGTGGCTGATCCGCTATCTCGCCGCGGAGCGCGCCCCGTTGGCCGCTCTCACGGCACTCGCCGATGACCCCGACAGCGAAGTCAGAAGCCTGGTGCGGGAGCGATTGGGAAAGACGCCTAGGGCTTGAGCGAAAAGAACATAGGCGCCGTATGGCTGGACCGATTCTGTGCCGCCGGGAGGCTATCTCCGGATCGGGCGACACGGAAGTCACCTTTGGCTTGAACCTGTTTGTCTTATGCTGCATACTTCAACAAGTGTTCACATGTTGGGGATCATGAAGCTCAGCCCATCGCAACTCACGGCCCTTGCCGGGATGTACGCCCTGTTGGGCGATCCTTCCCGGCTCTCCATCGTGCTGGTCTGCGCGGAGCAAGGCCGACAGCCGGTGAGGGCGATCATCGAGGCGACGGCATTGTCGCCCTCGCTGGTCAGCCACCACCTGCGACTGCTGCGCACGGCGGGTCTGTTAAGGGTGGAGCGGTCCGGGCGGTTCGCCTACTACTCAATCGCCGACGAACACGTACGCCACATGCTCGAGGACATGGTCGATCATGTCCAGCACCTGGTGACCTGAACCCGAGCCTGTGTCTTCAAACCGACACGATTCCATGAGGTTAACATCATGAGCGCATGCCACAGTCATCAAGACCACGCCCACCAACACGGCGCGGGGTGCGGACACACCGCCATCCGTCATGAGGGCCACGTGGACTACCTCCACGACGGTCATCTCCATCATCCACACAGCATCGACGGACAGATTGCGCACTACGACGAACACCGGCTGGCCGTGAACGACCGCAATCCCGAGGGTTGCGTGGATACCACACAAGCTTGCCGCGGCTCCGGTCATCATCATGGACCGGATTGCGGCCACGAGCCGGTCCCACATGGCGATCACCTCGACTATCTGGTCGACGGTGTACTGCATCACCCGTGCGACGATCATTGTGATTGTCATGGAACGGTTGATGTTGTAATGGCTTGACATTATGGGGCCGTCGCTGGTGGGGCGACGGCCTGCCAACCGCGCGGGATAGATTTTTCGGCGGGAGCGCGTTTCTACCCGTCGATCTTGCGAGGGGGCGTGATGACCCCCGCCCAGTGACTTCCCGCCCAACCCGGACAGGGCCATGACCCTTGTCCACATAAGGGCGTTCGGGATCGTGCCAGGCGGTGGTCATCCATTGACGTTCAAGCTCGTTCAATTCCATTGGATGTTCGTATATCCTTCGACCCGCGGGACACCCACCGGGATACAGCCATGGTCTGGCATCCAGCCACATCAATAATCCCGGCGATATACGCCGCTGGATGGTCTGACGCGCCGTGGCGCGTTCGAGGTCGTCGGAAATCCAAAGATTCCCGTGGCTTTAATGAAGATGGCAATTTTCCATGACCGCGCAACTGGGGGCGGCCGTCCGGCAAGCCAGCTTCAGATCGTGGCCCTCGCCCTGCACGTGTTCGCAAAACTTTTCACAGGAATCACCGTTGGGCAGCGGTTGCCCTTCCGCGCATTGTAACGTCCGGGCGTGGTCGCAGTATTTTGCGCAAGCGATCTTGAGTTGTGTTTCTGGTTTAACGGGACCGGGTGTGCAGCCGCCCAGGATACCCAGGCAGGCGACAAAGCCGAATACGCGCAGCCTATTCATGTTCATGACAGATCCTCCCAGTTGCCGGTGATAACCCAGAAGTCACGGCTCTTGTCCGAGGCGACGACTTCAGGGTCCAGTAGGTAAAAGCCGTTATCGCCCCAACCAGGTCCCCATGAGTTTTCTCCAATGAAAACGCCCAGATTGGCCATCCAGCCCACCAGATGCGTGGCATGGCCGCCTTGCGAGGAATAGGGCAATTTAAGAATCTGGTTTTTCTTATAGGTCTGCCAGTTATTGCCAATATTGGTCCCATAAACCACGGGGCGGTTGGCACGGAGCGCTTCCAGCACCCTGTCAACCCGGTTATTCCCGGTTTCCGTAATCCGCCAGTAACCGGAGATGCGGTGCATGTAGGCATCGCGCATAGCCATGATGGGCGGGGATTGCAGCACCCGATCGGTACGGTAAGGCCATTCCTTTTCCCGGCAGACACCAAAAACCTTGAGACAGTGGCAGGCCAGATAAGGGAAGGTTCCGGTGTCCTGATTGACCCTGGATGGGTGCATTTGCTCCCGGCACAAATAATATAGGGCCAGTACGGACAGATCCTGGTGAGCTGTCATCGGCAAGGCATCCGGACTGATGCCTTGCTGCTTGCAGAGATGCTGCCGCTGGAGATTCTCCAGGGATTTGATGACCGACTGCGCCACGCAGGAACCGGTCTGGCCCTGATCATGGCGTGGCGACGCATAGGGCCGCAGGTCGACGTCGCCACTACTCGTGGCATGGGTCAGATGAGGTTTGAGCTGAGTGGTGTAGTCCCAATAGCCGGCCAAGGAAGCCGCGTCATCGGGATCTCCGAGATGTCCGCCGATAAAATACGCCATGATGGTTCTCCTCCTGCCATGTGTTGTCATGATCTCAATCGGGTCGAGCAAGGCCGCCCCGGCTGAGCGTATTGCTGTGCATGAACTATTGTGCGGCTCACTGAATGCGCCAGGGTTGTTCCAGGGACAAGGGTACGCCTTACAAACTCATTGTGACACCTGCAAGCATTTGGCATCCATGGTTAACCCCTCGATGCTCGGCAGGGTGACAATTGGTATGACTAAAAATACGCATACCCGCTGCTCACCATGGTTGCTAAGGGCACATCCGGCACACAACCTGCTTATACTGAGGCAGCTTCGATGCGCCGACCCAAAATCAGTGCGCAGGCGAAGTGGACTAGCGCCAGATAGTTGGATCCCCGACAGGTATAGCGG
>Ga0172367_10001732_pt1 | contig 31012 bp, 26 predicted proteins | sample Lak10m_FD_114542 | JGI IMG/M metagenome (GOLD analysis project Ga0172367, IMG submission 114542) | Freshwater microbial communities from Kabuno Bay, South-Kivu, Congo - kab_022012_10m | ecosystem: Environmental > Aquatic > Freshwater > Lake | place: Democratic Republic of the Congo: South-Kivu...
AGATGATCGCCTTATTCGCCTTTCTGTAGGGATTGAGAATATCGAGGATTTGATGACTGATTTAAAATCAGGTTTCTCCGCAGTGAAAGGTTGACATAAAATTAGTTAGTCTGTAAAGACAAGATCCTGTTCTTAAGTTTTAAACAAAGTTTTTAACGAAGATCAAACTTGATGGCTTGGTAGCTCAGTTGGTAGAGCAGAGGACTGAAAATCCTTGTGTCGGCGGTTCAATTCCGTCTCAAGCCACCATTTCTTTTTAAAAATTTACACTTTTTCCGCAATGGAATTATCAAATGTCTCCTGAAATTTTGAAACATTTGGAAACTTCTGACAAAGATAGAGATATTTTTTGGGAGAACAAATTTTTTAATCTATTGTCTATGAGTTCTCTAGAGGTGATCAATGAGACACCTCAGAATGGTCCAGATGGATGGCCCTATCTTTTAACTAAGACCTGTCTTTCGGCATCTGAACCCTTTCAACGTATCCTTCATTGGGCAGCTGAGCGAGGTATTGGCATAGTTATAAATCCAGATAAGGATTTTCCTGATTATGTTTTTACCTTTGGAATGTTGTGGTATTTTAGATCAACTGGATTATTTTATGCCCACTCGGGAAATAATGTGGGCAATGGTGAGTTTAATATTGAATTAAAATCTCGCTCACAAATTGGAGCCCCCTCTGACAGCTATTTACCCCTTTCAGTGAGAAAAATAATAAAACAATTTTTTCTTGATCAGGGTATTTTACGTCCTAGAATCGCTGCCATCAGTGAGGATGGAAAAAATTTTGATCTTGCCTTTTCTTTAGAGTCTCTTGGAAATCCTAAAAAAGATGAACACCTAGGAATTGGAGAGGCCATTGGATGGTTCCTGCCACCTCACTATTCCATAGCTTTGATTTCTGAAAAAGGGCTTCCAGATTTTGGCGACTTATAGATAAATTGCCAGAAATTTTAAATACTAATTAAGAGAACAAATTATGCTTTGTGAAAATTTCGCGAGCTTTTTTCTCAATCTCACCATCTGTGACATAATCTATTGCTTCAACACCAATAACTTTGGCTAGCAAATTTTTATGGTGATGATCTTCCATATGCTTTACAAATTCAGTTTTAGCTTGACCCGGTCCCATAACCAAAATTTGGTTTGCAGATTGAAGATGATTTAAAAGCTCATGGTAAAATTTTTGAATTTGATTTTTCTTTTCCTGCTCGTGATTGCCTGTATGATGCCCGTGACTACTTCGATCCACCTTTTCATGCCTTAATTCTTGCGGTGTAAAATTTAATATTTTGGCATGATCATGATCTAACCAGACTGCGTATATTGACATTGGAACCATCCTTGTAAAAAGACCGGTTTGGCGGAGAGAGAGGGATTCGAACCCTCGAGACCCGCGAAGGCCTGCCAGTTTTCAAGACTGGTGTATTCAACCGCTCTACCATCTCTCCGTCGATCGTTTTATGGTTTTCAGCGCGATCATTCAACCAGTTTTAATATTTAATATGATGCGTTAGTCAGATGCTACAATGAGCGTATTTCGGTTCGACCACCCATATAGTTTCTCAATACTTCCGGAATACTGATTGAGCCATCCTCACGTTGGTTATTCTCAATGATAGCAATTAAAGTTCGACCAACAGCCAATCCACTGCCATTTAAGGTATGAACAAATTGGGGTTTTGCCTTTTCGCCTTTACCACGGAATCTAATATTTGCGCGCCTCGATTGAAAATCTCCAAAGTTTGAACAACTACTAATTTCTCGATAGGTATTCTGACCCGGCAACCACACTTCCAAATCATAACATTTGGCGGCACCAAAACTTATATCGCCTGTACAAAGCATCATTCGTCGGTAAGGCAGATTTAGTATTTCCAAAATTTTTTCAGCGTGTCCTGTAAGTGCCTCATGAAGTTCAATCGATTTTTCTGGATGAGAAAATACCATAAGTTCTACCTTATGAAATTGATGTTGGCGGACCAAGCCCTTAGTATCTCGTCCATGACTTCCGGCCTCTGAGCGAAAGCAAGGTGAAAAAGCAACAAATTTCCTTGGAAGCATATCTTCACTCAAAATCTCATTTGCAAAATAATTTGTGACCGGAACTTCGGCAGTCGGAATCAAATGGTAGTCAGTTCCTTCCAAATGAAAAACATCATCCCGAAATTTTGGAAAATTTCCAGTTCCCAGTAAACTATTGCTGTTTACAATATATGGAGGAATCATTTCACAATATCCATGCAGAGTCGTGTGAGTATCCATCATAAATTGGATTAATGCTCGTTCTAATTGAGCGGCAGCACCCTTTAGGAAAGTGAATCGAGCCCCTGTCGTTTTACCAGCACGATCAAAATCAATTATCCCCAATTTTTCCCCTATCTCCCAGTGCTCTAGGGGCTTAAATGAAAAAGATGGAATAATTCCCACTTTTTTAATTTCTACATTATCCTTTTCAGAAAAGCCAATTGGTACTTCGCTAAAACATTTATTGGGGACATTTAGCAAAATCTGGTTTACCTCTAAATCCGCATCACTCGCTTTGTTTTCCATTTCCTTCACTGAAGCGGAGAGCTGCCCCATTTCCGCAATTAAATGATGGGCTTCTTCACCTTTTCTTTTAAGTTGAGCAATCTCCGCGCTCACTTTGTTCTGACTTGCCTTGGCACTTTCTGCCTGGGTAATTAACTCTTTACGCTTTTTATTTAATTCTATGGCTTTTTCAAGAAGATCGAGGGGAAATCCCCGATTTATTAGACATTGGCGATATTCAGCTAAATAAAGGCCATCTTTTTGCTCTAACAATTTTATATCGATCATTTTTTCTTCCTAGTTAATAGTTTAAGGAGCAACTAATATATACATTCGAAAGAGCATGGCGACAAGAATGCAGAATAGATCAAATATAAGTATTTTATAAACACTCCAGACTGACATTAGCTTAAAAACTAATCCCAGAACTACTAAAGTTATAAAGACTAAAGAAAAATTACTATACTTTAGTAGCTCCTGGCCAATGAGAGCTAATGTTAGCCCTAGCATAATTCCAGTGACGAGTCTTATTAATATATGCAATAATGAGTAGGATGTTTCTTTCGCGGTATATTGAATTCCCATTGATACCCCTCTTGTTTTGTTTGAAATTTCCATTATTACTGCCCCCCTGCCAATGCATTTATTTTCTGTTCGATTTCTGCCCGATCCTTTGCATTTGGTGCCAGTCCTATGTATTTACTATAGGATGCGGATGCCGCCCTCAAGTCACCACGCATTTCAAATAGGGCCCCCTGTTCTTTATATATTTCTGCATAGCCGCTTTCTAATGTTAATGCTTGTTCTAACATGTTTTCTGCAACATCGAGAGAGCCAGATTGCCGATAGCATTGTGCTGCCCTCACAAAAGTTTCAGAAGTAAAGTGCCTTTTTTTAATAGCCGCAGAATATTCGGCAGCACATTCAGCAAACTGTTTTTGAATCTCATAAACTTCTGCGGCTAAAATATAGGCATCTGCTAACTCTGGATTTTTCTTTTTCTCAGCCAGAGCAAATGAAAGAGCTTCTTTAAAATTTCCGAGTTGAAAGTGGGCCTTTCCAAGGTAGTAGTTAGTCTTTGGAAAAAAGGGATTAAGTTTTTGCACTCGTTGAAATTGATTTATTGCTTCATTGCTGCGATTCAGTTCCAAATATAAAATTCCTGCATGAAACAAAGCTTCGCCATCTGAAGGATCAATAACAGCCGCCTTTAATAAATTTTTTAATGCCAAGTCATTGAGACCAAGTGCTTTATTACACTGGCCCAGACCTATAAATGCCTTCTTGCTTTTGGGATCTGCTTCAACAATATCTGAGTAGATTTCCTTTGCTTGTGTAAATCGATCCTCCGTTTGGTAGATTTTAGCTAATCCTAATCTATACTCTGTCGAATAAGAAAATTTTTTGATTTTTTCCTTAAGATAGGAAATGCTCATTTCAATTCCACTCGCTTGCGCAAGAATATTAGCATAACTAATTTGAGCTTCTGCATTTGTTGAATCTAGTTCAATTGCCTTTGTTGCAAATCTCAAAGCATCTCTTTGCGCGGTCTCTTTTATTTCAATCTCTTTTTTACTGAGAGCTGAGGTATTCGTTCCTAATGCAAAATTGGCGTTGGCAAGAATTATATATGTCTCAACATCACCATCAAAGGCCTTTAATGATTTTTGAGCATATATCAAGGCCGCTTCGATATTGTTTCGACGCAATTCCATATTGGCGAGACCTTTTAAAACTTCATAACTACCTGGATCAATAGAAATTGCATTTCCAAGGACTTGACGGGCCCCTTCAAAATCAAATTTTTGACTTAAATAGTCGGCAAGTAAAACATAAGCAGACATAAGCTTTGGATCTGCCTTTACTGCTTTTTTTAGCCAATCTATTGACTCAAAGCTTTGGTTCAAAATCCAAAGGCTCTTTGCAGCGCGCATTGCAGCCGTTCCGTTTTTAGGATCTGCTTCAAATGCTGCTTTGTACTCTGCTTGCGCAGCTAAATTATCGCCTTGCCTTGCAAACTGGTCACCGAGAAACATGAGTTCATTATTATTAGCAACTTTCTCTCTAATGGACCTGTCAGTTCCACCTAATCTTAAATAAATCTGCTTAGCATTCAAATTAATAGGATTTAGAATATACCCTTTTTGGGCATACTCCTTCGCCCGCTTTAAATCATTCCTTTCCAACATAATTTCGGCCAAACTGAGGTAGCCTTCAGATTCCAAAATCTTCGACACTTTGGCAGTACTATTTAAGGCTGCAGATAAAAAATTGAATGCCTTTTCCGGATTTTTAAATGATTTGTGCCAAAGTACTCCAATTTCAATTTTGGCAGCTTTATGCTTTGGATTTCTTTTCAAAATCCAATTTAAAAGGGCCGCAGAATCTTGAGCCCTTCCCTGCCGTCTATATATATCTGCCAAGGCCAGCTTTGGAGAAATCCATTTTTCCCAAATTCGCCCTGCTTGATCAAAGTAAGCTGCAGAGCTGACTAAATCCTTATCAATTTCCAGTGTTTCTCCTTTAAAATAATATAAAACTGGAAGCAACGAAAATTGACTTTCTAATTCTAAAGCAGATGCAAGAAGCCCTTTAACTTCTCGAAATTTTCCATTTACAAATAGTTTAACATATTCACAAATATCACCATAAGGACTCGAGATATTAACTTGCTTTGTTGTTTTTGCCATTTCACTTACTGTTTTTAAATCGGATGCCCCTTGACTGGAAAAGGGCCATAATTGCTTGTGAGTTAAACATAAAAGCCCTCTGGCTTCCAAATTATTTGAATCAGATTCCAGCACCGATACTAAATTATTTTGCGCTTCAATATAATTTTCAACTTCATCAGCTTCAATATTTGAAATTGCCTTGGACATTTTTGCTCGAACCTGTTCTGCACCTAATTTAGACTTGGTAGGACCGGGTCCCAATAAAGCAATTTTATCTCCGTGATTTTCGGATTCGGAATTCAACAAAAGCAGTAAAAGAATTATAAATACGACAATAGTTGCGATGAGAGTTTTATTCCTTTTTAAGATTTCATTCCGGGCTAGAACTCCAAGACTTTCAAGATCAATTATCTCACTTTTATTAATTCTAGATTTCACTTCCACATTGTTTATTTCGATTTTACGTTGGGGACGACTTTTCCTGAAGGATGTCTCGACCCCTTCTAAATCGGATTCAATTGGCTTCGGTGCTGATTTTTTAATGGGTGTATTGGGTGTATTAATTTTCTTTGATTCTTCGCGTATATTCATTTCAGTTTTAGATAAAACCTTTGAATCCAAATGGCCCTGAACTTCTTTCTTTGTGAATTCTTTGGTTCCTAACTCATCAATGTTAACCAAAAGCGCATCATAAAATTGAGGTCGTTTTGATATGAGCTCCCAGTTTCCATTTGGATACACTGCTATCAATTCTGATCCAATTAGCTGACCTTCCGAAATATATTGAAGTATCTTCTCCGTGGAAAAGGGTCCTTTTATTTGACCTGCCCCAGTTCGATAGATCCATGTTAACTTTTCTTTAGACATGATCTTATAAGTATAAACTTTATACGACTCAGGCTTCAAATCTAATACGCGCATTCAACCTAGGTCTAGGTAGTTCTATTTTGGAATCGGTTCCAAAATAGAACGTCAGAATGTTGCTTTGATCATTCAATTATTTTGAAAATAAATCACCAAATTCAAATTAAGGGCATCTTAATACTCATCGACCATTTAAAAACCAGAAAGGACTGGCCTAAGTGTTGGCACGACCTTTGCTATATGATCGCTTCACATAGCGTATATCGGGATTCACGGTTTTTACTTATTAAAAGTAGAATTAAGGTTGCAAGGATTTGATGATTAGAAATTGGCTTATAGGATTGTATATTTGCGTAGTCTTGCTTGTTTCAGCATTTGCCAATAGCTCAAAAGAATTTTTAAAAACTTCTTCTACTAGAACTAATGAAGATTCTGTATCCGTTATTAAAATTGATTAGATTTTTTAATAGAATTATTAATGGCAAAAGCAATTTTTGTTTGTACGAATTGATGGATCTTCGATGAGGACCCCCTCCCCATCTTAACTTCCTTGATTCAATTTAAACATTCATGGCTGGCGCCAAAGAGTTTAATGCTCTTAAATTGATAATAAATATTTTCCCCTGTCCCCTCCGGGGTAAATATGACTCTGTTAAGCCTCGTATGGTTCCCTCCGACGAGGCTTTTTTTTGCTTAAATTTTAGTTCGCTCTTTTTGGTCTGGACATGGTACTGAATTTTAGCTGCTCTATGAAGTATTCAGTAAACAAGTCTCTACTCTTCTTAAGATTTTCTAAGAATTTGAGCACCTAATTTGGCAAGTTTCTCTTCTAATTTTTCATATCCTCTATCTAGGTGATAAATACGATTTACTTGAGTTTCTCCGTTGGCAACTAATCCAGCAAGCAACAAAGATGCGCTTGCCCTTAAATCAGTTGCCATCACGGGAGCCCCAGTCAGCTGTCCAGGCGTTCCTCTCACCACTGCAACTCGAGTTTTCGGAGTAATATCTGCACCTAGCCGCACAAGTTCTTGAACATGCATAAAACGATTTTCGAAAACTGTTTCAGTTATGACCGAAGACCCATGAGCTACTGTCATCAAAGCCATAAATTGCGCCTGCAAATCCGTAGCAAATAGAGGATAGGGGGCTGTTGTGACATCCACCCCCTCCCAGCCTGCCGCTGGATAAATTGTGACACTCTCATTCTCATTATCTATTTTAAACCCAGACTCTCGAAGCTTTAGAATTAACCCGTCAAGATGGGTCGAAAGGCATTTTTCAACTGTTACATGTCCTTTCGTTATTGCTCCTGCTATTAGCAAGGTACCCGCTTCAATTCGATCTGGCATAATAGTGTGATGATTTGGAGTCAATTTTTCAACTCCATCAATCGTAATGATACTGGTACCATGACCCGATATTTTAGCTCCCATTTTATTCAGATACTCTGCCAAATCGATGATCTCGGGTTCCTTTGCGGCATTTTCTATAATAGTTCTGCCGTCGGCAAGAGTTGCTGCCATCATTAAGTTTTCAGTACCGCCAACAGTAACTGTTTCAAATAGAAAACGATTCCCTACAAGCTTTTTGCAAGTAGCATGGACATAACCTTCTCTTTGAGTAACTGTAGCGCCTAATGCTTTAAAGGCTTCAAGATGTAAATCAATTGGACGAGACCCTATAGCACACCCGCCAGGCTGAGAAACAATCGCCTCTCCATATTTTGCGAGCATTGGACCCATTACTAAAAAACTAGCCCTCATCTTTCTTACTACATCATAATGGGCCTCAAATGATTTCAACTTTTTTACTTTAACCTTGAAGTAGGAGCCATCCCAACTAGTTTCACAGCCAAGACTCTGAAGAAGTTCTGAAGTACTTTCAATATCTTTTAGTTTTGGAACATTTGAAAAAACATGCTCTCCTTCAGCTAATAGAACAGAAAAAAGAATTGGAAGTGCAGCATTCTTTGCTCCACTCACAGTTACTGTGCCATTTAAAATATTCCCGCCCTTTACAATCATTTTATCCATTACAGACTCCCACTACAATTCTTTGAATACCTGATAAATCGTTAACTACAAAAATCTCATCAAACTTGTTCGAGCTTTCGAAAAACTTTTTAACTACCTCAGCTTGCCCAATACCAACTTCAAATGCAAAAAAAGAAGAGCGGTCTAAAATTTTATAAAAAACATCAAACCAACCCTTTAGATGTTGAAAACCCTGCTCCTTAGAAAATAAAGCATCCCTGGGCTCAAACTTTCTTACCGCCTCATCAACAAGTTTATCATCAAAAGATATATAGGGAGGGTTGCCTAATACAATCTGGGCTCTCGAAACGCCTTTGAAAAAATCCTGAAATTGAGGATTTGCCTCTGCCAAAAAACAATCATCTTGAATAAACTCAATACGCTCTTCAACACCATTTAAAATTGCATTTTGTCGAGCAATATTCAGCGCGGGCTCTGATTGTTCAACGGCGAGAACTCGAGAATTCACTAATTTCTTTGCCAGAGCAATCGCTATACAGCCAGAACCCGTTCCAAGATCAATAATATTTATTTTTGAATTCAAACTAATATTTTTATTGGCCCACTCAATTGCATTTTCAACGAGATGTTCTGTTTCTGGCCTCGGAATTAATACATCTTTTGTCACTTTAAAGCTAAGACCAAAAAAATCTTTTTGCCCACATATGTAGGCAACGGGTTCCCCCTGACTACGCCTTTTAACAACTTCGCGACACGCAACTATTTCATTTTCTATAAGTGGTTGGTCATATTTAACGTATAATTGAATTCGTTCAATCTTTAAGGCATGTGCAACCAATAATTCAGCATCCAGTCGAGGCGATTGAAAATTTTTTGTTTTAAAAAATTGAATTGTCTTTTGAAGAACTTCGCCAAGTTTCATTCAGGTTTAGCTTATGGCTTGCTTTTTAAGGGCTTCGGCTTGAAAGTGAGCAATTAGAGGATCTATCAAATATTCTACCTGTCCTGCCATCACTTGAGTGAGTTGATGTATCGTTAATCCAATTCGATGATCTGTAATTCGGGTTTGAGGAAAGTTATAAGTTCGAATTCTTTCAGACCGATCTCCCGTTCCAATTTGCTCCAAACGAACATCAGAAGCTTCCTTCTGGGCTTTTTCATCTTCTAGAGCTTGTAGTTTGGAATATAAGATCTGAAAGGCACGTTCCTTATTGGCTGTCTGAGATTTACCTTCCTGACAATGTACCTGAATTCCCGTTGGAAGATGCGTTACCCGGACTGCTGATTCTGTCCTATTTACGGACTGTCCTCCAGCTCCGCTGGACCTCATAACATCTATTCGAATTTCATTGAGATTAATTTTAACTTCAACATTTTCAGCTTCAGGAATAATTGCAACTGTAATTGTAGATGTATGAATTCTTCCGGCAGCTTCTGTCTTAGGAACACGTTGAACTCTATGAACACCGCTCTCAAATTTTAATTTGCTATACACAGACTCGCCAGTGATACTTGCAATAACCTCTTTAAATCCTCCCACATTACCATCGGAAGTCGAAAGCAACGTAACTTTCCACCCCTGAGTTGACGCATAATTGGTGTAGGCTCTAAATAGTTCTTCAGCGAAAAGACTCGCCTCATCACCACCAGCACCGGCTCGGATTTCCAGCAATACATTTTTATCATCATTAGGATCTTTTGGGATGAGAGATATCTTTAACCTTGCCTCGATATCCGGCAATTCAGTTTCAAGAGACTTAATTTCCTCTCGAAGAAGTTCTCGCATTTCGGGATCACTTTCGGCAGTAAATAATTCTTTACTTGACCTAAGAGCTTCCGTTTTCTTTTTAAAATCGCGGTAAATGAAAACAATCTTCTCAAGATCAGAAAGCTCTTTCATAAAAGCTTTATACTGACCTTGATTGGATGCAATATCCGGCCTTTGTAAGGCCAGATTTACTTCTTCATAACGAGATTCTACCTGATCTAATTTAGAAAACATCTAAGCTGTTATATCTTTCAAAAAAATGCCTATTTTTTGCCGTATTTCTTTTTAAATCGGTCGATGCGCCCTTCGGAATCCAAAATTCTTTGAGTGCCCGTGTAAAATGGATGGGATGCCGATGAAATCTCCACCTTAATCAGGGGGTACGTGTTGCCATCTTCCCATTTAATGGTTTCATTTGAATTCAAAGTTGACGTCGATTTAAATGCAAAATCGCACGAAATATCTTTAAAAATAACTTCTCTAACTTTAGGATGAATTTCACTTTTCACTGTAAATTCCTTTCGCGAAGGGCCTGAAATAACATAATGAGCCAAAGCTGTCCATTAGTTTCAATCAACTTTGGCCCTTATTTCCAACTAATTACCGCCCATTCCAGCTAAAAATTCGGTATTGGACTTTGTTTTTTGCATTTTATCAGTCAAAAACTCCATAGCATCAACAACATTCATAGGGGCCAAAACCTTCCGTAAAATCCAAAGACGGTTTAAATCACCTTTTTCAATTAATAGGTCCTCTTTGCGAGTTCCAGATTTGTTAATATCCATACATGGGAATATTCGCTTCTCCATCAACTTGCGATCTAAATGAATTTCTGAATTACCAGTTCCCTTAAATTCCTCAAAAATCACTTCATCCATGCGTGAACCTGTATCAATGAGGGCCGTAGCAATAATCGTTAAACTACCTCCCTCCTCAATATTTCGAGCAGCACCAAAAAAACGCTTTGGCTTGTGCAAAGCGTTTGAATCAACACCTCCCGAAAGTATTTTCCCCGAAGGGGGAACAACGGTATTGTAAGCCCGTGCCAATCGCGTAATAGAATCCAACAATATAACCACATCGTGCTTATGCTCAACCAAGCGTTTTGCCTTTTCAATAACCATCTCAGCAACCTGAACGTGTCGCGTGGGCGGCTCATCAAAGGTGGATGAAATTACTTCACCTTTCACTGAACGTAACATATCAGTTACTTCCTCAGGTCGCTCATCGATAAGTAATACAATTAGCTTCACTTCTGGATGATTTGTCGAAATGGCATTAGCAATATTCTGCAACAAAACAGTTTTCCCAGTTCGAGGTGGCGCTACGATCAATGCCCTTTGACCTTTTCCAAGGGGAGCCATTAAATCAACAACTCGAGTTGTATAATCCGCAGGATGATGCTCTAACTTTAATCTCTCATCGGGATACAAAGGCGTTAAATTATCAAATAAAATTTTATCTTTACCATTTTCAGTTGTTTCAAAATTCAGTGAATCAACTTTTAATAGGGCAAAATATCTTTCACCTTCTTTAGGAGGGCGAACAGTTCCAGTAACAGTATCCCCAGTCCTTAAGCCAAAGCGACGAATCTGAGAAGGACTGACATAAATATCGTCAGGTCCCGGTAAATAATTGTAATCAGGGGACCTTAAAAATCCATAACCATCTGGAAGGATTTCGAGAACGCCGGAGCCATATATATCACCTAGACGAGCAGCTCTTTTGAGTATCTCAAAAACCATGTCCTGGCGGCGCATTCCGGCAGCATTCTCAATTTTTAATTTCATCGCAAGTTCTGTAAGTTGTTGAATGTTTTTAGACTTCAAATCTTTGGAGTTAAGCCAGCTTTTCTCTTCTTCTGTTAAATTAATATCAGTTAAATCAACATCAGCACTAGAATTAATAGGCCCTGGATTATTTCCATCATCGTTAAAGTGTGCGCCAGCTTGTCCACCTTCATCATTGTTATATCCCGGTTGATTGTTTCTATTTCTGTCCTGACGAAAGTCTCGACGCTGTTGAGAACCTTGCTGTTGCCGATGGCCGGCACTTTGACTGCCTCCGCCACCATGTCGATGCTGCTTATCGAATCGACGAAAACCGCTGTTCTGACTTTTTTGCCCTTGGTTAGAACCACCACCATGATGATGTCCACTTCCATGGGACTTCGGTGCTGCTACAGTTGGAGTAGTTGGCGCTGCATTTGATACTACAGCCACTTCCCCATCATTGGATGATTTGCTTGGAACTACTGTCACCGTATCATTTTCAGTTTTATTTTCTGTAAGAATAACGTTTTCACGAGAGCTGGATTTTTCATGATTCGCAACAATGGCTTTAGCCGTTTCGTTTGCCTTAGGCTCAGCAATGCCCTCCAGAGCTTCGACAGTAGAAACCGAAGCCGTTTGGGAAGATTTTGCTTCCAGCTTAGCCCCTGCATCTGCATGACTGCTTTTTCGGGATGGACGTTTCTTAACTACTTCAGCACCTTGTTGGTCTTTAGGTTCAGACAAAGGATCTCCTTTTTTGAAGCTTTATTCTTGATTAGAAAGAGTGGATTATTGAAAAATTTAAATTTACTCGGACACCAAATAAAAATGAGTTTACGGCGACTCTCCTTAAAAAATGAACCACCATCATTATTTTGTCAATACCTTTATAGAGGTTTAACTATACTATAGTAATTCTAGATACATAAACAGTATAAAAATGATTCATTAGATTAAATTGCGGCCCGACTTAAGTTTTTAAATACAAATCCGAAAAGTATCATACTTAACGAAATTTGAAGATTTCGCTTCACCTTGTTTTTTATAATTATTCATTCGGAGGTTTGAATGGAGACTCATAAATCAAATTTACCGGCAGAAAGGACCCCTCTCAAATTGGACGTTTCTTTTAAAAAAATTTATTCACGCTCAGATTCAAAGGGTATCGTTAAAAATATTAGTCTGACCGGTGCTTTTCTGGAATTTTCTGGAGAAAACTTTAAAACCAATGAAAAGCTCCACTTGAAATTAAATGTTGGAGATAGGGCTAGAAAAATTGCCTGCCAAGTAATTTGGGTCAACTCGCTTGGTTGTGGAATTAGGTTCTTACCGCTTAATAATCGCGATGTTCAAATAGTCGATGATCTAATTTATTTTGTTAAAAATCACAAAGCTGACCAACAGGATGTTTTAAATGGCATTTTCAAAAAAGTAGCTAGCTAATAGTACCAAATTCAATTAAAAAGGTGGAACAGACCCCCCAAGGAAAAAACCGCCGAGATTTAAACCCTCTGTGTCCCACAAGGAGACAAAGTGGAAAGCGAGAATGAATAGATAAAATGAATTTGGTAATATGGGCTACTTTTACTTAAATTAATTTTTATTAGCCGACTTGAGTATCGTTTAAGGCTTGCTCAAGCTCTTTTTGTTTTCTTTTCTTTTTTATCATAATCAGCGCGACTACAGCTAACCCTGCTAAACCAAGTACGGCATAAACCATGGGGTCCTCTTGTTCGGCCGCAGCAGGGGCTCCTTCGCTACCTCCATGCTCTCCAGGAGTTGGAGGCGGAGTTGCCGCTGTAGCGTCACTTGGATTTTCAATTGGAGGCGGGGGCGGCGGAGTTGACATTGGATCTCCAGCTGGAGGCGGTGGGGGCATTGGAGGTTCCGGTGCCGGAGGTATTGGTGGAGGACTATTTTCAGCGACCGTATTTCCCGCATTTGGCTCAATTGGATTAGGCGTTGGTTCTGCCGGCGCAGGGACTGCTGGGGCCGGAGCTGGAGCCGACTCGACAGGAGCTGGGGCTTCCGCTATTTTCTCGGGAGCTGGAGTAGAAACAGATCCAGCTTCATAAGGCCAATAACGAAGAAAGGTTCCTTCTGGAATTGTTCCCTTCGATTCTAAATCATTACTTGCCCATAATTCTTTCCAGGCACCATCAAAACCTAAAACTTTTTTAGCAACTTTCTTTACGGTATCCCCTGACTTGGCGGTGTAACTTTGTGACTGTACATTATTATCTTCATAGTACGTAAGAATCTTTTCTTGATCATCAGGACGCTGTGGTGAGTTATAATAAACCTTATCTCCTGGCTTTAATGCCCTGCTTGAATACTGGGGATTCACTTTAGATAAATCCAATGACTTACCTGAGCCATAAATTTTCTCTGAGATGGATTCTAGAGTATCATTCGGATGCGCAAAATAGACTGCATTAATCCACTTTTTTCCCTGTTTCCATGGTGTTGATGCGATTTTTTGTAAACCCACTGAACCTGAACTTGCGGGTACGCTCGCCGTCGCAGAACCTCCTCCAACATCGGGGAGGGGAGGTGCAATATCACTTGTCATACTTGGTAGATTGTTAGAAGCAATATCAGTTGTTGTTGGCGGAGCGGATCCCGCATCCGGAGTTGAAGAGGAAGAAACAGATTCAGATGGAGATGGAGTTGTTGCTGCCAAATTAGTATTTGGATCCCCAGGCATAGATAAATCAGCTCCAGGAGCTACGCCTTCTTCCGGCGGAGCTGCAGAAGCAACTCCCTGCTCAGCTGGCAATGCTAAGTCCGCCCCACCGGGCTCTTGCGCACCATTGGCATCTGTAGGAGGTGCAGCACTGATATCACCGAGAGCATCTTCGGGCAATTGGTCGGTTGGCGGTGGACTTGCTTCGGCAACCGTCGTACCATCCGCTGGCGGCGCTGAGTTTGGATCGGCTGCACCCTCCAAATTTGTAGCGCTAGGATCGTCTGAGCTTACAACCTCATTTCCATCTTCAGATTTAGAATCTGCAGAAGTACAGTGTGTAGTCAATGCTGCTAAACCTAAGATGGCTAATATGACGACTGTTCGTTTAATCATTCTTTTCATCCTTGATAGTTAATGAAACATTCTGTTTCCGATGCACTCTCCTTAATCATGAACAAAAGTTTTTCAGAACGCAATTCCCTGAGTAAATCTCTAGACTATTGTCTTTTCTAGAATCTAATTTTTGTTCCCAACTTAATTTTATTTTTTTGAAACCAACCCTTATTCATCTCTAGCGCTACTTTCGCCGGAAATTTACTGACATAGGTCGGGATACTCTCAGATGTTGAGTCTTTGAGAGATTTCATTTCTTGAATATCAATTAGTATTCCATTCTTGTTAAAAAATCCTATGGATAAATCTATTAAAGTATTTTTCATCCAAAACGCAAGAGGCCTCTCTTCGTCAAAGACAAACAGCATCCCGGAATTTTTATTAAGATGCTTTCGAAACATAAGGCCTTCCTGTAGTTCTTCCACAGTTTCAGCAATTTCAACCTTTATCTTTTTGGTGCCAACAGTGATATCCTTCTTTTTAAATGAAACCTTATCAGCGAGAACTGATTGGGAGATAAATAAAACTACCAAGAAAAACGTTTTCACAAATATCCCTTATTTAGTCTAATTTTTCCAGTAAGTATTTGGCAATTCCATAGCGAATTCCTTGAATTGAAACAACTAGCTCCTTAATGTTCAGAAATCTCATTGATTCTATCAAAATTTCTGAACCAACATAAATAACATCGGCGCGTCCCTTTTCAAATTTCAACAAATTTATTTTATCAATAATCGATGACTTTAGAAGTCGATCACGCCATGCCTCCAAAAGCTTATCATTAAGCACAAAACCATGGACCTTTTGAGAATCAAATCGTCCTAATTCTGCAGCGACAATTGAAGTTGGGGTTCCCGCCACCGCTATAGCTTGATCTATTCGATATTTTTTTATTTCTGAAATATTCTCTATAAAGTTTTTTTCTAAATATTCTTTTAATTTTTGAGATTCAGAATCTTTAACAGGTTGCTCTGTTATGAATTTTTCAGTTAGTCTTACGCAGCCAACATCAATACTTTTTGAGAATAGAATGTTTGAATCAGTTCCCAAAATAAACTCTGTTGATCCTCCGCCAACATCTATTACTAAACTACAAACCCCCGGTGGTTTAAGGTTCATAGCCCCGAAATAGGTCATTTGGGCCTCTTGCTGGCCCGTTATTATTTCGATGGGAATATGAAATCGCTTTCCTATTTCAAATAGTAAATGTGCATTGCTAGCGTCACGAGCTGCTGATGTTGCCAATGCTAAAATTTTCTGGGGCCTAAAGTGCTCTATAGCAATTCCAAACTCCTTCAAACAATTTTCAGCGCGCAGGAGTGCCTCAGAATGAAGCTTTCCCGAATGGGAAAGACCCTGTCCTAAACGCACGACTCTTGATTCGTCATATAGTACATTTTTAATACCATTCAAATCGCCATCGGCAATTAAACATAAAAAAGTATTTGTTCCAAGATCAAGCGCAGCTACCCTCAAGAACCTACCCCTTTAACTTTTCTAATAAAATTTCGTTAGCAACATCTGGATTTGCTTGTCCCTTGGAAGCTTTCATAACGGCGCCAACAAAAAATCCAAATAACTTCGTGCGGCCGCCACGATAATCCGCAACTTGACTTTGATTTGCAACCAACACTTCAACAACAATTTTTTCAATAGAGCTGCGATCTGTAATTTGAACCAGTCCTTTTTCCCTTACAATGACTTCGGGATCCTTACCAGTATTCCACATATCTTGAAAAACTGTTTTTGCAATTTTTCCAGAGATGGTTCCATTATCAATAAGCACTATCATTTGTCCTAATTGCTCCGGTCGAATGGGTGACTGGGTAATTTCTTTCTTTTCCTCATTTAAATTTCGCAATATCTCAGTCATAATCCAATTAGAGGCTGCTTTGTAGTTCTTAGAGAATGCTGCAGTTTTCTCATAATACTCAACCAACCTTTTTTCGCTTACCAAAACATTAGCATCGTATGAGGGAAGACCATGTTCTTTCTGTAATCGATCTACTTTTTGTCGCGGTAACTCAGGAAGTTCCGACCTCATTTTTCCAACGAGTTCATCACTAACAATGATAGGCAAAAGATCAGGGTCCGGAAAATATCGATAGTCTTGGGCATCTTCCTTTGTTCTCATAGAAAATGTTCTGTTTTTATCAGGATCGAAAAGACGAGTTTCCTGAATAATTTTTCCACCGCGTTCAATTTCATCAATTTGTCGATCGATTTCATATTCAATCGCTTTTTCAACAAAACGAAATGAGTTTATATTTTTAATTTCAACTTTTGTGCCAAACTTTTCAGTCCCTATTTTCCTAACACTCACATTACAATCACACCTTAAGGAGCCTTCCTCTAGATTTCCATCACATACATCTAAATACCTTAAAATTTGACGTATTGTGCGAGCATATTCTGCTGCCTCTGCGGGAGTTCGCATATCTGGGCCAGATACAATTTCAAGGAGTGGAATTCCTGCTCGATTGTAATTAATCAAGGTATAATCGCCAATATGATTAGACTTTCCTGCATCTTCTTCCATGTGGGCACGCACTATCGAAACGTGCTTTTCTTCATCACCGACAAAAAAGGAGATTTTACCATGTTCACATAGTGGTAAATCATATTGAGAAATCTGATATCCCTTAGGCAAGTCTGGATAAAAATAGTTTTTTCTCGAAAAAACCGATTTTCTTCGAATCTGACAACCAAGAGCCAAACCTGTCTTAATCGAATACTCTATTGCCTTTTTATTTACGACAGGAAGTGATCCTGGCATACCCACACTCACGGGTGAGGTGTTTTCATTATCACCAGCATCAAAACTAGTTGCATCTCCGCAAAACATTTTTGTATCTGTTTTTAGTTGTGCATGAACTTCCAGACCAATAACGGCCTCATAACCTCTATTAGACATTGGGGTGTACTCCTTTCAATCCATTCACGGCCTCTAAGGCTGCCGCCACATTTAACATGCTCTGCTCTTCAAAGTGTCCCCCTGTAAGCTGAATTCCAATAGGAAGACCTTGCTTAGAAATTCGAAAAGGCACACTCATTCCTGGTAATCCTGCTAAGTTAGTAGAAGTTGTAAATATATCATTAAGATACATAGCTAATGGATCAGCAACTCTTTCTCCAATTTTGAAGGCAGGAGCGGATGTCACTGGACTTAATATTACATCACACTTTTTAAATGCTTCTAAATATTGTTGAGTCAACAATCTCCTGACCTGTGATGCCTTGTTGTAAAAAGCATCGTAATAGCCGCTTGATAAACAATAAGTTCCAATAATTATTCTACGTTTGACTTCAGTTCCAAACCCTTCACCTCTAGTCTCAGAATAAAAATCATCAAGACTCATTGCCTCTAAATTTTTAAACTCTTTTCGAAATCCATACTTAACACCATCATATCGAGCTAAGTTACTAGACGCCTCGCTTGCCGCTATGAGATAATACATCGGAATCGACTGCGCGGTAAGTGGAATGGAAACTTCAATAATTTCAGCTCCCATTTTTTTTAGTTCTTCATGAGCTTGATCACGAGCAAGGGCGACATCTTCATTCATACCATTGGAGCCCATAGCTTCTTTTAAAACGCCTATTTTCATTCCCTTAATATTCGAATTCAAATTTTTATAAAAATTAGGAACTGCCCGTTGGCTAGTCGTAGAATCCTTGGAATCCTTCCCACAAATAACTTCCAAGACCAGGGCAGCGTCTTCAACGTTTGAAACCATTGGACCAGCTTGATCCAAACTAGACGCATAAGCCACAATTCCATAGCGACTCACACGGCCATATGTAGGTTTTACACCAACTATTCCACAAAAGCTGGCGGGTTGACGAATAGATCCTCCTGTATCTGTTCCAATGGTTCCCGCCGCTAAGCGAGCTGCCTGTGCAACCGCTGATCCGCCACTAGAGCCTCCAGGGACACAATCTAAATTCCATGGGTTCCGACAAGGCCCAAAGAATGAAGTTTCATTACTTGATCCCATAGCAAATTCATCCTGATTTAATTTTCCAAGAACAATAGCTCCTGCATTTTTTAAGCGAGCAACCACAGTTGAATCATAGGGGGGTACAAAATTATCTAAGATCTTTGAGCCTGCCGTTGTTTTCAAATCCTTGGTGCAAAGCATGTCCTTGATACCAAACGGAATTCCTGCCAATAATCCCACCGACTCGCTCTTTTGAATTTTTTCATCTATCCTTGCGGCCTCAGCTAAACATTTTTCATTCAAAGTAATATAGGAATTCAATTTCTTATCTAACTTATCAATACGATCTAAAAAAAACTTCGAAACCTCAACGCATTTTATCTTTTTATCAATTATGGCCTCTCTCATGTCTGCCATAGACGCATTTAGTAAATCCAATTCAAACCTCTCTTCAAGTTGGTAATAATTTTTAATAATTTAAATTTGACCTATTTCTATCGATCAAACCACCGGTGGAACTTTAAATAAATTTCCCATTTTAGAGGGAGCATTTCCCGTCATTTCTTCGGCCGTAAAGTCATGACTTACAACATCATCGCGCCAAACTTCCTCTATTTCCGTCGGAGTTACCATTGGCTCAACCCCCGTAGTATCTACTTTTGCAATTTGCTCAAAATAATTTAACACTTTGGAAAGTTGGTCACTAAATTCATGAATCTGTGAATTATCAATTTTTAATCTGGCAAGTTTAGCAATATGTTCAATAGTCAAATCATCTATTTTTTGAATTTGAATCCCAGAGGCTTTTGAATTGTCATTTGGAACCATTTTTTATTCTCCCATTATCTCAAGGTAATTTGCCCCAGTAACATAGCACTTGACTAGTTAAAAAAATATTGGATTCTCAATGGAAATTTTAAAAAATTAGCGATCCTGCGTCAGAAAGGTCCCCAATGCCAATGAATAGCGCCCTTAAAACTAAATATGAAATTCTGAAAACTACAATTTTGGAACATGACTACCATTATTATGTTTTAGATCGTCCACAAATTTCTGACTTTGAATATGATAAGCTCTATGCAGAACTCCTCCACATCGAAGCACAAAATCCCAGTTTCGTTTCCTCAAATTCTCCAAGTCAAAGAATTTCCGGTGCTATATTGCCATTTTTCGAAAAAGCCACACACCGCTTACCCATGTTATCTTTGGCTAATAGTTATAGTGTCGATGATATTGAGAAATTTGATTTAAGAATTAAAAATTTTCTAAAATTAGAGTCTGATTTAGAATACCTTTGTGAACCCAAATTTGATGGTCTAGCAATAGAACTTGTTTATATCAATGGAGTTCTAGATAAAGCAATTACTAGAGGTGATGGTCAGACCGGTGAAGATGTTACTGATAATATTAAAACTATAAAGAGTATTCCACTGAGTCTAAAAAGTGGGCTCATAATTCCAAAATTAATTGAAATTCGAGGAGAAGTTCTTATTTTTAAAGAGGCTTTTCAAAGACTCAATGAATTCCAGGAAAAAAATGACCTACCCACTTTTGCAAATCCAAGAAATGCCGCAGCAGGCACTGTTCGACAATTGGATTCAAAAATTGCTCTAAGCCGGCCTTTACGATTTTTTGCCTATGGAGTTTCTGAAGTTTCTTCTGACTTGGACTTAAAAACTCAATTTCAACTTATTAAATATTTAAGTGAGTTAGGTTTACCAACTGCTTATATTGAAAACAACTGCCTCATTAAGATTTGTAAAAATCACCTTGATGTCGCTGATGTATACTATCAGTTTGAAAAAATGCGCAAAGAATTGAAGTTTGAAATTGATGGAATGGTTATAAAAGTAAATGATTTATCTTTGCAAAATCAATTGGGTCTAATAGCCCGAAGTCCTCGTTGGGCAACAGCAGCAAAATTTAAGCCTGAGCAGGCGATAACTACAATTGAAGATATTCAAATTCAGGTAGGAAGAACGGGGGCACTCACTCCTGTTGCAATTATGAAGCCTGTTCGAGTAGGAGGTGTTCAAGTTACAAATGCCACTCTTCATAACAAAGATGAAATAGAACGAAAAAATATTCGAATCGGCGATACTGTAATTATTCAAAGAGCCGGAGATGTTATTCCGGAGATTGTTGGTATAATTGAAGTAAGGCGTCCTAAAACCTCTACCCCTTTCCATTTTCCCGATCATTGCCCTGAATGCAATTCTAAGGTTCTTATCAATGAAGAAGAGTCTATTATTCGTTGTGGTAACCCCATATGCCCCGCAATCATAAAGGAGTCCCTGAAGCATTTTGTATCTCGACGAGCGATGAATATTGAAAAACTCGGAGATAAGGCAATTGAAAAACTAGTTGGGGCAAAAAAATTGAGTTCATTTTCGGATATTTATCGTCTCACCGAAAGTGACATCATCGAAATGGAACGCCAAGGCGAAAAGTCTGCATTGAATATATTAATGAGCATTGAATCCAGCAAAAAGACGACATTGGCTCGCTTTATTTATGCACTTGGAATTCGTTTTGTTGGCGAACAAACTGCACGTCACCTTGCTTTTCACTATGGTACTATTAATAGGTTCTTAGATGCAACCGAAGAAGACCTTCTGAAAGTGCCTGAAATTGGCCCCAAAGTGGCCGAAGCTATTTTAACTTCAATAAAGAATTCAAATTTTAAGTCGGAAATTAGTAAATTAATTCAATTGGGAATTTGTATGGATACTCGCCCCATCCACCTAAACGGAGTTTTAAATGGATTAACTTTTTTGATAACTGGAACTCTCCCCATTGGACGTGAGACAGCTCGTGAGACAATTGAAAAAAATGGAGGCAGATTTCTGTCAGGAGTATCTAAGAAACTGAATTTTTTAATTATTGGAGAGGATCCTGGATCTAAATTAGAAAAAGCCCAGGAATTAGGAGTTAAAATAATTTCCTGGGACGAACTCAATAAAATGATAGAAAATTAAAGATGGTCGATGATGATGTCTCTAGCCATAACCGTCTTTCGACCATCAGCTTTGGCACTTTCGATTCCTTTGATACAAAGTTGTTCAATAGCTTTGCTAAGAATATCGATCGTTTCTGAAGAAGTATTCATATTTCCTTGTTCTTTAATCATTTTCTTAACTTTACTAGTCACCACTAAAACATCAGCCATTCTCTCGCCCTCCGAAATTAAGATTTTTAAAAAGGTTTGCATAGGTCGCATATAATGACAACTGCAATAAAATTTATTGGCGCAAAGCATCTTTTATACTTGAAAGAATTTCTTAGGGTGATTTAACAATTGTAGAATGATTATTTTCGAATTTGAAAATCTCTGCCTTACGTCGCTCCTTTGACTCTTTTTCTGCTGAAATCCAAACATAAGTTTTTTGATCAATCGGTTTGGTGCACTCCACATCTAAGAAAGCGGGCGACCAACATCCAGAATTAAGATGCTCAACAGATCCAATGAGCTCGTGTCTCACAATATGTGTATGGCCGTAAATAATTCGATTTACTTTTGCTATTGCTGAGGTCATCGCTAATATGCGGTCATCAGGTTCTTTGAAAGAGGACACCATCGAGCCGACAGATTTTGAATACATCATAAAAAATGGGAAAAAGGTAAGTAACGGCAGGATAACCCACAAGTAGGATATTTCGACAAAGGTCTTTATAAAAATCATAATTTCAAAGACAACAAATATCGCAACTAAAAAGAGAAAAGCTCGATCCAGCCAAAGTTCCTGGGCAAGCAACCATGGATTACTAGACGCAGGAATGGCAAATAATTCTTTTAGCTCTCGAACCATTCTAGGCTCTGCATTAGCTTTAACAGCGATAACTTGGATTCGATCTTCGATATTTAGCGGATTGCGCACTGGATCTTTAAGTCGGTCCAGCGAAGCATGAAAGAGAGTTACCACAGAACCCCAAAACCATGTAAACATCAAGCCCGGTTGGGCCCTAATCATATATTTAAGAAAAAAATAAACATAATCCTTCAGAGTCATAATATAATTTGAATCCACATGCGGATTAAAAAATCCCATTCCATTTACAATATATCGACAGGCTAAATTTCCGAATGGCAGACGAAGCGAAAGATAGTTATATCCTCGAATAAATGGGTTTATTGGATCTTCGCAAACGCAATAGGGGTCATATTGATTGCCATGCTCTATGAGAGTGTCCTGGTTGCTAATATAGAACCACTCAACAAATCTTATATTATCCCGAAATCTTTGAGGAAGATTCAGTTGGCTAAAAATTTCATTTTGAACTTCCTTAAAATGTAATTCAAGATCATGATTTCCTATAACAAAAACGGCTCGATTCCCTCGAAGTATAAACTCTCTCAAAGCATTTACAAAAATTGCATGGTCCTCAAGTATTACTTTTATTTTAAATTGGGATCTTTCAGACCTTGGTTTTAAACCTCTTAGGGACTCCAACCAATTGACTCGAAACAATGGTTGATCGGGCAGCTTTAATACGCTGTCAAAATCAAAAATATCTCCGTTTAATACCAATTCTACGGAATCTCCTCTGGACTTTTCTTCAATGTGAAGCAAAAATCTCTGAAAAACCTCATCAAAAAAATATTGGCGCGTTTTATACTTTTTCCAAAGTGGAAAAATGGGATTTACCTCTTGCGCTTCACATAAATGAAGATCACTGATCACTGCAGTATGTTTTGCGGTTAAAAAGTCCGACATTTACTCATTCTGACTTGGAATTTAAAAAATGCAAAGGCCGTAAAAGGAAAAGTCCTGTTCAGCATTTCATCACGATGCGTAAAGTCATTTCAATTTCCAAAAATTTGCTTTAAGAATACCAGCCTGAGAACTGGTCTTTCGTCCCCGCATTGGAGAAAATGATTGCCATGAATTTAAAATTCAAGCCCCCGTATTGCATTGTTGGATATGGAAAAAGTGGAAAAGCTACTGCTCAATTTTTAAGAGCATCCGGAATAAGTGACGCTGATATCTTTATTTTTGACGACAAACTAAAAGATTATATTAATCTCAATCCAATAGACTTTATTAAAAGTAGCAATATTCAAACTTTAGTTGTAACTCCGGGATATCCACTTAAAACCCCGTGGTTGATTACCTTAGCCAAAGAGGGAATTACACTTATAAATGAAATAACTTTAGCGGCCCAAATCCTGACGGATGAAAAATTAATTGGAGTCACTGGTTCCGTTGGAAAGAGCACCGTTGTAGCCCTTCTTGAGGTAGGAATTAAGTCACAAAACCAACAATATTTTGTAGGTGGAAACTTCGGGACACCTTTTTGTGAATATGCATATCAAATAATAACTGGAGCTCGCTCAAGAGCAAAGTGGATTATTCTGGAGTTATCCAGTTATCATCTTGAAATTCTCGAAGATATATTTTTTGATTGGTCAGCTCTAACATTTTTAACAGCAAATCATCTGGAAAGATATACTTCAAAAAGTGAATACTATTCCACAAAATGGAAGCTTATAAATTTAACAAAAAATAAAATGATCATAAATTCAGAGGGAGGGGATAACTACTCCTTTGCTCAGGACCATCTAAATTCCAAAATTCTGTACTGTAATAAGAAAGACTTGGATCTTAGTCCTTATCAATTAAATAATTCTTATTTGCTTGGGGAACATAATCAGGACAATATTGCACTAGCCACCAAGGTAGCTCTTGTGTGTGGATGGGATAATTCATCAATTGAGTCTATGAAGCGTTATGGAGGCCTTCCCCATCGTATGGAAAATCTCGGTGAAGCAAAAGGTATTCAATTTATAAATGATAGTAAGGCCACAACCATGGATAGTGTGCAAATTGCTGTCAAAGCAACGCTGAAACAGTTAAAAAGTGAAACCTCTTCTCTGCATTTATTACTTGGAGGTCTTGACAAAAATCTCCCTTGGGAAAACCTAGCCAGTCTACACACTCTCCCTAATGTTAAATTTTATTTTTTTGGTCACTGTGCCCAACTTGCAAAGAGTAAAAGTAATTTGCCAGGAGAAACATTTCTTAATCTCAAATCTGCTTTTTCCAATTTAATTCTTTCAATAAAATTAGGAGACACGGTATTGTTAAGTCCCGGAGGAACTAGCTTAGATGAATTCTCTAACTTTGAACAACGTGGTGACTATTTCAAAAGTTTAGTACAGATATTTTCTCAGGGTTAATCGGAATTAGGCGACTACTTAGGGTATCTGAATTTTTACCTTGAACGACTACATTTTGAGCATCTGGAGGAGCGTTGAAAATTATAAACCCGCCACCAGCATGACCTACCTTATCATTTGTGAGATTCCCCGTAGAATCAAAATATAGAAGAGTATATTCTAAGGCATTATCTTCGGCACCATCCCCCAAATAGGCCTCAAAGTCCTCTTCATCATAGAATCCAACAACTATTCCCCCGTTTGGATTAATATTTATCTTCTTCTCTATTTTGATTGATTCAATCCAGCTTTTCTTAATTCCTGGTATTCTTATAAAGCCACGACTTTCATTATAAAAATATTGTGCTGCTCTATATTGCGAGTCCATTGGGTTCGGAGTTTCATTTGGCGAAATTAGACTATCGACAAATATTAGACCCTCCCTCTGAACTTGGGGCAAGAGAATCGAATGACTTCCTTCAATACGAAGAGGTTCTGGGTAACTTTGTAAATTCAAAATGCCGACAAGTGGTGCGCCATCAAATGCGTCAAAAATTCGAGTAGCGGTGGAGTTAACTTTGGTAGAGCTCTCTATATCTCCAATCGCAACGGACTTTCGTTTGACTAGAATATTCTTAAAGCCAAAGACATCTTTATCTCTAAAGGCATTTAGCACTTGAAAGCCTTCACGAGAGTTAACCACTATAAAAATTCCCGACGAACTTGTAGATTTAAGGTCAGGATCAGGAAAATAGAATTCATTTAAATAAAATACTCGCCCAGTTGGGTCGTCTTCTAATATAACCCGAATCCCGGAGGTCGCTTTTCCATCTTGCATTGCCTTTCCCCAGACCAATGTTTCAATGGCATCAGTAAATCTAAATACAGGGTTATCTCTCAGGATATTTTCCAAGGACCCAATAAGCTTATCAGGAAATAAAGTAACGTTGCTATTTACTCCGGCAGTTAATATAGCAGATGTCTTCCAATGTTGAGGCGCTATAGCCTCAATTGAGGACGTTGAAAAGGATGAAAAGCGAGAATCTTCAAATTGGCCCTCTTTCGAAAGAGGAATGCCTTTATCCTCACTAAGCCCCGAAATAATTGCATCTTTGGGCGCCTGACCCGTTTTGCTATTTTCATGGTAAATGCTACGAGTTTTTCCATAAAATCTCTTTTTGGGGCTCAGCTTTATAATGGGGGATGATATTATTCCAGAGACATTTTTTTGCTTTTCTTCAATTTTATAAGAGCCTTCACCAATTACTTTACCCTTTTCGTCGATGAGAGTTGCTACTATTTCGCCATTGGGCTCATGTATGTCGATTTGAAACTCTCCGGTTGCAGTATCAACACTTCCAATTTCACGAGGTATTCCCTCTGAAAACCTTCGAATATTAAATTTGTGCATATTTGTTAAAGCCAAACCACAGCACATTTCGATTGGACCCTGAATACGGTGATTGGCTTTTGAAATTGGAGCTTCAAACTTATCTGGATTTGATGGTTGTGTTTTATGAACTATGCCGTTTTCAACTAAAACCTTTTTAACATGATCGTCCCAAGCAGAATCCACCCAGTCATTCTCTACTAAATCTGCTCCAATCCTTCGAATTCGCTCTTGGTCACTAGGACTCAATGTCTCTTGCCAATTTAAACTATTGGATTGTACTTTGAATCGACCTTTATCATTTTCAAATTCTTCGTTAGGAGGTTGCACGATCTTCAACTCCGCAAGCTGAATCCTTTTATTTGATAAGTAATTCAAAAAATCTTTCCCAGCTTTTAACGTAATGGGAATAGGCACTGGTGGCTGTTGGCCCATTGAATTGCTTCTTTTATCAACCTCCATTAAATCTAAATAGGCATAGTAAGGTGGTGAATTTTTGGGAGCAATAATTTCAAATGGTTCGAATATAACAACCAAATGTTTGTTATCCGTTTTGGAAGATGCCGAAAAACAAATAAAGAGTATTAATGCAAATAGGAAATTTAATTTTTGCAATAGCCACTCCTTAGCTGTTTCCATACCTTACTGTGCAATCCTTGCTCAGAAAAATTGTAAATCTTAGGCTTATTTAAATCGAAATCGAATATTCAAAACCACAGATTTTAAATCTATATATTACATGATATTTAAAAAGGACGAAAATCGTCAATAACGTTGCGCTTGTCTCTACTTTGGTTAAGCATTTGCTTAATCTTATTGGCTACTCTTTTGGCCAGAGTCTCGTCATGATCATTCAATTCATACTTCTTTTCTGAAATCTTCTTTTCCTTTATTACATCAACAATAATATCGTAGGGACGCCGATCACCACGAATACTGACAAAGGTATAGTAACGAAATAACGGCTGCTCATCTGACAATAGAGGCACTTCCTTTTTATCGAAGTAACTTGAATAAAAATCTCTCCCATTTTCTGTTACGCCGCGTGGCTCTCCAATGACTGAAACTATAACTTTTCTCGTCTGTTCAAGAAGAAGAGGCGTTTCCTTTATTATAGTTCCCTTTGAAGTTTGACATCCTAGGAAAAATCCCATAAGTGAAAAAATGAAACCTTTCAAAAAAATCCTGCAGTAAACATTAGAAATATTTAAATAGGCAATTTTAATATTCATAGGGTGTTCATTTCATTTTTGCTTTTGTAATTTCAACTACTAAATTTGTCTTATGAGAGAATACTCAACTATTGAACCAAATCCAATTGAATACTCAATTAACTACTCAAAATTTAAGAAATTCAGCCCCTTGAATGTAAAAGGGAGGTCTTTGCCTATTCGGATTTGAGTAATCAAGATCAGAAATTGATCTTTTCATTACGGGATGGTTAAAATCTGGCCAGACTTCAGTGGCACAAGTTAACACAATGGAGTCCGAGAAAAGAGTAGGGCAGGGTAGGGTTAGTTCTGGATTTAAAGCAACTAAATCATCAAAGCAAAGAATTTTAAAGCCTTCAATTTCACTCTCTTGAAAATTGCTTTCATTTATACTTCTAATATAGTTTCCTAATACCGAGATATTTGCATCAGTAGAAAATCGAATAACGCCCACTATAAGGTTATGTAAATCACTTACCGGACTGTTTGTGCTACTTTCTTCACCTTCCCTTATATAAAAAGAAGAGATCTCCTCTATAATTACAGCCGGGGCTAGTTCATTAATAGCGTGCCTCCCAACAATTCGATTCCCAATAATTTTCATTGAGAGTGAGATTAAGCCAAAGCTACTCATAAAAATAAAACATCTTCCATAGAATAATTGCCAGGACCTTTGTCAATTATCCACTCTGCCGCGGCAACGGCTCCTTTTGCAAATATTGTTCTATTGAGGGCGCGATGCTCTATGGATATAACTTCATCGTCTGATAAAGCTAAAACCCTATGATCACCAAACACTCCTCCCCCCCGAATTGAAACTGGATCTGGTATTTCTCGCTTTAAAACAGAAATTAATCTCCGTTGAAGGGTCTTTGCCGTACCACTGGGCTTGTCTATTTTTTTATTATGATGTATTTCTTCAATCTGAAAATCAAAATTTTGAATACTCGCTAAAGATTCAATCATACGGTGCAAAAGGGTTATTCCTAAACTCATGTTAGAAGACCATAGTATGGCTGTCTTTTCACCAAGGACTTTCAATCTCCTTAATTGATCGTCATTTAGTCCTGTTGTACCAGAAATTATTGGCTTTTGAGTCCTTTCAATCAGCTTATAAATATTTTCAAAGTTGTCTGATAAAGAAAAATCAATCCAAAGATCAACATCTAGAATCGCCGGACCTTGGTAGTGGGTTTGTTCTACTTTACAACTTGTCGGTTTTGAACCTCTATGAACGGCTAAATAGGGTTCTAGCTTAGTACTACTTTGTAGCAGTTTTATGATTTCGGTCCCCATGCGACCACTGGCTCCAATAATTCCAACCTTGAATTTCATAAAATTCCGATCCTTTGCATTTCATTTTTGAGCTTAAAGGTCATTTCCTCTTCAAGTTCTACAAGTGGAAGACGAAGTTCCGCACTTGCAAAAAGACCCTTCATCTGAAGAGCCCTCTTTAGAGGAATGGGGTTAGCTTCGCAAAACAGCAAATCAATCCAATTTAAATATTTTTTCAAATCCTCTTTAGCCTTGTTAATATTTCCAGATTTCACCCAAGTCTGCCAATTCTTCATTTGACTGGGAATTAGATGGGACGCAACAGATATTACACCATCACCACCTGCTCCTAAAAAATCCACAAAGGTGCCATCATCTCCTGAAAGTAAAAGAAAATCCTCTGAGCATGCTCTGCGAATTTCAATCGCCATTGAAACCCTACCACTGGCTTCCTTGATCCCAATGATATTTTTTATTTCAGAAAGTTTAAGTATAGTTTCAACGTCTAAACTGGTAATCGTTCTTCCTGGCACATTGTACAGAATAATGGGTACTTGAACGCTTTCAGCAATTATTTTGAAATGCTGATAAAGGCCTCTTGACGGCGGTTTATTATAATAGGGAACGACCACCAAAAGAGCATCTGCACCCCATTTTTCTGCTTCTCGACTATCATAAATTGTTTTTTCAGTACAATTACTTCCAGTACCTACAATTATTGGTATTTTTGACTGTACCTTTTTCTTTGCAATTGAAAATAGCTCTTCTACTTCATTGCTCTTTAAAGTAGGACTTTCTCCTGTAGTACCATTTACAACAAAACCTTCAATATTCTGTTCAATTTGATAGGACAATAAATTATCAAACGACTTTAAATCTAAAGAATTCTGATCAAATGGTGTTGCAAGAGCAGTTATAATTCCTGAAAATGGTTTCATGATTTGCTTCCTTAATTTTATCTAGTAGGGAATCGAATCTTAAAAAGTAGTAAAGAACCGATTTACCCTTTAAGATCCCCACCGAGTCACGACCAGAACTAATTTATACTACTTGTGCTTGCAATAACAAAATTGCGGCCCCGGATAAAAGAGGGGAATCATAGGAAAAATCAACACTCAGAAGACCGCCAGGCATTTTAACATGAATAACATTTTTATTTAGCTTATCAGCAGCTATTCGAGCTGCGGCAACTGCTCCAGTACCACAGGCCTGTGTAAAGTTCTCAACTCCTCTCTCAAAGGTCACAGCATTGATGAAAGGGGCCTCACTCTCATTTTGGCAATTCGAAATGCTGAAAAGGGTGAAATTGCAGCCACTTTCAACTATATCTGTTTTTTTTCTTAAACTCTCGGCTTTAGATTTCCACTCGGAAAGTATGATTGGGCCAGAAATTTCGTGGACAAGGTGTGGCACGCCCGAATTCACAAAACTCATGTTAATATTCGTCCCTTCGATTTGATAACATATACTGGGTCTTACTTTTGCAATGCTAGACATTTCAACATCTATTCTTATTGGAGAATAATATCTAATTGAAATTATTCCAGCGCCCGTCAAAATTTTTATTCTATCGTTTGGAAAACTTAATATTTCTTTGCAAAAAGCGCCCACACATCTGGCCGCATTTCCACACATTTCGGCGTAAGATCCGTCAGAATTAAAAAAATCCCATGAAAAATCAAGGCCAGTATCTGTTAACTCTTTAATAATAACTAAGCCATCGGCACAAAGTCCACTGATGGGACTGCAAATAACTTTGGCAAATTCCGGTCGAGAACTCCATTGCCCCTTTTCAAATTCCTTTTCAGAAATAAGGCAAAAGGTATTACCAGCTCCAGAATACTTATAAATATTGGCGCTTTTAAATATCATTCGAATTCTTTATCTGAATGAGACTTCTCGTCGAAATCTTTATTGTACTGATATTTATTATTTCTCTTATTAACTGGTCCCTTCTTTGGTAAGGCGATATCTCCATGACCCAAGAAGGGTGGCTCTAATGGAGCTTGGGGACTGCCCTTCACCCCACAACCCAAAATAAAGTCTATTCCAATAATAAAAAAGAGGGCATAAAAACCTTTAATACATCTAAATATTAGAATCTTATTTCTCATTTCCCACACCTCCGGCGCATAAATAAGGATTATAGAAATACTTTCGATCGTCAGAAATGTTGAGATTTCTACATCGATTTTCGTATTTTTCCAATAAGGATGATTTTAATGACTCCTGGATTCAACTCACAAATGCAACTTTAACGGTGCGTTGATGGGTTGACAAGAGGCAGGTAGACCGCCTTGATAACAACGACTTCAACGACGAAGAAGAAGGAGTTGCAATGGGCGGTCA
>Ga0172367_10001733_pt1 | contig 31012 bp, 25 predicted proteins | sample Lak10m_FD_114542 | JGI IMG/M metagenome (GOLD analysis project Ga0172367, IMG submission 114542) | Freshwater microbial communities from Kabuno Bay, South-Kivu, Congo - kab_022012_10m | ecosystem: Environmental > Aquatic > Freshwater > Lake | place: Democratic Republic of the Congo: South-Kivu...
AACACAAAAAAACTAGTTTTTATTGTATATTTTATATCAATATTTTCATATTGATATGGGGAATAAATAATTGGATTGGAGACTTTATCTATTATTCCTTACACTTCTTATTAATGAAATAGCCCCATTCATTTTTTTATTAAAAGTTATATAGTCAATAAACACAATTTTAAATTGAACTTACTATTAATGGACGTAAGATTCACCAATGCAAGTATATCCATTAATCCAAATTGGTTCATCTGATTCAGATTCAGGTAATTTCTTAATTTGACAAATAAAATCATCAATATCAGATATTTCAACATAATCAAAGTCATCTGCAAAGTTTCCAATTATATTAGGAATAGGTTCACTTGTATTAACAATCCAGAATGAATCATACTTATATTTAATATCATGTTGATTTTTCCAACATCTAAAACAAATCATAAAATATTTTCTATAATCATCAAAATTTCTAACAAAGCCTTTCAATAGATTTTTGGCTGAAAAATCAGGTGTTCCATCTTTATCAGAATTGTATTTATAACTTACTTTGTAAAATTTTAATGGATTAGATTTAATTTGTTCTTCAAACACCAAATAATCTCCATTAAAAAATGCTCTTTTAAGTTCTTCCATATTGATGATACTATCAAACTTTTTAATAGGTTCTTCATATGTTTCTTCATCTGCATCATCTTCTTTTGGTTTAGTTTCTTTTTTGGATTGCATGGTCTGAATTTCAGGTTTCTTTATTTCTTGTTTGGGTTGAGGAGGTGGTTTGTTATCATTGATGACTTGTTTTAATTTACCATTTTCTTCTTGTAGCATTTTTAAATGATTTTCTTCTCCAATACCATCTGAAATTATAATTCTTTCAAATGAAATATTTCTTGCGCTCAAACTAGCAAACATACCATCATTTTGCTTTTGTAGTCCAATAATTGCTTTATTAGATGACATTTTATATGTATATAAATTATTATTAATTTATGTTTCATTGTATAAAAATTTCAATTTTTTCAAATTATGTCTCTAGATATAAAAAAATAAAATAATGAAAAATATGGATAATTTATAATCTTCCACCATCAAAAGTATTATGATTTCTTGAAATACTTTGTGAATCAGAATTTGAATCTGAATCAGAATCAGAATCAGAATCTGAATTTGAATCAGAATCAGAATCAGAATTTGAATCAGAATTAGTATTTGTTTTTGCTGGAGGTTTGTTTTTCATAAATACCATAAATACCTTTTGAATAATATTTTCTTCATAAACATTTGAAAAAGTTCCAACATTAAATGTATTGGCTAACTCATCCAAGTCAAGAGAACAAGATAAAACTAATGTTGGTGTCAATGGAACATTTTGCATTAAAGATACAACCAATGCCTTAATTAATCCATTTAATGTTTTGGGATTATTTCCAGAAACATAACAAACATCAGGATCCATACCTAAATAAGGAAAATTCATTTTGGTTTCCTTTACATTTACAACAATGTATTTGAGATTGTGAGAACTTTTTGGAGCAGTATGAAATGGATTAGTATTTCCAGAGTAATCAGAAGGATCACAATCACCATCAGTAATAATAATTACATTTTTGTTTTTTATATTGGAAGATCTAAAATATGTGAAAACGCTTTTAAGATTTGTACTTCCTTTTGTATTTTTGTAAATCTTTTTTACCAATCCACATAATGTGCCATTCAAATCCTCATCCATCAATTCAACTTGATGTAAGAAGGATTCAAAATAATACAATGTATGAATACCAAACACCTTTGCCATCAATACCATATATAATAGCCCGGTTTTAATTGGTGTTCCATTCATACTTCCAGAAATATCTAAAACAAGACTAAATTTTTGTGCTAATTGGTTAAATAGTACTGTTCCAGATGTTTCAATCAAAGAGATTTTTAGTTTAGAAACAAGGTCTTCAAGTTTTGATTCAACAGATTGAGAAAAAGTTTCACTTGAATTAAAAAATTCCCATACTTGTTGAGAAGCATCTGATCCAGTAGTTTTTACTTGAGCTTTTCCTTCCCTTAACATTTGAAGATATTTTTTATATCCCTCAACCAAATATTTATAGGTAATGCTTGTTTCACTTGTCTCAATTTGTTCCATTTGATTCATAGAACCTTTTCTCATTTCAGAATAAGTGCAAACTGTTTTTTCAAATCTATCAAAAGCCAAAGTAGCAGAACGCTTCAATTGATACGCGATATCATTGATTTCTTTTTCTTTCGATTGAGAACCAAAAGTAGTTCCATCTTGATGAATACCCTTAAAAAGATTATCCAACAAATTGATATGTGAATTAAAGCACTTTTTAATAAGTCTTCTTGTTTTGTTGGTGAATACAGGACGTGTTGAATTCGATAAATTATAAGAATCACTAAAAATTGCTCTCAATTCTGTTCCTAAATCGGTTTTCAATTCTAAATTGGAATTAATCAAATTAGCAAACAATATATTGGATTTAATTTTATATTCAATGTATTGCCAAATAAGATGTGTTTCAACTTCACAATGACCTTTTTCATAACTCATATATTTAAGAAACATTGGATTGTAATCACCATCAAATTCAGGTGTCATCAAATTAACAAACAATTCATAAACCTTGTTTCCATACAAAACAAGCTCATCCTGAATTGGAACAGAATAGATATGAGTAGCATCAAATTCTATATTAACATTGTTTTGTAAAGCCCAAACATGCATTTTATTGGCATATGAACCTTGTTCCAAATCTCTTGTTGGAATTGTTGTATTGACCTCATTGTCAGAATGAATAGGCTCATACATATTTGTAATTCGATGTAAATTTAAAAAATCTTTTGGATACTGCCAAGACCATTCTAATACTTGCGAATACAAAGATGGGTTTTCCATTCGAATAACCATCAAACACAAATAATAAATCCACTTAATGCCATTGCCATTAGTAATAAGACGATGAAATTTAAGAACTTTGACAAACATTTCAGGATCATCCCTCAATGCTGATTGAATTATGTTAAAGACTTGTTTAAATTCTTCATAAGAATCAGGACATTTTTTAATTCCAGTAGCAAACAAATCTACAAGAGGATTGAGAGTTGATTTCCAAGCATCTGCACCCTTGGCATTGGGAACCATATTATTGGTGTAAATTAATCCCTGAGATGTAGTCATATTAAAAGCAGTAATAGACATTATTATATTGATAGTATATATACCTTAAATTATTATCTGAATGTTTATTTTTCAATTTTTTTAATTTACATCATTATTTGAAAAACAAATATAAATAAACAAATATTTAATAAATATAATATTAACAATAAATATCAATAATATGATTTTGGATAAAATTCCAAGAATCGAATGTGTATTGGCTATCCCTGAATTAATTGAAGGTGAATTGGATAATTTGATAAGTGAATTTAGTTCTAGTAAGAAATCACTTCAAATATTAAAAAAATATAAAAAAAGAATTAAGACATTTAATTATTTTAAAAATATTTTAAATGTTGATAAAATTTATAATATATCTAATTCCATTAATTCTGATAATAAAATAAATTCATTAGAACAACAACTTGTTTTGAAGATATTTGGGGATACTAATATGGAGGTTATAGAAAAAAATTTAAATGAAGATTTTTTTAATTCATTTGTACTGGAAATGGATGAGAAAGATAAAATGATTTTAACAAAATTCATAATATCACATATTGATAGATTGATAAATAAATATATTAAAATATTAGTTCATGTTGACGATCAAATTTTTATACTTTCAAAACAAAATAAAGACAATAAAAAAATATTTTTAAAATTCTTTTTTCCTAAAATTGTAAAAGATAATGCTAATGGAAATAATGTATTTGATGGAACAATAAATTCATTAAAAGATAATATTCATATGACATTGCTTCCAACAATGGAAGGACATGGTCTTGATGGTTTATTTCATCTTACATTTAGAATTGAAGGAAAAAAATCATCTATATTTGATTATTCAAAATTTGTTAGTCTTAATGTAGATTCAAATAAATTGGGTGTTGGAATATATCCTGATGAAAAATGTATTGATGCTTTAATTTTTAAAATTATACAAAATTTAGCAAAATTAGTTAAGTTAATAAAATCAAATGATTTTACTCGTTTAGATTTAGACATACTCAATATACAAAATTATACAAATATGTTAGAATTTTTAACACTTGATATATTAAAAGAACTTAGGGTAGCTAAAAAAATTGATTATATATATCAAAAATATTTTTATTCATTAGGTAAAGAAACAATAAAAACAATAATAGACAAATTATTTAAAATAGTTATTTTGACTTTTGTTGAATTATACTTTGGCATTGATTAGAAAAATAATAAAAATGTTTATATATTTAAAAAATATTATTATATAATTTTATAATTAAATAAAAAATAATATATGGATAAAAAAATAATTAAATATAAATTTAAAAAAAATAAATTAGAAGAAAAAATTATAGATATGTTAAATTTAAAAAAAGAATATTATGAGAATGAAATAATAAATTCCAATGATAACAAAATCATTACTGAAGGAGTTGAAAATTTTTTTCAAAACTTGAAATCAAATCAAAAAGAACAATTGATAATAATTGTTTTTGGTTCATATTCAGTGGGAAAATCTACCTTTATTTCTCACTTGGAAAATTACATTAAAATAGTATCAAAAAATTTAACACAAAAAGACTATGAGGATTTAGTACAAAAATTAATTATTTCTTCAGATAATATGTATTTTTTGAAAAATTGTAATTTATTTTCCAAACTAACAATTATTGAATGTGATACAAATATAGTTAAACAAATTAAATTATTGTTGATAAATTTAAATATAATAAATTTGAATATTATTCCAAAAAATCCTATTGTATTAAAAAACAAAATTGTTAATAAGATTATTGCAGATATTAAAAATAAATCATCCTACTTTGTTGAATTTATTAAAAACAATAATATTTTATGTAATGGAGAAATTAATAATATTATTGAAGGAATAAATTTATTAAAAATAAAAAATGGTATTTTATTAGATGACGATTTCATATTTTTAAATGAAACAATAAATTTATATTATCAATATACAATGAATTTGTCTTCATCAAATGATATTGATTTGCCATTGGATGCTAAAAATATTATTTATAAAATTTAATATCTTCAAACATTATATAATATAACATATAATATTTAATATGACAAGTTCGATGTTTGTATTTATTATGATATTATTGATAGCATTTTTGAAATTTAATGTTGAATATGAAAAAAAACACAACAATGTATCAATTTTAAATGAAACTAAAGTTAAAAAAACATTACATACTTTTTCATTACTTGATATCATGTCAAGATTAGGAGAAGATATTGTTCTTACTTGATAAAAAATATAAATATCAATTTATAATTTTATATCTATAATATATTTTTTGTGATTATTATATGTCATTATTGAATATTTTGGATATATATACTTGTCATTGGTGTAATTTTTGGCATATCCATTAAGATTATTGATTGAATAACATGTAGACAAATAATTTTACAATTGGTCTTAAATTAAAAAAATTACAAAATCCAATATTATTTGTTTGATATAAATTGGTAAAAATAGTTGAATTAGGTTTTTTTATTATGTTTTTTTATTATGTTTAAAGATTATATAATATATTGATAAAAAATATTATTTGATAAACTTTTATATTGAAGAATTTTTAATCAAATTTAGTATTTTTTCTTTAGTTTCTTTTATAATTCTAATTGAATTTATAAATTTTACAAATTGTGTCAAAGTATCATTATTTGATATTTCAATATAATCTGAAAATAATTTAATATAATTGTCAATTGGTATTATAACATTTTCCTTCAATTGTTTTGTTTCATTATCAATCAAACTTAATTTATTTAAATTTAAAATTAATACATCAACTAATTCTTTTCTAATCTTTATAATTTGATTTTTTTTTTCTTCTTCTTCTAAATGTTTCATTTTTTTATCAATTCTTTCTTGTTCCTCTTTAATTGATTGTAATTTAATGATTTCCATAGTATCAATAAAACACATATAGTCATCTGAATTTATTGGTTCAAAAATTTGTTTTAGCTTTAAATCATCAAAATCTGTTTTGATAAATTTAATTTCATCAATTAACTCATTTAATTCATATAAAATTTCTGAATCTAATTTAATAGTCTTTATTGTTCCATCAATCCATTTGTCAATTTGTTTTAATACATGTTCTTTTTGAATTGTATTAATTTTACAATATTCATCAGATTTTAATTTTACTATTAGAATTGAAACTATTTCAACCCTAAATGCTTTTTCAATATTAGATTTAGATTTAGCTTCAAATTTTTCAATTGTATCCAATCGTGATTGAATTAATATTTGTTTCATATCGTCATCTAATGTATTGTCAGCCAATATTGATTTTTTAAATTTAATAAAATCATCCATCCCATCATCAAGTAAAATTCCTGATGTTGATGAAATTTGACCACAAATTTCGTCTTCTTTATCTATAATATTGGGCTCATTATATTCAAATAGTTCATCTTCTTTATTTATATTTGGTTCAACAACAATATTATTTAACAAGTTATTATTAAAATCTATTTTATTATCCATTTTATTATTGGTTATATTGTTTTGTTTATTTTTTTTATTTTTTTCATTTTTTTCATTTTTTTCATTTTTTTCATTTTTTTCATTTTTTATATTTTTTATATTTTTTATATTTTTTATATTTTTTATATTTTTTTCAATTTCTTGTTTTTTTAGATTGTTTTCGAATTGTTTAATATTATTTGGTTCTTGACCTAATTTTTGTGGATATTGTTTTTTTAGATTGTCTTCGAATTGTTTAATATTATTTGGTTCTTGACCTAATTTTTGTGGATATTGTTTTTTTAGATTGTCTTCAAATATTTTAATATCATTTGGTTTTTTTTCTATTTTATGTGATTTTTCTATATTTAATTTTGTATCATTTGATGTTTTATTTTTATTGTTTGATACATCATTATTTAATGATATATTTTTATTATTATTAGTATTTTGTGATGATGAATTACCCATATTTTAATTTTCAGGTTTTTAAATTATACATATAATAAATAAATATGTATATATATACACAAATAAAATCAATTTTTTTCAATATAACTATAATAAAAATGTAAAAAGTTTAAAAATTAATTTTAAACTATACTTACTATAATAATAAGTACACACTTAATAAACATTTTTTATATTTAATTATAATGAATTCAATATTTCTATTGAATCATTAATTTGTTTAATAATGTTTGTTATGTTGTTAATAATATTTGAATTTGATAAATTGGAATATATTTCTGAATTTTGTTTCACACTAATTGAACCATCAGTGTTTGCTTGATAAAACACATTTAAATCAATTTCCATTAAAACTAAATTTCTTATTATATCTTGACCAATATTATATTTAGCTAAAATATTAAATTTTACTATATTTGAATTTAATGCACCAACTCTTAAATTATAACTTGAATAATAATTGACAATAGATAAATCCATGATATTTTTGCTATTTGTTAATAATAATTGTATTTTACTTTGATTATCATTTATAATTAAATCTGTAATTATATTTTCATTATTTGTTATACTACATATACTTAATATTTCTTTGTAATTTAATTGAATACTTTTAAGACATTTAAGTGTTATTAAAAAATTATTTCTATTTGGTTTTCCATTTTGTAAATAAATAATATTTACATATAAATTACCTGTAACATATATTATATTATAATTTTCAAGACCTGAACCAGAAGCATTTGAAATATTTAATATATAAGTTCCAGAAACAATATTATTAGGAACTGTTGTTGAACCATTGTATTGAATTAAAACACTAGTTATATTGTCAGATGTAGAAGAATTTAAACCTGATACTGTATATTCTTTTTGGCTTAAATTAAAAGTTGTATTAAATAATGTTGATTGATCTAATGAAGTAATTGTCAAATTTCTTAATGTGATTGTTAAATTTCCATCAACATAACTTATTGTATAGTTATTTAAACCTATTCCATTTGTGGTTGATATAATTAAAACACCTGAATATGTTCCAACATATATATTATCTGGTATGTAATTTGAACCATTATATTCAATTAAAACCAATGAAATAACATCATTATTAACTAAACCTAATGATGTATATGCTGTTTGATCTAATGTAAAACTAGTACCATAAGTACTTGATTGAGTTAATGCTGTTATTGTTAAGGCTTTTGTATTTATAACCATATTTCCTGGAATATAATTATAGTTTTGAATTGTGTAATTATTTAATTTAGTTCCTGATATTGTTGATATAATTAATGTATTGAGATATATTCCGGCATTTAATGTACTTGGTACAGTTGAAGAATTTGATATTCCGCTAGTTGAATCAGTGAATATTATTGTTGCACTTGTTAAAGTATCACCATTTAATAATCCTGAAACAGTAAATGCTGATTGAGAATATGTTGTTTTAATTGTATATGTTGTTCCATAAGTTGTAGATTGTTCTAAAGCTGTAATAGTTAATGTATCAACAACATATTTATCAATTGTTAAAGTTCCATTATAGTAAGTAATGGAATAATTATTAAGATTTGTACCAGAGCCTGCAACAGCATTAGATATTGTTAAAATATAAGAACCTACACTTAATGTTGAAACAATAGTTGATGAACCATTATATTTAATTAAAACAGAAGTAATTGAATCAGAATTAATTAAACCTAAAGATGTATAAGCTGTTTGATCTAAAATAAAACTAGTACCATAAATGTTTGATTGTGACAAAGCTGTTATAGTTAAGGCTTTTTTATTGATTGTTAAGGTTCCTGTTTGATAAGTGATAGAATAATTATTAAGATCTATTCCAGAACCTACAACTACATTAGATATTGTTAAAGTGTAAGAGCCTGCACTTAATGTACCAGAAATTGATGATGAGCCATTATATTGAATTACAACAGAACTAATTGTATTAGAATTAACTAAACCCGAAGATGTATAAGCTATTTGATTTAAAATAAAACTAGTACCATAAGTATTTGATTGATTTGAAGCAGTTATAGTTAAGGCTTTTGTATTAATAGTTAAAGTTCCATTTACATAAGTTATTGAATAATTATTAAGATCAGTTCCAGAATCTACAACTACATTAGATATTGATAAAGCGTAAGAACCTGCACTTAATGTACCAGAAATTGATGATGAACCATTATATTGAATAGTAGCTGAATTAATTGTATTAGAATTAACTAAACCTAAAGATGTATAAGCTGTTTGATCTAAAGTAAAACTAGTACCATAAGTGTTTGATTGTGATAAAGCTGTTATTGTTAATGCTTTTTTATTGATTGTTAAATTTAATAAAACAATATCAAAATATGGTGTTGTGGTTGTTGCTGTATAAACATAAATATTAAATGTATTAACATTTATTGTTCCAGACCAAGAAACAACACCTGTTCCAGAATTAATTGTTATGCCAATATTATTTATATCAGTATAATTTATAATAGAATAAAACCCAGATTGATTAGTGATTGATGGAGTTGTTGAATTTGAACCTGTACCATATGTTGAAGAATATGAAGTAGTTGCATATCCAGTATTAAGATTGAATGATGATAAAACAAATGGTGTAGAATTATTATTTATTGTTGTAGTCCAAACACTTCCTAATGGATTAGAAACATTTCCAGATGAATATGTTGGAGTTGTAGTATTATCTAAATTTGTTCCATTAATTGCTATAGAAGAAGACCAATTTCCATCTCCAACATAAATATTTGTTATCATTGTAGTAGATGAACTACCAATAATACCTCCAGCACCTGTGATACTGACAGTTCCAGATGAATAAGAATTTGAAACACTGCCGGAAGAATTTGAACCAACAATACCACCAGCATAATCCCCAATTACCCCAGACGAGTAACAATTAGAAATTGTTGAATTTGAACCAGAACCAACAATACCTCCTGCATAGTTTCCTATTATACCTGAAGAAAAACAATCTGTAATAATAGAAACAGAATTTGAACCTAAAATACCTCCAGAATATGTAGCAATATCACCTGTTGAATAACAATTAGTAATTGAACAACCTGTTGAGCTATTACCCCAATAAGTTTGACCTAACCAACCAGCTTCAAAACCACTTATGGTATTATCCAATGTGGAAAAATTTGATGTTGTTACACCAAGATAATTAATTGTTATATTTGATTTAGCATCATTATTAAAAATAATATTACCTGATGTATCAACACTTGTACTTCCATTTTGTATAAAACCATGATAATTAGAAATACCATCAATATTGATAGTTATATTTGCTGTATTTGTGTAATCTGATTGAATATTTATATCATTTGATGAAATAATAAAATATTGAGATAAAATTGTCAAATTAAGATTGTTTAAAATGATAACATTTAAATTTGAAGCTAAATTTTTATTTAATTGAACAGGCCAAGAACTAATTGTAGTGAAAGTCAATGAACTTGAATTTGATGTTGTGTTGGAAGCCCATTGAATATTTCCACTAACGTCTTGTTGTATAAACAAATATGAATCTGTATTATTAATTGGTAAAGACATTTATTAAATAATATTATATAAATATTATTTAACTGGTTGAATATTTCATTCATTTAATTTATATTTTATTAGAAAAAATGTAATTGTGTAAAATATATAATTAAAATATGATTAAATATTGTTTAATTTATAGTTGATGAAATATCACCAATTAAACTTAAACATTGATTTTGAGAAGAAATTACTTGATTAACTTCAGTAATATAAGTAGAATTGGTAATAGCACCATCATTATATAAAACAAGGTTTGTTTTAGGAGTATAATTATTTATTGCTGTAGCACTATATACATAGAAATAAGTATAATCAATTTGATAAAGAGTTAAATTAGATGTTGTAGAAGGAGAATTAGCATAATATTGGTTATAATTAAATAAAATGGAAGCAGCTTGAACATTTCCTGAAACATCATATCCACCATTTGCAACAGAATTACCAGCATCATCATATTGACCAACTTGAACAACATTAATAGTAGCTAAACCTCTAGCAATAGCATAGTCCATAATAGTTTTAGTACTTGCAAGTAAAGTTTGTGTATCACTATTAGTTGTTGTTGATAATAAATCAGTTATTTTAGCATTACTATCAACAATAGTAGTTAAACCATTTATAAGTTGAAAGTTTTGATTTGAAGAAGAAACAGTTTTTGTCATTACTTTATTAGTTGTGGAATTGATTTGTGTTGAACTCATTATATATAATATATATATATATATATATTATATATGGTTGAAACTCCCCCCCCCAATTGTATAATTAAAAGAAATTAACAAAATTCAACAAAAATCTAAATATTATCATAATCAATAAATAATGTATAAATTTGAATATTATTTTATTGGAAAATATATCATTAAATATTGTTTTTTTCAAATAATTTTTTATTTCTTTAAAATTATTCGACACATCTTTTTTTTCATTATTTTTTAAAATATTTTCCAACTCATTACCAATTGAACTAGAACTATCACTTGCATTGTTGTATTTGTTGTTTAAGATTTTTCTTTCATCTTTAATTTCATTTATTTTTTTATTGATTTTTATATTTTTAATAATATTTTTAAAATTATAGTGTATATCTTCAATTAAAGTTTCAACAATATAATCAACTTTATTTTTAAAAAATACTAAATTTGTTTCTGAAAAATCAAATGTTATTGGTGATTCAATCAATAAATATTTATCATTTAAAATATTTATAGTTTTAAATTCATCTAATATAATACATCCACTAGTATCATTAAATGTATAATTTTGATCTCCATTTAAATTAAAAACATTATCAAAATTTATTAATCCTTGATTATCCGTATTTTTACATTGATTCAAATATACTAAAATTATTATACTTCTTAAGGTATAATTTAATTTATTTAAATCAACTTTAATTTTGTCAAAATCTGTTAATAATGAATTATTTTTAAAATTTATTAAGCATACATTGATATTTTTTAAAGACTCATATATATCCAAAAATAAATCATCATAAATTGGTATTGATTCAATACTTAATGTTTCATAATTATACATATTTTCTATACAAGATATTTTTTCATATATTTGTTTAATTAAAATTATAGTTTTATTTGTTTTAGTTTTTGGTTTCATTTTATTTGATAATATATATATATACATATATTATAAAAATTAATGTTATCGAATAATAATTTGATAATTTACAATATTAATAATAATTTATCATCAATTTTAAATTCAAACGCAAATACTTTAAAAAATATTTTACATAAAATAACAATAAGTATTGAAAGAAATGAAATTTATCAAGATATTGATGTAACGAATTTAATAAATTTCAAAAATAAAATGTTAGAAACATTAAAATTATCTCATGATGATGGACATATTATATTTTTTACTGATACAAATAATCCAATAATTCAAAATCCAACATATAATAAATTTAACTTAAAACCATATACTTTATATTTTTTATTAAATGTTGATTTTAATAACACATCATTATTAGTTCAATTTTTATCACTTGTTCCAGGTTCAATTGTTTCTAATGATTTAATGTTAGTTTTTTGGTCTGATTTTTCATCAATATTTAATTCACTTGATGATTTAATTACAAATAAACCCATCAATGTAAATAGTACTTTTAATGACATAAAATTATTTAAAAAAAATATTAAAATTTATCAAATAATTTTAGAAAATATTCGTACATATGTTTTTCAAATGCAATTTAATTTAAATACCAATACAACTAATACAACAAATAATATTACTCAACAATTTGTCATATTAGAAACTAATAATATTGATATCATTAACAATGATATCAAATTATCACAAATTTTATTTCAAAATATAAATACAATTATTGATGTAATAAATGGATTATTTTTAAATTTTAATAATAATGATAATATAAATTATGAAAATATAAATTATGAAAATATATTGAAAATTAAAAATGATATAATTACAACATTGATTCAATTTAGTAATTCAGATTATATAAAATTTTATACTAATACATCTAATTTGACTTCAAACAGTATATCTCAAATAACTTTATCAAAATTTAATATGGGAATTAATATAATATATTTTTATTTGAATATTAATCCTAACAATATAGATATAATTAATCAGGTTGTTTCATTAGATTCATCAATTATTTTTTTTGGAAATTATTTATTATTTTATACAATTGATCTTAATTTGTTATTTGAAACTATTGATTATTTATATTCAGTAAGACCTTTAAATATAAATAATCAAATTGTTGTAATTTATGATTATTTTAATGTGATAAAATTATTACAAGTTAGTTTGGAAAATATTATTAAATATGCTTTGTCTTTGCAATATAATAATGATGTTATAAATAATAAAGGTGGAACTACTACCACAATTGTTCAAAACATTACACAAAAAATAAATACTGAATTATTAAATTTAAAATGTAATAGTTTAAAAATTAAAAATAAACTTTATTTAAAAATGTTTTTAACAATTAGCGATAAATTATACACTTGTTTATCATATACAAATTATCAAAATTCTGGTTTTATCATAGATTTTATCAACTACAATATAATAACAAATATTGATATTAATCGACTTCCTAATATATTTGTTTATGACACTATATATGAATATTATAGACGGAATAATATTTTATATTTAAAAATATCTAACAATATATATTTTAGAAAAAAAAATACAAATTATAAAATTATTAATGGATTAGAAGTAATTGATGACTTAAACACATTTAAATATTTAAGAGAAATATTTTTTTCTAATTCAAATATTTTAAATTTGTTATTAGATATAAAAAATTTAATAAATGAAATATATGATGGATTAATAATTAAATATTTTGACAATAAGATATATTTTTATGAAATTATTAAAGATAATAATTCAATTACAAAAAATATTAATTGTAGAAATAAATTGGATCTTATTCAAATAATAGATATATCATATTTTTTTTCAATAAACAATAATTGGATTGATATAAAAGATATATGGGAAATTTATTATTCACCAAGTCAGAATTTGATGGTTCAACAAAAATTTCAATTATTAATAAATTCAATTGAAAAATTATTAACAAAATTATTTTATGGTTATGGTCATGGTTGTAAGAGCACAACACAAAATTTATGTTAAAGAAAAAACACACTGATAATTATATCCTAAATTTAATGATAAATTAGATTGATATGATATTCACAATATTAAATATAAATTTTTTTATAAAATATGATTTTTATTGATTTTATTTATTTACAGAAGCATAACCAATAATAGCACATCCAATTCTTTTACCTGAATGTCCTGTTGTTTTGCTATCTTCGTATATTCCTTTACCACAATCATCTTTATCAGCATGTATTATTAAACCTCTTCCTATTATATTTGCTTCACCACCTTTTAATTTTATCATATGATCTGTAAATTCTGTTATACAATTTCCTTTTTCATCAGTCTCCAAATTACCTAAATCTCCAACATGTCTAACTTCATCATTTCTTCCTCCATGTGGATGATTAAATGGATTAAAATGAGCACACATTGAATTACATCCAGAACTTAAGTCTCCTGATTCATGGACATGAAAACCATGAATAGAATTTGGTTCAAATCCTTCTAAATTAATTTTAACCTTAACTAAATTATTATTAGTTTCTTCAAAATTTACAATACCTTTGATTTTTTCTCCATTAAAAAATGCTATTGCCTTGATCGAATTTAAATTTTGTTGTAGATTTGATTTTGTATTTAAGTATTTATTTTTATATTTGATATATTTAGATTTATAATAATTTTGCAAATTCATTATTATTTTATATATTACAAAGTTAATAAAATATTTGGATAATATTTAATTTTTTAATTTTTTAATTCAATGAAAACAATTTAAAGAAATAGTACATTATAATAATTATCTAAAGAAGTAGATAATTATTATGTCATTAATATCAATTGCAAGAGCATTAGTTGAATTAAAGACACTTGATTCAAGAATAAATAAAATAACTGATTCAACACAATGAATTGTATATAAAACTAAAAATAAAAATCATAATTTGAGTGAAGATGAATATAAAAAAAATACATCAGCCGAACATCAATCATTGACAGATTTAATTTCTAGAAGAGATAGATTAAAAAATGCAATTATGAAATCAAATTCAGTAACAGAAGTAGAAGTTGGAGGAAATAAAATGACTGTATCACAAGTTATTGAATATAAAAAAATAATTGAATATAAACAAAAACTTTTACAAAGATTAAAATATCAAAGACAACAAGTTGTGATTGATGTTGAATTACATAAACAAAAGGTTCAATCAAAAATTGATGATAACATTAAAGTAATTTGTGGCAAAGATACTAAACCAGATGAAAATGTTATTAAATCAGTATCAGATGGTATTACTAAAGGTGATCCTATTGAAGTATTTGACCCATTAGGATTAGATAAAATAATTAAGGAATTAGAAACAGAAATTGAAGATTTTAAAGCAAATGTTGATTATGTATTATCTGAATCAAATGCCTTAACTGTTATTACTGTTTAAATTTACACATATAAATGCCCCAACCCAACGAAACTTTTTGAAACATAGAGCGGCTTTTGTTCTCCGACATGAACTTTTTATAAACAAATTTTCTTACATTGAAAATTATTTTGATTATAAATAAATTGATTATTGATGAATAATTGATTTATTTATAAAAATTAAAAGATTAAAGTTTATAGTTCAAAGTTATAAAGATTAAAATTTAAAGATTAAATAAATGTTTAGCCGTGTTGCTAAACTATTAAAGATTAAAGATAAAAACTTAAAGATCTTTCAAATCCATGAGTATGGTTCATTTAAATCCCGTATCTCTATTTACGGAAAAAGTATCACATGGCTGTTGTGTTGGGGCAAAAAAACAAAAAAACATGTATTTTTAAATATTTGTTTTTTGTCAAAAAATTCACATTATTCTTTGTTTATTAAATTATTTTAACTATATTATTAGATTTGATAATATATTGTATTATTTAATGATATATCCAAATAATTCTTTTAACTCTACTAAATCTTTTTCTATTATCATTTTTTTCTCTCCATTTGTATTTTTTTCAGATTGTTCTGCTTTTTTTTGTTTTGTTTGTATTGATTCTTTTGGTTCTTCAATATCTACTACTATTTGATTAGTCATTTTATCAAATTTAACTTTTTTTATAGGAATAAAATGTTCTTGATTGTTGTTTGGTCTTGTGTGAAAAATTTTAAATTTTTTTACTAAATTTGATTCTATAGTTAAATTATCTTTATCCAAATTAGTTTTTTTGTATTTTGATGAATAATTACGTTTATATGTTGAGATATAAGCCCATCGTGCTTTATGTGAATATTTTGAAGCACAATTACATTTACACTTCCATATCTCATTACATTCAGTCATTTTTACAAAATTATTATATATATATATAAGCAAATATATGTATATACAATATATTATATACAAATTTAATTTCAAAATTTTTAATTTTTTTCAAATTATTGTATTTCTTCAATCATACTTTAATGTATGGTGAATATAATAAAATTGTATTTAGAGATTTATAAAATTGTGCAAACATTATATTTACTCAAATGTTGTATAAAATTCATTTGTCTTAGTTTTTTACTGAATCCAAATAAGCAACAGCAGTTGGAACTGATTACATTTTAACTTGTTCTTGAATATTTTTCATTTTTATAAATAATTATTATTCATGAGGTTTATTTTATTAAATTATTTAATTATTATTTTACACATTATATACTTTTTTAAATTTTTTTACAATATGTACATATTTTATGATTTTTATTATATAAATAATTATTTGCTATATAACATTTTTTTCACAAGTCCAAGATAAAATTTTCCTTGAACTCTTGCATCAGCTAAAGCACGATGATTTGTTTTAGCATCAAATTCACCTAATTCATTAAATAATTGTGATGATTGAGAAGAAGTGAGATTATGTATTTTTCTATACCAATCAAATAATGTTGAAATACAAACACATTGATATCCAATATCATAAAAATCTTTTTTATTTGAAGAATTTGATTTGGCTAATTCATAATATGATTTTAAAAACATCCAATCAAAGCAAGCAGGTTGAGCAATCCATACTATTTTATATTTATTAGAAAGTATTGATAATTTACAACTCAAATCTTCAAATACTTGTATATAATTTTTTTTATTTATTTTTAAATAATCCCATGCTTCTTTTTGTTCAGGTTTTAACCAAAATGTTTCTAGACACTTGATATCTGGTGTATGTGTTGGTAATGGAATAATATTGGTCTCAAATTCAAATACTTCTGTTCCTGTATTTTCTTCAAATCCAACAATTCCTATTGATAATAGATTATTTACTAATGGTGAAGGACCATCAGTTTCCACATCAAATGATAAATATAATATTTGTTTTGACATTTTTATGTTATAATGGTATAATACTTTTATAACATTAAAATTTCATTTTTTTCATCAATATTCACTTAATTAAAATATCTTCATCAATTTGAATTCTTTATTTTATTACAGTGGAGATACTTATAATTTTTGATAAATAATTACATGTAAAAAAAAAAATACATATAAATATAATATTTTAATTTTTATTATATGATTTAATTTATATAAGATTTTCAATGAAAATAAATAATAACAACAATAATAAATATGCCATATGTATGTTAATATTTAAAAATCCTTTATATATTGTCGGTGCTTGTTTAAGTGCTTGGGTTCATCGTCAATTTATTAACAAGTATAATTTGAATATTAAATTAATTGTTATGGTTGACAACAATATATATCAATATAAAGATGAACTTGAAAAATATTTTGATTTTATTAAATTGATAGAAATTATTGAAATGAAATTAAATCCAGAATATAAAATAATTTACAAATATTCTGATTGGATGAAATTTTCTGTTTCAAAATGGGAAATATTTAAATTTGATGAATTTGATAAAATATTATTTTTGGATACTGATATATTACCTATAAATGTTGAATTTTATGATATTTTTAATTTTGATGTTCCAGCAATTATGATAAAAGGAAATAATAATAAAGCAAATAGTATAATTGAACCAAAAACTTTTCTTGACAATATTACAAATATTTCTAATAACGAATATTACAATATTGCTGTTAAACTAAAACATAGTCTTGATGCAGGAATAATTTTAATTAAACCTGATAAAAAACTTTATAATAAATATTTAAGTTTTTTAAAAATATGTGAGGGAACAAATGGTTATATTTCAAAATATGATTCTGGTATCGATGAAACAACTTTATTATTATTTTTTGTTTATTATCTTCAAATACCCGTACATTTAATTCCTTATGAATATGTTCCAATTCCTTGGGAAAAAAATCCATACAATAAAGAAAATATTAGGGGAATAAATTTTTTGTCAATGATTAAACCTTGGATTAAATTGCCATTAATTCAATGGGCTGATGAGAATATATGGCATATTATAGCAAAAAAAGCTTTGGATAAACATTCACGAATTACAAAAATATATATAAAATATATGATAGATGAATTATATGATTTTTATTATAATTGGAAAATAAATATATCCAAACCAAATTCTCCATATAACATGGAAACTTTAAAATCAAAAAATACAAGGGAATATATATTCAAATTGTTTGATTATTTAAAAACACATAAAAAATCAAATCTTGATATTAATCAGATAGAATACATTATTAATACTGGAACAAAAATACACAAATTAATGGATAAAAAAATATTAGTAAAATTAGACAATTTATATAAGATTATTGGTTATGATGATGAATTTAAACATAAATATCAACTAGCAAGAAATATTAATAATTTAAATAAATTATCTTGTGGAATAACATTTTTAAAAAATTTAACACATCAAAAAAATACATTTGTTAATGTATTTGATTTAGATAATAAAAAATTTGTTGTTAAAAAAGAACTATATATAGATAAAGACAAAACAGATTTACCAGAATATATTTTTCATTCTAAATTTGATTCTAAAATAAAAAAAACTTGTTTTAAAAATTTTATTCTAATACCAGAAAAAATTCTTGATTGTCCTCCAAACAGTATAATATACAAATATCCTAAATTAAATTATGATTATGATAAAGCAATTATTGAAAAGTTATCATTAGACATATGGATTAATTATACAATTGAATTATGTATGGTTATATATTATTTAAATCATAATCTTGGAATATTTCACAATGATTTAATTTTTAAAAATAATTATAGAAATATAATGATTGATTACAATGAAGATTTTGTGGAAATTGAAATAAGTAAATTTAAATATTCAACCAAATCAAATCATATAGTAATAATTGATTTTAATCAATTATCTACAAAACCAAAATTAAGAACATTGAATTTTTATTATAATAAATACAAAAAAAACAATATTAAATATAAATATATATCAGAAGTATTTATAATGTATTATTATTTTTATAAATTTTATAATAAAATTGATGATTATTGGGATAATAAATATGATGAATTATATTCCAAATTTGAACTTAATACATCTAGTTATGAAGAATTTGATACAAATATAATAAAAAAAATATTTGATATTAAAAAATTGATGTTAAATCAAAAATTTAAAAAATAATTTTTGTTTAAATATCACATTGTAATAAACTTATTAAATATTGCTTTTCTTAATTACACTAAACTAACTGAAAAGTGTCTCTCTGGATGCCATAAAATAAACACATTTTATTTTCTTGGACGTCCAAAATTTTCAGTGAAAAAGATATAATAATATAAATTTAATAAATATTATCAATATGATGCTATAAAAATATGTACTTTTATTTAATCATCATTATCATCATATTTTTCATAATCTTTCATACTTAAATATTCTCTACACACAGGACAATAATTTTTTTTTAATTTTGTCCAACAATCTATACATAGATGATGATTACAAGATGTGATAGTTGTTGTATTTTCATAACAAACAATACATACATCATAATCATCATATTCAATGCCAAAAATATCTAATCCAAAATATTTTTCATTTTGAAAAACAGATTTTTTTTTTTCACAATCTATAAATTTTCCTTCATATTTATCAAGTTTTAATTTTGGAATTTGATTTTTGAATTTCAATAAAAAATCATTTATACACTTGGGAGAAAATTTTTAATGTGTTATTTAATAAATAATAAACCGATAGCAAACAATAATGCTCAACCCAATATTTCAAGAGAAATGTTAAAAAATTTAATTATACCAATACCATCAATGAAAGAACAAGAAAATTTGGTTAAACAAATTGAATCAATTGAAAAAGATCAAAAAACACATTTAGAATATTCAAAAATAATTCAAAGTAAAATTGATATGATAGAAAATATTATTAAGAAACAAAATAAAATATCACTTGAAAAAAAAGAAGAAAATAAAATTGATAATTTTGATTCTGTCAATAATACTGATGAAAATGATGAAGATGATGAAGATGAAAATAATTCAAAAATAGTTAAAAGAACTAAAAGCATTAAAAATATTAAAAGTAGTAAAAAAATTATTAAAGAAGAATCAGAAGATGAAGAAGAAATTGAATCAAAACCTAAAAGTAAAAAAAATAATTAAGAGTTAAAAATTCTTAATCAAATCACATAATAAATTTTTTATTATTTTTAAATATTTAAATTGGTGTTATTTTTTATAATATACAATAATTTACAATTTTTCTAAAAGCATAGTAAGAGTTGAATTATGTAATTTTTTACCATAAAACTTAATTTGTTCAATAGTTGGTTCAACTTCATTTAATAATAATTCAACAACTTTATGATTTTCCACATATTTTAATGCATTTGATAAACAAATGGAATTTGGTTTAATAGTTTTTATTAGACTTGAAATCACATAACTATTTGATTTAATTTCACAAGCATTTTCCAAACAATAAATATCAGGTTTAAAATTTTTAAATAATTTTAGTTTTTTTATACTTGTTTCATATTTATACATCAATCTATATTCAATAATATTCATAGGTTTATAATCTAACAAAAAATTATTTTCAAACAAAAATTCTAATCCCTCAATAGATATTATTTGGTCAGTATCTAAATTATATAAGTGTGTAAATATTTTTTTCATTACATCAACTAATAATTTAATTTCATTCTTATTATATGATTTGGTTGAATTTAAAAGTTTATTCCAATCAATTTTTTTACATTGGGCATAAAAATCCTCTGCACGAATATTGTGATTTAAATTTTTTAGTAAATTGTCCAGAACACACATTACAATAATAATTATATCCATGTTAGCATATCCTAATTGAAATTCCATTGTTTCATGATTTATTTTGTCATATATATTTGAAAAAATTTTTTCAATTAAATCTTTAGAAATATATATATTTTTGAAATATTTGGTAAATTTCAATGCTGTTTCAATATTGTGCGTAATGTGATAAGTCCAAGAATATAATTTTGTGAAAAAATTAACCAACACTAATTCCGTTGGATTATTATTTGCTTCCAAATATTTTGTCAAGTAAATATTATAATAATCAGAATCATATGGAGTTGAGTAATTTTTAAATTTATCATGATATTCTTGGTTTGATTCAAATAACTTGTAATCAAGTGGAATAATAGTTTTAGTTTTTATCATTTTGTTGTTGATATGGATATATTTATCTGTTTTTAGTATTTAATAAATTAATCAATTTTTTAATTAAAATAATAAAAATTGAAATAAATAATATATTGAATAACTTAATTATTATTTACATATGCTTAATATAATAAAAGGCTTTGAATATGAAAAACAAATAAGAAATTATTTGCTTAAAGATGAAAAAAATAATGCTTGGTTGTGGTCTGATACTCCAATAGCTAATTTGATAGAAGCAAAAATAATTGATTGTCATAATACACACAGATTGATAAGGAAAAATAATAAAGAAAATCCATTAATTGATACAGGTATTGATGTTATTTTACACAATACAGAAACTAAAAATTATAAATTAGTTCAATGTAAAAATGGTTATTCTAATGGACTAAGAATGTGTGATTTGGCCGGATTTTATGGATGGATGTCTCATCTCAATAATATTGATGGTATTGTTTATTATACATCAAAAATTTCACAAAATATTTTAAATCTACCACCAAATAATCGTATTAAATATATTAAACATCCATATCAAGATTCAGAAATTTTAGATAATCATAATAATCAACACATAAATGAAAAACCAAAAAAAATTAATTTATATGATTATCAACTTGAAGCACTTAAGAAATTAGAAGATTATTTTGTTGATAATTCAAGAGGAATATTATCTTTAATGTGTGGTATGGGTAAAACTTTAATTTCTTATGAATTTTCAAAAAAATATAGTAAAGTTATTATTATTTCTCCAATTCGTCAATTCGTAAAACAAAACTTAAACAGATTTAAAGAATATGGATGTGATAAAAATTATTTAACAATTTCTTGTGATGGAACCAGGCATATTGATACTATTAAACATTTTATCAATTCTAATAATGAATTTTTAATTTCTTGCACTTTTATTTCTGTTGATGTATTATTTGACTGTATTAAGGATTTAGATAAATCAAACTTGATGATAATTATTGATGAATTTCATAATTTACCAAAAACTTCACTTACTGATGAAACTAATCATCTTTACAAATTATTACATACAAATTTTAACATTTTATATTTATCTGCAACTCCAAGAATTTATGAATTAGAAAATAATGATGATGAACAATTAGATACAGATGAAATTTTTGGGCCTATTGTTTATACTATGGGTATGGGCGATGCCATTGAAAAGAAAATTGTTTGTGATTATAAAATTTGGCTTCCATCAATACATGAAGACAATTCAAAATTAAATGAAGAATTAAATATTTATGAAATTGATTCTGTAATTAAAGCAAAATGTAATTTTATCCTAATTGGCCTATTAAATACTGGAAGTAAAAAAACTATTGTTTATTGTCAAGATACATCACAAATTGATTTGATGATTAAAGGAATTGAAGAATTAAACAAATTTTATTTTATTGATTTAGAAATTCAACAAATTACTTCTAAAAAATCAGAAAAAGAACGTGATGCTATACTTGATAAATTTGCTTCTAATGATAAAGTTAAACAATTGCTATTTAGTGTGAGAATATTAGATGAATGTATTGATATTCCTAAATGTGATAGTGTTTATTTGACTTATCCATCTGAAAGTAAAATTAGAACTATACAAAGAATGTGTCGTTCCACACGCAAAGATATTTATAATCCTCATAAAATTTCTAATATATTTGTTTGGTGTAATGAATATCAAGAAATTTTACAAACTTTATCAGGAATTAAAGAATATGATGCATTTTTTAAAGATAAAATTAATTTGGTCAAAACAAATTTTTATGGTAAAACAGAACCTAAAAAATACGAACAAGATATAAAGTTGGTTGAAAATTATGTGATGAGTATCAAGGAATTTAAACAAATGACTTGGGAAGAAAAATTAAAGGAATTAGAAGATTGGATTATTGAGAATAAGAGAATACCAGGCACTTCTAAAAATTCATGTGATTTTGAAAAGAAACATTCACGTTGGTTAAGACATCAAGAATGGAATTATAATAATAATAGTGGTAATTTGAAATATGACAATTATATGAAATTATTTAATAAATTCATAGAAAAAATTAAAATATATAAAAAAGATGATTATAAATTATGGGATAAAAATTTAAAAGAATTAGAAGAATTTATTTTAAGAAAAAATAGAAAACCTTTAGATAAACCAAATGGATTAAATAATTTATTAGAAGAAGGAGAAAAAGAATTGGCAATATGGTGACAACATCAAGTTAAAAATTGTAAGGACAAAATTAAAAAATTTCAAGGGACAATTTATGAAACAAAATGGAATGAATTTACAAATAAATATAACAAATATTTTACATCAAATAATGATTTATGGATTAATAATTATAACGATTTAATAATGTTTATAAATTTAAATAATAGAAAACCATTAGTAAGAGATATAAATATTATTGACAAAAGTAAAAATATTGATATTGATAGTAAAGAATTTACAATATTGGTTGAAAATGAAAGATATTTAGGAAAATGGTTATCTCACCAAATTTCAAGATACAATAAGTTAAATAATGATGATATTGAAAATGATGAAGAAACAAAATTGACTATAACGAATAATGATTTTTTAGATAAATGGAATGAGTTGATAAATAATTATTCAAATTTATTTTTAAGTAATGAAGAAATTTGGAACATTAAATATAATAATTTAATTAATTTTGTTGAAAAAAATAAAATAAAACCATCAAGAAGTTCCATAAATAATGAAGAAAAAACGATGGCTAATTGGATAAATGTCAATAAACAAAATTACATTAAAAAAAATGATATTATGAAAAATGAAAATATAAGAAACAAATGGAATGATTTAATAAAAAAATATCCAATATTAAATTAATTTTATATAATTAAAAATTTAATATCATATTTATAAAAAATATATTACACTAATAATAGCTTAATCCAATTCTTCAACAATTGGTTTAGAATCATTATCAACATTACCTGATGAATGAGTTGAAGGGGCAAAACCACCCATTCCTCCCATATTCATTCCACCCATTTGTTGTTTAGCCATCTTTTCTAAATTAGCTCGCTCTTCAGGGCTCATTTTGGCTAACATTTCTTCCATTTTACTCATATCAAAACCTTCTGGCATATTTGGCATACCAGCACCCATTCCACCAGGCATTCCACCTTCTGAATTATGCATAGCACCAAAAACACGATGTGATACAGCCTCAAATTCTTTTGTTTTTGCTTGATATTCTTCAGTTTCAGCACTTAGATTAGCATCCATCCATTCTTGAGTTTCTTTAATCTTGGCTTCCAATTCAGTTCTATCGACTTCTGAAATCTTATCTTTAAGTTTTTCATCTGCCAAAGAATTTTTAGCACTATAAACAAGTCCTTCTAATCCATTTTTAGCTTCAACTTTCTTTGCCATCTTTTCATCTTCTGCTCTAAATCTTTCTGCTTCTTGGACTGCTTTATTAATATCTTCCTCTGATAATCTACCTTTTTCATTTTTAATTGTAATATTTTGAGATTTACCAGTTGATTTTTCACAAGCTGAAACGGTTAAAATTCCATTACAATCCAAATCATAAGTTACTTCAATTTGTAAAGTTCCTCTTGGTGCTGGTGGTAATCCAGTCAAATCAAATGTTCCTAATTTATTACAATCCTTTGTAAATTTTCTTTCACCTTCATATATTTGTATAGTCGCTGCAGGTTGATTATCTGCGTAATTTGAAAATGTTTGTGTTTTCTTGCATGGTATAGTAGTGTTTCTATTGATCATTGGAGTCATAATGGAGCCTGCTGTTTCAATACCTAAAGTTAAAGGACATACGTCAAGCAATAAAATATCATTGGTTTTATCATCTCCATGACCTGCTAACATAGCGGCACTTATACACGCCCCAGCACTAACTACTTCATCAGGATTTACACTTTTACATAATTCTTTTCCATTAAAATAATCACTTAATAATTGTTGAACCTTTGGAACGCGTGTAGAACCACCCACAAGCACAATTTCATCTACTTGTGATTTAGATTTTTTAGCATCTTTTAACACTTGTTCTACAGGGTCCATTGATTTTCTAAACAAGTCTCCACATAAATCTTCAAATTTTGCTCTTGAGAATGAGAAATTGAAATCTACACCATCACATAAAGCATCAATTTCAATATTAGCGACTGCAGCCGAAGATAAAGTTCTTTTTGCTTTTTCACAAGCGGTTTTTAATCTTCTCATTGCTCTTGGATTACCAGAGATATCTAACTTGGATTTCTTTTTAAATTCTTGAACTAAATAATCTGTCATACGATTATCAAAATCCTCACCCCCAAGATGCCCGATACCACAATTATGAACAACAGTCAAATCTTTTAACATAAAACGATTATTTCCATCTGTTGTAATTCCCACATAACTATCACATATTTTATCATTGTAATTTTGTATAGGAGTTATTTTGATTGAACTATAATTATTATCCATAAATTTGTGATTTTCGCATACAATATTAGCATTTTTTCTTGGTAATAATGATGGAACATTAAACATAGCATCACCTCTAAATTGAATTATTTTTTTAACATGTTCTGTTTTACCATCTTTGAAAAATTCTCTATTAATTGGTTTATACGTTTCTGTCATTACAGAATTAAATGTAAAATTTAATGATTTTATTAAATTTAAAATATCATCAAATAATTTTTCATGTCCATCAATTGTTTGCACAATGCTATAATAATATGATTTTCCATTTTTTTTATTTTTACTGGTTCCTAAAGTTCCATCTGAATCGATTAACCCAGCTAATAAACGAAATTTATTTTCTTCACTCATCCTATAAAATTGTTCAGGTATATGTTTATTGTTTAATATATTTAAATCTTTCAAATACTTTCTAATTGGATTTAATGTTTGCTTATCAATATTTTTAAAACGATATCTTTTATATTCTTTTTTGGCAATTAATCCGGTTGCACTTTCGTATCCTTTTTCATATAGTGTTTCAGAAATTGTGATATTTTCATACATTTTGCAAACTTCATACAAATATTTTTCTATTTCAATGTCAGAAGATGTTATAACTGGTTCACTTTTATCACCATCACCTAACCATAAACCAATTAAATATGGATCAATAAGTGGCGTATATATATTGTCATTATTAGTATTACATATACCTTTATATCCTTTAAGTCGTGTATTTTTGATATCATCAGTGCATATATTTAAAAAATCCTTAATACTTATTTCATATAAATCATCATTTTTAACAATATTTTCATCAATGTAAATATTTTTTAAAAATATTTCAGCATCTTCATAATTATCAAATTTTTTAGCAATCCTTTTAAACCCTTTTTTACTACAATGTGGATTTAAACAACATGAAGAACATTTTTCATAATAATTAGCATAAATGTTATTTTTATTATCTGAAACAAATGGGGTTACACCTTTTGCTTTTAATACTAAAATATGATTACTATTTACTATGTATTCACATCCTTTAGTTTGTTCAACTAAATACATTTGATCTTTTCCTTCCATTTTATTGACAACATTTCTTAAAGTTCCATCATCACCCATTACTTTATCTCCTATTTCAATATTTTTAATTTTTTTTGTTGTTAAATCATGCATTAAAATATCTGTTTCTGGATCAAAACAAGTTGCCTTTACTTCAAAAATTCCATCATCCAAAGTAAGCAAACTTACATCATGAGTCCCTCCGCCACAGTCAAATATAAGTATATTTTCTTCTTTGGATTTTTTATCCAGTCCATAAGCAATAGCAGCAGCAGTTGGTTCATTGATAATTCTTAACACATTAAGCCCAGCAATGATACCAGCATCTTTTGTCGCTTGACGTTGTGCATCATTGAAATAGGCTGGAACAGTTACAACAGCATCTGTTACTTTAGTTCCTAAAAATGCTTCTGCTGTTTCTTTCATTTTACCTAAAATCATAGCAGAAATTTCTTCAGGAGTAAAGGATTTTGTTTCTCCTTTATATTCCACTTGAATTAAACAACCACCTGTTTTAGGATTTTCTACCACTTTAAAAGAAAAAGTTTTAATCTCTTGTTGAATAACAGGTTCATTAAATTTTCTTCCCATTAAACGTTTGGCATCATGGATAGTATTAGTTGGGTTCGCTGATGCTTGAGCTTTTGCTGCATCTCCTACTAATCTTTCTCCTTCAGGTGTAAAAGCCACCCAAGATGGAGTAGTTCTGTTGCCTTGATCGTTGGCAATAATTTCTACTCCTCCGTCTTTGTAAACACCGACACAACTATAAGTAGTGCCTAAATCAATTCCAATTGCGTAATTTTGAGAACTCATTGTATATATTATATATATCTATATTTTTTTAAATTGAAATAAATTCATTATATTTTTTTTTCAATTTTTTTTATTATATAAAAATTATATATTAATATATAATTTTTTATTTCATAGCAAATAAATAAACAAATGTAATATATTATTCATTTTGAATGTCATAATTTTCAATCATACAATATTTAATAATTTCTGAATTTTTATTATATTTATTAATTATATTGAGTATATTATTATTTATATCTATTAATTTATCTAATGATAAATTATTAAAATTCAATATTGTACCATCATAATTATAGTATTCTGGATATGCTTCAATATCATTCAAAAAATTAATTACATTATATGTAATAGTTTTTACTAAAGCTGTTTTATGATCATTATACAATCCATAAATGGGATTATTATTAATGTCAGAGAAAATTTCATTGTGAGTGATTTTCCATCCAGGAATATACATGTATTTAACCATCCAAACCATTTTATAATCAATTTATTGAATGTGTTTTAAGAATGTTATATATATTTAATATGCTTTTCAATACATTTTTTTTTCAATTTTTTTCTTATATAAATTTATATCATAATAAATTTTATATATATTTATAATAAACTATATTTTTTGATTAAGTAATATTTTTTAATCAAATATTTATAAATTCATATCATATTCAATTTTTGGATATTTGTGAATAACACACAATTTATTTCCATAGATTTTAATTTTTTTATTAATATTGATTTTATCTAATTTTATATCTATCCAATTATTTGAATCAATTTTTAATCCTGTCATAGTATCATTTGCAAAATTTAAACTATATGTTATTGAATTTGTCATTGGTTCTAAAAGCTGTATTGGAATATTGTTAAATAAAACAACATCTGTATTGATTAAACTAATAGATTTGATATTATCAATTATATTTTCACAAATTATATAAATTTCTTTATAATATCCATATTTTGTATTAATTTTTATATCTGTATCTATTCCTTCATATAATAATTCATAAGTTGAATTAATCATTTCAATTGCAATTAGTTCATTCAAATACAAATTTTCATTTAAATTATCTATTTTTTCAAAATAAGTATTGAAATAAACATTTTCAATTTGATTTGAATCAATAATTTTAATAGTTATTTTAGTGTCTGTAAATAAGTGAAATGGTCCATATCCAATATTATATGCTTTAATGATATTTGATTGATTTATATTTTTAGTCACATCAGAATAAATTCTTTTTAATAAAATATTTTCATTCAAATAAATTTCAACAACCTCAGGAATGTATTTTTTTCCATCTGATACAAAAAATATATCATTTAAATGTGTTAAACCAAACGTATTATTAAATAATTTATGAGCTGAACAATTAGGATCACAGCTAGTATCACAAACAAATATATTTAAATCAATTTTCTTACATTCTAAAATACATTTTTTACAATCTTGCATTCTTCTATATGTATATTTACACACTGTTATTTGTGGATTACTTATAAAATATTTTTCAACTTTATCTGTTATTGTATATACTTTAAATAGTTCTATATTAAATTCAGGTTTTTTTATATTATCATGATTTATGATGTTTTCATTATTACTATTAATTTCTTCAATTATTTCTTTTTCATTTGGTTGATTGAATTTAGTTTTAAATTTTTTTTCTAGTTCTTCAGAATCCAAATCATCAGAATACCAAATAACTTCATTTTGTATTAAAGAATTAACTGAATTTTTATATTGGGATTGGGATATATTAATTTTATTGTTATTTAAATTGACAATATTTTCTTCTTGTTTCATTAAAAAAGAATTTTCATTCTTTTCTAGAATTCCTGAATTTACTTCGAAATTTACGGGGTGTTCTTTATTATCATTTAAAGCTAGAATTAAATTTTTTCTTTCTGTAATTAAGTTATTTTTAACAAATTTTTTTTCCAAATATTCTGTATCATCGCTATTAATACTATTGTCTGTTAATTTATTTTCAAAATTATTTTTTATGTAATTTGTATTAGAAATAATATTCTCAACTTTATTTACACTGTTAATATTATTTTCCATATCATCTACAATATTCTTATCTTTTTTTGATTTATGTTTATGTTTGTGTTGTTTAGAAGATTTGTGTTTATTAGTTTTAATTTTTGCATTTAATAAATTATTAGTTAAATTATTGTTATTTAACTCATAAAATTCCAAAGTATTTAATAATCCAAAATCATTTTTTGATATATCTTTTATTGTTTTATCTTTTTTTGATTTATATTTTTTTTCAATTTCCATTTAAAATATACATATTTAATAACATTAATTTTTTATATTAAATTATTAAATATAAAAAATTAATGTTATTAAATAATAAAATATGGATAAAAAAAATTATATTAGTAGAAATGATTTAATTATATTTAGAGATACATTCAACAAACCTATAAATGAATATCTTAAAATAATAAATACACATAAAACTATTTATTTTGGTAAAGCATTTGATTTAGATATATCATTGATACCTAAAAATATAACAACAATAATATTTGTTCCAGATTCTTTATTTAATAAGAAAATAACAGATTTACATTTTGAAGTTAAAAAAATTGTAATACTAGCATATGTTAGTGTTCATGCTTTTTATTTTTCAATTTTTTTTATTATCAGACTTATAAACATTTATACATGTTTAATATTGATTAATGTTTATTTTTATGTATTAAATTAATATA
>Ga0172367_10001735_pt1 | contig 31000 bp, 26 predicted proteins | sample Lak10m_FD_114542 | JGI IMG/M metagenome (GOLD analysis project Ga0172367, IMG submission 114542) | Freshwater microbial communities from Kabuno Bay, South-Kivu, Congo - kab_022012_10m | ecosystem: Environmental > Aquatic > Freshwater > Lake | place: Democratic Republic of the Congo: South-Kivu...
TAGAAGCGACGACGAGGGGCCCTCACTTGGGGTTTTGCCAAAATGACCTCAAATGCGCCGGTGACGCCCAAGCAGCACCGCAGGTGCGCCTCATGAACAATCTCGGTTTAGACGCCAATGCGATTTCCTTGGGCTATGGCGTCCGTTTTTCGGGGGCAAGATCAAGGATGGTTTTCATAGCAGTTCGAAGTCGGCGTGAATGTCGGCGGTGGTTGTCACGCCCAGCCCGGCCTGCTTGGCAAATTCGGGCCAGTGATCGAGGGCGGTGCGGACATCCTTGAGCGCATCTTGCGGGCGGCGGATACCAAAGCGGTCAGCCTCGGACAACAGGTCGGCGCGGGTGACGCCGCTGAACTTGCCATTGACGCTCATCAGGTGCTGGTACGTCCATTCGCCCTTGGGGTTGTAGGCGTGGGTGACGTCGTAGGCTGGTGCCAATTCCCAGGTGCCACCTTGCTTCAAGCGGAAAGCGAAGTTTTTGGTGTGGTCGTCGCAATTCTTCGCCATGACGTTGAAGGCCATGCGCCGGAAAGCCTGGCCGTTGGCCTCGTCGCCCAATTTGAGCTGGGCGATAGCCATGAAGAGCTGCGCATAGGCGTGCGTAGCACGCTGCTTGTAATCCAGATGACTCATGGCGCAGAGCGTTTGCACGTGGTGCTTGATGGTCTGTCCATCGACCACGTCGCGGTCGAAACGGCGTGTCATAAAGTGGGCGCGGCCACTTTCCATCAACAGCCGGCAGGGCGACATGCGGATGCCGGCGGCTTGCGCCATCAGGTGGTAGGCGTATTCGATACGACCGTAATCGGTACTGCCGCCGAGCTCCGAATCTTTGCCGACACCGTCGAACTTGAGCAACCAGTGCTCGAATCCCGGTGCGGCGTCGAATTGCCCGCTGCGGATTTGATGGGTCTGCGGGCTCCAGGCGACAACCGCCTTGGCGCGCGCGCCACCTGCACTGGTGCCGACGCGGATGATGTTGGCTAGCGCCGCCTGGGCCTGGACATCGCCGGACAAGTCGCCATGCACCACCTTGCGCGCGGCTTCGACCAGGTTTTTCATCTCCAGCGGTTCGGCGCTCTCGCGGTGGGCGCCGCGTGCAGGCTTGAACTCCAGCGCACCCATACCGCGTTTGCCCATGTAGGCCAGGCGGTCGAGCGTGGTGATAGCACGTTTTTCGACACCCCTGGCAGCCATCCAGGCATCGATCAGGGCATTGCCGAAGTCGTCGGGCAGTGCATCGGCCAGCAGGCCGGGCAGGCGTTTGTAGCTGGGTTCAGGCAACTCGGGGAACGCAAAGCTTGGCCGCAGGTCGCCCGTGCGCATGGTCAACGGAGCCAGTTCGATGCCGTTGCGCCGCCAGGCCGGATCGTAGGCAAAGACATGGCAGCTCAGGCGCGGGTCAGGCGCTGCCGCGCCGACGCGCTGGTCCCAGATGCGAACTTCAATGACAGGGGTGTCCATGAGGGCTTAGCCTGCCGGATTCTGCTTGCGCGGACGGCGCACGCGTTGCGGCGGCTTGGGTTGCCGTAACAGTTCGAGCGGATTGACGCTGGCCTCGGGGGCAAGCATGTCCAGACCTTGCAGGTGATCGAGTGCCTTGAGGACGCGCAGCAGGGTTTCAACGGTGGAACCGCGCCCTGCTTCAAGGTTGCGCAAAGCTTTTTCCGAGATGCCGGCCTTCTCCGCAGTGGTGCGCTGATCCAGATTGCGGCTCAGGCGCAAACGCTTCAGGCGAACTCCCAGGAGTTCCTGAAGTTCGTTTGGCGCTGAAAAAGCGAGTGTTGCCATGGTGTTTTATAAATGGTAACTATGTACCGATTAGATGGTATTACGCAATCAACCGGAATATTTATGCCTTTATATCACAACTAAACTTGGTTATTGGCCAGCGTCTGGATCACGGCGGTGCGCACTTTGGCCAGCCAGACATCGAGATCGGCCTCGTTGCGCAGACTGCGGTGCGGCGGTGTGAGTGGCCGCACCTTGGGTTCGATTTTGCCGGGCGGCCAGGTTGAGCGAACGGGCAAGTTGGCGACCGAACATCATTGAAGAATCTCTTGAAGTTCGATTCAAAGTTGACGACAACCCGACTGAGGCTACGAAGGGCATGATCGTGGTGTAAGGCTTGCCTGCTTGACGATTCACAAACAGATGTTCGAACTCACCGTCGGTATCGAGTTCAGCCAGCATTTCCAGCGCTGAATCATTGAGCGGCACCAGAGGTGCTGGCGGACAGACCGTCGCTGCTGATCACCGAGGGTGAAAACTGGATAACCATCTCGTTCCAATCACTCACCCATGAGGTGTGCAGCGGCCGAGGTCATTGCGTTTTTTCAGCAAGAGGGCTCGTGACGGTCAGCTTGATTTGATCTGTCTTGAGGGTGTAGGTCGGCTTGATTTTCAATTTGATGTTGGTGGGCGTTATGTCGACGCGCCCTTTCTCCTCGTCATGCAAGACCATCCAGGTAAAGCTGCTGTCGCCTGGATCTTGGAATCCCTCCAGAATTTCCACGATGTCTCCACGTTTGAACATGTTGGCCCCATAGTTTTGTTGAAAAAAGATGTCGCTCATTTTTTTGCGCTGCTAAGTGTCCTGTCGCAACCATTTAGCCAAGTCGTCATAGATTGAGGGGTCTGCAACATTCTTAAGTTGACACTCCCAAACGGTGAAGACGCGCCAACCAAGATCGTGCAATGCTTGCTCTTTGCGGGCGTCACGCCGGCGATTAGCGGCAATCTTAGGCTCCCAGTAGTCAATGTTGGAGGAGGGCGCTCTTCCCTGCCTGCAATCGTGTCCATGCCAAAAACATCCGTGAACGAACACTATCGCCTTGTATCGCGGGAACACAAGATCTGGCGTGCCTGGCAATCGCCGATCTCCAATCAGATACCTAAAACCCCGGTGGTGCATCTCCTTACGCAGCATAACCTCGGGCTCGGTGTCGGAGCGTCGTACACGTTTCATCAATGCTGATCGCTGTTCTTGAGGCAGCGTGTCCACAATAGCCCTTAGATACGCAACATAAGCGGCAAGACCGCCGCGTATCCCAGCAAAGCGGGAACTGCGTCCCCAATCCACTTACAAATACTGGCTCGGCTCGGCGGCATGTTTTCGTTTATCACGAACTTGAAGGTATCAGGAAACGACTGAATGCGTGCAGCCTCATGCGGGGTTAGCATTCGCGGCTGGAGCGGATGGATATATCTACCGCGGCCGGGTGTGAGAAATCCCGTGGTGATGGTTCCCGATGGCCTGTCCCACCAAAGTCGGCCATACACCGAGGGATAGGTGTTACCGTTTTTGTGGCAATCCGGTCGAACCGCGTCGGGCAAGTCATGGAGATCATTCTCAAATAGATGCTGGATGCGCGTCAGATTCTCAGCGGAAAGTGCCGGCCCTTTGTCCATAATCCCAAGCTTTAGTGGCTTATATGGATCTTTGAGCAAATCGCCCATTGCCCATTGGAGGGAGCGAGCGTCGTGCTTTAAGGCCTTGGCCACATCCTTGATAGAAATTGCATCGCCCGTATCATCAACCCGAGTTGCAATGAGGAAATAACGCTTTCGAGTTTGCGCTCCGCCAAGCTGGTCGGCTGCCAAAATGCCACTGTCGATCCATTTGTAACCTGATGCCTGCAACAGCGCTTTGGCGATGCTTACCACGTCACTCTTGTCATTAACAACCTCTGGCACATTCTCCAAGAGAATCGCTTTTGCCTGAAGGCCGACCCCTATCGCAATGGCAGTTATGTAAAGGAGATTTCTCGGGTCTTCCCGACGGGTTCTATTGTTAAGATTCGAGTGCCCTTGGCATGGTGGTCCCGCTATAAATAAGTCAATCTTTCCAATCTCATTTGCCAAGCTCGGATCCAATATTTCTGGCTCGTAGGCGAAACGAGAAGAGATGCCTTCCCCACTGACGTGCCAATCTACCAAACTTGAAGCGTTAGTTTGCAGAATGTGCTTAGTTCCAAAGTTGTGCTTGTGAAGGGCTAGGCCGTCCTCGTCCACGTCAATGGCAGCAACGGACTCCAACCGCCGTCCTGTCGCGATCGCCGCCTGAGCCGCGCCAAGCGTCAATCCGCCACAACCGCAAAACGCATCGACTGATCGGATCGTATGAATCTTGCTTGGTTGCTCATCAAGATAAACAGTACCTCCGCGTAAAAAACTCTGCCACCACGCCGAATCGGCCGACAGCTCCGAATCAGCGAGATTGTCAACAGCCGAGTTCCAGGCTCGCGACACAGACGTCAATGTTCGGACGACTTTTCCTTCAGTGAAGGAAAACTTCTCTAGCAATTCATTATTCATTCAGACAGTTATGACAAGAGAGCCGCCTCCGCTTCAATTACGGCTCGGCATTCCTCTTCAGGTAGGATCTCAAGAAATAAATTAGACCGCATGCGCCGAAGCCGTTTCACCAGTTCGCGAATCTCGACGATCTTTAGTTTCGGCGCGGCGGGGTCTGCGTTTGGGTATTGAAAATGCAAAAGCGCGCGAGCGAAATTGCGGGCGTTCGCGTAACCCTGCCGGAACAAATGACTTCTATAAAAATCAATTTGACCGGAGGCGGCTAGATGATACCTGTCCTTCGCAGTCTCATCGATCACAAGTTCAGCTCGAAGCCACAGTCTATAGAGTAGATTCTCCGTCCGCGATCCGACACCATAGTTGGCGAGCTTAGTGCCAACAGTCGGGTTGCCGTAGCGCCACTCGACCAAGTCGGGAAAGTGGACCACGGCCAGCCATATCCAAAATTCTGGATCGCAAATCATTTCTGAATCTGTTGGGAGCGCTGCATGAACCAAGCGCGAAGCCTTACCCTCAAAGAGGTTTCGCTCCTTATCGTTATTTAGTCCTTTTGGCCAGCCGGTACGCAACTCGCTAATTGCCTCGCGCAGCCTGACCACGAAGGATTGATCGACTTCCGACCCAAAGCCCTTAACACGCACCAAAGAGTCTGTGTCAGTCGTCGTACCTGCTCGCTTGGCGACCAAGTAGGTGTTAGCGTCGCCCGCCGTCATTGTTGGATATCTCATATTCCTTACGCCTCCGCGATGGATCGAACCGACTGCTGGTCGGCGTGCAGCAACGCTCGCAGCCTAGGCATACCCGCTTGTTTCACCAGACTCTTCAACTCTTCTAAGCTGCATGGTTTCACGCGATTGATACGCTTCAAGAAGGCTGAAAGCGGGCTCTGCAACGCGACTTCTTCAGCGAGCTCCCAATCCGGAAAGCTTGCTGCCAATATTTGGCAAGAAATCTCCGCAGCTAAAGTGGCCATGACTGGCTTGGCCAAGCGCTGATTGGCCTCCACTGTTAGCTTCTTGTGAATGTCAGCATGAACGCGCACCTTCGCCATTTGCTTATCCTTTGCTGTCGGCTCGTTCACCCCACCAAAATATTCGACGTAGTAAAGGGTCTTGGCCGGAAGGCCGAGCTGCTTCCACGCTTCATCGTCCATGGGCACGACGTCAAAGTCCTCCGCTAGCTTAGGTTGCCGGAGCGTAAATCTCTTCTTGGCAAGCCAATGACCGTGAAGAAATGGACTCCCCGCCTTTTTCAGCTGACCCTTGGCGAGACAAAGGGCGAGCTCCACGTTGATGTTCAATCCACCGCCGAGTTGCGCAAGGTTCTCGTCGCCAATCGTAATGTCGTCCGGCAACTTGTTCATGACTGACAAAGACGACACCAGACAAGTTTTCTTTATAAAAGGTTGGGACGCAGTGATAGCCAGCACCAAATCGCCCTTCTTGATAGAGCCTGCCGCCAGTGCGGCATCGTTCAAGTTGGGCTTGATCGTGATGCACAGCTTTTCGGCGTCTTGGGGCTCCACGATGAAGGCTGTTTCATAGCTAAACTCAGCGTTTTCAAAAAGACGAATCTCAGCGCCGTCCAGGCTACTTTCAAGAGCAGCTGCGCCGAAGAATGGGCGCACATCTTTGGCCGCCGACTTATGCCAATTGATTTTGCTCACAGAGCGTCCTCCCGTTCGATATCAGGTCGCAGGCGCACAGTCCATGCGGGTTCATAGGATTCCGATTCGATCTTGAATCTCGCCCTGGTGTGCTTTGCGAGTTTGAAGCGATAAGTCAGTGGATCAACTGCATCGATCTCAGCAGCAACGCCTTCCACCTCAATGGTCAGCTTTAAGTCTTCGCCCTCCTCGTCATCGTCTTCAAGCACAGGACAATTGACACGCAACCGCAAATTTACTTCATCCTCTTCGGACTTGTCGTCAAGCTTTATAGAAAAAGCGCTCTTCAAACGCAACATCCCGTCTTCTGTCGCCTCAGCGAACGGTTGCTTCACGAACTCCAAATGAAGGGGAGAAGGCCCCGACTCGATCGCCGGCCCAGCACCATGTCCCTGTGGCTTGAAGTAGCTACCGAGCGCCCTCTCCAGCAAGGTCAAACGCCTCTGCTTGGCTGACGTCGGCGGAGCGGCTTCGGATTGGAAACGCTTGAGGCCTCCCTTGACGCGGTTGAGCACGGCCACAACCAACTTCCGACTTTTGCCGCTTTCATCGCGAAGATTTGTGGACTCTGGATCCCATCGATCGTGAGCTGGCGGCTCACTCTGTTTTAACGCGAGGTCTACCTCCTGGACGTCGGAAGCCACGTAGGCGCCAACCACTTGCGGTGACGTCTCGGAGAACGATTTGTAAGCCACGACCATGAGAGGCGCTCGGATAAGAGCCACGGTGTTGCAGCGCTCGCCAGTGACGACTGTACTTCCGTTGGCATCCACTGGTACCACAACGAAGCCGCAAGTACCAAGTGGCACGCCATCTTCGGCGTTTGGACGGAAGAATTTTTGGGAACCGTTTTTGGCTTCCGCTCGACCCCTAGCAATGTCAAAGGCCTCGATGAAAGGCTTGAGGTCATCGTTCTTCTTCGGCTTCGGATGGTACAGCGTGCCATCGACATCATAAACTTCGACATCAAGTTTGTTCTCGACCAGTCTTGGCCACCACCAGTCCTCGACACCGCGCACAATCGCCGCCACGTCAACCTCCGCGTCAACGATCAGAATTGATGTGCCACGCTCGCCTTTTTCCCGCTTCGTAAAGCCTAGTTCACTAGCCAGAGCGTCGGCTGCCTCGCCTTCAAAAGGGTCGACGATCACACGGCCCTGGCTGTCTTTGTCTGGCTTCGTTCCAAGCCAAGCTCGTCCACTGTAAGTTTCTTTCTTGAAATCATGACTGGCAAAATACCCGCATCCGAAAAGGCGGGTTTGCTCAATGCCCTCGGGCGTACTGAACCTCGTGTAGGCGAAAATTGTCTGTATCGCGGAGCTGGAGGAATATACCGATTTGCCGAATCCATAGGAACCGCCAGTCCCGTGACCCGAGCGATTCTTGGTCCGATCTCCCAGCGATAGTAGGAGCCGGTAGAAGTTCGATCCCTTGTCGTGTGCTCCCCCAGACAAGCCTTCGGCGTTGTAGTCCTCAACAAAAAGCAGGCGGAGCGGGACTTTCGGTTTGTCTAGAGACTGCAGGCAGTTTGTGCCCACCAACTCCAAGGCTTGCGCGCGGGCAGCGATGCATTTGAGGTCGGCATGCTCAATGAAACCCATTTTTTTGGCCCCGGTTATCGCGCAGGCCCTAAAGCGCACTGCGACTTTTGATCCGAATCCGGCGTCTACTGAATTCTGAATAGCCTCTCTCGCGAGGACATGTTCCGGATGCATTCCTTGCGACTTGAGTGTATTGGCATACGCCTCGCCGGCCGCTCCCCCCATGGGGTCGCTGGCATGAAAAAACCAACCCATATGCTTTCCCTCTTTAGTCGAGTTTGAACTCGTCTTTTGCTTTTTTACTCAAGGCTGTATGGAATTTCGCCTTAAGCAACTTCAATTCGCTTTCCAGAGCCAACAATATCTTGTTAGCGTCCTCTTCCGAATATGCATAATTATTTGGATTCGACAAATTTCCAATCAACCGCAACATCTGCGTGGTTTTGGTCACGCGGGTCTGTGCTAACTCCACAAAGCGATTGCGCTTGTCTCGCATATTAATTTTCAGAAAATGTTTACTACAAAACGTAAATGTATCACACAGTTTAATGAATGAGCCAATAAAAATTAAGCTTTGTTCTAGCCTGCATTGTCATTGTGGTAGATGCGTCACAAGTTAAGGCCCTGCGCACAGAGGCCATCTTTAGATGAGACGCGATTTGGGGGGATGGATATGCATCCTCAGCCTTTACGGCTTTGCAGTGTGAACGCAATCATCCCACGGCAACACATCACAACCGCAATCAGCCTTGTCGTTGTCTGGCTTGGACTGTGTGCCAGCCTCGGTAGGCTTCGCCAGCGAAAACTTTGGTTTTGACTGTGGGGTAGCGCCAGCGTTCGACTCTGCCATGGCTGCCTCCATATTGGGAATCCAGCGCAGAAACGGCGTGAGGTCAGCAATATCAACGATGTACCAGCACTTTTTGGCGGCATCCCAGCGAGCCCCTAAGGCTTTGGCCTCGTCTTTCTCTGCGAAGGGGGTGACTAAATTGATTCTCATCTGGAGAATTATCAGTGCTGAATCACCCGCCGCCATATCCCGCGCCCTATCCACCCACCGAACCCATGCAGAACCCCAGCAAGCGCCAATAGACCTTCCAGACATGAAAAAAGCCCCGACGATTTCTCGCAAGGGCTTCGTTCAGTGGCGTATTTTGGCTCCTCGACCTGGGCTCGAACCAGGGACCTACGGATTAACAGTCCGGCGCTCTACCGACTGAGCTATCGAGGAACAAGCCCAGAATTATAGGGGAGTTTATTGGCCGTTTTGGCTGGCCCCGACAAAATTTGCGCGCTCGCTGTTTGGGTGGCCTGGCAGGTCTGCACAGAGGTGTGATGCACCATGTCAGGGCACTCGGTCATAATTTGCCGCTTGTCAACAGCGGCTCCTGCCATGGCCAGAACCACGCAACAACTTTTCGACCTCAGTGGCCAAACGGCCGTGATCACGGGCGGCTCGCGCGGCTTGGGGTTGCAAATGGCGCACGCGCTGGGCGAGGCGGGGGCGCGCATCATGCTGAGCGCGCGCAAGGCCGACGAGCTCGAGGCGGCCTGCGCCGACCTGCAGGACGCCGGCATTGATGCGCGCTGGGTGGCGGCCGATTGCGCGATAGAGGCCGACCTGCAAAAGCTGGTGTCCGAGACGCTGCAGCGCATGGGCGACATCGACATTCTGGTCAACAACGCCGGAGCCACCTGGGGCGCACCGGCGCAAAACCACCCGGTGGCCGCCTGGGACAAGGTGATGGCGCTGAATGTGCGCGGCTACTTTTTGCTGAGCCAGATGGTGGGCAGGCAGAGCATGATCGGGCGCGGCGGGCGCATCATCAATGTGGCGTCGATTGCCGGGCTCGGTGGCAACCCGCCGGGCATGGGCACGCTGGCCTACAACACCAGCAAGGGCGCGGTCATCAACTTCACCCGCGCGCTGGCCTGCGAGTGGGGGCAATACGGCATCAACGTCAACGCCATTTGCCCGGGGATTTTTCCCAGCAGGATGACGGCCGGCACGATCGACGCGCTCGGTGCCGAAAATCTGGCTGCCGCCGCACCCTTGCAGCGTCTGGGTGATGACGAGGATTTGAAGGGTGTCACCTTGCTGTTTGCCAGCGCCGCGGGCAAGCACATCACCGGCCAGTGGCTTGCGGTGGACGGCGGCGTCAGCGCAGTGATCGGAGCTTGACATGGATTTTGGCGTCGCGATTCCGTTTGTGGAGCATCTTGGTTTTGCGCTCATGCTGTTCGAGGACGGGCGCTCCGAACTGGTCTATGACCCGCGCCCCGAGCATTTGAACTCTTTTTCGGTCACGCACGGCGGCGCGCTCATGACGCTGCTCGACGTGACCATGGCGGTGGCCGCGCGCAGCGTGCAGAAGGACATGGGCGCCGTCACCATCGAGATGAAAACCAGTTTTATGCAGCCCGCGCGCGGCCCGCTCACAGCGCGCGGGCACCTGATGCACCGCACCGCCACCATGGCGTTCACCGAGGGGACGGTGTTCGACGCGCAGGGCAAGGCCTGTGCCCACGCCACCGGCACGTTCAAGTTCGTGCGCCGGCTAGCCACCGGCCCCAGGAGTGTGCATGCGCTGCAAACCATTGCCACAGACTGATTGCTAACCTGGAGACATCATGCCCAAGCTGATCCTGCACCATTACCCCATGTCGCCGTTTTCGGAAAAAGTTCGCGCGGTGCTGGGTTTTAAAAATCTGGCGTGGCAGTCGGTGATCATTCCTGCCGTGATGCCCAAGCCTGAACTGCTGGCGCTCACCGGTGGCTACCGCAAAACGCCGGTGCTGCAAATCGGTGCCGACATCTATTGCGACACGGCGCTGATTTGCGAAGTGCTGGAGCACTGGCAGCACACGCCCACGCTGTACCCGGACGGCAGCAAAGGCCTGGCCCGCATTCTGGCGCAGTGGGCTGACAGCACGCTGTTTTGGGCGGCGATGGGCTACAACCTGCAAAAACCGGGCATGGCACAAGTCTTTGCCGGTGTGCCCGAGGCGGCAGTCAAGGCCTTTGCCGCCGACCGCTCGGCCATGGCGCAGGGCTTGAACCGGCCCCGGCCACTGGATGCCACCAGCGCTTACAAGTCTTATTTGCGGCGCCTGGCCGACATGCTCGACTGGCACGACTTCTTGCTGGGGGACGCGCCCTGCATTGCCGACTTTGCCGCCTACCATCCGCTCTGGTACACGCGAACCCAGGTCAGCGTCATGGCCGGGATTTTGCAAACCAAGCCGCAGGTGCTGGCGTGGATGGATCGAATGGCGGCGTTCGGCCATGGCCAGATGAGCCCGCTGAGCGCGGCAGACGCCATTGCGGTCTGCGCGGGTGCGGGTGCCGCGTGGCGTCAGGACAATGATTATTTTCAGGACGACCACGGCATCGCGCTGGGCAGCCGGGTCAGCATCAGCGCCGAGAGTTTTGGCGCCGAGCCCACGGTGGGCGAGCTGGTGGCCGCCACCCGAACGCGCTACACCCTGCGCCGGGTCGATGCGCGCGCTGGCGTGGTGCGGGTGCACTTCCCGCGCGTGGGTTACGTGCTCAAGCCGGAGCTGACAGCATGACGTTCAAACTCTGGTCAGTCGGTTCGTCGCGGTCGAAGTCGCGCAAGCCGCGCTCGCCGGTGTGGCGCCTGATGGCATTCGACGATTTGCGCGTGGGCGAGTTGTACGAGGTGTTGCGCCTACGCAGCGAGGTGTTCGTGGTGGAGCAGCAGTGCATTTACCAGGACATCGATGGCGCCGACCGCGAGGCCATGCACCTGCTGGGCGTGCAGGATCAGGAATTGAAAGCCTATGCGCGTTGCTTTGCGGCGGGCGTCAAATTCCCGGAGGCCAGCATTGGCCGGGTGCTGACGCGTCAGAACGCCCGTGGCACAGGCTTGGGGCACGCTTTGATGGAGCAGGCGGTGGCTGCCATCAGCCAGGTCTGGGGGCCGCAAGCCATTCGCATTGGCGCTCAGGCGCATCTGGCCGGGTTTTACGCCCGGCATGGCTTTGAAGATGTGGGCAAGCCCTACCTGGAAGACGGCATCGCGCACCTGGAGATGCTGCGCCAGGCCTGACGGCCGATACCCTGTGGCACACTTGCCGCCTCGCATTTTTTCAGCCAGCCACGCGCTGGCTTTTCATTGACGCATGCAAAAAATAATCGCCCAAATAGCGCAAGAGATCAGGGTGCAGGCGCATCAAGTGGCGGCTGCCGTGGCCCTGCTCGACGGCGGCGCCACCGTGCCGTTCATTGCCCGCTACCGCAAGGAAGCCACCGGCGGGCTCGACGATATCCAGTTGCGCGAGCTGCAGGCGCGCCTTGCCTACCTGCGCGAACTGAGTGACCGCCTGCAAAGCGTCATCAAGGCGATCGACGAGCAGGGCAAGCTCACGCCCGCGCTGTTGGCCGCGCTGCACGCAGCGAGCACCAAACAGGAGCTGGAAGACCTCTACCTGCCGTTCAAGCTCAAGCGCCGCACCAAAGGTCAGCTCGCGCGTGAAGCCGGGCTGGAGCCGCTGGCCGACGCGCTGTTTGTCAATCCGGCGCTGGTGCCGGCCGACGAAGCGCTGGCCTATGTCATGGCGCTGTGCCCGGTGGTCGCGGGCGAAGACAAACAGCCCGATTTTTCCACCGTGCCTGCCGTGCTCGACGGTGTGCGCGACCTCTTGAGCGAGCGCTGGGCCGAAACCCCGGCTCTGGTGCAGGACCTGCGCGAGTGGCTCTGGGCAGAGGGTCTGCTGCAAAGCAGATTGATGGCCGGCAAGGACGAGAGCCAGGCCGATGTGGCCAAGTTCCGTGACTATTTTGACTACCAAGAGCCCATCCGTCGCGTGCCCTCGCACCGGGCGCTGGCGCTGTTTCGCGGCCGCAGCCTGGACATTCTCGATATCAAGCTGGTGCTGCCAGAGCCGGAACCTGTCGCGACTGCTGCGGCACCAAGAGCCAGGGCAACGGCGGTCGTTTCGCCGGCCGAAGGGCGCATGGCGCTCAGACTGGGATGGCATCACCAGGGTCGCCCGGCGGACGACCTGATCCGCAAATGCGTGGCCTGGACCTGGCGTGTCAAGCTCAGCCTGTCCACCGAGCGCGACCTGTTTGCCCGCTTGCGTGAAGAAGCCGAGCGCGTGGCGATCAAGGTGTTTGCCGACAACCTGCGCGACCTGCTGCTGGCGGCACCCGCCGGGCCGCGCGTGGTGCTGGGGCTGGACCCCGGCATTCGCACCGGTGTCAAGGTGGCGGTGGTCGATGCCACCGGCAAGCTGGTCGATACCAGCACCGTCTATCCATTCGAGCCCAGGCGCGATTGGGACGGTGCGCTGCACACGCTCGGCCAATTGTGCGACAAACACGGTGTGACCCTGATCGCCATCGGCAACGGCACCGCGAGCCGCGAGACCGACAAGCTGGCGGCCGACCTGATCAAGCGCATGGCCGGGTCGCCGGAACGCAAACTGGAAAAAGTGGTGGTCAGCGAAGCCGGTGCCTCGGTGTATTCCGCCAGCGAATTTGCCAGTCAGGAGATGCCCGATGTGGATGTGAGCCTGCGCGGTGCCGCCAGCATTGCCAGGCGCTTGCAAGACCCGCTGGCCGAGCTCGTCAAGATCGACCCCAAGAGCATCGGCGTGGGCCAGTACCAGCACGATGTGAGCCAGTCCGAGCTGGCCAGAGCGCTCGACGCGGTCGTCGAGGACTGTGTGAACTCGGTCGGTGTCGACCTCAACATGGCCAGTGTGCCGCTGCTCAGCCGCGTCTCGGGCTTGAGTGCCAGCGTGGCCAAGGCGGTGGTGCGCTGGCGCGATGCCAACGGTGCTTTTGCCAGCCGTCAGGGGCTGCTCAAAGTCACCGGCCTGGGCCCCAAGGCCTTCGAGCAAAGCGCAGGTTTTTTGCGCATTCGCGGCGGCGCCAATCCGCTCGACATGACCGGCGTGCACCCCGAAACCTACCCGGTGGTCGAGCAGATCATCGCCAAAACCGGCAAACCGGTGGCCGAGCTCATGGGCCGTGCCGACATGCTCAAGACGCTGCGCCCCGACCTCTTTGCCAACGACAAATTTGGTGTCATCACGGTGAAAGACATTCTGGGCGAGCTGGAGAAACCCGGCCGTGACCCGCGCCCGGACTTCAAGGTGGCGCGTTTCAACGACGGCGTGGAAGACATCACGGACCTGAAAGAAGGCATGGTTCTGGAGGGCACCGTCAGCAACGTGGCTGCTTTTGGTGCCTTCGTCGATCTGGGTGTGCACCAGGACGGGCTGGTGCATGTGAGCCAGCTCAGCCACAGGTTTGTTAGCGATGCCCGCGAGGTGGTCAAGACCGGCGACATCGTCAAGGTGCAGGTGGTCGAGGTGGACGTGGCGCGCAAGCGCATCGCCTTGACCATGAAGCTGGGCAGCCCGTCGGCGCGCAGCGGCCCTGCGGGCGACAACCGAATTCGGGGCGCCAGGCCGCAGCCACGCGCGCATGCGCCACAATTCAACGCCATGTCTTCTGCATTTGCCAAACTCAAGGGTCTGGGGAGCTAGCCGCCATGCAACCGGCTGCGCTGCTGGCCCACGCACCGCCGCTGCCCAGCAGTCCGCGGGTGCTGGCACTGCTGTTGACCGAACTCAAGCAGGTTCAGCCCGACTTGCGCCGCATCGACCAGTTCGTCAAGGCCGATCCGGTGCTGAGCCTGCGCGTGCTGCAGGCTGCCAATGCGCCGGCGTTCGGCCTGGGCGGGCAGGTCGACAGCATCCCGCAGGCGCTGGCGCTGTTGCGCCTGGAACAGGTGCAGGACATGGTCGGCCAGTCCCTCGCCCAAGTCTCTTTCAAGGGCGATGCCGGTCTGTCTTTGATGCAGTTCTGGGCCTACAGCCAGGACTGCGCTCGGGTGGCGCGGGCCCTCTCAGGCTTGTTGCAGCAGAACCAGCAGGCCGCTTACGTGGCCGGACTGATGCATGGTCTGGGCGAGCTGGTCATGCGTTCTAGCCTGCCGCAGGCGCAAACCCTTGACGAGAGCTGCCCGCCACTCGATTTCAGGCGTGCCCGCGCCGAGCGCCAGCTGATCGGGTTTTGCTACAGCGAACTCAGCTCGGTCATGGCCAGCCGGGCGCGCTTGCCGCAGCTGGTGTACGACGCGTTGGCCTATGCGCACGCGCCGCTGGACAACGATGCTTATGAGCCTTTGGCGGGCGTGTTGCACCTGGCTCAGTGGCGCGTCCGCGCCAGGCGGATGGGCTTGCAGGACAACGCCTTGACGGTCACCTTTCCGTCGCTGGTGGCCGAAATGCTGCGGCTCGACATCGACATGGTGCTGCAGCAGGACCCCATCGACTGGTCGCGACAGGCAACCGGGCGTGAACCGGTGACTCGCCAAACCTGACGCCGCGATGCGGGCGCCCGACAGTCATACCGGCCCGTACCCTGACGACATGGGGCCGCGTTTTGCTGCGATCCGTAGCCTGGTTCCCGCGCTTCTGGGGCTGTTGCTGGGCAATGCCTTGCAGTTGCAACAGACCGCTCTGATGTCGGCCGACGATTGCCTGCTGGGCTTGGCACTGGGCTTGCTGTGTGTGCTGGTGAGCCTGCGCGTACCGTGGCCCGCGCTGCGTTGGGTCCTGATGTGCGTGGCGTTTGCCGTGATCGCGTTTGCCTCGACTGGCTGGCGCGCGCAGGCGTTCGGTGAGCGCGCGCTTGCGCACGCGCTGGAGGGACGCGACATTGCCGTGACCGGCGTGGTGGCTGCCATGCCGCAGCCTTTCGAAGGCGGGGTGCGCTTTTTGTTCGACCTGGAGAGCGCCAGCCTGGACGGGCAGCGGCAGCGCTTGCCGCCGCGGCTGGAACTGGGCTGGTATGCCAATTCGCCGGCCTGGGGTGACGCGCCGGGCGGGAGCCTGATTGACCCGCAACGCCAGCCCGCCGCACTGCAAGCGGGCGAGCGCTGGCAGCTGACGGTGCGCCTGAAAGCGCCGCATGGCGCCATCAACCCGAACGGCTTTGACTACGAGCTGTGGCAATGGGTGCAGGGCATCCAGGCCAGCGGCTATGTGCGCACCGGTGCCAAAGATGCGCCGCCGCAGCGCCTCGGCTTCACCTGGCAGCACCCGGTGCAATGGGCGCGTGGCCAGGTGCGCGACCAGATCTTGCTGCGCCTCGCCGGGTCCGAGTCTGCCGGCCTGATCGCTGCGCTGGTGGTGGGTGATCAGGCGGCCATCGATCGCGACGACTGGGATGTTTTCCGGGCCACCGGCGTGGCGCACCTGATGAGCATTTCTGGCCTGCACATCACCATGTTCGCCTGGGCCGCGGCGCTGGTGCTCGGTGGCTTGTGGCGGCGCTCTGCGCGCCTGTGCCAGCGCCTGCCTGCGCCCAGCGCCGCCCTGATCGGCGGCATGGCACTGGCCACCGCCTACGCCCTGTTCAGCGGCTGGGGCGTGCCGGCGCAGCGCACCATCCTGATGTTGGCCACCGTGGGCGCTCTGCGCCTGGTTGGCGTGCGCTGGCCGTGGCCGCAGGTCTGGCTGCTGGCTTGCGCGGTGGTGGTGGCGGTGGACCCGTGGGCGCTGCTGCAGGCCGGGTTTTGGCTGAGCTTTGTCGCGGTGGGCGTGCTGTTTGCTACCGATGCCGGTGTCTCGCGCACGCAGGGCAGTGGGCTCATCCAGCGTTTTCGCACGTTGATGCGAGAGCAGTGGATGATCACGCTGGCGCTCACTCCCCTGAGCTTGCTGCTGTTCGGCCAGGTTTCGCTGGTGGGGCTGCTGGCGAATGCGCTGGCTATTCCGTGGGTCACGCTGCTGGTCACGCCGCTGGCCATGCTGGGTGTGTTGTTGCACCCGCTGTGGGACCTGGCCGCCTCGGCCATCGGGCTGCTGACACAGTTCCTGCACGCCCTGGCGCAATGGCCATGGGCCAGCCTGAGCTTGGCGCAGGCGCCGTGGTGGGTGGGCGTAGCCGGCATGTTGGGTGGCTTGCTGCTGGCGCTGCGCCTGCCCTGGCCGCTGAGGCTTGGCGGCATGCCGCTGCTGCTACCTCTGCTGTTGTGGCAGCTGCCGCCGATTCCGGCCGGGGAGTTCGAGCTGCTCGCGGCCGACATCGGTCAGGGCAATGCGGTGCTGGTTCGAACCGCCCATCACGCCTTGCTGTATGACGCGGGCCCGCAGTACAGCCGCGAAAGCGACGCAGGACACCGCGTGCTGGTGCCGCTGTTGCGTTCGCTGGGGGTCCGGCTCGACACCCTGGTGCTGAGCCATCGTGACAGCGACCACACCGGTGGCGCCACCGCCGTGCTGGCCATGCAGCCGCAAGCCGCTTTGCTGAGCTCGATCGAGGACGATCACGCGCTACAGGCGTTGCGACCCGTCACGCGCTGCGTGGCCGGCCAGCGCTGGCAGTGGGACGGGGTGGACTTCGAGGTGCTGCACCCGCTGGCCACAGATTACGCCACGGTGCGCAAGACCAATGCCATGAGTTGCACCCTGCGCATCGCCGCTGCCACGCGAACAGCGCTGCTGGTGGGCGACATCGAACAGGCACAGGAGGCGCAATTGCTGGCGCGTCGTCGGGGCAGCACGTCCGAGCAAGACAGCTTTGCAGGCAATCTACACGCCGATGTGCTGCTGGTACCACACCATGGCAGCAAAAGCTCCAGCAGCGCGGCCTTTCTGGATGCGGTGCAACCTCGTCTGGCGCTGGTGCAGGCGGGTTACAGAAATCGCTTTGGCCATCCTGTCAGCACTGTTTTGGTGCGGTACGATGAGCGCAGGATCAAGGTGATTGACACGCCTCATTGTGGTGCAGCAAGTTGGCAGTCCTGGCAACCGGATGGCGTGCAATGTGCCCGTGAAGTGCAAAAACGCTATTGGCATCATCAGGTGCCTTAGAAGCCGGTCGCGTCATTGCGCTTTCACCGCTTTGGCCCAAACTTTGCTAAGAACAATGCAGGAGTAAGAAATGATGCAGAAATTCGACGAGATGTACACCAGGCTGCCCTACGAGTTTTTTACCCACGGGGCCCAGATTCGGGACCATTACAAGATTTACGACGAATGGCTGGCGCGTCAGCCTGGCAACATGATGGCCAAACGGCGCGAAGAGGCCGAGATGATCTTTCGCCGCGTCGGCATCACTTTTGCCGTCTATGGCGACAAGGATGCCGATGGTGCGGGCACCGAGCGGCTGATTCCGTTCGACCTGATCCCGCGCATCATCCCGGCGCACGAATGGCGCAGCATGGAGCGTGGCCTGGAGCAGCGCGTCACAGCGCTGAACCGGTTCTTGCACGACATCTACCACGACCAGGAGATCCTCAAGGCGGGCTTGATTCCGCGCGAGCAGATCGAGCAAAACGTCCAGTTCCGCCCTGAAATGATGGGCGTTGATCTGCCGCACAAGGTGTATTCGCAGATTTCTGGCATCGACATCGTGCGCGCCCCTGACGCCCGGGGCAACGGCGAATATTACGTGCTCGAAGACAACCTGCGCGTGCCCAGTGGCGTGAGCTACATGCTGGAAGACCGCAAGATGATGATGCGGCTCTTTCCTGACCTGTTCAGCATGCACCGCGTCGCGCCCATTGCACACTATCCCGACCTGTTGCTGGAGACCTTGCGCGAGAGCAGCCCACCCACCACCGCCGAACCCACCGTGGTGGTGCTCACGCCCGGCATGTACAACAGCGCTTACTTCGAGCACGCTTTTCTGGCGCAGCAAATGGGCGTCGAATTGGTCGAGGGCCAGGACCTGTTCGTCAAGGACAAGTTCTGCTACATGCGCACCACCCGCGGGCCGCAGCGTGTTGACGTGATCTACCGCCGTGTCGACGACGATTTTCTCGACCCCGATGTCTTCCGTCCCACTTCGACGCTGGGCTGCGCGGGACTGCTCGACGTGTACAAGGCGGGCCACATCAACATTTGCAATGGCGTCGGCACTGGCGTCGCCGATGACAAATCGATCTACCCTTATGTGCCGAAAATGATTGAGTTCTACCTGGGTGAAAAGCCCATTTTGAACAATGTGCCGACCTACATGTGCCGCAACAAGGACGACCTGACGTATGTGATGGCCAACATGAAAGATCTGGTGGTCAAGGAGGTGCATGGTGCCGGTGGCTACGGCATGCTGGTCGGCCCGGCGGCCACCAAGGACGAGGTGGAAGAGTTCAAGAAAGCCGTGCTGGCCAACCCGAGCGGCTACATCGCGCAGCCGACGCTGAGTCTGTCGAGCTGCCCGACCTTTGTCGAAAGCGGCATTGCGCCGCGCCACATCGACCTGCGGCCTTATGTGCTGATGGGAAAAAGTGTGCAGATGGTGCCGGGCGGCCTGACCCGCGTGGCGCTCCAGGAGGGCTCGCTGGTCGTCAATTCGTCGCAGGGTGGCGGCACCAAGGACACCTGGATTCTGGAAGACGACGACTCGCCCGTGCAGGCTGCGCAGTCACAGTCGCAGACCCAGGCAGAGGCCCGAGCGAAATAGTCACCGGAGAATAGACATGCTTTCACGAACCGCCGACCACCTTTTCTGGATGAACCGGTACACCGAGCGCGCCGAGAACACGGCGCGGCTGCTCGATGTGAACTACCAGACTTCCCTGTTGCCACAGTCTGCCGCATCAGCGCAGGCGGGCTGGCAAGGCTTGCTGTCGATCAGCGAGTTGCTACCGTCTTTCAAGAAGAAGCACGACACGATGGCTGCCCGCGAGGTGATGGACTTCATGGTCAAGGACGAAAGCAACCCGTCAAGCATCTTGTCGTGTCTGAGCGCGGCTCGGGAAAACGCGCGCGCCGTGCGCGGCACGCTCACCACCGAGGTCTGGGAGACGCAAAACCAGACCTGGCTGGAAGTCAAGCGCATGATCAAGCAAGGCGATTTTGAGGCCGACCCGTCGCAGTTCTTCGAGTGGGTCAAGTTCCGCTCGCACCTGTCGCGTGGCGTCACGGTGGGCACCATGCTGATGGACGAGGCCCTGCACTTCATGCGGCTGGGCACTTTTCTGGAGCGCGCCGACAACACCGCGCGCCTGGTCGATGTGAAGTTTCACGCGGTCGAGAGCGACTTTTACGGAACTGCCAACGGCAAGGACCAGGAGTACGACTTCTACCACTGGAGCGCCATTTTGCGCAGCGTCAGCGGCTTCGAGGTCTATCGCAAGGTGTATCGCGACGTGATCCGGCCCGAGCGGGTGGCCGAGTTGCTGATCCTGCGCCCCGACATGCCGCGCTCGCTGCACGCCAGCCTCAACGAGGTGGTGGGCAATCTGGGCATGGTGGCCAATGACCAATCCAGTGAAACCCAGCGCCGCGCGGGCAAATTGCGCGCCGAGCTGCAATATGGCCGCATCGACGAAATTCTGGCCACCGGACTGCACGCTTACCTGACCCAGTTCCTCGATCGCATCAACGACCTGGGCGCCAACATCAGTCGCGATTTTCTGGTGCCGGCGCCGGTTTGAGCTGTGTGGGTGAGGGCGCCATGGCCTGCGCCACTGCCTGCCCCAGTTCGATCACGGCCATGGCGTAGTAGCTGCTCCAGTTGTAGCGGGTGATGGCATAGAAGTTGTCGGTGCCCGCCACGTAAATGGGCGGCGCGTCGCCCATTTGCAGCTCGATCAAGGCCAGCTTGCCCGCGTGCGCCAGCGCCTCACCGCTGAGCACGACGCCCCTGGCCTGAAAATCCGCCACGCTGAAGGTGGGCAGGATGTCGGGGGCCATGAGCGCGTCCATGTCGAGCTTTTGCGCATCGAAAGCCACCGGGAAATGGGTCGCCAGACCCGGCTGCCAGTTGAAGGCCTTGAAGTAGTTGGCCACCGAGCCGATCGCATCGGCCGGGCTGCCGAGCAAATCCACGGTGCCGTCAGCGTCGAAGTCGATCGCGTAGGTGTGCCAGCTCGACGGCATGAACTGGGGCCAGCCCATGGCGCCGGCATAGCTGCCCTTGAGGCTCAGCGGATCGAGCCCGCTGCGCTGCGTCCAGCTTAAAAATTGCTCCAGTTCGCCCTTGAAATAAGCGCTGCGCTGGTCCGCGCGCGGGTGGCTCGCCGGGAAGTCGAAGCTCAGCGTGGCGAGTGCATCGAGCACCCGGTAATTGCCCATCTGCTGGCCGTAAAGGGTCTCCACACCGAGGATGCCCACAATGATTTCAGCGGGTACCCCGGTCTGTTGCTCGGCGCGCCGGAGCGTGTGGCGATGCGCCTGCCAGAAATCCACCCCTGCCTTGATGCGCCGCGGCTCGACAAAACGGCTGCGGTAGAGCTGCCAGTTCTTGGCCACGCCCACGGCTGGCGGGGTGACCGCTTTGGCGATGGCGGCGACATAGCGCGCCTGGCCCAGCGTCTGGCGCACCCAGACCGGATCCAGGTCGCGGCGTAGCGCGATGTCGTCGGCCGCCTGCATGGCATCGACGCGCTGCGCATAAGCGGGGCCGGCAATGACGTTGGCGCTGGCGGCGGTCTTGCCCCGTGGCTTGCTGTGCTTGCCGGCCGAGGCGCTGACGGCCAGCGTGGCGGCCACCGTGAAAACGAGCACCGCCATCAGCGTGCGCCGCCGCCAATGGGTTATGGGGAAATTTGATGTCACTTGGGGCTCGGCAGGTGTTTGAGTTCGCTTTGCAGTGTAGCGAGCTGCTGTTTGAAATTGCGCGCGCGCCCAGCACATGCCGGCGCGTAGCGCAGCGCTTCCAGCCGGATCAGCCAGTCGTGCCAGGCTTGGCGCGCGGCATCGGGCAGACGCTCGGTGCGCGCTGCATCGTCCAGTACTTGCTGCGCCAGTTGGCGCGGCGTGCTGTTGGGTGCGCGCGCCATACCGGCGCCCTGGAGTCGCCGCTGCGCCAGATGCAGCAGGCGCAGCCAGGGGTCTTGCTGGTGGCGTTCCCAGGCGCTCCAGGCCGCCCCGCCCAAGCTGACCAGCACCACGACGGCGCACAACAGGACAATCAGGTCTTGCCAGTTGGGTTCCTCGAAGCCGATGTTTTTGAGCAGGTCGAGTTGCCGGGCCTGGCTGTAATTGAGTACCCACTGGTTCCAGCGGTGATTGACGGCGTCCCAGGCAGCGCGCAAGTTCAGCGCCAGCGCCGGGTTCACGTTACCCAAGATGGCTTCGGCGATGACGCCGCGCGGTGGCGTCAGGCGCGTCAGTGTGCCGGTGCGCGCCGGCGCCACCGCCGAGGTCGGGTCCACGCGCTGCCATCCCGTGCCGGGCAGCCAAACCTCGGTCCAGGCGTGCGCGTCGCTTTGGCGCACGGTCCAGAAATCGTCGACGCTATTTCTTTCACCGCCCTGGTAGCCGGTGACGATGCGCGCCGGAACGTTCAAAGCCCGCATCAGGATGACAAAGCTCGCGGCGATGTGCTCGCAAAACCCCAGCTTGCGGTCAAACCAGAATTCGTCGGCGCTGTGCTGGCCATACACGCCCGGCTCCAGCGTGTAACGGTAGCCGCCGCTGCGCAGGCGATCCATGACCACGTTCACCCAGCGCGCGTTGTCGGCTCCTGCGTAGATCGGATCGCGCCACAGTTCCGCGGCCAGCGCCAGGGTGCGCGGGTTGAATCCGTCTGGCAGCGCCAGGTATTCCTCCAGACCGGGCGTGCGCTCGAGCGGCCCATGCCGGAAGCTGGGGTAGCTGACGGCATCGAAGCGCAGCAAATCGGTCACGGGCTGGTCCAGCACCCACTGCAGTTCGCGCGTCATGCGCGCCGTCTTCCCCACCAGCACCGGGGCTTGCGGCGTGGCATCGAGCACCAGCAGCCAGGGCAACTTGTTGGGCTCCAGCGTGACCTGGTAGCGCACCGGCTCGCCCGCAACCTTCAGTTCGGCAGGCAGGCGCAGACGGCTGGGCAGGCTTGACGGCCGGGCCTGCCAGCTACGGCCGTCGAAGTACGACAACACCGGGCCGCGAAAATACAGCGCCGACTGAGCTGGCGCCGCGCCCTCGAAGCGCACGCGCATGGCAACGCTGTCGTCGAGCGCGAGGCTGGCAATGTTGCCCACGGTCATGCTCTCCGACAAGCCGCTGCGCCCGCTCATGGCGTCGCTGGGCAGTCCCCACAGCGGTGCCACTCGGGGAAACAGCACGAACAGCAGCACCATGACGGGCGCGCCGAGCAGTGCCATGGCGCCGGCCATGCGCGCCGCCTGCCACAGCGGCGGCTTGCCCACCGGCATGTGTGCATTGACCAGGGCCGTCAGCAAACCCAGTAGGCCGACCAGCATGGCCGCGGCAGTCAGCAGCGACTGCGAGTAGAAAAAATTGGTGAGCATCAGAAAGAATCCCAGGAAAAACACCACAAAGGCATCGCGGCGGGCGCGCAGCTCCAGCGTCTTGAGCGCCAGCAGCACGACGACCAGCGTGACGCCGGCATCGCGCCCCAGAATGGTCTTGAAGCTGATCAGCGTGGCGACGATGCTCAAGATCAGCAGGCCCAGCAGCCACCAGCGCGACGGCAGCGGCTGGCCGCGCCATGCCAGCACGCCACGCCACACAATGACCGCCGCACTCAACAGGCTGCACCACAGCGGCACTTCCAGGCTCAGCGGCGCCAGCACCCAGGCGATGACCGCGAGCACGAACAGCGTGTCGCGGGTGTCGCGCGGCAGGTGGCTCAAGGTGGGCAACTTCATGGTGTGCTTCAGGCCAGTGCCAGCGCCTGCAGGCAGCGCTGCTGGTGGGCGAGTCCGCTGGCGGGGGCAATCTCCTGGGTTTGAAGGCGCAGGCCATAGATCAGGCCGAGTTGCTCGGCCTGCAGCACCCAGGCGCACAGACGGCTGAGCTGCGCCTCGGGCTGGCCCAGGCCGGTGTGCTGCTGGTCCAGCCAAAGCGTTTGCTGTTGCAGGGTCTGGCTGTCGCGGCTGACCAGTTCACCGGTCTTGGCGGCCTTTTTCCAGACGATGGTCTTGAGCGCATCGCCACGGCGGTAGGCGCGCAGGCCGTCAAACTCGCCCTGCACGCTGGCCACGCTGGCATGGGCGCTGCCCTCGTGGGCCTGGCCCTCGGGCAGCGCTGGTGCGGGCACTTCGGGCGCCGGATAGACCAGCACCTGGGCGGCCGGGCGCCACAGCGTCCAGACCCGGAACGTGCCCAGCGGAAAGCGCGTTTCGGCGGTCAAGGTTGGCAGCCGGTGGCGGCCGCGCCGCTTGGGGCTGAAGGCCAGTTGCACGGTGGCGCTGGCTTGGCCGGCCACGTCGGTCCAGGCCCACTGCCGCTCACCCAGCACGGCCAGGCCAATGCCGTAACGGGTGCGCCTGCGGGCATTGTGCAGGTGGATCGACAGAACGGCTTTGCTGCCGAGATGGATGGCCTCAGGCGCCGTCAGATTAAGCGTGAGCCCGCGCAGCGTGCCGTGGCCGACGTGCATGCCCACCAGCGCGCTGCCAGCCAGCAAAAAGGTCAGCAGATAACCCAGGTTGAGCTGGTAGTTGATGGCGGCCACCAGCAGCACCAGCAGCGTCACGCCCAGCATCAAGCCGGCGCGGGTGGGCATGATGTACACATTGCGCTGGGTCAGGGTGATGCTGTCGGCAAGCGGCAGCCGGCTTTGCCACCAGCGCGCCACGCGTGAACGCGCATGGGCCAGCGGATGACGCCACGGGCGCGGCAGGTTGGCCGCAGGGGGGAGGGCATCGGTCGTGGTCAAGGCAGCGGCACCGCGTCGAGCATGGCGCGCACCTGTTCGCTGGCGCCACGCCCGGCCTGGCCCAGCGGCACCAGCCGGTGCGCGATGGTTTGCGGCAGGATGGCCTGCACGTCGTCGGGCGCCGCATAGCCGCGACCACTAAGCAAGGCGCGGGCCTGGGCGGCGCGCAACACCGCAATGCCCGCGCGCGGGCTCAAACCCTGCACAAACCACTGGCCGGAGCGCGTCGCCTGGATCAGGTCTTGCACATAGTCGAGCAGCGGCGCGGCGGTGTGCACCGCGAGCGCCTGGGCCTGCAGGGTCTGCAACTCCGGCGGCGTCAGCAGGCTGGGCAGCGCCTCGACCAGTTCGCGCCGGTCGCGTCCCATCAGCAGCTCGCGCTCGGCCAGGCGGTCGGGGTAGCCCAGCGAGATGCGCATGAGGAAGCGGTCGAGTTGCGACTCGGGCAGCAGGTAGGTTCCGAGCTGGTCGTGCGGGTTCTGCGTGGCAATGACAAAAAAAGGCGCGGGCAGGGGACGTGTTTCGCCCTCGATCGTGACCTGCTTTTCTTCCATCGCCTCGAGCAGCGCACTCTGCGTCTTGGGGCTGGCGCGGTTGATCTCGTCGGCCAGCAACACCTGGGCAAACAGCGGCCCCGGATGAAAGGTGAACTGCTCCAGGCCGCGGTCATAGACGGATACACCCGACAAATCGCTGGGCATCAGATCCGAGGTAAATTGCACCCGCGAAAATTGCAGCCCGAACGTGCGCGCCAGCGCGTGGGCCAGCGTGGTCTTGCCGACGCCGGGAACGTCCTCGATCAGCAGGTGCCCGCCGGCCAGCAAACAAGCCACGCAATCTTGTGTTTGATCAGGTTTCCCGACAATCACCGTGTTAAGCTGATCGACGAGAGATTTGAGTTTGAGCTGTATGTCCATGGACTGCACCATAGCAAAAAAATGCCAGAGGAGACCGTTGAAATGACGATGACCGGATACTTTACTCACCCAAGCTGCCGCAGGCACGAAATGATGCCGGGCCACCCCGAGTGCCCCGAGCGGCTCGATGCCATTGACGACCGCCTGCTGATCTCGGGCCTGGATGTGGCGCTGGACCGGCGCACGGCCACGGCCGCTGCGGTGTCCGACATCGAACTGGCGCACGACCGCATGTACGTGGCGGCCATTCGCGGTCTGAACGCCGAATTGAAGGAGCAGATTGCCGCAGGCGGTCATGACATCCTGCAGATCGACCCCGACACCAGCATCAACGTGCACACCTGGGAAGCGGCGCTGAACGCCGCCGGTGCCGCCATTGACGCCACCGACGCGGTGCTGGCGGGCGAAATGAAAACGGCGTTTTGCGCGGTGCGGCCGCCGGGCCACCACGCCACCCACAACCAGGCCATGGGCTTTTGCTTTTTCAACAACGTGGCCATTGCAGCCAAGTACGCGCTGGAGCGCCACAACCTCGAGCGCGTGGCGATCGTCGACTTCGACGTGCACCATGGCAACGGCACCGAAGACATCGTGGCAGGCGACGAGCGCATCCTGATGGTGAGTTTTTACCAGCACCCGTTCTACCCGATGGACTGGAAGCACTCGGGTGCCTCGAACCTGGTCAACCTGCCGGTGCCGGCCTACACCAAAGGTATGGAAATCCGCGACATGATCGAGGCCGCCTGGATACCCCGGCTGGAGGCGTTCAAGCCCGAGATGATTTTCATCAGCGCCGGCTTCGACGCGCACCGTGAAGACGACATGGGCCAGCTCGGGCTGGTCGAGCAGGACTATGCCTGGATCACCAGCCGCATCGTCGACGTGGCGCGGCACCATGCGAAGGGGCGCATTGTGAGTTGCCTGGAAGGCGGCTATGTGATGAGCGCGCTGTCGCGCAGTGTGGAGGCGCATATCCGGGTGCTCGCCGATGTCTGAGCCGCAAGATCTTTCTGCCCTGTGGGCAGCTTTGGCATGGCCCGGCGCGCTGACCGAGATGGCGGTTGTCGCGTTGTGTGTGCTGGTTGCCTGGCTGTTGACGCGGCTGGTGGCCAGCGTGCTTGAAGGACGCGCGGCCAACTCCATCATGTTCGGGCGGCGCCTGATCGACGGTGTGTTGTTTCCGGCGCTGTTGTTGTTGCTGGCGTACGCCGCGCGCAAAGTGCTGGGGCATTACGGCTTGCCCTTGGCGGTGTTCAAGGTGGCGGTACCCGTGTTCCTGTCGCTGTTGACCATCCGGCTGGGTGTCAAGGTCTTGCAGGCGGCGTTTCAGGAGACACCGTTGGTGCGGTTGCTGGAGCGCACCATCTCATGGGTGGCCTGGCTGGTCATGGTGATGTGGGTCACCGGTGTGCTGCCGGTGGTGATGGAGGAGCTGGATCAGATCAGCTGGAGCGTGGGGGGCAGCACCTTGTCGGTGCGCAAGATCATCGAAGGCACGCTCACTGCAGGCTTGGTGCTGATCATCAGCTTGTGGATTTCGTCTGCCATCGAAGCCAGGTTGTTGCGTAACGCGACCGGGAGCGAATTGAGCCTGCGCAAAGCTTTTAGCAACGCGACTCGGGCTTTGCTGATGTTTCTGGGCCTGCTGCTGGCGTTGTCGGCAGTGGGCATTGACTTGACGGCGCTGTCGGTACTGGGCGGCGCCATAGGCGTCGGCATTGGTTTTGGTCTGCAAAAAGTGGCGGCCAACTATGTGTCGGGCTTTGTGATTCTGGCCGAGCGCAGCATGCGCATCGGCGACGCCGTGCTGGTGGACAATTTTGAAGGGCGCATCACCGAGATCAACGCGCGCTACACCGTGGTGCGCTCGCTGGGCGGGCGCGAGGCGATCATCCCCAACGAGATGCTGATCACCAGCCGGGTCGAAAACCTCACGCTGGCGGATTCCAAGCTGTGGCAGTCCACCAATGTTTCGGTGGCCTATGACAGCGATGTGGCGCTGGTAACGCGCCTGCTGCTACAGGCGACGCAAGAGCAGCCGCGTGTGCTGACCGATCCGGCAGCCTCGGTGATCTTGATGAACTTTGGCGCCGATGGCCTGGAATTCCGGCTGGGCTACTGGATTACCGACCCGGCAAACGGCTTCAACAACCTGCGCTCGGACATCAATTTGCGCATCCTGGAGTTGTTCCGTCAGCATGGCATTGAAATTCCCTATCCGCAGCGCGTGCTGCACCAGGCCAGGGTTGCGCCAGCTTCGGATGCTCAGACGTCGCGTTGAGCTGGCTATAATCAAAAAAAGCACGATCGTTCTATTTGTGGCCGGATGGATCGAATGTCGCCTCGACGACCAAGTCGGTGAGGCGCGCCGCATAGAATGTGCTGATTGACGTGCACGTCAACGCCAGCGCAAGGTCGGAGGCGGCATCAGCGCGGTTTTGCAGGTTTGTTTTTCATTATTTTGGAGAGTTATTTCTATGAAAATCCTGGTCGCAGTCAAACGCGTGGTGGACTACAACGTCAAAGTCCGGGTCAAATCGGACAACACGGGCGTAGACACCGCCAACGTCAAGATGAGCATGAACCCCTTTGACGAAATCGCCATCGAAGAAGCCGTTCGTCTCAAGGAAAAAGGCATCGCTTCTGAAATCATCGCGGTCTCCTGTGGTGTAGCGCAATGCCAGGAGACGCTGCGCACCGCCATGGCCATCGGCGCCGACCGCGCCGTGCTGATCGAAAGCAACGAAGAACTGCAACCGCTGGCCGTTGCCAAACTGTTGAAAGCCCTGGTCGACAAGGAACAACCCGGCCTGATCCTCCTGGGCAAACAAGCCATCGACGACGACTGCAACCAGACCGGCCAGATGCTCGCTGCGCTGGCCGACCTGCCGCAAGTCGCCTTTGCCAGCAAAGTGGAGATTGCAGATGGCAAAGCCACCGTCGCGCGCGAAATCGACGGCGGCCTGGAAACCCTCTCGGTCACGCTACCGGCTGTCGTCACAGCCGACCTGCGCCTCAATGAGCCACGCTACGTGACCCTGCCCAACATCATGAAGGCCAAGAAAAAGCCCATGGAAATCGTCAAACCCGAAGACCTCGGCATTGACGTGAGCCCGCGCATCAAGACCCTCAAAGTCAACGAACCACCCAAACGCAGCGCCGGCGTCAAGGTAGCCGACGTCGCCACGCTGGTGGCCAAACTCAAAACAGAAGCGAAGGTGATCTAAATGACAACTCTTGTAATTGCCGAACACGACAACGCCAGCCTCAAACCCGCCACCCTCAACACCGTCACGGCAGCTGCCCAATGCGGGGGTGACGTGCATGTGCTGGTTGCAGGCCACAACGCGGCAGCCGCCGCAGCCGCCGCCGCGCACATCGCCGGCGTCAGCAAGGTACTGCACATCGAATCCGAGACACTCGCGCACGGCGTCGCAGAAAACCTCAGCGCCCAGGTCGTCGCCATGGCATCCAGCTACAGCCACATCCTGTTCCCGGCCACGGCAGCCGGCAAGAACGTGGCCCCGCGCGTGGCCGCCAAACTCGACGTAGGCCAACTCTCCGACGTCACCAAAGTGCTCAGCCCCGACACCTTCGAGCGCCCCATCTACGCTGGCAACGCCATCGCCACGGTGCAAAGCACAGACGCCATCAAGGTACTGACCGTGCGCACCACTGGCTTCGACGCAGCAGGGCAGGGTGGTAATGCAGCCATCGACACCCTCGCCGCAGTCGCCACCCCCGGCACCACCACCTACCTCGGCTCCGAGATCGCCAAGAACGACCGCCCCGAACTCACCGCTGCCAAGGTCATCGTCAGCGGAGGCCGCGCGCTGGCCTCCAACGAACAGTTCATGGCCATCATGACCCCGCTGGCTGACAAACTCGGAGCCGCGCTGGGTGCCAGCCGCGCCGCGGTGGACGCCGGTTACGCCCCCAACGACTGGCAAGTGGGCCAGACCGGCAAAATCGTCGCGCCCCAGCTCTACATCGCCGTGGGCATCAGCGGCGCCATCCAGCATTTGGCAGGCATGAAAGACAGCAAGGTCATCGTCGCCATCAACAAGGACCCCGAGGCACCGATCTTCAGCGTGGCCGACTACGGGCTCGAAGCCGACCTGTTTACTGCGGTGCCGGAATTGACGGCGGCGCTGTAAGCGCCCCGCGAGAGATTTCAACGCTCAGGGCATCCGCAGTGGTGCCCTTTTTTTCGATCGATCAATCAAGGAGACCTTTCATGAGTTACGTCGCTCCCGTCAAAGACATGCTCTTCAACATCGAGCACCTCGCCCGCATCGAGCAGATCGCCCAACTCCCCGGCATGCAAGACGCAGGACTGGAGACCGCGCAAGCCGTGCTCGAAGAAGCCGCCAAATTCTGCGAAGGCGTACTCGCGCCGCTGAACTGGGAGGGCGACAAAAACCCATCCACCTGGAAAGACGGTGTGGTCAGCGCCAGCCCGGGCTTCAAGGACGCCTTCAAGCAATACACCGAAGCGGGCTGGCAAGGCCTGCAACACCCCGCCGACTTCGGCGGCCAGGGCCTGCCCAAGACCATCGGCTCGGCCGTGGGCGAAATGCAGAACTCGGCCAACATGAGCTTTGCCCTGTGCCCCTTGCTCACCGACGGCGCCATCGAGGCGCTGCTCACCGCAGGCTCGCCCGAGCTCAACGCCATCTACCTGGAAAAACTCGTCAGCGGCGAATGGACCGGCACCATGAACCTGACCGAACCGCAAGCCGGCTCAGACCTGGCCGCCGTGCGCACCCGGGCCGAACCGCAAAGCGATGGCAGCTACAAGCTATTCGGCACCAAGATCTTCATCACCTGGGGTGAGCACGACATGGCCGACAACATCATCCACCTGGTGCTGGCGCGCGTCACCGGTGCGCCTGAAGGCGTCAAAGGCATCAGCCTGTTCGTCGTTCCCAAGTACATGGTCAACCCCGACGGATCACCGGGCCAACGCAACGACGTGCACTGTGTCAGCATCGAACACAAGATGGGCATCAAGGCCAGCCCCACGGCAGTGCTGCAGTTCGGCGACGGCATGGCCGCGAGCATTGCAGACAACACCGGCCCCGGTGCGGTGGGCTACCTCGTCGGCCAGGAAAACCGGGGCCTGGAATACATGTTCATCATGATGAACGCCGCGCGCTACGGTGTCGGGGTGCAGGGCATCGCCATTGCCGAGCGCGCCTACCAGAAAGCGGCCGAGTTTGCCAGGGAGCGCATCCAGAGCCGCCCGGTCGACGGCTCGCTGCCCGGTGCCGGCCCGATCATCCATCACCCCGATGTCAAACGCATGCTCATGACCATGCGTGCCACCACCGAAGGCTGCCGCGCCTTGTCATCGGTGGCGGCAGCCGCCTACGACGCAGCGCACCACCACCCGGATGCGCAGACGCGCAAGCAAAACCAGGCGTTCTACGAATTCATGGTGCCGCTGATCAAGGGTTACAGCACCGAGATGAGCCTGGAGGTGACATCCCTGGGTGTGCAGGTGCACGGCGGCATGGGCTTCATCGAGGAAACCGGCTGCGCCCAGTACTACCGCGACGCCAAGATATTGACCATTTACGAAGGTACCACCGCCATTCAGGCCAACGACCTGGTGGGACGCAAGACCGCGCGCGACGCTGGCCAGACCGCCAAAGGCATAGCCGCGCAGATCTTGGCCACCGAGACCCAACTGACGCAAAGCGGCACAGCCGACGCCCTGACTGTCGCCAAACGCCTCAAGGCTGCGCGCCAGGCCTTCCTCGACGTGGTGGACTTTGTTGCGGCCAACACCAGGACCAAACCCAACGACGTCTTTGCCGGCAGCGTCCCCTACCTGATGCTCGCGGGCAACCTGATGGCAGGCTGGCAACTCGGTCGCGCACTGCTGGTGGCGCAAGATCAATTGGCAACAGGAAATGACAGCGCGTTCATGCAGGCCAAGATCACCACCGCA
>Ga0172367_10001738_pt1 | contig 30991 bp, 23 predicted proteins | sample Lak10m_FD_114542 | JGI IMG/M metagenome (GOLD analysis project Ga0172367, IMG submission 114542) | Freshwater microbial communities from Kabuno Bay, South-Kivu, Congo - kab_022012_10m | ecosystem: Environmental > Aquatic > Freshwater > Lake | place: Democratic Republic of the Congo: South-Kivu...
ATGTGCTTGGCTCGGTGGTTCCCGTGCATCCCTACGAACCGGGGTCGTAGGGTCCCGAGATAGCGAACGAGTCGCTGCTTCCGGCTGGCGGCTGGCACTCGCCGCGCATCGCCGCAAAGTGACGCGCCATTCGTTCGCTGAGTACCGCGGAGCATGGCGCGCCGCGGAGCATGGCGCGCCGCGCTGCAACACGCGTGAGCGTTCAGCCGCGCGGCGAGCGCGCTCGAACCACAATCGTTCGCGTCAGTGTCTCAGGAAGCCCCTGCTGCAGCGGATGCACGAACGCGAGGAAACCGAGCGCTGGCGCGAACAGCACGACACCCTTGAGCAGTGCACGAATCGTCCTTCGCGCCGCGCCCGCGGACTCAAGCGGACCTTCGGCGTCGATCCCGAGCACGCGTGAACCCATCAAGCGCTTGCCCGGCGTCGTCGCGAGAACCGCCTCGAACACCAGACACCAGCCAGTCGTTACCGCGAGCATCAAAGCGGCCGGCACCGACTGCCCAATATCCGGCGTCCACGCGGGCATCACAAGAAGATCGCCGACGCGGCACTCCGTCACCGCGAGCGAAACACCCGCGCCTGGCAGCAGATCAATCAGCAGCGCGAGCGCACGCCGCGCCATCGGCAGCGGCATCCATTCGGGCGGCAGTTGTCGCGGCGCGGTCATCGGCGGACGAATGATGAAGCCAGCGAGCAGCATGGCGATCGTGATTGCCCCGATGATCGGAAGATGAAGCCACAGGCTCGTGGTCGTCGGCTGCGGCTCAAGCGCCGCCGCCTCGCCCGCGGATCCAGTCAGCGGATCAATCGGCGCCACTCGTACAACGCCATCCGCTGCCGCCGTGATGAGACGAAGCCCATCACCCACACCGACAATTGCCCACGGCTCTCTTGGCATCGCCATCGTTGCAAGCATTCGAACGCCACTCGGTGTGGGATAGACGATGCGAAGTCCACCGTTCTCCCGGACAAGGAGTGTGGGGCGCGATGAACCCGCCACGACCGACCATCCCTCGCGTGCCGCGTCGGGCCAACGAGTCTCTCGCCAATCCGATGCCGCACGCCGCTGCCACACCAACAGATCGCCACCGTCGCCCCACGCAAGGACCGGCACTGGCGCACCGCCATCCGACCATGTCGCAAGAATCGCACCCGCGCGTTCCATGGGAAGCGGCTCCACGGCCCAGTCCGTCGGCTCCAGCCGAAGCAGCGACATCGGCGAATCATGCTGCAGTATCCACACGCCACTGCCGTCCGTTGCCGCACCGGCGAAGGCGCCACTGCTCGGCACACTCGCGAACACATCGAGTCGTCCAGCGGGGCTGTAGAAGAAAGCACCTGTGGCGGGATTGCGCTCCGTGGAAAGCGCGAACACATCGTGAATCGCGGGTTGCCCAGCCGCAGGCATGATGATCGTCAGTGCTGAACCCGATGCGACGAGTGCCTGCGGCGTGCGATCGAGTTGCACAACGCTTCGGCAGAACATCCCCTCCATGGCCGACGCGTGATGCACGATCTTGCACCCACCATCGATCGGCACCGAAACCCACACATGGGTTCCGCTGCTCGCAGCGACGAGTTCGCGCGGCGCGTCCGCGCGCGTCGCACTCGCGAGCATCACGCACACCGCGGCAGCGGCGCCGCGCCATGCGCGCCACGCGCACCATGCGTGACATGCGTGACATGCAAGTGAGGTCATCACTCCCACGCGACGATCACCTCCGGGCGCGTCGATCCACGGACGTCGTCCCAAGAAAACATCTGTGGCTTGATGCGAGCCGCTGCGTCCGTCGGTTCCGAAGCAGCGAGCTGCAGAACGCCATCGGGTGTGCCCTGCGCACGCGTGCGTCCACCACTCCATACTTCAACGCGGATGCGCGTTGGGACGAGCGGTTTCGACGATTCCGAAGCGGCGATCGCCTGTTCGCTCCGCAACCACTCGAACGCACCGAGTGTGCAACTCGCCGTGACCGCACCGGACGCATCGAGCCACTCGATGCCGATGGGCAGCAGGCTCTCCCCGCGGACGAACACGCGGCGACCCGTCAGCACAATCGCCCACGCAGCGCGATCGCCATCCCAAGCGATGGACTGCACATCGGCTGCAGTCGCTCGCCCGATGCCAAGCGCCTCCGCCAATCGATCGGGATCAAAGAAGCGCTCAATCCCAGGCATCGCGTCGCCGAGCCCCGCGGGCGCAGCCTGCGGCGCACGCCCCGCCGGATGCACCAACCGATGCATCGCACGCACCGGCTTCTCGTTCAGGAAAATCACCCACGCCTGCCCGCCTCCCGAACCGATCCACAGTGCCTTTTGCCCAAGTTTGGACAGGCGCAGGCACAGCTCGCTCGGCGCGCGAAAGATGATGTCGAAGTCGCCGTCATCGAAGTGCTGTCCTGCGGAGTCTCGCCATTCGAAGTCCGCGTGGCCGCGCAGGGACAGCGATGGAACGGCGGCAGCACGGCGTTCCTGGGCATCCGCCCACTGTTGCGCAGTGGGTACAGGACCATCGGGCTGCGGAACTCCCTGCGGTGAAGCACAGCAGACCGCGATGCAACTCCACAACACGCCGCCGGCGATGGAAGATACCGCGTTACGCATCCGCGCGGAGAATCGCACCAAGTTGCTCCGAAAGTTCGCTCACTTCTTCGTCGCGGATCTTCGGGTTCACGATTCGAAGCGGCGTCTCACCCTCCACGGCGCCGCGGCGCAGGAACGACCAGGTCTCAGCGCCGTTCTCCTGCATGATGCCATCGAGCCGCAGCATCTTTCGCCGGAGCAGCACCAGCGCCAAGATCCAGCGGAACGCACACCTCCGCGGATCCGTATCGGATTCGTCACGCTGCACCATCTCCATGAGCGTCTCATCATCCACCAGCATGGTGCGACGCTCGCCGGCCTGTGGAGCGGTCGAGCGCCAGAAGCACATCAGGCGTTCAGGGCGAGCGCCAGACTCCCACGCGCCGCAGGAGAAATCCGCGCGCCGCAGCAACGGTCGTCCCGTCTCGTCCGCACCCTCGACAAGCGCAGCGATGAACGCTTCGCCCGCTGCGATCGCGCTGCCCGTATGCGCACACTGTCCACTGAAGCGTCCAAGGTCGAAGGTGTCGGCTGTCCCTGCCATGGTGCGATCCTAACCGCGCGAACACTCAGGCACACACCGCTCACGCGGTGAACTCGGCAACCGCCCACTGCCGCTTTCCTCGGCGGATGAACGCGTAGCTGCCGTGGAGTAACTCTTGCGCGGTGACCTTGCTGTCAAGCGCCGCTCGCTCGCCGTTGACTTGCACCGCCCCTGACTCAAGGAACTCCCGTGCCTCGCGCTTGCTCGCGGCGAGTTGCGTTTCCACCAGCAGGTCGAGCAGCGCGCGCCCCTCGGTCGGAAGCGTGGCGCGCGGCGCGCGCACGCCCGGAAGGTCTGCGGCCACATCGGCCGCCGATCGCCCATCGAGTGAACGAATGTCGCCGGCAAAAAGCGCCGCGGCGCACGCGTTGGCACGCGTGGTCTCCTCCGCTCCGTGAATCATCTCCGTCACCTCATCCGCCAGCATTCGCTGTGCTCCCCGCCCACCGAGGTTTGCCGCATGCTCCGCCTCGATCGCTTCGATGCGCGCCTTCGGCAGGAAGGTGAACCATCGCAGGAACTTGCCGACATCATCATCTGCGCTCTGCAGCCAGAACTGGTGGAAGCGATATGGACTCGTGCGCTCGGCGTTCAGATAGACGGCACCACTCTCGGTCTTGCCGATCTTTGTGCCATCGGACTTGGTGACGAGTTGGCTGGTGATGCCGAATGCATCGCTGCCACTGATGCGGCGAATGAGATCGATACCTGAACAGATGTTCCCCCACTGGTCCGCGCCGCCAATCTGCACGGTGCATCCTGCCGTGCGCTGCAAGTGGAGGAAGTCATAGGCCTGCAGCACCATGTAACTGAACTCCGTGTAGGAGATGCCCTGCTCGCGCTCGTTGAGCCGCACGGCGACGGAGTCGCGTGCGATCATCTGATTCACCGAAAAGTGCTTGCCGACTTCGCGCAGCACATCGACGTAGCCAAGCCGCAGCAGCCAGTCGGCATTGTCCACGATGCTTGCGGCGTGCTTTCCAGAGAAGTCAAGCAGTCGGGTGAACACGGGTCGCTGCTTCGAGATATTGTGCAAGACGCGGTCAGCACTCAACAATTGACGCTCCGATGACTTGCCGCTTGGATCGCCAATCAGTCCCGTCGCTCCGCCCATCACCACGAGCGGACGGTGCCCAGACCGCTGCCATCGTGCCAGAATCAACAGCGGAACAAGATTGCCAACCGTCAGGCTGTCGCTTGTCGGGTCGAATCCGCAGTACCCCAAACGCGCCGCCGAGAGCAGATGCCCTTGCAGAAGCGGCGAGGTGGTCTGGTGAAGCAGTCCGCGCCAAGTCAGTTCGCTGAGGAAATCCGTGGACATGGGAGCGCCGCATCCTATAAGTGGACGCTGCACTCGGCATGGCTGAGTCGGGGCGCGCCTTGCGTTCACCCGAGCGCCCTGCTACTCTTTGCGGCTCGACATCCCAGACCGCATGCACTACTTGCGCGCGCCGGACCTTGGCTGGGCCGGCTCCGCCCCCCGTCGGGGCACGCCAGGTGGGAGGTTCCAAACATGGCCAAGAAGATCCAAAAACAGTTCAAGATCCTTGCCCCGGGCGGCAAGGCAACTCCGGCTCCTCCGCTTGGACCGGTGCTCGGCGCCAACGGCGTCAACCCCGGACAGTTCATCCAGAAGTTCAACGATGCCACGCGCGAGTTCAACGGGCGCGTGGTCGGCTGCGTGGTCACCGTCTACGCCGACCGAACCTTTGATCTTGAGATCAAGAGTTCTCCATCCTCTGTGCTGATCGCGTCGGCACTGAAGATCGAGAAGGGTTCGGGCAAGCCAAACACCGAGAAGGTGGGCAAGTTGACACAAACGCAACTTCGCAAGATCGCGGAAGACAAGATGAAAGACTTGAACGCCGGCAGTGTCGAGGCTGCCATGCGCGTCATCGCAGGAACTGCCCGCTCGATGGGCGTGACGGTGGAGGGCTGAACACATGGCACTTCGAACACCCAATGCGCGAGCGCGCGTCATCGGTCACAGCAAGCGCGTTCGTAAGAACATGGAAGGACGCATCACGGAACCGCAGTCGCCATCCGCTGCCATCGCCGCGCTTCGCAAGTACAAGGCACCGAAGTTCGATCAAACGGTGAACATCGTTGTGCACCTCGGCATCGATCCGAAGGCAGCTGATCAGGCACTTCGCGGCGCGATCTCCTTCCCCAAGGGCGTGGGGAAGACGGCGCGCGTCGTGTGCTTCTGCGGGAGTGACAAGATTGCAGCCGCGAAGGCCGCCGGTGCAGTGGAAGCAGGCGGCGATGACCTTGTTGCACGCATCGAGGGCGGATGGATGGACTTCGATGTCGCCGTCGCAAGCCCCGACATGATGCGCGTGGTCAGCAAACTCGGAAAGGTGCTTGGTCCGAAGGGACTCATGCCCTCACCGAAGGCGGGCACCGTGACCCCCGATGTCGCCACCGCCGTGCGCGAGTACGCGGCAGGCAAGGTCGAGTACCGAAACGACGAGGGCGGCAATGTGCACTGTGTCGTCGGCAAGATGTCCTTCGATGACTCGGATCTCATCGCCAATATCGAGCATTTCATCGGCATCATCGAGAAGGCTCGGCCGTCGTCGGCGAAAGGCACCTACATCCGTCGGTGCGTCATCAGCGCCTCGATGAGCCCTGGCGTTCCTGTGGCCGTCTGATCCCGAAGCGAACCAAGACCAAGGACTTCCCATGAGCAAGCCAATCAAGAACATGATCGTTTCGGAGTACCGCAAGCGCTTCGAGCAGGTCGAAGGGGCGGTGCTTGTTGAGCTCCGCGGCATGCCCGCGCGTGCCAACACGCAACTCCGTGCGCAGCTCCGCTCGAGCAGCGTGCGCGTGACCGTTGTGAAGAACTCGCTCGCGAAGCGGGCATTCGTAGGGACGCCACTCGAGGCACTGAACGCGGGGCTCAAGGGCCCTCGCGCCATCGTCTACGGACAGACAAGTGTTGTGACGATCGCGCGCGAACTGGTCAAGACCGCCGAGACGAACGAGCAGCTCTCGCTCATGGGCGCATGCATCGATGGTGCATGGTTCGAAGGAGCAGAGGGCGTGAAGCGCCTGAGCAAGTTCCCCACTCGCGAGGAAGCGCAGTCGCAGTTTGTCACGCTCATTCTGTCCCCTGCTCGCAATGTTGTCGGCGGTGTTGTGTCCCCTGGCAAGCGAGTACTCGGCATCGTCAAGCAGGTTCAGGAACGCCTCGAGAAGGGCGAGACCATCGCCAAGGCAGGCTGAACCGATTCGGATCCCCAAACGCGTTCCCACTGGTCCCTTCGGGGATGAAATGGCACCTCGTGGTGCTGCCTCTGGGAAGCATTCACACTCAGGAGTTTCAACATGTCAGATGCAAAGACCTACGAAGCAAAGATCTCAACACTCGGCGACTCCATCGCCGGGCTCACCCTCAAGGAGGCCGTTGAGTTGGCGGATTACATGAAGGACAAGTACGGCATCGAACCCGCTGCTGGCGGTGCGATGATGGTTGCCGCTGCCGGCGATGCTGGCGGTGGCGCTGCTGCTGCTGTTGAGCAGACCGAGTTCACGGTCGTGCTCGAGAACTCTGGCGCGAGCAAGATCAATGTGATCAAGGTTGTGCGCGAAGCGACCGGACTCGGTCTGAAGGAAGCCAAGGACCTGGTCGATGGCGCACCGAAGCCCGTGAAGGAGAACATCCCGAAGGAGGAAGCAGAGAAGCTGAAGGCTGCGCTCGAGGCGGCTGGCGGCAAGGTCACCCTCAAGTAACCCCTGAGGTGACCCCTTAGGTGACTTTGGGCGGGCCGCAGGGCCTGGCGCTGGTCTCGCTGAGTCGCATGCGTACGGCATGACCCGCGACTGACCAGCGGAAGTCGGATGAAGGAGCACATCCAACGGACCCCACCTCGGTGGGGTCCGTTTTCCTTTTGCGCCTTGCCCAAGGTGGCGACAGCAAATTCGCCCAACGACCGCCCGATTTGCGTTTGCATAGCAACCTGCAAGCGAGAAGCTCACTTTCAAACCGAAAATCTTGAAAGAAATTTGAGATCGCAGCCCTTGCGCAAAGAACGCAAGTCTTGCTACTCTTCGGGACTTGGCGCGCGTTCAGGCTGGTGCACTTTTCAGAGGCGAACAACGATGGAAATGGCTCTGTGCCATGCTGTCGTGCTGCATCCGTGAAGGGATCCAATTGACCGCGTGCGTGTGCGATCCGAGCGAGACTCCCCTGAGGTGAACATGACCACTCGAACAGTCCGTGACTACTCGAAGCGCGGCGACGCGATCCCCGTTCCAAATCTGACGCGGGTCCAACGCGAAGCTTACGACCGATTCCTGCAGAAGGATGTTGCGCCCGAAAGTCGCAAGAAGCATCTCGGCATCCAATCGTTGCTCGAGGAAGTCTTTCCGATCGAGAGCTACGACGGCCAGATGAAACTGGAGTTCGTCTCCTACTCATTCGGCGAGCCTCAGCACACCGAAGGCGAGTGCCGCGAATTGCGTCTCACATACGGCTACCCGTGGCGGGTGAAGATGCGCCTACGCCGCGAGGGATCGTCGGAGGTTCTGGAAGAAGACATCTATCTCGGCGATATCCCGATTCTTCTCGGTGGCGGTGAGTTCGTTGTCAACGGATCGGAGCGAGTCATCGTCAGCCAGTTGCATCGCTCGCCTGGAGTCGACTTCTCGGTGGCGTCGAGTATCGCGGATCGACCGCTTCACAGCGCGCGCATCATTCCAGAGCGAGGCTCGTGGATCGAACTGGAAGTGACGAAGAAGGACGTGCTGGCGATGCGAATCGACCAGTCGACCAAACTTGCTGCGACAACCTTCCTGCGAGCGATGGACGAGAAGTTCTCGAGCACAGAGAAGATTCTCGAACTGTTCTACGAAGTCGAGGATGTGCGCGTCGAGAAGCTGCGCCCCGAGCATTACTCGGCGGAACTGATCATTGATCAGGACACGGGCGAGGAACTCTGCCGCGTTGGTGTCCCGTTCGGCGACAAGGTTGCCGTGATTCAGGCCAGCCCCCTCAAGACAGTGCGTGCGATCTGCAACCCTGGTGATCCGCTCATTCTGAACACGCTTGCCGAGGAGAAACTCGACTTCCTCGCGGAAGCCACCGAGCATGAAGCCGCACTGCTTCGCCTCTACGCGCGGTTGCGTCCTGGCAACCCGCCGCAGACGGAAAAGGCGCGCGATCTCTTTGCCGAGAAGTTCCAAGATGTGAACCGCTACCGCCTTGGACGCGTCGGACGCTTCCGTGTGAACCGCAAGTTTGCCGACGATCCGCAGTACAAGCAGCAGGTGGGCGAGTCGGCGCAGCACTTGCGCGCCGAGGACTTGCTTGCTGTCGTCCGCTACATGCTCGAACTGCGCCGCCCGGCTGATCCGAATCGTCTCTCGCGCGCGCATGTCGACGACATCGACCATCTCGGTAACCGCCGTCTCCGCACGCTCGACGAACTCTCGATCGAAGAGATACGCAAGGGATTCCTCAAGCTGAAGCGCACCGTGCAGGAGCGCATGAGCGTGAAGGATCCGTCCGACACGTCGTACAAGATCGCCGATCTCGTCAACTCGAAGTCCATCTCAAGCGCGATCGAGTTCTTCTTCGGGCGTGGCGAGCTTTCGCAGGTGGTCGATCAGACCAACCCGCTTTCGATGTTGGTCCATGAACGCCGCCTTTCGGCGCTCGGCCCCGGCGGTCTCAACCGCAAGCGCGCGGGCTTCGAAGTGCGCGATGTGCACATCTCGCATTACGGGCGCATCTGTCCCATCGAAACGCCAGAAGGTGCCAACATCGGCCTGATCGCGAGCCTCGGCATCTACTCGGAAGTGGATGACTATGGATTCCTGCTGACCCCCTATCAGGAGGTCAACAACCGAAAGGCGAGCGGCAAGAGCATCAAGCTTCGAGCCGACGAGGAGATCAAGAGCATCCTCGCCCCAAGCGAGACGCTGAACAAGGATGGCAAGATCGATGAGGATCTTGTTCTTGTGCGCCGTGGTGGAGAACTCGTCACTGCAGAGTCGACCGAGGTGCAGTTTGTGGACAGCAGTCCCAAGCAAACCGTCGGCGTGTCGGCTGCGCTGATCCCCTTCCTCGAACACGACGATGCGAACCGTGCGCTCATGGGTTCCAACATGCAGCGTCAGGCGGTGCCATTGGTGAAGGTCGATCCGCCGCTCGTGGCAACGGGCATGGAAAGGTCCGTGGGCAAGGCGAGCGGCATGATTGTGCGCGCCGAGCGTGGCGGTACGGTCACCTTTGTCGACTCGGAACGGATCATCATCGACAACGCCGACGAGTATGTCTTGCGGAAGTTCGTTGGCTTGAACGAGAAGACCTGCCAGAACCAGAAGCCCATCGTGAAGCTGAAGCAGCGCGTGAAGGCAGGCGAGATCATCGCAGACGGTGCAAGCACTCAGGAGGGCGAACTTTCGATCGGGAAAAATGTCCTCGTGGCATTCAACACCTTCGATGGTTACAACTTCGAGGACGCGATCGTGATCAGCGAGCGACTGGTCAAGGATGACGTCTTCACGTCGATTCACATCGAGTCATTCGAGGTGGAGGTACGCGAAACCAAGCTTGGTCGCCAAGAGTTCACCGCAGACATCCCCAATGTTTCGGAGAGCGCGCTGCGCAACCTCGACGAGCATGGCGTCATCCGTGTTGGTGCGCGCGTTGGCCCTGGCGACATCCTTGTCGGCAAGGTCAGTCCCAAGAGCAAGAGCGAGCTTTCTCCTGAAGAGAAGTTGCTCCATGCGATTTTCGGTCGCGCGGGCGAGGATGTGAAGAACGATTCGCTTGAAGTGCCCGCGGGCACCGAAGGTGTCGTGATCGCAGCGAAGAGCTTTAGTCGTCGCCAGCATCAAACAGACGAACAAAAGAAGGCGCTGAAGAAGCAGATTGCCGCCTTCGAGACGGAGATGGACGCCAAGGCCATCACGCTCTTCAAGCAGATGGCTTCGGAGATCAATCGCATTACCGGCACGGAAATGGTCGATCCTTCGACCCGCCAACGCGTCGGTGCGAGCGAACTCCCTGATGTCATCATCGAACAGATTGATGGCTTCCAAGAGAAGTGGATCAAGGGCTCGAAGGAGTCCCGCGATGAGTCCCTCGTGGCGTACAACCAGTTCTGGCCGCGCATCCAAAAGCTTCGCCGCGAAAAGGACCGCCGAGTCAACCACATGCGCCGTGGAGATGAGTTGCCATCAGGCGTGTTGGAGATGGTCAAGGTTTACTTGGCCACCAAGCGCCAACTGTCGGTGGGCGACAAGATGGCTGGTCGCCACGGCAACAAGGGCGTGATTGCGCGAATCGTTCCCGAGGCTGACATGCCATTCCTCGAAGACGGAACCCCCGTCGAGGTGCTGCTCAATCCGCTTGGCGTGCCCAGTCGTATGAACGTGGGGCAGATCCTTGAGACGCATCTTGGATGGGCAGCGAAGGTGCTTGGATTCCAAGCCGTGACGCCCGTGTTCGATGGGGCGACCGAGACGGAGATTTTCCAAGCGATCCACGAGGCGAACGCCCATGTCAATGAGCGGGTCGCATCGTTCGAGTCGACGCGCAAGAATGCGGGCTCCGCTCGAGAGCTGCTCGCCCTGATGCCCGAAGACGGCAAGGTGCAGCTGTACGACGGTCGCACCGGCGAGGCGTTCCACCAGCGCACTTCCGTGGGCTACATGTACCTGCTGAAGCTGCATCACCTTGTCGACGACAAGATTCATGCTCGTTCGACGGGACCGTACAGCCTCATCACACAGCAGCCCCTCGGCGGCAAGGCACGAACGGGTGGACAGCGCTTTGGCGAGATGGAAGTGTGGGCGCTCGAGGCCTATGGCGCCGCATACGTGCTGCAAGAGCTGCTGACCGTCAAGAGTGACGACACAGAAGGTCGTCAGAAGATCTACGAGTCCATGGTCAAGGGCGACAACACGCTCGAGGCTGGCATGCCCGTGGTCTTCGATGTGCTCTGTCAGGAAATCAAGGGTCTCTGCCTCAACATCCAGCTTGAGAAGTTGGATGGTGAAGTGGTGGAGCCCGTGATCTGACGGGCTGCGCCTGCGAACGATTGATTCCTCACTGATTGAACAGCGACTGAAACGACTCTTCCCTGATCTGATCCGACACCGACCGCAGATTCGAGAGACACACCATGAACAACATGGCCGAAAGCGTTTTTGACCGAGTGAATGACTATGGCGCCGTCCGCATCCAACTGGCGAGCCCAAACGACATCCGAAGTTGGAGCTTCGGCGAGGTCAAGAAGCCAGAGACGATCAACTACCGCACCTATCGCCCCGAGCGCGACGGTCTCTTCTGCGAGCGAATCTTCGGTCCAGAGCGGGACTATGAGTGCGCATGCGGCAAGTACAAGGGCACGAAGTACAAGGGCATCATCTGTGACCGCTGTGGCGTGAAAGTCACTCACTCGCGCGTGCGCCGCAAGCGCATGGGGCACATCAACCTCGCGGCGCCCGCTGTCCACATCTGGTTCTTCAAGGCACTGCCAAGTCGCCTTGGAACGCTGCTCGGCATGCGCACCGGCGACATCGAGAAGATCGTCTATTTCCAAGACTATGTCGTGACCGATCCAGGCTCGACAGATCTGGAGTTCAAGCAGGTGCTTTCGGACGACGAGTTCCGCGACTACTCGACCAAGTATCCAGGGAAGTTCACCGCGATGATGGGCGCAGAGGCGATCCGTGAACTGCTCTCCCCCGCCCTGCTTGATCTCGATGCCATCGCGAATGAGGTTCGAACGGAATTGGCGGAGACTCGCAGCAAGCAGAAGGCGAAGGATCTCTCCAAGCGACTCAAGATCGTCGAACAAATCCGCGGTTCGCAGAACGATCCGCAGTGGATGGTGCTCGATGTCGTGCCAGTCATCCCGCCGCAACTCCGTCCGCTGGTGCTCCTGCAGAGCGGCAACTTTGCGACGAGCGATCTCAATGATCTCTACCGTCGCATCATCAATCGCAACAACCGTCTCAAGAAGCTGATGGACCTCAACGCACCCGAGGTCATCATTCGCAACGAGAAGCGCATGTTGCAACAGGCGGTCGACGCATTGTTCGACAATGGCCGTTGCCGCCGACCAGTGCTCGGTTCCAGCAACCGGCCACTGAAGTCGATCACCGACATGATCAAGGGCAAGCAGGGTCGATTCCGTGAGAACCTGCTTGGCAAGCGAGTCGATTACTCGGCGCGCTCCGTCATCGTGGTCGGTCCCGAGCTGAAGCTCTGGCAGTGCGGCCTTCCGAAGAAGATCGCTCTCGAGCTCTTCCAGCCGTTCATCATCCGCAAGCTGAAGGAGCACGGGCTCGCCGACACCATCAAGAGCGCCAAGCGAATGCTTGAGCGGCGCGACAGCCAAGTCTGGGACATTCTCGATCAGGTCACGCGCAACCACCCCGTGCTCCTCAACCGAGCTCCCACGCTTCACCGAATGGGCATTCAGGCGTTTGAGCCTGTGCTTGTGGAAGGCAACGCCATCAAGGTGCATCCACTCGTCTGTACCGCCTACAACGCCGACTTCGACGGCGATCAGATGGCGGTTCACTTGCCGCTCTCCGTCGAGGCGCAAGTCGAGGCACAGGTGCTCATGATGAGCACGCACAACATCTTCTCACCCGCCAACGGCAATCCCATCGTCAGCCCTTCGCAGGACATCGTGATGGGCGTGTACTTCCTGACCGCGGCGCCGATCGACAAGCCCGCGGCAGACGCGAAGGTTCCCGCCTTCAGCTGCGTTCAGGAGATGCTGCTCTCGCATGACTTGGGCAAGATCGGCGTGCATGAATGGGTCGACGTACGGCTTGAACGCTTCCGCGAAGTGATTCAATCCGCTGGCGATGCCCCCGTGGCAACGCCCACGAACCGTCGGCTCCGCACGACAGTCGGTCGCGTGGTGTTCTCGCAGATTCTGTCGGACGGCATGCCGTTCTACAACTGCGCTCTCGGAAAGAAGGGCGCGGCTCGCGTGATCGATGACACGTTTGCGCGTCTTGGGAAGGGCGCCACCATCGAACTGCTCGACGCGCTCAAGGAAACCGGATTCAAGGCCAGCACCACGAGCGGCCTCTCCTTCGGTATCACGGACCTCAGCATTCCCGCCGACAAGGAACGCCTGATCGAGGCAAGCCAGCGCAAGGTGGACTTGGCTCGTTCGGCGTACGAAGACGGAAACACCACCGACGACGAGCGACGAAACCGCGTCATGGATGCATGGGCGCAGTGCCGTGACGCGTTGTCCGCGATGGTGCTCGAGTCGCTGAAGAACGACCGCCGCACTTCGACCGCCTCGAGCACGCTCGTGGCAGGCAATGTGCCAGGCAAACCATCGGGTGCTGCGCGAAATGCTCGCTACATGAATCCCGTCTACATGTTCATGGACTCGGGCGCGCGAGGCAACAAGACCCAGATGCAACAGCTCGCGGGCATGCGCGGTCAGATGGCCAAGCCGAGTGGCGAGATCATGGAAACGCCGATCAAGTCGAACTTCCGCGAGGGGCTCTCTGTGATCGAGTACTTCTCGTCCACCCACGGCGCGCGAAAGGGTCTTTCTGACACAGCACTGAAGACCGCGGACTCTGGTTACCTCACGCGAAAGTTGTGTGATGTGGCGCAGTCGGTCGTGGTCATTGAGCATGACTGCGGTCAGAACAAGGGCATTGCGAAGGAAGCGATCTACAAGGGTGAGGAAATCGATGTCCCGCTCCGCGACATCATCAAGGGCCGAACCAGTTGCGAGAGCATCGTGGATCCGCGCACCGACAAGACGATCGTTGCCAAGAACGAGATCATCACGCTCGACAAGGCACGCCAGATCGAAGAGATGGGCGTTCGAACGGTGTATGTCCGCAGCCCGCTCACCTGCCTCACGCCCCGGGGTGTGTGCGCCACTTGTTACGGCATGGATATGTCGACAGGGCGCTTGGTCGAAGAAGGACTGGCAGTCGGCATCATCGCCGCACAGTCCATCGGCGAACCAGGAACCCAGCTGACAATGCGAACATTCCATACGGGTGGTATCGCAGTCAGCGCCACGACCGAAAACCAGTGGAAGGTCACGCAGGCTGGGCGCGTCGAGTTCGTGGACTGCGGTGATGTTCCAGCCCAAGGCAACGGCACCAAGCGCATCGCTCTCCGAAAGACGGGCGAGGTGCGCGTGCTCGATTCGAAGGGGCGCGAGCTCGAGAAGTACAAGGTGCCCTACGGCGCTCAACTTCTTGTCGCATCAGGGACCGAAGTGAAGAAGGGTCAACCGGTCCTTGAGTGGGATGTGCATGTTTCGCCGATCCTTGCCGAGAAGAGCGGAAAGATTCACTTCCGCGACATCGAAGAGGGCGAGACTGTCCGAATCGAGCGCAAGGCCAACAAAGAAGAAATGGTGGTCATTGAGCACAAGGGTGAAATGCACCCGCGCATCACGATCGAGGATTCGAGCGGCAAGGTGCTCGATCTCCACCATCTGCCGGCGAAGGCGCACATCGAAGTTCGCGACGGGCAGCAAATCGAAGCTGGTCAGCGCATCGCGTTCACCCCCAAGGGTGCGGCGCGTTCGGCCGACATCGTCGGCGGTCTCCCTCGCGTGACCGAGATCTTTGAAGCACGAATCCCGCGCGACCCTGCCGTGCTTGCACGCATCTCAGGGCGGGTGGAACTGCTGCCGAACGAACGCCGTGGCAAGATGACCATCCGCGTGCATGCCGAAGGTGCGAAGGAAGAGTTGGCCGAAGACCACTACGTGCTGCAAGGCAAGCGCCTCTTGGTGCATTCGGGTGACGAGATTGAGGCGGGTGATCCTCTGACAGAAGGTGCACTCACGCCTTCGGAGATTCTCGCCATCAAGGGCGAGGACGAGCTGTATCGCTACATGCTCACCGAAGTGCAGAACGTGTACCGCGCTCAGGGCGTGCCCATCTCCGACAAACACATTGAAGTCGTGCTTCGACAGATGCTCTCCAAGGTTCGCGTTGTCGATGTGGGCGACAGCAGTCTGCTGCCCAACGATGTGGTCGAGCGCTATGTGTTCCGCGAGGTGAACGATCAACTCGCGCAATGCCTCCGCGTGGAGGATGGTGGCGGCACCACATTGGTCAAGGGAACGCTGGTCACGAAAGATGAAGCAAAGCAGGCAAACGCTGAGGCGGAACTTGCGGGGAAGACCCCTGCGAAGACACGCAAGCCAAAGCCCGCACGCGCACGAACGCTGTTGCTCGGCATCACCAAGGCATCGCTGCAGTCCGAGAGCTTCCTCTCGGGCGCAAGTTTCCAAGAAACCACCAAGGTTCTCACCGAAGCCGCACTCAAGGGCGCGGTGGACACGCTCGTGGGACTGAAGGAGAACGTTCTGCTCGGACACCTGATCCCTGCAGGAACGGGCTTTGAGGCCTACACAAGCATGGTGGTCAAGCCGCTCGTCGAAGGCTACGAGTACGACTACTCAGAGGTCTCCGAAATGGCCTCCGCCGCGCGTATGGCCGAGGAGCTCGGCGCCGATCGCCGCGGGGCTGCGCCCACCATTCAGGAGGCTGCGGTCGCCGTGGAAACGGAGGAACTCATCGCCGAGGATTCACAGTCTTCGGACGACGAGGACGGCGGCAACGACGAGTGAAGCCGCCGTATCGGAAGCAGCGCCATGGCCGACTCGCAGCCGCAATCGGCTGACGCCCCCTGGTACCAGGATGGGCTTCGGTTTTCCTGCACGCAGTGCGGCAATTGCTGCACGGGCGGACCAGGCGCCGTGTGGCATACGGATGCGGAGGCGACCGCAATGGCAGCAGCACTCGGAATCACGACTGATGAGTTCCTGCTGCGCCACTCGCGCCTGATCGAAGGTCGTCGGTCCTTGAACGAGCACGAAACCGAACACGGTTTCGACTGTGAGTTTCTCGATCGCACCACGCAGCCGGGCAAGGCGCTGTGCCGCGTCTATCTCGCTCGCCCCACGCAGTGTCGCACTTGGCCCTTCTGGGGCGACAACATCCGAAGCGCGCGGTCGTGGCGCGCCGCGAAAGATCGCACACCGTGCCCTGGCATGGATTCTGGAACGCTCATTCCCGTTGAACGTATCCGCATCCTGCGAGGACAGGATGATGCGGACAACGCTGCTGCGCCATGGTGAAGCGCGCCGTGCACCCGCTCATCCCGACCGAACAACCGACAGATGAATGCATCGGCCGCTGGGCGGTTGCTGCCGCTGGCAGAGATGTCGATGACTGCCTGCGCGCACTCCATGTGCACATCGACGATGTCACGGAAGTGCATCGGCCTCTCTGTGTCGCATCCGGGCGCTGCTGTCGCTTTGGCGAACATGGACATCTGCTTGCGGTCACGGGTCTTGAGGCACTTTGGACGCTTCAGCGAATCGGGCGATCCCTGCATGCGGCGGAGGCTGCGCACGCACTCAACCGTGGCGCATGCGCTTTCCTTGGTGGAACCATGTGCACCATCCACGGTGTGCGACCGACGGGCTGTCGTACCTATCACTGCGACATCACGGCGCGTCCCTGGCAGGAACCGCTCGCGGAATCCGTGCATGCTGCGGTTCGAGATCTGCACAGCCGCATGGGTGTTCCCTATCTGCTCGCCGAGTGGACCTGGTTGCTCAACGCGATTGAGCAGGCGCGTGATCGGGGACTTCTTGGTGGAAGGCATGGGGCATACCATGCATCCGATGCGGGAGTATGAGCTTCGCAGTGATCTGACACGCTCGGAAGTCGAGGGCTACAAGTTCCCGCTCGGGATTGAACCGATCTCGCTGCCCGCACCGCAGCAGGGCTACACACTCGAGTATTGCCTGGGCGAGGACGGCGATCCGGACACATACGCGTTCCATGTGGTGATCAGCCACGATCGTCTCGGCGCGCTCATCCGTGATGCCTTCGGGTTCCTGCCCGCGGAAGTGGTGCCGATCGTGGAGATCGGTTCACGCGACGCCTACCGAGCGCTCGACATTTATCTCGGCACCGAGCCGATCGGGCGCGAGCAATTCCTGCGCGTCTGGGATCACTACGAGCAACTGCTGCTCGAAGACGGTTCGATCGGTGCGGGGGCAAACGCGGAGCAGCCTTTCGTGGAGGTGTTCCTCGATACATGGAAAGGCCTCCTGATCAATGTGCCAATCTCCATGCGACGGCAGGTCGAGTCGATGCTTGCACGCCATGGCTTGCGCGAAGTGCTTGAGACATGGCCGCACGATCTCGAACACTCGGAGGAGCCTCCGTCACAGCTGCGCGAAGTCTTGCAGGTGCTCGACGATCAAAGTCCCGATCTTGACGAGATTCTCCTGCAACTGCGTGACGCGTGGCGGCTGGAGCTGGATGTGGACCCCGATGCGAATGTTGACGACACCGGGCGCAAGCTCGGGCTTGTGCTGTGGCATGCGATCGTGCTTGCGACTCGGCATGACCGCCCTAACAAGGGTGGATATGTGACGATCTGGGCAACGGCGGGCAGCTTGAGCCAGATGGAACGGCTCGTGAACGAGCACTTCGATCAGCACTTGCCGTTGTGGCGATGCGATGGCTTCTACTCGGTGGACCGTGTGGCGTATGACGATCGCCCCGAGGAACTCGGCGATTTACCGCCCCGCCGCAGCGCTGCCGAAGTGCACCAGAGCGGCATCGAAGAGTGGTGAACGCGCGGCGCGTCAGGCGCCGCCGAGGTAGGCGCTCGCTATCCGCGCGTCGTGCAGCAGTTCGCTTCCGGAACCTGTGATCGTTGTGCGACCATTTTCGACGACGAAGGCGCGGCTTGAGAGTCGAAGTGCGGCGCGCGCGTTCTGCTCGACGAGCAGGACCGTCAAGCCTTGGCGATTCAACTCACGAATAGCCTCGAAAATGCGTGCGACCAGAATCGGCGCGATGCCCATGCTCGGTTCGTCCATCATCAGCAGCCGCGGTCGCCCCATCAGCGCGCGACCGATGGCGAGCATCTGCTGTTCTCCACCCGAGAGCGTTCCCGCAAGTTGCTGCGAACGCTCCAAGAGCACGGGGAAAAGCGCGTGAACTCGGTCGAGATCCGTACCGATGGGCCCACGCTGCAGAAATGCGCCCATCTCAAGGTTTTCACGCACAGTCAGCCGTGGAAACACCCGGCGCCCCTCGGGGACTTGCGCCAGTCCACGAGCGACGATCTCGTGCGCAGGGCGTCCGAGGATGGCCTGCCCTTCGAATGCGATGCCGCCTGCGCTCGCGCGCACGATGCCCGAGATGGCCATGAGCGTTGAGCTCTTCCCCGCACCATTCGTGCCAATGAGCGACACGATCTCCCCCCGCCGTACATCAAGCGAAACGCCACGCAGCGCCTGCACAGCGCCGTAGCGGACTTCGAGGGCGTTCACTTCGAGCATGATGTCGGTCACAGCTCGTCCTCCGCGCCGAGATATGCCTCAATGCAGCGGCGGTCCGCCTGAATCTCCTGCGGCGTTCCCTCACCGATCTTGCGCCCATACTGCAGCACCACGATGCGGTCGCTGATGCCCATCACGAGTTTCATGTGATGCTCGATGAGGATCACTGTGACTCCGCGATCCCGAACCCGACGGATCAACTGCATCAGTGATGTCACTTCCGATGGGTTCATGCCTGCAGCAGGTTCGTCGAGCAGCAGCACAGCGGGCTTGCTTGCGAGCGCACGCGCAATCTCCAGTCGGCGACGATGTCCATACGGCAAGCTGCTCGCCGCGGTCTTGGCACGATCGGCGAGTCCCACGAATGCCAACAGTTCCATCGCCTCCGCAGTGCTCCGCGAACGCTCGCGGGCGAACGCGGGCAGGCGCAGCACATTGGTCCAGTAGCCACACTGCAAACGGCTGTCCATGCCAACGAGCACATTTTCGATCAGACTGAGATCCGTGAACAGACGGATGTTCTGGAAGGTGCGCGCGAGCCCCGCACGAGCGATCAGATCAGGCGTACGGCGAAGGTGTTGCCAGAGCGCGAGCACTGCGGCAGCACCGAGAATGCCACCCACCATCGCTGGGATGGCCCCCCACACGAGCGGCGCAGCCCGTGCGGTGTTCCATGCGTCGAAGAACGCCTTGCGCCAGGGGAATGGCTTGTCGAGCAGATAGTTCGCGTCGATTGCCGCCGTCCAGATTTCTTGCGTGTTCAGCGCAACAAACGTGCTGATCGCCCCGAGAACGCCGACAACCGCTGCCCGACCGAAGAGTTTCAGATCGGGATTGCGCCTCACCTGCGCACCACGGAACTTCACGCTCCCTTGTGTGGGCTCGTAGACCCCGGTGATCGCATTGAACAGAGTTGTCTTGCCAGCGCCGTTGGGGCCGATCACGGCAAGAATCTCCCCCTGACGCAGATCGAAGGTCACGCCATCGACTGCGGTCAGTCCACCGAAACGCATCGTGATGTCCCGCACTTCAAGAAGGCTCATGAGCCCACTCCCTCCGCCGAAGCACCCGACCGCGACTTGGGTGAGTTGGGCGATTGTCCATCCATGTCAGCTTCGAGGCGAGGGGGCACCAGCCCCTCTGGCTTCAGCCGAACGACAAGGATGAGCGCGAGTCCGAAGATCAGGTACTTCCAGTTGTTCGGGCTTGCAAGAACATTCGAGGATGAACTCTGCTCGCGCGAGCCGAACCAGTCCGCGAGCTTCACGAGCACGATGGCGTTCATACCGACCATCACAACCGCGCCCACCAGCGTGCCGGCGACACTTCCCATGCCGCCAACAATGATGATGCACAGCGCAAGAATCGACACTTGAAAGTCGTACGAGTTCGGCTCACCCGTGGAACTCAAGAGGGCCGCAAACAATGCGCCACCGATTGCAGCGATCGCACTGCCCGTGGCGAAGGCGATCATGCGAGTTCGCTTGGGGGGGATGCCCATGCACTGGCTTGCCAGCGCGTCTTCGCGAATCGACAGCCATGCGCGTCCTGTTCGGCTGCGTTCAAGACGGCGCACAAGCAGTACCGCAACCGCGAGAATCAGAAGCAGCAGGTAGTACCAACTCCGCTCATGCTGCAGTTCGATCGTCCATCCGCCGATCGTCGGCCGGGGCAGCGGATTGATCCCTTGGGTGCCCTTGGTGATCGCCTCAAGGTTCTTCAGCACATCGAGCGTGATTTCGCCGAAGCCCATCGTGACGATCGCGAGGTAATCACCACTCAACCCAAGCGTCGGCGCACCAATCAGGAATCCAGCGAGCGCGCCAATCGCACCCGCCAAGAGGAGTCCCCACCAGAAACCCACTTGGAATGGATAGATGTCGCACGTGAGGATGGCGAATGCGTACGCACCGATGGCCATGAACGCCGCCATGCCGAGATTGAGCATGCCGGTGAAGCCCGTGATGATGTTCAGGCCAAGACCCACGAGCGCGAACACGAAGATCGACTGGAACGCGTCGTAAAAGAGACCTGTGGCGCCGAAGAACATCGGCAGCACGGACGCAACAGCGAAGAAGATCAGGATCGGATTCAGTCGTGCGCGCATCACACCTTCTCCTTGGCGCGCGACCCAAGCAGACCACTCGGACGGAAGATGAGGATCAACACCAGAATCCCGAACACGATCGTGTTGGTCCAGCGTGTCTCCAAATAGCCATCGCTCATGGCACGCACGAGTCCAATGACAAGCGCACCAGCAACCGCGCCTGGCATGCTGCCGATGCCCCCGAGGACAGCCGCGGTGAACGCATCCATTCCGGCGCGGTACCCCATCTGAAAGGAAATCGTGTTGTTGTAGAGCGCGTAGATCACGCTCGCGAAACCGCCAAGGGCACCACCAATCAAAAAGGTCGCGCCGATCACGCGGTCGGTATCGATCCCCATCAGGCGCGCTGCGATTGGATTCTGTGCGGTGGCACGCATTGCCTTCCCCAAGCGCGTGCGTGTGACGATCCACGTAAGTCCGAGCATCAGCGGCAGCGTGACACCGAGCACGAGCAGATCTTTGGGTGTCAGTTGAACAAGGGAATCTTCACCGAGCAGATTCGTATTGGGAACAAGCGGCGGGAAGTCCTTGGGCGCAGCCGCTGCCACGCCGCCGGCAAAAACCTCCATCGGCAGACCGCCCCAAAACAGCCCGAGATTGACGAGGATGAAACTGGCGCCAATGGCGCTCACGAGCAGCGACAGTTTGCCGGACGCGCGAAGTGGACGGTACGCCACGCGCTCGATGGCCCAGTTCAGCCCTGCGCAGAACACCGCGCAGCACAGCAGAAGCAGAAGCACCCCGATCCAGCTGCCGCCCCCCACCCATGCATCCATCCCAAGCGCACCGAGAATCGTGAGCGCAAGAAAGGAACCGAGCATGAAGAGGTCGCCATGCGCAAAGTTGATCAGCTCGATGATTCCGTACACCATCGTGTAGCCGATGGCGATCAGCGCAATGATCATGCCGTTGGAAAGCCCCGTGATCAGCTGCTGCAGGAAAAATTCGAGTTCCATGCTTTCGCGCCGATTCCTCAACTCACCGCGCGCCCGCGAGCACTCATGGGCGCCACACTCACCGCGCCGTTGCGTCCGCAGGTGTTTCTGAACTCTTGGCCGCACCCGCGACCGAAGCTTCGCCCGCACGCTTCACGAAAACGAACTTGCCGTCCTTGACGGCATTGATGCTCATCACCCGATTCGTGGTGTCACCGTTGGCATCGAAACTCCAGATGCCAAGCGCCCCATCGAAATCCTTGGTCTGTGAGACTGCTTGCAGGACGCCCGTGCGATCCTTGGTCGCGGCACGGCGAATCGCGTCGAGCAGCACGCGCGCGCACTCGTATCCATACACGGCATAGGCCTCGGGATCGGCGCCGTACATCTTGCGATACCCATCACGAAACTGCGCACCACGACCCGTGAGCTCCGCTGGCGGCAGCCCTCCGAAAGTGACGAAGGTGTTTCCCTCGAGGTTCTTCGCGCCAGCAGCCTGGATGAAGGCCTCCTCACAGCAGCCGTCGGGCACCACCAATATCCCAGTGAATCCCGCGCTGCGCAGATCCTTCGCCACCTGCCCTGCGTTGGTCTGCGTCGTTCCGCCAAAGAACGCGGCATCGCTCTTGGAGAACTTGACCTTCTGTGCAAGCGACTTGTAGTTGGCAGCCTTGGTATCGATCCCCTCCAAACCAGCGACCTCCAAACCCAGTTCCTTTGCACGCCGCTCGAACACCTCCGCGATTCCCTTGCCGTACAGCTCTCGGTCGTGCAAGACGAAGACGCGCTTGGCTCCTGACGCCGCAACAAACTCTGCCGCAACGGCTCCCTGCAAGTCGTCCGTTGGAACGACGCGGAAGTAGCTGATCTTGCCCGAAGGTCGATAGATCGCGGGCTCGTTCGCCTCGCCGAGGCCCGGCTTTGTGAGACCAGAGTAGGTGTTGGCAGGACTGATCATCACGAGTCCCGCACGGTTCAGTTCAGGCATCGAAATCTTGGCCGCACCGCTGTTGAAGGTGCCGATGTAGCCCACGATCGTTTGGTCGGTCACAGCCTTGTTGGCGTTTTGAGCTTCGACGGTGGGATCCCAGTTTCCGCGCTGTGGACTCGCATCGTCCCAGTCCTCGTACGCAATCTCGTATCCGTCGATCTTGCCGCCGACTTCAGCAATCGCCATCTTGATGCCGTTCACGATCGTTCCAGTCTGCGCATTCGCGCTGCCCGTGCGAGGCAGGCTGCTGACGATCTTGATCGTGCCGTTCTGTGCGAAGGATGCTGCAGCAATCACCAGCGAAACGCATGCAGCGACGGTCGTGGAAAGTGGTTTCATCTTTGGTGCCGTGGATGCTACGGCGAAGCCATCCCATGCGCCCTGATCAGCGAGGAACGCGCCGCGGGCACCACCGAGTCGAGCGCCGCTGCGTCGGTGCTGCCGCCGCGACGGACATGGTCGATGAACGCCGCCGCCTCGAACCCCGAGTCATGCCCCGCAAAACGCTGCACCACTGCGCGCAGTGCCGCTCGCGCCTCGCCCGCGGCGCGTGAATCTCGGATCAGCGAATCGGCGGCAGCTGCGAAAGCCTGCGCACCCGCCGTCGTCGGCACGAACTCGGGCACGACCTTGCGACCGGCAATGATGTTCGGGAGCAGTCGAACAGGCGATCGCAGCAGCAGACGCGAAACAGCAAGCGAGGGCGCGGAGATTCGGTAGACGCCGACCATCGGCTTGGCATGCAGCGACACATCGAGCGAGACCGTTCCAGACACATTCAGCGCCAAGTCGCACCAATGAAGAACCGCATCGAGCCCGCCGACCTGCACATGCAGACCACTCGGCCTCGTGGGGGCGATCTGCTGCCCAAGGCGGCGGAGGTTTTCGTTCGCCGCAACAAGCACGCACACTGCCTGCGGATGCGCTTGGCGCAGCAGCGCAAAGGTCTCCATGAGTGAACGAAGGTTCGCGTGCAACTCCTGGCTACGGCTGCCCGGCAGCATCGCAATGCGCGGCGAGCCGCTCGGCAGTCGAAGCGCATCCGCATCGAGCTGCGCCACATCGAGCCGCCGCTCCATCACCGGATGCCCGATGAACGCCGCAGGCACACCGCGCGATCGAAACCATTCCTGCTCGAAAGGAAGCAGACAGAGAACAAGATCCGTTCGGCGCCGCAGCTTTCGGATTCGCCAACTCCCCCACGCCCAGAGTTGCGGTGCCACGAGGTGCACGGTCTTCACCCCAAGCGGTCGAAGCGCACGCACCACCGGGAAGTTTGCAGCGGGACTGTCCACGGGCACATGCACGCTGACGGCGTTCTCGCGCGACCATGCAACTGCAGCGGCACGAACGCGGCGCACGAGTCCGATCTTGGCGAGCCCCGCAAGCCCCATCGCGCCATCCTCCGCAGTCACACCGAGCATCTCTGCGCCCGCGGCTCGCATGCGCGGCCCGCCCCACGCGGCGATGCGGATCGTCGGATCACGCTGCACAAGCGCAGCGATCACGGGCGCGGCGTGCGCGTCGCCCGACGGCTCGAACGCGGTGAACAGCACGGTAGTTCGCCTGTCGGACGCCATCTGCGCCATTGTGGGCGAAGGGTAACCCGTGGAGACTGTGCCGTGTCGGTAGCATCCCACCCCTTCCGCTTTCACCAAGGGCAAGACACAGTCATGATCAAGCGAACCCACTTCTGCGGACAACTGCGAGCTTCAGATGCCGGCAAGACTGCCGCACTCTGCGGCTGGGTCAACACCTACCGTGAGCAAGGCAAAGCGCTGTTCTTCGTCGACTTGCGCGACAAGGAAGGTCTCGCACAGGTGGTATTCGAGGGCGGGTCCGAGGAACTGATGGAACACGCTCGTGCCGTGCGCCGCGAGGATGTCATCGGCGTGCGCGGGCGCATACGCATCCGCACCGGCGGCGCGAACCCGAAACTCGCGAGCGGAGAAGTGGAACTCGTCGCCGAGGAACTGGAGGTGTTCAACAAAGCGGAAACGCCGCCGATTCTGCCAGATGAGCATGATGCGGACCGCATCAACGAGGAGACGCGCCTGCAATACCGCTACATCGATCTGCGACGCCCGCGCATGCAGTCGATCCTGCGGACGCGCTCTCGGATCACAAAGTTCACGCGCGACTATTTCGCATCGCAGGGTTTCATGGAGATTGAAACGCCGCTGCTGATCAAGTCCACGCCCGAAGGTGCACGCGATTTTGTGGTACCGAGCCGCTTGCACCCCGGCAGTTGGTACGCGCTTCCGCAGAGCCCCCAACTGTTCAAGCAGATCCTGATGGTCGCTGGCTGTGATCGCTACCTGCAGATTTGCCGCTGCCTGCGCGACGAAGATCCGCGCGCGGACCGTCAGGCGGAGTTCAGCCAGATCGATCTCGAGATGTCCTTCGTGGACCGCGATGATGTGATCCACATGATGAGCGGATTCACGCGCGGCTTGTGGCAGGAACTGTTCGCTCACGACATCGGCGAAATCCCCCGCATGACCTGGGCCGAGGCGATGGAGCGGTATGGCATTGATCGCCCCGACACGCGCTTCGAGCTGCCGATCGAGGACATCAGCGACCTTGCCGCGAAGTGCGATTTCAAGGTGTTCCAAGAGGCGCTCGCCAAGCGAAGTCCTGCTGGACGCAGCGGAGTCGTCAAGTGCATTCGTGTGCCCGGCGGCGCGGAGAAGCTGACGCGCAAACTCACCGATGGCTACACCGAATGGGTTCGCACATTCCGTGCGGGAGGCGTGCCCGTGGTCAAGCGCACCGCCGCAGGACTCGAGACTGGCATCGCGAAGTTCCTCGAGCCCATCAAGGATGCGCTCGCCGCGCGGGTCGGGCTCGAGGTCGGTGATGCGCTTCTGTTCGCGTGCGACACCTGGGAGATCGCCACAAAGACGATGGGCGAACTGCGACTGCGGGTAGCGGCAGATCTCGGTCTGATCCCCAAGGATGGCTGGAACTTCCTCTGGGTGGTCGACTTCCCGATGTTCGACTGGGACCACGAGAATCGCCGCTGGGTGGCGCTCCATCATCCGTTCACCAGCCCGAACCCTGATCAGTTCCCGATTCTGGAGAGCGATCCCGGAGCGTGTCTCAGCGCGGGCTACGACCTCGTACTCAACGGCAGCGAGATTGCTGGCGGATCCATCCGCATCCACCGCATGGATGTCCAGCAGCGCGTCTTCAATCTGATCGGCCTCAGCAACGAAGAGGCGCAGGCGAAGTTTGGATTCCTTCTGTCGGCCCTGCGGCACGGTGCGCCACCGCACGGCGGCATGGCGTTCGGACTGGACCGACTCGTGATGCATGTCGTCGGCACGGACAACATCCGCGACGTGATCGCCTTCCCCAAGACGCAGTCAGGAGCGGATCTGATGATCGATGCGCCAAGCCCGATCAGCGACGAACAACTGCGCGAACTGAGCGTGCGCAGTGCGCTGCCGTCTGCGGTGCCGCACTGAGGAAGTTGCAGCGGTTACCTCGCGGGTCGCTTCACGAATCGGCTGTTTTCAGTGCACGCCCGATGCAGCCAGCCACCGCTCGCACTCGAGTGCGGCTTGGCAGCCCATGCCCGCAGCGGTAATCGCCTGCCGATAGTGCGGATCCGCAACATCGCCAGCGGCGAAAACACCCTCGATGTTCGTGGTACTCGATCGCGTGCGAAGTGCGACATACCCCTTGTCATCGAGTTCCACGCCACTCGACTGCAGGAATCCCGTCGCCGGCGAATGACCAATGGCAATGAACAGGCCACCGAGCGCCAGATTCCGCCGCGCCCCCGTGACCGTGTCCTCAAGCACGACGCCCTCGATGCGATCACCGCCGAGCACCTCCACCACGCGACTGTTCCAGACGGCGACGGCATTCGGCATTGACAGCAGTCGATCCTGCATCGCTTTGGATGCACGGAACGAATCCCGCCGATGAATGATGTGCACCTTCGAAGCGAACTTCGTGAGATAGATCGCTTCCTCCATCGCGGTGTCGCCGCCACCCACCACACCCAGTTCCTTCCCGCGGTACACGGGCAGCGCGCCATCACACACCGCGCACGCGCTCACGCCACCCCCGCTCTGTGCGAGGCGCAGTTCGTTGGGCACCCCGAGCCAGTTGGCGACCGCGCCGGTGGCGATGATCACGCCGCGCGCCTCCACCTGCTGACCGCTCGCGAGCGTGAGATGGAAGGGCCGCTTCGAGAAGTCGCACGAAGCCACATCTTCGTCAAGCACACGCGCGCCAAAGCGAACCGCCTGTGCACGAAAATGCTCCATCAGTTCCGGGCCTGTGATGCCGCTGGGGAAACCTGGGTAGTTCTCCACTTCGGTCGTCAGCATCAGCTGACCGCCCGGCAGAACGGGAGCAGGATCCGTGCGAGGCACACCAACGATGCACAGCGGATTCAGATTTGCACGAGCCGCATAGATCGCCGCAGTCCACCCTGCGGGTCCCGACCCGATGATCACGATGCGTTCGGCCGAATGTGCGCTCACTTCAGCAGCCCTTCCTTGCGTGCGAGTGCTCGCACGGGTGGCCACAGGACGACATCGCCCACGCTGCCGTCCAAGGAGTGCGTGGCGCCGCCGTCATCTTCAGCGTTCTTCCCGACCGAGAGCAGCACGCAACCCGTCGCCCAGACGCGCCCGTATGGAGAGTCGATCGCGAGCCGTTGCGCCAGCGTTCGGTACTGCAGTGGATAGGAGCGCTTGACACCTTCGATGATCTTTGCAAAGGGATCAAAGTCCGATCGCTTGGGCATGTAAGTCGCGTAGGCGCGCTGCACATCCTTCGGCCAGGTGTTCTTCGCGTCTCGGTACGACGCACAAATGCCAGCGGAAACGATGGTCCCGTTGATCTCTGCGATGGTCACATTCCGCCAAGTGAACGCCTCGGAGATATCGCCCACAAGATCCACGACGACTCGGTACTTCAGCGGATTGGTCGCAGACAGTTGCGTCTTCACCTTCTGCATCGGCGAATTGGCGCGCAACTTCCAGCGGCGCCACCAGTCGTCGTAGATATCGGCGAGGCGTTCCTTGCTCGCATCAAAGGAGCCGTGCACCTCGCCGACACGCCGCCACAACTCTCGGCTACCAAACGCACTCAAGTCGTCGCCGCCCGCATCCTGCGACGCCATCAAATCTGCGAAGCGCTCACTGTCGATCGACCCACTTCCAAGCACTTTCTCGAGCACGCGCGCCACCACGATGCTGTCGCCCTCGGGCAACTGCAGGCGGCGCATGCGCTCATTGTCCGATGGCTTCAGGAACACATATTCCTTCATTGCCACGCGCTGCAGAGCTGATACGGGCATCTGGTCGAGGAATGTCCAGATGAAGTCTCGATGCACCGTCATGCACTCGGAGAGGTTCTGGAGACCAAACACCTTCTCCTGCAACATCGACTGCTCGCAGACTTGCCGCAGGAACCGCGCGTATGCGATGCCAATATTGAATGCGCCATCGAAGTCCTTCTCCTCGCCAAGGCGGTACATCTCCGCCGCCGCATAGGCGCCGATGGTGCGTACCACGCGAAAGTAGTTGAACTGCACGGGCGGCCCACCTTCGAGATCGCTGACCTCGATGACCGCACCTGACTGCACCCATTTGGGATCGGACTTCTTGGTGCCGTATGGAAGCCCGAGCAGGCCCGCCGACTGCGCCTTGACGAGCGCCTCGCCAAGCGGCGCATTTGCCTTTGCCCAAGCGGAGACTTCCTTCCAACCGTCCATGGATGGCCAGACCGTGGCTTGCGAAAACTCCTCGCCAGCGATCTGCGGCGGTGCCGTCATGCGTGTGAACGCAGCAAAGACCACGGGCGCGCTGCGGTCCTTCTCCGCGGTATCGGCGAGCGGCTTGTTGAGTTGATCCACCAGCGCGGCGTCCTCACCCGCCGCAGTCGCCGAGACAAAAGCGCAAATCAACAGGGCGCCTACGCGCAGCGTGCAACGACAGGAGGCGAGAGTCAAAGCGAGCATCATGGGGAGCAAAGGGTAGCAGGTCATGTCCGACTCGATCGCTACACTCGACGTTTCTCCCGAGCAGGCAGAACCCGTACTCAAACAAGGAGTCTCGAACATGATTGTCGGCGTTCCAACAGAAGTCAAGACGGATGAGTTTCGGGTCGGCATGCGCCCCGTCGGCGTCGAGATGCTTGTCCGAGACGGGCACTCGGTGTTCGTGCAGTCTGGCGCCGGTCTGGGCAGCGGATTCACGGACGAACAGTATGGCGCCGCAGGTGCCACGCTGCTTTCGAAAGCCTCGGAGGTGTGGGAACGATCACACATGATCGTGAAGGTCAAGGAGCCGCAACCCGCCGAGATCCCGATGATCAAGGCGGATCAGATTGTGTTCACCTATTTCCACTTCGCGGCCGACCGCGAACTCACGATCGGCTGCCTCGAATCGAAATGCATCGCCTGCGCATATGAGACGCTGACCGATGATGAGGGACGGCTGCCGCTGCTGACGCCGATGAGCGAGGTCGCGGGCAAGCTGTCGATCCAAGAGGGTGCGAAGTACCTCGAGCGCCCGTGGGGCGGCTCAGGCGTGCTGCTCGGTGGCGTTCCTGGTGTTGCGCCTGGAAATGTTCTTGTGATCGGCGGTGGAGTCGTGGGCACCTGCGCCGCGCGAATGGCTGCGGGTCTCGGTGCGGATGTCGTGATTGCCGACATCAACCTCGATCGGCTGCGCGCGCTCGACGAGTTCATGCCTGAGAATGTCCACACGATCTATTCCGACCCGCAAGCAATCCGTGAGCGACTCGCATGGGCCGATCTGATCGTGGGCGCCGTGCTGCTGCCAGGTGCACGCGCACCGAAGCTGATTGGCCGCAATGATCTCAAACACATTCGCCCTGGCTCCGTGATCGTCGATGTGGCGATCGATCAGGGCGGCTGCGTAGAGACGGCGAAGGTCACGACGCACCGCAATCCCGTTTACACGGTCGATGGCGTGGTGCACTACTGCGTCGGGAACATGCCGGGTGCGGTCGCGCGAACTTCGACGCAGGCTCTCACGAACGCCACGCTGCCATGGGCGCTGAAACTTGCGAAGTTCGGCGCGGATCAGCTCGCACGCATGGATCACCACTTCGCCAACTGCATCAACACCACGCGCGGCACGCTTGTGAACAGGCCCGTTGCCGAGGCGCACGATCTCGAGTTCGCTGCGCTCAGCACATGACCGACACGCTTGCGCAGACCATTCCAGAACGCCTCAATGTTCTGCTGATCGGTTCGGGCGGGCGCGAACACGCCCTCGCGTGGCGACTGTCGCAGTCGCCGCGGCTTGGCAAACTCTTTGTGGAACCGAATGCGCATCCCGGGCTGCTCGCCCTCGGAACGCCCTGCACAGAGGATCTCGGTCCGCGCAAGATGTTCCAACTCGAGCGCTGGTTCGAGCGCGAGGAGATCGGACTTGTGATCGTCGGGCCTGAGGTTCCGCTCGCCGAAGGCATTGCCGACCGACTCGCTGCGCCCCACCGCCCCGTCTTTGGGCCGGTCAAGGCGGCCGCGCGCATCGAGTCGGACAAGGCGTTCTCCAAGACCCTGATGCGCCAGACATCGATCCCAACCGCCGAGGGCCGAACCTTCACTTCGCTCGATGCGGCGCTCGCGTATGTGACCGAGCGCGATGAACCCTGCGTAGTCAAGGCGACAGGTCTCTGTGCCGGCAAGGGTGTCAGCGTGTGCGAGACCCGCGCGCAAGCGATTGCCGCCGTGCGCGCATGCATGGACACGAAGCAGTTTGGCGATGCGGGGCAGACTGTGGTCATCGAAGAGCGACTCGAAGGGCAAGAAATCTCGGTTCTCGCGCTTGTGGATGGGCGCACAATCACCTTGCTCGACACGGTTCAGGATCACAAGCAAGTCGGCGAAGGCGATAAGGGGCCCAACACGGGCGGCATGGGAACGATTTGCCCCACGCCGCTCCTGAACGATGATGATCTGAAGGCGGTTGCACGCGATGTATTCGTTCCCGCGGTGGATGGTCTTCGTCGGCAGGGCGTCGAGTACCGCGGTGTGCTGTTTGCGGGATTGATGCTGACCCCCGCGGGCCCAAAGGTGCTCGAGTTCAACTGCAGGTTTGGCGACCCAGAGACGCAGGTGCTGATGGCGCGCTTCCAAGGCGATCTTCTTGAAACCCTTTGGCTGACCGCACAGGGGCGGCTTGCGGAGGCTGAGTTCTCCTTCGACCCGCGCCCCGCATGCTGCGTGGTGGTGTGCAGCGCTGGATATCCAGCGTCTGGGCGAAAGGGTGATCGGATCGAAGGGCTGACGACGGTTCTTCCCCCATCCGCCGACCGAGGCGTTGTTTTTCAGGCTGGAACGCAGGTCGATAAATCAGGGCAAATCGTGACTGCTGGCGGGCGCGTGGCTGGTGCAACCTGCCTCGGCGATGACTTGGCAGATGCCTGCGCGAAGGCCACCGCGCTTGCGGAATCGATCCGCTTCGAGGGTGCTTTCTTCCGCCGCGACATCGG
>Ga0172367_10001740_pt1 | contig 30983 bp, 37 predicted proteins | sample Lak10m_FD_114542 | JGI IMG/M metagenome (GOLD analysis project Ga0172367, IMG submission 114542) | Freshwater microbial communities from Kabuno Bay, South-Kivu, Congo - kab_022012_10m | ecosystem: Environmental > Aquatic > Freshwater > Lake | place: Democratic Republic of the Congo: South-Kivu...
AGCCGGGCTGAGTGGAGAGCGCGAGCCGATGCTGACTGGCTCTCGCGCAAGGCAACGCCTTTGCCTCAATTCGACAACCTTACTGCATGGTTACGGCTTAGCCCTAAGCCCCGGGACCGCCGACACCCCTGCCGCCTAAGCCGGCTCGACCACTCGTCCAAACGCTCCACCCCCCGCCTCCCTCCCCTCCCACCCTCCGTGTTAACTTAAATCCCCCTCCCCACTTGAATTACCCCAAACCCAACTCCATACTCCCCACCTCATGCGTCTGATCCGCGATATCTACAAAGAACGTCAAGCCACCCAAACCCCCGTGGTGTCCTTCGAGTTCTTTCCTCCCAAGACCGACGACGGCGAGCGTGCTCTTTTCGAAAAAACTCTGCCCGCCTTGATGTCCATCAACCCGGACTTCTGCTCCGTCACCTACGGCGCCGGCGGCACAACCCGCGACAAAACCCTCGGCATCGTCGATCGTATCCAAAAAGATTTCGGCCTCACCGCGATGTCGCATCTGACCTGTGTCAATGCCACCCGCGACGAGATCGCCACCGTCCTCCACGACGCCCGCTCTCGCGGAATCCATAATATCCTCGCCCTCCGCGGTGACCCACCCGGCGGCACAGGCGAATTCACTAAAACCGAAGGCGGGTTCGAGTTCTCCTACGAACTCGTACGTTTCATCCGCCAAATGGGTGGCTTCAGCATCGGCACCGCCGGATTCCCCGAAGGCCACATCGCCTGCAAAACCGGGAAACAAACCGATTGGCGCCATCTCAAAGCCAAAATCGATGAAGGTGCCGACTTCGTCATCACTCAGCTTTTTTTCGATAACCAAGATTTCTTTGAGTTCCGTGATTTCCTCACCCAGCTCGGGTCTTCCACCCCACTATTCCCAGGGATCATCCCCGTACTCAACGCCTCCCAAATTAAGAAGTTCACCGCCCTCTGCGGTGCCAAAATCCCACCCAAAATGCTCGCCCGCCTCGACGCCCTCAAAGACGACGACGCCGGTGCCGCCGAGTTCGGGATTGAGTATGCCACGCAACAATGCCAGGAACTGCTCAGCGCAGGCGTCCCCGGTGTTCACCTCTACACACTCAACAAACCCACCTCCACCGTCCGCATCATCCAAAACCTAGGCCTCAGCTCCCGCCCCCCTCTGAGGTCCTAACCACCGCCTCACCGCTTCAGCAGTTTGATCGTCTGCGCCAATATTCCCTTCAGGAGCGACCCCTTTTTCTGTCTCTCAGCCAAAACGATCGGCTCACAACGTCCCGAACAGTCCGGACATAGGGAAATCCTCTGCCTCCCCTTCACTCCCAGCGTCTTCAAACAGTCCCCACAATGCGTTCGCTCGCATTGCTGACACCGCGCCGACGCCTCCAACTCAAGATGCCGGTAACACAAAGGCGTCCCGTCCTCCCGCGTCGGTGCCCTCTCTTCCCCTCTAAAACTCACCTCCGGAATCGCAATCTTTACCAATCGCGCCTCCAGTCGAAATGCCGCCTCCCCGAAGACAACCTCATCCCCGTCCCTCAGCACCACCTCCCGCACCAGCCCACCTCTCAAATACGTGCCGTTCGTTGACCCAACGTCCCGCACCGTCACTTCCCCAATCTCCGAAACAGTGACCTCCGCGTGGTGCGACGATACCGACCCATCATCGACCACCATCCGATTGTCCTCCGCCCGACCCAGCGTGAACGTCCCGACCGACAAATCGAATCGCTCCGATCGCGTCACACCCGCCAAGCTGAAATGGACAATCTCACTCATGCCGCAGTGGCTTCAGAGAACTCAAATCAAGTTATCCCCCGCCATCACAAAGTCCTCATTAACCGCGCCATGTCAATCGCTGTCGAGGCCGCCTCAGCCCCTCGGTTATGCCTAGGATCAACACAACGCGCCTCCGCCTGCTCCGCGTTCGCCACCACCAATACCTCGTGAATCACCGGGACCCCAGAGTAGAGCTGCGCCTCCGCCAAGGCCTGGGTCACCGACAATCCGATGTGGTCCGCATGACTGGTCTCACCACGAATGATCAACCCCAAGCAGATCAGAGCATGATACCCCTCCGCACTTTCCTTCCCCTCACTCTCCTTTTCACCCCCAAACCCATGCGACGCTAGTCTCCCAACCACCACCGGAATCTCAAACGCCCCAGGCACCCGGATCACGTCCACCTTTGCCGCCTTCGCTTTCGCCAAAAACTCCGAAGCCGCCAGCACCATGCTGTCCACATACCTCGCATTGTAACGCGACGCCACAATCGCAAATCGTAGTCCCTTCGCCGACGCCTTCGTCACCGTGTTTTTCTTTAGCATAATAATCTCTCAGCTCTATCTAAATCCTATCAAATCAAATGACCCAGCTTCTCTCGTTTCGTCTTCAAATACTGCTCGTTATGCGGATTGGGTTGGATACGAATCGGCACCTGCTCCTTGATCTCCAGCCCATACCCCTGTAACCCCACTACCTTCCTCGGGTTGTTCGTCAGTAGCCGGATCGTCTTCAAACCCAAATCACACAAGATCTGCGCCCCCAAACCATACTCGCGCAAGTCCATCCCATATCCCAACTTCAGGTTCGCCTCCACCGTGTCGTATCCCTTCTCCTGCAGCGCATACGCCTTGATCTTCGGCCCCAAACCAATGCCCCGCCCCTCCTGCCGCATATACAAAATCACCCCATACCCCGCATCCGCTACCTGCCTCATCGCCTGCTGTAACTGCGGACCACAGTCGCATCGACGCGACCCAAAGACATCCCCCGTCAAACATTCGCTGTGCACCCGCACCAACACCCCCTTCTTGCCCTTCACGACCCCGCGCACCAAAGCAAGATGGTTCTGCCCGTCCAACAGCGACCGATACAAGTGCAGATCAAAATCCCCATAGTCCGTCGGCATCTTCACCACCTCAACTCGCTCCACCAGTTTCTCACGCTCCCGACGATACCGTATCAGTGCCTCAATCGACCCCATCTTCAGTCTGTGTTTCGCCGCAAATCGCACCAACTGCGGCAAACGCGCCATCGTCCCGTCGTCGTTCATGATCTCACGAATCACGCCCACCGGCCGACACCCCGCCATGCGCACCAAATCCACCGCCGCTTCCGTGTGCCCCACTCGCTGTAGAACTCCTCCCGGTTTGGCCCGCAACGGAAACACATGGCCCGGCTGAACCAAATCATTCGGTAACGCCGTCGGCGATGCCATGATCTGAATCGTCCTCGACCGATCGGCAGCGCTGATCCCTGTGCTCACTCCCGACGCCGCATCCACACTCACTTGAAAGTCCGTCTTAAAACTGTCCCGGTTCTGCGCCACCATCTGCTCAATTCCCAACTGCTTCAACCGGTCCGTCGTCGTCGGCACGCAGATGAGCCCCCGGCCAAATCGTGCCATGAAATTCACCGCCGCAGGGGTCGCATGCTCCGCCGCCATCACAAGGTCCCCCTCGTTCTCGCGATCCGCATCGTCCACCACGATCACCATCTTCCCCTTCCGCAAATCCGCCAGAAGGTCCTCTATGTCATCGAGTCGGTGTTGTTTACTCATATTCAAACCATCGAGTGCCAAGCATACCCTCCATCCCATTCACCGCAAAAACAAAAAGGCCCGTCGGCTTAACCGACGGGCCCTATTCTTGTCTGAATATCCGTTGCTTCGGACTCTCGAAGCCACACGCTTAGCGTGTCGCAAGCAGCGTAGCCCCCTTCACCAACGGGTTGTGCTTCACGGTCTTCGTGTCTTTCTTAGCCGCGCAGCAGGCTGACTTCGCACCACTGCACTGACCGGCCGCCGCCGCCGGCTTCTCACCCGCCACAACCGCAGGAGCCATCACCAACGCCGCCGCTGCTGCCAAAACAATCATCTTCTTCATCGTGAAATCTTTCTGTGTTGAGGGTTCGTGATGAATCTTTCTCATCCCCTTCGACCCCGTGGCAAGGTTATTGTTCAATTTGTCATTGAATTTCCCACCTCTTTTTCCAAAGTCTCCCCCAGAGTCTAAAATTTCTGCTCATGAACCGTCAGTCACTTCACTCTGCAGGCACGCCCGCTCCACCCCAAGCTGTAGGCCGTGTGCCCTCACACGGCGTTGTCCCCGTCGCTGCATGCTCCAAGCCGGTTCATCGTCCCAATGCGCAAGGTTCCCGCCTCGAGAAAATCTAATCGTTCTATCCCCTCACATCATGGCCATTCTCAACGTCAAACCCCCGCAAAACTGCAAATTCGACATGATCGCCCTCGGCGAAATCATGCTCCGCCTCGATCCCGGTGAAGGTCGCGTCCGAACCACCCGCGAGTTCAAGGCCTGGGAGGGTGGTGGCGAATACAATGTCGCCCGTGGCCTCCGCCGTTGCTTCGGCCTCCGCACCACCGTCGCTACAGCCTTCGCCGAAAACGAAGTCGGCCGCCTCATCGAAGACTTTATCCTCCAAGGCGGTGTCGATACCTCCCTCATCCAATGGCGCTCCTACGACGGCGTCGGCCGCACCGTCCGTAACGGCCTCAATTTCACCGAACGCGGCTTCGGCATCCGCGGTGCCGTCGGCGTCCCCGATCGCGGTAACACCGCCGCCTCCCAACTCAAACCCGGCGATTTCGATTGGGACTCCATCTTCGGCAAACAGGGCGTACGCTGGCTCCACACCGGCGGTATCTTCGCCGCGCTCTCCGATACCACCCCCGAACTCGTCATCGAAGCCGTCCAAGCCGCCAAAGCCCACGGCGTCATCGTGTCCTACGACCTCAACTACCGCCCGTCCCTCTGGAAGTCCATCGGCGGCCATAAACGCGCCCAAGAAGTCAATCGCCGCATCGCCCCCTTCGTCGATGTCATGATCGGTAACGAAGAAGATTTCACGGCCTGCCTCGGTTTCGAAGTCGAAGGTGTCGACGAAAATATCTCCCACATCGACGTCAGCGCCTTCAAAAAGATGATCGAAAAAGCCGTCAAGGAGTTCCCGAACTTCAAGGTCGTCGCCACCACGCTCCGCGCCGTCCGCTCCGCAACCCGCAATGATTGGGGAGCCATCTGCTACGCCAATGGCACCTTCCACGAGGCCACACATCGGCCCGACCTCGAAATTCTCGATCGCGTCGGTGGCGGCGACAGCTTCGCCTCCGGCCTCATCTATGGCCTTATCACCTTCAACGACGCCCACAAAGCCGTCGAATTTGGTGCCGCACACGGAGCTCTCGCCATGACCACTCCCGGCGATACCTCCATGGCCACCCTCAAAGAGGTCGAAGGCCTCGTCAAAGGGGTCGGTGCCCGCGTCCAACGCTAACCCAGCGCATCAACTCACCCCACAAATCGTAAGCTCCAAACGACAAAACTTCCCTAGCGCCACGAATCAGTCTCTACTCGCTGCATGGATCGAGATCTCCCGCCTAAAACCCGCGACGAATCCCTCTGCCCCTGCAAAAGCCGCGAAATCTACGCCCTCTGCTGCGGACCATTTCATTCAGGCAAAGCCACACCCCAAACCGCAGAACAGCTGATGCGCTCTCGCTACAGCGCTTACTTCTTTCGGAACCTCGATTATCTCGTCGATACCACCCATCCCGACACCAAGTCCCCTCGCCTCAAACAGGAACTCCAAAGCACCATCAACGGACCCAAATGGATGTTCTTAACCATCCTCGGCTCCAGTAAAGGTCAAGCCGAGGACAAGGTCGGAAAAGTCGAGTTTATCGCCGATTATTACCACAACGGAAGCCTCCAACAACTCCACGAGTGCTCCCGCTTCCGCCGCTTCAAAGGCCTCTGGAAATACCTCGACGACAAAGGCTAACCGCCCAGGTAGGGACGTCCGCGTCCAAAAACAGGGTAGGGACGTCCCGCCCTTTGTCCGACCGAAGCCAGAGCGAAGGCGGATGGGACGTCCGCGTCCGGCGCCAGCCGGACGCTTCAGAGCTAGGAGTCTCGTAGCCTCCCCAACAGCCAAGGCGCTCCGAGACTCGAAACTCCGAACCGCCCGGCTATGGCCGGAGGGGACGACACAACTCGCCACCCCCACCTCACGGCCCGCGCCCCACTCCCTACTGCCCGCTCGCATCCATCTTCGGTGCCGACGCCGGATCAATCGCTCGCAACGAATTGGCAGCCTGCGTCATCACCTCGCGCACAGGATCGCTCATCAAGGGCTGAAGAGCCGGGACCGCCGCTTTGGCTTTAGGCCCGATCTCGCCCAAGGCATAAGCCGCCATCCGACGCACCAAACCATCTTGGTCCTTCAAAAGCTCGATTAACGCGGGAACTGCCTCCGCCGCCCGCTCCCCCGCCTTGCCTAACTCCGTGCACGCATCCACCTTGGCGTTCGCATCCGCACCCGACTTCAAAATCGCGGTCTGAGCCGCAATGTCCACCTTCCCGCCGTCAGCACTCCCTTCCTCTTTGCTGCACGCTGTCATTCCCAACACAGCGCACAGAACCAACGCCCGTCGCATCCCAATCATCCATTTCATAAAAATATCTCCTCCATCAAATCCGCAAAACTGCCCCCGCCAAAAAAAAGAGCGGCTAGCTCCGAATGGAACTAGCCGCTGTGCCAAAACAATTAATCGCGCGTCGGATTGATCTGCTTATAGGTGCTCCGCTCCTGCAACCATTCCACGTCGCGGTTGTCCGGGGAGGAAACACCCAACGCAAGAAGCTGCCCTTTACGGAGTTTCGGCTTGGTGCGCGCATCCACCCACTTACGGATCTCAGAATGCCCATCGGCAAAACCCAACCCACCAGCACCATTGTGATAGCTCGCCGGATAATCAACAATCAGAGCCGACTTCGTATTGCGAGGATCATAGCCGCTCATGTCCACAGCGAACCATCCGTCGTTGATCGAGTCTTCGCGCTCATCCAAAATCACCCAGGTCTTGCTTGGGCTTCGAATGGCATCGCTCTTCTTGAACTGCACATATCCGCCAGTGTAAGGCCCACCGCGCTCGCCCAAGTATCCGTTCATCGAGATACTCCTCGCACGGGATGAAATCTTACCACCAATCTTCACCGTCGAGAGATCCGCTGGACACTTAAAAATGCCCACCGAATAGGAAAAATATGGCGCGAGCGGCGAGAGCTTTAAAATCGCGGTGTTTGTGCTCGCGTTGTTAGGAGAGCCTGAGGCGAAATCGATCCAACCCAAAGCCCAAGTCTTGTTGCTGTTCGCCAAGTCCTGGACTCCGCCGCCGTCCAAATTACCAACCAGCGTCCCGTTCTCATCGTCCGCATGCTGGATCCAAGCCAACGTCATCTGCTTGCCGTTGTTCATGCACATAATGCCATGTGCCTTCGACTTCGCCTTCGCAAGCGCGGGTAAAAGCATACCAGCCAAAATCGCAATGATCGCGATCACGACAAGGAGCTCGATTAGGGTAAATCCGAAAACACTTCGCTTCGCAGACGAAGTGAACGGCGTCATTCTAGGGTTCTTCATATTGAAAGACTCAGGTTGCTGGGTAACGGTAATGGGTAACGAGAACCACTCTTATTCAAATCCCGTCATGGAGTCAATCGAGTCTTTACGTGCTTGAAACCTGTGCGCCATGAAACACACCCACGGACGACCTCCCTTTCCCCCGCCCTCCGAGTCTTTGGCCCTTCGCGCCTTCGCCTTAAAACTCTCCCAACTTCTTACGCCTTAGATCAAACTGCCCTGCCTCATCCCCGATCCTCCCGTGCCCACCACTTTCTTCAAGTTCAGCCGCGAATACCCCAAGTCCGTCACCACACGACCCTGCGTCGTGCGCTGCAAGTAGCCTTCCATGATAAGATAGGGCTCGTAAACCTCCTCAATCGTGTCCGGCTCCTCCCCCACCGCGACCGCTAATGAGTTCAACCCCACCGGCCCACCCGTAAATTTCACCGCAATCGTCTCCAAGATGCGCTTGTCCATCTCGTCCAATCCGTGCTGGTCAATCTCCAGTATCGACAACGCCAAATCCGATATCGCCATCGTCACCCGACCATCCCCCTTCACCTGGGCATAATCCCGCACCCGCCGCAGTAGGTTGTTCGCAATCCGCGGCGTCCCCCGACTGCGTCGCGCAATCTCCAAGCACGCCTCCGGGTCCGCCTCCAAGTTCAACAACCGAGCCGCTCGCACCACAATCTTGCTCAATTCCTCCGCTTGATAGTAATCCAGCCGCTCGCGCATCGGAAAGCGCGTCAGCATCGGCGACGACAACAACCCGCTCCGCGTCGTCGCTCCAATCAAGGTGAATCGCGGCAAATTCAGACGCACGCTCCGTGCGTTCGGCCCTTGGTCGATGATGATATCGAGTTTGAAGTCTTCCATCGCTGGGTAGAGATACTCCTCGATCGTCTTTTGGAGTCGATGGATCTCATCGATGAAGAGCACATCGCCCTCTTCCAAGTTCGTCAACAAGCCCGCCAAGTCTGCCGCCTTCTCAATCGTCGGCCCACTGGTCGGCTTCAGATTCCCCCCCATCGCCTTCGCAATAATGTTCGCTAGCGTCGTCTTCCCCAACCCCGGCGGCCCGCACAGCAACAGGTGATCCAAGGCCTCCCCACGCTGTTTCGCTGCCTGCACCCCAATCTCCAATCGCTCCTTCACCTTCGCCTGCCCCGTGAAATCCGAGAAAATCGACGGACGCAACGTCACCTCCAATGCCGCATCCGGCTTGGTCAACACATCAGAAATAGTTCGGTCCGCCATCGCGCAATAGCATGTTCACACTAGCCTAACTCGACAAGGCAAACCTATCCCCAACAATCCAGCCTTCCATTCCCCTCTCGTTTGCCTTTCTATTCACCGTCAAATCACCCATGCCTACCCCGGTCTTCTACGATACCCACGCGCACTTGGACTTTCCCGAGTTCCAGAACGATCTCCCCGAGCTTCTCGATCGCGCCAAACAGGCTGGCGTTGCTCGAATCATCACCATCGGCACCGACCTCGAAAGCAGCCGTCGTAGCGTCGCCATCGCCGAGCAATATCCAGAAGTCTTCGCCGCCGTCGGTTGGCATCCAAACCACGCCTCCGAAGCCCCCGATGACATCCGCGATGATCTCGCCTCTCTCGCCCGACACCCCAAAGTCGTCGCCATCGGTGAAACCGGTATTGATCGCTATCGTCTCCCCACCCCTACCCCGGAGCAACCCGCCGATCTCCACGACCAGCTCATCGCCAAACAAACTCGACTCTTCCAACAACAACTCGAGGTCGCCGCTCAACTCGGCCTCAATTGCATCATCCACCAACGCGCCGCTCTCGACGATACCCTCACCACACTCACCCCCTGGCTCAACCGCACCAAAGGGGTTTTCCATTGCTTCGTCGACGGTGCCGCGGCCGCTCAACGGGTTCTCAACCTGGGTTGCCTTGTCAGTTTCACAGGAATCCTAACCTTCAAAAACGCAGCCGAGGTCAAAGCCTCGCTCCAGGCCGCTCCGCTCGGTAAGTTCATGCTCGAAACCGACTGCCCCTTTCTCGCTCCGAATCCCTTCCGAGGGAAACGATGCGAACCCGCCTACGTTCCTCACACCGCCCAAGTCATGGCAGGCCTTGTCAATCTCGACCTCGAAGCCCTCAGCCATCTCACCTGCCAAACCGCCCACGACTTCTTCCCTCGCCTCAGCCAGCCTTAGAGCCTCGAGCACCCGGAAGGATCAACCCTCACGAAATCCGATCGTGCGCCCAGGGATAACAAGCCCCACACCCATACTCGCGCCGCCCTCCCAAGGTCTCTGGAACCTCGTGCATCGTCACCGGATCATACGAAGCCCCAGATTCCTTCAACACCAACTCCAACACCGGACTCTCAAATCCAATGCCCATGAACACGAGCTCGTGTCGGTTAATATCGATGATACGCGTCCGGTCCGTATGCACCACCACCTTGCGAAACCAATTGAACCGCGCCTTCCGATCTCGAATCAAAAAGCGAAGTTCATCCGGGCTCGTCGTCTCAAACAATTCCTGCGAATCCTTCATTCGCAAACCATCCTAAACCGCCAGTCCCCAGTTGAAAAGCCACTTCCTGCCCGCTTCAGGTCCCCAACCCCTGCGACCGCCAGCATCCCCGCCGGCCTTCGGAAGCCCTAAGCCCTGGGAGCGCCGGCACCCCTGCCGGCCTTCCTAAGGCCCTAAGGCCCCAAGCCCCCCTCACGCCGTCCCCAAACCTACTTCTTGCCCGCCCCCTTCTTCTCCTTGGTTCCCACAGCCTTCTCGACCGTCCCCTGCGCCTCCAGCTTCTTCTTGAATTCCTCAAACTGCCCCTTCAACCCCGTGTTCTCCCTCCGAAGCTCCAACATCTCCTCCCGAATCGACTTCAAATCAACCCCCGGCTTCTGTGTCGACCGAATGGATTCTACCGACTTTTCCGCCACCCCACGCTCCGCAGTCTGCCGCCCCGCCCGCGCATACGTTTGCAACGCCGCCACAGCCTTAGGATCTCCCAATGTGCCCAAAGCGCCAATCGCCGCCAATCGCACCCCTTGCCGCAACGACCGGGTCTGAGCCAGAAGCAACTCCCGCACCTCGCTCCGCTCCGATTCATTCCGACTCAGCCATCCCAAAGTCTCCAAAGCCGTCCCCAAACCTCCCACCTCAAACGCGCCCGAACGTTCCTTCAAAATCTGCATCAACGGTTTCACATACCCAACATCGTCCTGGCTCCGCATCACCCGCACCGCCGCCTCAGCCACCCGATTGCGATGTGACTCCGTTCGCGCCAACCCTAAGACTACCTCCCGTATCGCCGTGGAATGATACGGCGCTAGCCCACTCAAGGCTTCCGCCAAGATGTCCGGGTTTTTCTCACTCTCTAACAGCTTCATCAGGGCCTCCTTCGCGGTCTCATCGAAGAACCCACCTAGCCCCGCCACCACCTCACGTCGTACGCGCGCATCTTTCTGTTCTCGACTCGCCACCAGCACGCCCAATGCCTCCGCCGAATGGATCGTGCGCAAGGCCCGAGCCGCCTGCACCCGCACTCCATAAAACAGATCCTGCTGCAATCGCTCCCCCAACAGCCGCACCGCTTCCGCGTCCTTCCGCTTCGACAGAATCTCCACCGCCAACAAGCGCCCAATCACGTCCGTCGGCTCCTTGAGCTGCGCGACCAACATCGGCCCCGAAGGAGTGAAGTCAACCCGCGCCAACACCGTATACTCAGGGTCAAATCGCACGGACTCCGGGGCTTCCGGCAACGCAAAATAAAAATCCTCGCTCTTCTCCTTAACCACAATCGGGCGATCCACCACCGCTCCTTTCACCTTGAATCGTACCGTCACCGGAAACCGAAAGAGCAAAACCTTCTCGCTGAGTTTTTGGTTCTGCACCACCGTCAGCTTCGCCATCCGCGTCGTCTCATCCCACGCGTAGCTCAGGCCCAACTCAGGCTGATGGGCGTGATACACATACTGGTTAAAGAATTGATCGAACGATCGCCCCGACAGCTCTTCCACCACTTGATTCAAATCCTCCGTCACAACCAAACCATACTGGTGCCGCTCCAAATACGTCTGCACACAGCGCCGAAACAAGTCCGGCCCAAGTTGGGATCGCAGCATGTGCAACACCCAACTGCCCTTCGGATAAACCAAGAACCCGAACATGTCCATGGGCTTCTCAAATCCTCTCCACACGATCGGCCGCGTGTCATCCGGCACATCAAAAAATCCGCGCGCGTCCTCATACAATCCATAAAGCATGTGCTCCACACCGTTCTTATGGCCGTCAAAAAGGTGCGCGTAATACGTCGCAAATCCCTCATTCAACCACAGGTGCGTCCAATCTTTCGTCGTCACTAAATCCCCAAACCATTGATGCGCCAACTCATGCGCCATCAACCCCTCGCTCGATCGCACGTTCTCGCTCGCATCGCTATACAACGTGCCATCCGTTAACGTGGTAGCACTGGTGTTCTCCATCCCCCCCGCTACAAAGTCGTTCACACAGATCTGATCATACTTCGCCCACGGATACGGCACCCCGGTCTCTGCCTCAAAAAACGCCATCGCCTCCCTCGTGCCTCGAAAGGAGTTCGTCGCATACTGAATCTCCGATGGCAGCGTATAAAAGCTCATCGGAATGTCCTTATACCGATCCTCAATCCGACTGAAATAGCCCGCCACCAGGGTCATCAAATAGGTCGTGTGCGGCTTGTCTTGCAACCAGCGCACCGCCTTCATCCCTGTGCCTGATTCTTTCTCTTCCGACATCTTCCTCCCGTTCGAAATCACCGTCATCCCCTCGGGCACCCGACATCGTATCTCAGACGTAAACTTCTCGTTCGGCGCATCAAAGCAAGGATACCAATGCCGCGCTTCAATTGCTTCCCCCTGCGAAAACACATGCGCCTCTCCGGGCTTGTAACCCATCTCCGGTGTCCTGAAATAAAGCCCCTGCTCCGGCTCCGCCGAATAGCTCACCGTCACCGTAGCCTCCTCTCCTACCCTTATTGGGGTCTCAAAATTAACGACCAACTCCGCGTCCGTATTCTCCCAGGCCTTCACTCGCGTGCTCGATTCCACGGTCTTCACCCCCAGTCGCACCGCATCCAACCGCAATCGCCCCAACTCCCGAGCAATCGGCTTGAATCGCATTGTCATCCGCCCCTCCACCGTCCGCTTGGCAAAGTCCGGCGTCACATCGAGCGCCACATGCAAAATGTCTACTCCTCGGTCCGGCGCATACTTAAAGCGATCAGCTGATTCCATAGGAGCCAGAAAGCCGCTGGCCTTCGAACAGACCAAATCAAACTCCTCCCCGGCGAGCCCCACCCCAAGCCACATGGCCAATGTCAGCCCAATACCCCATCCCAATCGCATGCCACCTCTGTGCGCAAATTTCATAAACCGTGTTTTCTCACCCACTCAATCCCCTGGCAACGTGTTTCCACGAATCTCCGCCATCCGTCCCATCCGTCCCATCCGTCCCATCCGTCCTATCTCCCCCCTCACCCCCTACCCAAGTCCCCACCTCAAAACAGGTTCACCGGATCAATGTCCACCGTCATCGCAACGCCCTCCGGCAACTTAATCTCGCACTGCATCTGGTTCAGCAGCCGACTCAGCTTCGTCATCTGCTTCACTCGAAGCATGATCTGAAATCGAAAATCGCCCTCCGCTCGAATCAACGGTGCCGGTGCCGGCCCCGCCAAAATCACCCCCGGCAAAACCGACACCCGCCGCTCCAACTCCTTCTTCACCGTCTCCGATGCAAACATCACCTTCTCCTCGCTCACCCCTCGAAACGTGATCAATGCCACCCGCGCCATCGGCGGATAGCTCAACTGCGCTCGCATCGATGTCTCCTCGTCATAGAAACCCTCATAATCATGGCGCCGCGCATACTGGATCGCCGGATGGAACGGCGTAAACGATTGGACCCAAACCTCCCCTTCCACGTCCCCTCGCCCCGCCCTACCCGCAACTTGGGTCAGTAGCTGGAACGTCCGTTCCCCCGCCCGAAAGTCTGGAATGTGCAAACCCAAATCCGCATTCACAATGCCCACCAACGTCACATTCGGAAAATGAAGCCCCTTCGCAATCATTTGCGTGCCCAATAAAATGTCGATTTTCCCACGCTTGAAATCGCCCAAAATCCGTCGGTAATCGTCCTTACGCTTCAACGCATCCGAATCCATCCGCGACACCACCGCTCGCGGAAATAACAAGCCCAACACCTCCTCGACCTTCTCCGTGCCAATGCCCGAAAATCGAATGCCCGGATCGCGACACACCGCTGCCGGACACACCTTCGGCGCTGGTCGCACCGCCCCACACACATGGCACAACAAGATCCCATCCTTCCGATGATACGTAAGACTCACACTGCAATGCTCGCACTGCGCCACATAGCCGCACTTGAGGCACTGCATCGACGTCGCATACCCGCGCCGATTGAGAAACAGCATGACCTGCTCCTTCTTCTCCAATCGTTGGGTGATCGCTTCCTTCAGCTGCGGAGAGAAAATCGGCGGCCCCTTCTCCCCTCGCCCCGAACTTCGCATGTCCACCACCCGCACCAAAGGCATCTTCTTGTCATCCGCACGCGTCTTCATCTCCAACAACGCATACTTGCCCTGCTTCGTGTTGTAGAAGGTCTCCATCGACGGCGTCGCCGTGCCCAACACCACCACCGCTCCCTCCATCTGACCCCGCACCACCGCCACATCTCGCGCATGATACCGAGGCGACTCCTCCTGCTTATACGAAAACTCGTGTTCCTCATCCACGATCACGAGTCCCAAAGGCTCCACCGGCGCAAAGACCGCCGACCTCGCCCCAATCACAATCCGCGCTCGCCCATCGCGGATCTTGTGCCACTCGTCATGACGTTCCCCCGAAGAAAGATGGCTGTGCAACACCGCCACCAAGGTCTGGTGCGCCCCACCACAAAACCGCGCTTTAAATCGCTCCACCGTCTGCGGGGTCAACGAAATCTCAGGCACCAAAACAATCGCACCCAATCCCCGACTCAACGCATGCTCGATCGCTTGTAAATAGACCTCCGTCTTTCCGCTCCCCGTCACCCCGTGCAGCAAAAACACCCCCGCCCCACTTCCTTCCTTCGCCCGGTCCCCTACCACCGCGTCCATCGCCCCAATCACTCGACCCAACGCACCTCGCTGTTCCTCGTTCAATGCCAAGGGTGTCGTCGGCAATATCGTCTCGTTCGCGTACGGATCCCGCTCGTCAACCTCGGGTCGGATTTCCAGAAAACCCAAATCTTCCAGTTTCCTCAACGTGACCGCCGTCGTCTTCAACCGCTCCACCGCATGCACCATCGGCATCGCTCCACCCTGACGTAACAACTCCACCAAGTCCTTTTGCCGCACCGTGAGCTTCGCGACGCTCAAGTCCGACCGCTCCGCCGACGCTCGCACCACCAACCGCTCACGCCAGCCCTCCGCCTCCTTGCGCACCGCTTCCGGCAACGCACTCTTCAATGCAATCTCAATAGGGCAGCAGTAATACTCCGCGATCCAGCGTGCCAAACGCAAAACGTTCTTCGTGATCAAAGCCTGTTGCCCAATGACTTTAATCAGACTCTTCAACCGATCGTCGCTCACCCCCGCCTGCTCCACGATGTCCGTCACACATCCCAACACCTCCCGCGAACCAAACGGCACCTTCACCCGCGACCCGATCTGCACCACCAACTCCAACTCCTCAGGAATCCGGTAATCGAAGTCTTTCCTCAACGCGATCTCCAACGTAACCCGAGCGATCTTCACCCCACGAGCAAACAGGATCCTTCCCCCAACGTAAACCGCAATCCTCCCCTCCGCGCACCACCCCTGAACAAACAAAGGGCGCGAAGCAGTCACCTGCTTCGCGCCCTTGTGTCTCAAATCCCAGATCTACTTCGCGTTCACCAACCGCGTCGTCCGATCCTGCACCCAAATCACATCCTTATTATTCGGTTGCGCTTGGTTCAAAGACAACAGCTGCCCCTTTTTCAAAATCGGTGTCGTCCGAGGATCCACCCACTTGTGAATCTCGGAATGCCCGTCCGCAAATGCAAAACCCGCCGCCTTGTTATGATACGACGCCGGATAATCAACCATTGTCGTCTTCGCCGGATCCGGATACCCAGGCATCATCGTCACCCAAAAACCGTCGTTGATGCTGTCCTCACGCTCATCCAACAAAATCCACGTCGAGCTCGGACCCGGATCCAGAAAATCGCTCGTCTTCAAATACATGCGCCACTCCGGTCCTCCAAACCAGGTGTGCTTGCCTTCATTCCCTCCTACCCATGCGTTCATCGACATGCTTCGCACGCGTGAGTAAACCGTCGACCCCACCTTCACGGTGCTCTTGTCTGCCGGACATTTAAACACCGCAGCACTGTTCAGCAGTGGCCACAGAGGGCTCTTCTGAATGTCTTGCTTCACATCATAATTCGACCGGTTCGCTCCATCAAAATCCATCGAACTCGTCCCCATCCATCCCTGCGGCCCATACGCGTGAATGAGTTTCTCATTGTTGTCCTCCGCGTAAAACAACCACGCATACATAATCTGCTTCGTGTTGTTCATGCACATGATGCCATGGGCCTTGGCCTTCGACTTCGAAAGCGCCGGCAACAGCATCCCAGCCAGGATCGCGATGATGGCAATCACCACCAACAGCTCAATCAGTGTGAAACCCCTTTTCGTCGGTAGGGCAAACCTCGGATTCCTTTGAATGTTCATCGTCGTTTGGGATTCAGCGCGGCGGTCCACCGCACTTTCGCGACTCTACTCCCAGCGCCCCTCGGATCAAGCAGCTTTTCAGCTCACCCCCATCATTCCATTCATTCTCGCAACCGCACCACCCGCTCGTCTCGTCTCGAAATCAGCTCCCTCAACCGCCCCATCGTCCCTTCCTCGTCCCCAGCCCGCACAAGGATCCCACTCGCACCGCCTCCACCCCCATGAGCCCGATCCCCCATGGTCCGGCTCCAGGCCGAGATCACCCCACCCATCACGGCCGATCGCCCATCCACAGGGATCGTGTAATCGTAGCCACTGGGGACCAACCCCGGCGACACCGCACGCAGCGAACGTTCCGCAACACAGCGGATCGCCGCATAGGGATCATCCAGCATCGCACCCAACACCGCCCCTACCCATTCCCGCCCCGCGACTTCCAACCCCGGTCCCCACCCCAAATGCCAAGCCACCAAAGCCCGCTGCCCCGCATCTCCACTCAACCCCATCCGAACCGAGTCCGCCACCTCCCGCTCCTCCGCGCTCAACCCCACCTCAGTATGCCCATACCACTCCTGCAGTTTCCCAGACGTCCACAATAGAGTTTTATCCAAATGACAAAGATTACACGCATTCGGTCGCCCCGTCGCCTTCTGATCCACCACCCGTGGGCTCGAAATCTGATGGCTACGGATCGCGCTCAACACCCCATAGGTCGTGTGCGGCATATGACAGTTATAACACTCCGCCCCGCTGCCTCCCACCCGATGATGCGTGTGCTTCGCCACCTCCGTCTCCGACCGAAACCGCTCATGACACGCCACACACGCCCCAGTCCCCGTCTTCTCGCGTGCTAACTGATCGTTCGGCTCACTTCCGTGCAGGGAATGACACGACAAACACGAAAAATGCCCCCCTTTGTAACACGGTGACTCGATCAGTCCGTTATACTCCCGACCGCTCACTCGAATCATTCCATCTCCCCAAAAGAAATCCTGTAGAATGTCCGGGTTCTTCGCCAGGACGTTGGTTAACCACGGCTGCTTCTCCAGTTGCTTCGGTCGGATCACCGGTGTCGACTTCTCCAAATCATCGCCAGGCCGATAGCTGAAACCACGCAAAGGCCACCCCTCATTGCGATCAAACCATTTCATCGAATGGCAAAACCCGCACACCTGCGACGCTCGCGACGCCTCGAGTTTCTCGGGATGCACAATCGACGTCATCGCAACCTTCGGATCCGGTTTCTTGCCCTCCCGCTTCAACACGCGCTGCTCGGCCACGTGCTTCTCTCCAGGTCCATGACAGGCCTCGCACGCAATGCCCAAATCCGCCATCTGAGTGCCCCACGTGCGGCTCTCACGATCATAATTCGGCTGCGCTCCCGTCGCATGGCATCGGGCACAGACTTGGTTCCACGTCTCCGCTCGGTGCTCCATCTGCGGCGGCCGTATGAAAGTCGTGTTACGCGGCACCCAGCGTTTCTCCGGAATCAACCAAGTGAACGGAAACCCCATCTGCGCGTTCCCCATCCCGTTCGGCACCCAGTAAACTTGCATGTGATGCGAGCCCGTCACCAACCCCAGCGGCAACTCCTCAACCTCCGATTCCCCGCCCCCAACCGCCTCACCCAGCCTCTGAATCTTCACCCAATACTCATCCGCACGCCGCTCCAACGTAAATCGATGCCCCTGATTCGTCAGCACCACTCCGTTGAAATCGCCTAACACCGCCCCCGGCACCGGAAGCTGCGTCATGCTCCGATGATAACTCTGATGCCAACTCCCATACTCTTTCTCGTGGCATTCCCGACACTCCTTCGATCCCGCATACGAAACCACCTTCCCCGCCTGCGGTACCAACTCCACCTCGCGCACCTCCGACTCCGCCCCCACGTTCTGATTCGTCACAAACCCACCGTCCGCCCCTCCTCCGCCCTGCGCTCCGGCACCGCGCGACGGCTCCCCCGAACACCCCGTCAACCAAAGCATCGCTAGCGACAATACAGTCGCCCCAATATTCGTCCATGCCATGCTCCTTTATCACTCGAACCCATCCCCCATGGCAACCCCGATCCCTCCCCCCCTCCTACTCTTACTCTTAATCGTAATCGTAATCCTTTCCATGAACCGTCCTCTGCGCCCTCCGCTGTAGGCCGCGTGCCCTCACACGGCGTTGTCACCCCAGCCCTGTGTCGCAAAGCCCTGGGAGCGCCGGCACCCCTGCCGGCTCCCCTCGACCTCCTGTCCATAATCCCTCGACCCGCCCCTCCGCCCTCCGCTGTAGGCCGCGTGCCCTCACACGGCGTTGTCCCTCCGCCCTGGGAGCGCCGGCACCCCTGCCGGCTCCCCTCGCCCATCGACCTCTTCCGCCACCTCCTTTCGGCCACACCCCTTCGCACCACCCCAACACCACCCCACCTCCCCCACAACCCCACTGTTTTAAAGTTCACACATCCTCCCGCTCTCGCCACACTACACCCAAACTCATGGATGGAACCGCACGGAAACGCCAGCGATACCATCGACCCTTTTAGGCCCAACCCATCGTCACCATGCCATCCGCCCCTCCCCACCGCACCAGACGGCTCGTGGTTGTCTTCCTGATCCTCGTCACCGCCGCACTCACTCGCTGGCTCGTAAAACCTTCAAACAACCCAACCCCACGCCCCAACACCTCCCTCTCGCCCACTCACAATCCCTCCTCCATCTCAGATCAACAAACCCAGGCCTACCTCCAACTCGAAGCCACCGAACGTGGCTTCGATGAATCGCTCTGGCAACCCGAACGCCTCGCCCAAATCCACGAACACGTCTTCATCACGCTCTGGGATTCTCTCAACCACTCCCCCCAGGCCCTCGTCACCCTCGCCGAATTCCCAGTCCCCTCCATCCTCCTGCCTCTCACAAACCAAATCGAATCCCTCCCCCTCCAAATCACCCGCGCCTCCGCCGCATTGCCTTCCGCACCCACCCTCGCTGCACCTTCAGGTTCAACGCCAACCTCAACCCAAAGTCACAACTCCAACTCGATCCCCGCCCCAGTGACACCGTCATCGCATTCGATCACCTCCCTGCCCGGCACCCTCTTGTCCATTTCCGGTGCCGCCTGCCGATCTGCCCTGCTCCAACTCCATCAGCAGGGCTGGATCCTCGCCCGGTCCTCCTGGCTCCACATCCGCTTCACCCCACCCTCCCCAACCACTCCAGCCATATCCGTATTCCAGGCCACCGCCAAACTCGCCCACCCAACCACCACCCGACGCATCGCGTTCTCCGCCACGCTTCATGTCCGGTGGAAACCATCCCCTTCCCCCGAGGTCCCACCCGCGATCGATGGGATCGAAATCTCGCAATGGTCCTCCCTCGATCGTTCCAGCCCATCCCCGTTCTCCGTCTCCTTCACCCTCCCGCTCTCCACCTCACGTCAACGAGGGTTCAGCGACCCCATGCTCGCCCACGATCTCGACCACGACGGTTTCTCTGAAATCCTCCTCCCAGGGGCCGGCCTCCTCCTGCGCAATCGCCACGGCCAACTCACCCCCGAACCACTCGGATTCTCCAGCTCCGGCCAAATCGTTGCCGCCCTCGTGCTCGACTGGAATCATGACGGCTCGCCAGACCTCCTCATCGCCAACAACTCCGGCCTGTCCTGGCTCGAGAACTCCGGCACTGGCCAGTTCCTTACCCCGGCTCGCACGTTGTGGTCTGCTCCCACCCCACTACGGCATCCTCAGGTGATCACCGCAGGCGACATCGACGGCGACGGCGATCTGGATCTCTGGCTCGCCCAATACAAACTACCCTACCAAGGCGGGCAGTTCCCCACTCCTTACTACGATGCGAACGATGGTTTCGCCTCATTTCTCCTCCGCAATGACGGTCAAGCCGGTTTCACCGATATCACCCCCTCATCCGGTCTCCACGCGAAACGCTTCCGACGCACCTACAGCGCCTCCTTCGTCGATCTCGATAACAATGGCTCTCTCGACCTCGTCAACGTCAGCGATTTTGCCGGCCTGGATGTTTATCACAACAATGGCAAGGGCACGTTCATCGACCGCACCTCCCCCCTCAACCATCATCGGCATCTCTTCGGGATGGCTCACGCCCTCGCCGACCTGAACCTCGACAGCCAAATCGATCTGCTCGCCATCGGCATGACCTCTCCAACCGCTTCCCGCCTGCTCGCCCTTGGACTGCATCGACCCGGCCTCGCCCAGGATCGCTCCAAACAAGCCGCCATGACCGATGGAAATCGGCTCTTCATCAACACCTCAGCCGGTCTCGCTCAATCCGATTTCGGCACAAACCTGGCTCAGTCCGGCTGGGCTTGGGGCGTCTCCGTGCTCGACGTCAACAGCGATGGCCAACCCGATGTCGCCATCGCCAACGGCCACGAAACCCTCCCCTCAACCCAAGATTACGAACGCCAGTTCTGGCTCCACGATATCCATGTCGCTTCCTCCTCCAACAACCCCGTCCTGAACCTCTACTTCGGGGGAGCCAACGCCCGTCGTGCCGCCAATCGCGCCTCCTACGGGGGATGGCAGGACAATTCTCTCTTCCTCAATCTCGGCAACGGACGCTTGGAAGACGTCGCTTTCGTAGCCGGATTCACCGTCCCCGAGGATTCCCAAAACCTGCTCTCCGACGATCTCAATGGGGATGGTCAATCCGACCTCGTAACGCTCTCCTTCGGCCCTTGGCCCGATCGCATCCAAACCTTGCGTGTCTTCCAAAACCACATCTCCTCTACAAACGACTGGGTTGGCCTCCGCCTGGACGATTCCGCTCGCAACTGGCCCGGTTGCCGCATCCAACTCACCACGGCTCAGTCCTCTCAAACTCGATGGCTCGTCACCGGAGATTCCTATCGCTCGCAGCACGCCCCCGCAGCCCTCTTCCATCTCCCGCCGCAAAGCTCCATCCAACGCCTCGAAGTCCTCTGGCCGGACAAAGCCAAAACACTCGTCCCTTCCCCATCTCCCAACCGCTGGCATTCCCTGCCCAAACAACCCTAACCGTCACTCCCCCCCGCTAGCCCTCACCGTTTCCCTACTCCATCCTCAACACCGCGCACAAAACGACCGTCCTCCGCCTTCCCTCCCGCTTCCAAAAACGCCACCAAATCCAATACTTCCTCGAGCGTCAACACATCCAAAAGCCCCTCCGGCATCGGCGAAACCCCCGACACTCCTCGCTCCCGTATCTCCGCCTTCTTCACCCGCTCAACGCCCTCCCCCAACAGGCTCGGACGCACCACCACCTCGGCATCATCCTCGCGTTCCAAAATCCCTCCCACCTCCGAACCATCTTTTAGGGTCAACAGCACCTGACGGTACTTCTCATCAATTACCTTCGACGGATTCAGAATCTGCTCCAGCAAGTCCCGCGACCCAAACCGAGCCCCAACCTGCGTCAAATCCGGCCCACTCACCCCACCCGCTCCACCCCCATCCGCACTCACACGATGGCACGTCACACATTGTCCCTTGATCAAAGCCTGCTGCCCCCGCGCGTGCGAACGACCCGATTTCACCTTCGACATCTCAGGTAACAATGTCTCCAAACGCCACGCGTTCAGCTTCGCCCCTCCCTCCACCCCCGCCGCAGCACGCGCCACGTTCGATTTCGTCACCATCGCAATCAACGGCGCCCGCTCCCCCGGCGGAACCGAGGATTCCATCTCCGCACGCACCGCCGACAACGCCCGAAAATAGTTCTGCGCCCCCGCCATCTTGCTCGCTCGTGCCATCGCATCAAACCACACACGCCGCGATTCCAAACTCCAGCCCTCCTTCTGAAATCGGAGCAAAAATAAATACTCCATCAGCTCCTCCGAACTTGTCGCACGCTCCAACAACGGAAGCGTTCTCGACAAAATCACACGCGACCGCAGCACGACCAATAGCCGACACAAATCCGCGTTAGCAATCGAATCCGAACACGGATAAATCCCCTCGCACTGAGCCAAAACCTGCTCTCGGTGCGGCTCCATCCTCGCCCCGTCGCGCGCCCATGCCACCGACCATACCCGAACCAACGTACGCAAGGATTCCTCAGACAATTCCCTCCCACGCAATGCCAAAAGTCGTCGCACCACACCCCCACCAGCCTCGTCACCCAACCCCTTCGTCCGCGCCAGCACCAGCCCTGCCTCCATCAAACGGGCCACATGGGTGTCCGTCACCAATCTGCCCACCCAGCGCGCCTTGGGTGCTCGCTCAATCGCCTGCCGCGCCGCGTAACGAATCCAACGGTCCTCACTCCCCATGGCAACCCACGCCTGCTCCACCATCGAGTCCGTCCACTCCGCATTCCCAACTCCAAACCCCTCCAATCGCCGCCTCAACTCGCGCGCCTCACGCGAAGTAACCTCGGCCCCCGCACCGCTCGTCGCAGTCACCACCACCCCCCCAGCCCCATCCCCCTCCGCATACGTCACACGATAAAGCCCCGATTGCGTGCCCCGTCCTCCCGTCACGAACCACAAGGCCCCGTCCGGCCCAATGCATCCATCCGTCACATTCAACGGTCGACCACTCAAAAACACCTCGCTGCTCCCACGATAGCTCGCCCCCGTCGCCTTCAACCCCACGGCCAAGATCCGGCCATACGCCCAATCACAGACATACAGTGCATCCCGATACTTCTCCGGAAATCGTCCACCAGACCCGAAAAACACCGCCGTTGGCGATGCCAACCCGATGTCCACCACCGACGGCAGCGTATCCGCATAATGCGACCGAAATCGCCCCGTCCCCCGACGAAATCCATAATCCGCCCCCGCCACGACGTGCAGCACTCGGTTCGGCATGTACCATGGAGCCCCCACATCCCACTCCATGTCCGCATCAAACGTGAAAAGCTCCCCATCCCGGTTGAACGCCACATCCATCGGATTCCGCATCCCTCCCGCGAAAAGCTCCACCTCGGTGGGACGTTCTGGGTTCATCCGCAACACATGCCCCGCAGGCACCACCACGTCACCGTCAAACATGGCTACGTCCCACGGGTTCTTCAGGACTTGGTCCTCCTCGTAGCCACGTAATGGAGACCGCACCGAAAGGCCTCCCGGTAGCTTCACGTTGTTTCCGTGCACCACATACAACCAACCGTCCGGCCCCAGTTTGACGTGATTCCTCCCATGCCCAACCCCACCTTCCGTCTTCAGCAACTCCTCCGCCTTCTCAAAGCGTCCATCTCCATCCGCGTCCCGCAATCGAACCAGCGCCTTCGTGTTGTTCGCGTTGCAATACAAGGCATCCCCCACATACAGCAACCCCCGACACTCCATCAACGTCTCATGCACCACCTCAACCCTCGTCACTTTCGATCCCTCCAACCCAAGTCGCATCAATCCCCGCTTCTCCCGCGCCAAAGTTACTCGCCCTCGACCATCAAAGGCCATCGCAACCCACGAATCTTCCCCAGGCTGCGCCGACCGCACCAACTCCACTCGAAATCCCGCTGGCACCTGGAACCCCGAAGGATCCGTCGCAACCCCAGCTCCAATCGCCATCTTCCAACTGTTGTAGGCGTCCATCATCTTCTTCGGATCGAAGGGGTTCACACCGCCGCCCGCATCCGTTTTCCCCAACGAAACCACACCTCCCCAACCTTCCCGAGTGGCCCCCACGTTCGCCCACCCCTCCCCCGCGCCCGTTCGAGAAATCCACCCAGGCCCACTCGTAGCCCACCGCTGCCGCGCCAAATCCCCGTTCATCTCCAACAACACCGCCACCCGAACCGCCCCCTCCGTATTCACCCCTCGTACTCCAATAACGTTTCTCCCCGGCCGCACCCAGCTCGTCACATCCAAGCTCGTCGCCTGCGCTAACCCAATCACTTTCCCCGCCGCACGGCCGTTCACCCACACCTCCATCTCTCCTTCCACCGCGCCCAACAAAATCACCTTCAAAAGCTGCTCCGGTGCCTCCACCTCCGTTCGAAAGTAAACCGCTCCCCGGACACTCGCGTCCACCGACCGAATCCATTCCGGAACCGGAGGAGCATTGACTACCTGCCCTCGGCTCCAACTGGTCATCCCAATCCAAACCACCAAAATCCAAGTGTAAAAAGGGTGTCGATTCACGGTGCTCCAAGCAAAGCCGCTGCCTCCTTCTTTCGCAAACGATTTCCTCGACCCCAATCACACCTCATGATCACCTATTCCCATGTCGTCGCCAACGCCCATCCTGTCCCACGCCGACCTGCTCCAACTCAAACGCTGGAACACCCCAACCATCTACAACGGGTGGGAACAAATCACACGCCACGACCGCACTCAGAACGGCATCAATATCGAGGAAACTCGCGATTTTATGCCTCAAATGGGCCCCATGGTCGGCTATGCCGTCACGCTCGTCATCGAGCCTTCAAACCCAACCCACCCCACTGCCAACGCCTCCGCCTGGAGCCAATACCGTAGTTACATCGCTTCCGTCCCAGGCCCCAAAATCGTCGTCGTCCAAGATCTCGACAAACCCCGCGTCATCGGCTCCTTCTGGGGCGAGGTCAATAGTAATACCCACCGCGCTCTCGGATGCGTCGGCACCATCACCGACGGCGCCATCCGCGATCTCGACGAGATGAACAACGCCGGTTTCAAAGCGCTCGCCCGCAGGCTCTGCGTCGGACACGCCTACGCATGCCCCGTCCGTTGGGGTTCCACCGTCGAAGTGTTCGGTCAAGCCATCCAGCCCGGCCAACTCGTCCATGCCGATAAACACGGCTTCCTCGCCATCCCCTCCGAAGATCTCCCCGGCCTGCTCGATGCCGCCAAGTTCATGGACGCCAACGAATGCAATACCGTCATCGCCGCCGCTCGCTCCGCACACGGATTGCACACACCTGAGCTACTCGAAAATCTCAACCGCGCCGCCGCTGAGTTCGGCCGCGCAGCTCGCCAACGGTTCCACCGCAACGGCGAATGGTAAAACCTCCCCCTCAGCCTACTCTATCCCAAGCTCCTCATGAACATCCCCAACCCCATCATCGTCGCCCTCGACGTCCCCGACTCCGCACAGGCCCTCCAGCTCGTCCACGCTCTCTCCGGTAAGGTCGGTGCCTTCAAAGTCGGCAAGGAGCTCTTCGTCAGTAGCGGCCCCGAGATCGTCAAACAGATCCGGGCCACCGGCGCCCACGTCTTTCTCGACCTCAAATTCCACGATATCCCCAATACCGTCGCCAAAGCCGTCGAAGCCGCCACCTTCCTCGATGTTCAAATGCTCACCATCCACGCCAGCGGGGGTAAACTCATGATGCAAGCCGCCGAAGAAGCCGCTCAAAAGACCGCCCTAAAACTCAACCGACCCGCCCCGCTCGTTCTCGCGGTCACCGTCCTCACCAGCCTCGACGGACCCCAAATCGCCGAAATCGGCCTCCAACCCGATGTGGAAAAACAGGTCGAACGACTCGCCCTGCTCGCTGCCTCCGCCGGAATCCGTGGCCTCGTCTGCTCACCCCTTGAAATCGTGCCGCTCAGAAAAGTCATCCCCCCATCCGTCCAACTTGTCACCCCAGGAATCCGCCCCGCCGCCTCCGATCTCGGTGACCAAAAACGTGTCATGACCCCACGCGAAGCCGTCCAGGCCGGTGCCAATTGGCTCGTCATCGGCCGCCCCATCTACGCCTCTCCCAACCCCGCCGACGCCGCCCTCCAAATCCTCCAGTCCCTCTCAACCCCTCACCCCGTCGCGGCTTAAGCCGTAACGCCGCGGTAGGAATTCAACGCGGAGACGGGACGGAGCAGCGAAGCAAAGCCAAGGCAAGGAATTCTCTATCTGCTGCAGGATAGCCCACACACCAAGGAGTGACCCTGATACTCCATGGAAATAGAATCAATTCCTCTGCGCCTCTGGCCCTTTGCGCCTTCGCGTTAAAACTATTCGGGAACGTTACGACCCAGCCCCAAGGCCCCCTCGCGCCGCTTTCAAACGGCTCACTTCCCCCAATATCCGAATCGCCGAAAACGGCTTGGGCACAAATACGTCCGGCAGAATCGCTAAATTGCTCAACACCTCAGATCCTACGTTGCCACTGCACAGGATCACCTTCAGCCCAGGGTCCAATCGACGACACGCCCCCAACAGCTCACCCCCGTTCATCCCGCCCATCACAAAGTCCGTCAACAACAGCCACGGTCGCACCTCCCCTCCAGAAAACTCCGACAATGCCGGGCGCGGATCATAAAACACACGCACATCATAGCCCTCAGCCGCCAAAATCGCCCCTATCGATTCCGCGATCATCGGCTCGTCATCAACGACAAACACGAGGTTGTCATTCACTCGTCTCAAAACAGTGTCCTGCATGATTCAGACTCATCGACCAATCAGATAATCCAACCCTTCACGATAGTTACGACTCAACGTCAAACGATGGCCATCCTCAAGGATCACCGCGTAGTCACCGTGAAATAAAGCCTGCAACTCCTTCACTCGCGTCACATTCACAATCGTCGACCGACTAATCCGCACAAATCGCCCCCCTCCAAGCCGGTCCTCCAAAGTGCTCATCGTCTCCCGCAGCAAATGGGTCTCCTTTCCAACATGCAGCTCCACGTAATTGTCCGCCGACTCAATCCAGTCAATGTCCTCCAACTTCACCAATAAAATTCGCCCGGAACTCTTCACAGCCAACCGCTCCGGTGGCTTGCCCCCAACCCGCATGTCCGCAAGCAATCCCCTCAACTGCGAGGCCAGAGCACCTTCTCCTCCTCCATCACGCTCGGCCACCCCGCACCGCTGCCGCACCCGCTCCAACGTCATTCGAAATCGCTCCCGATCAAACGGCTTCAAAAGGTAATCCACCGCGTGCACCTCGAAGGCCTTCACCGCAAATTGGTCATAGGCCGTGCAAAACACCACGACTCTCGGAACTCCATCCCCCACCGCCTCCAAAACCTCGAACCCATTCAGCTCCGGCATCTGCACATCCAAAAACAAAACGTCCGGCTTCTCTCGCCCTATCGCCTCTACCGCCCCACGCCCATCCGAACACTCCCCAATGACCTCAAAATCAACCTCGTCCCGTAGCAATTGCCGCAATCGCTCCCGTGCTAAGGTTTCGTCATCCACCAATAATACTCGCGCCTTCACAATCAATCTCTCTCCACCTCACCTCACCGAGCTCCGCGCCGCACCGGAATCGTAACCCGCACCCGCGTCCCACCCTCACTCCGGTTCTCTAACTCCAAACCCTGCTCCTCACCATACAACGCCCGCAAACGCGCTCGCGTGTTCTCTAACCCAATCCCTCGACGCCCCGTCCGCGTCTCCATCAGACCTCCTCCGTTGTCCGTCACTTCCAAAATCAATCGTCCACCCTCCACATGCCCTCCAATTTCTAACACTCCACGCCGTGCATGCGGCGCAATCCCATGCCGAATCGCGTTCTCCACCAAAGGCTGCAATACGAGGTTCGGCACCTTCATGTCCATACAGCTCCCGTCCACCGAAATCAAAACGCTCAGTCGATCCCCAAACCGTACCCGTTCGATTTCTAGATAACGATCCAAAAATTCAAGCTCCCGACGCAACTCCACTTCCTGATCATCCGTGCTCTCCAACGCATACCGCAACAGTTCGCTCAATCGACTCACCATCCGATCCGCCAACTCCACATCCCGATGCATCAAGGCCGAAATCGAATGCAGCGTGTTAAACAAAAAATGCGGATTCAACTGCATCTGCAACGCCTTCAACCGCGCCTCAGCCAAACGATGCTCCAACTCCGCAGCTTGCCGCTGCCGCTCCACCGATTCCCGATAATACGCCAACGCATGCACCGAGATCACAATCACCCAATACACCAGTGCATTGAACAAAAACGTCTTCGCTAACAACGGCTCAAAGGCTTCCCGATACCCAATCACTTGCCCTCCCCATCGCGCTTGGGCCTGCCCTATCAAGGCTCGAACCATCATGTAAAGCAGCGAAAATGTCACCGACGCCACCAAATGAGCCGGAGCCGTGCTTCTCCACCGATCGGACGCCAACCGGTAACGTAAACACATCGGAGTCACCCCCAACGACAACACCGCATACACATACCAGTCCCCAAGAGACCAGGACACAGCCCGCCCCCAGCTCACCGGTTGCCCCAACTTCGCACTGGTCACATACAACTGAAACGCAAACGCCAAACCGATCAGTGTCCACAACCCAAACCACGGCAATACCCCAGCCAACGGCCCATAAAGCCGTTGCCTCATACTCTCCGCTTCCGTTGGACCCGTCTGGTTCATGGAACTCCTCCGCATCATCCCACTCCACTCCCAACGGTCAACATCCTATCCCAACCCCCGATCGCCACACACACACACACATTCGTTCCGCCCGAAGCCGTCCCTACACGTTCATCGTTGTCCTCACCGCAGCCCGCGCCCCCCCCCACACGGCATGGCCTCCTCGCTGTAGGCCGTGTGCCCTCACACGGCGTGGCCCATCGTTGACCAAGCCCCACCAACCAGCAATAATCGTCATAAATCCGAACACCGCGCGCGCCCCCCCAACGATCACGACCCATCAACTTCCAAACCATGAACCGTCCTCAGCGCCCCCAATTGGGCCGTGCGCTCACCCCCGTAGGCCGTGTGCCCTCACACGGCGAAGCCCCATCGCCCACCGTTGTAGGCCGTGTGCCCTCACACGGCGTCGGCTGCTCCGAGGCAATCTAATCGCATGACCAATCCAGCCCTCTAGCTCCGCCCCATGCCCCAGCCCCCCCGGAAAACCAAAGGCGATCTCATCATCGAAAAGGCTCTGAAAAGGTCTCTTCGCGTCTTTGCAGTCCTCGCATTCCTCGCGGGTGTGCTCGCTTGGATCCTCAACCGACCCTCCCCAGTCGCCCCCACCCGAACCACCCCTCTCTCCCCACCCGAATCCCGCGACTCCCAAACCAACGATATCCCCTCCGTCACGTTCTCCGATGTCACCCGCTCGTCCGGTGTGTCCTTCCATCACCAAAACGGTGCCTATGGCGAAAAACTCCTCCCTGAAACCATGGGAGGAGGCGTGGCTTTCTTCGACTTCGACACCGACGGCGACCAAGATCTCATCCTCGTCAACAGCGGCCTCTGGCCCTGGCATTCCTACAGCCAACCCACCCCCGAAAGTCTTTGCCTCTACCAAAATGATGGCACAGGCACCTTCAAAGACATCACCTCCTCCTCGGGTCTCAAAACCTCCCTCTACGGCATGGGCATCGCCGTCGGGGACTACGATAACGACGGCCGCCCCGATCTCTTCGTCTCCGGCGTCGGCGGCGGTCAGTTGTTCCATAACGAGGGCAACGGCCGCTTTTCCAATACAACCTCACTTGCTGGTGTCGCCGGAAACCCCACCGATTGGAGTTCCAGTGCCGCTTGGTTCGACTACGACAACGATGGTAAACTCGACCTTTTCGTCTGTAACTACGTGCAGTGGTCCCGCAATATTGACTTCGAAGTCGATTACAAACTGGTCGGCATCGGACGTGCCTACGGTCCCCCCATGAACTTCGCTGGCTCCTACCCTCACCTCTATCACAATGAGGGCCAAGGCCGATTCTCCGAAACCACCGCCCACGCCGGCCTCCAGATCAAAAATCGCGCCACTGGCCTGCCCATGGCCAAATCCCTCGGGGTCGCCCCCATCGACATGAATAGCGACGGCTGGATGGATCTCATCATCGCCAATGATACCGTCCAAAATTTCGTCTTCACCAACGCCCACGATGGCACCTTTCGCGAAATCGGAGCTACCTCCGGTGTCGCCTTCGACAACTACGGCGGCGCGCGCGGCGCAATGGGCATCGACTCCGCCCGCTTCCAGGAGGATCAAAGTCTGGGAATTCTCATCGGCAACTTCGCCAACGAAATGGCCGCCTTCTACGTCTCTCAAAAAGATCCCATGATCTTCAGCGACGAAGCCATCAGCCAGGGGGTCGGCCCTTCCAGCCGTCAATCCCTTACCTTCGGCGTCTTCTTCTTTGATTATGATCTCGACGGTTGGCTCGACCTCCTCACCGCCAACGGTCATATCGAAGAAGAAATCAACAAAATCCAGAAGAGCCAATCCTACAAACAGCCCGCTTCGCTCTACTGGAACAGCCGCGGGGCACGCTCCAATCAAGGCTTCACCAAGGTTCCCATAAGCATGTCAGGCCCGGATATAGCTCAGCCTATCGTCGGACGCGGCTCCGCCTTCGCCGATATCGACAACGACGGCGATCTCGATCTCGTCCTCACCCAGATTAACGGTCCTCCCCTGCTCCTCAAAAATAACCAATCCCTCGGCCATCATTGGATTCGCATCAAACTGGTCGGCAGTCGCAGCAACCGCGACGCGATCGGTGCCTGGATACGCCTCCGAACCAACAATCGGGTTCTCTGGAGACACGTCACCCCAACGCGAGGCTACCTCTCCCAATCCGAACTCCCCGTCACCATCGGTCTCGGCAAAAACAACTCCATCGACGAACTCCAAATTTTCTGGCCCTCGGGTCTCAAACAGAAAATCAATCCCCCATCCCCAAACCAATCTATCCTCCTGACCGAGCCCTAGTCACCAAACTCACGTCCCTCCCGATCCTCTAACGCCCTTGCTGCCCCACCGGTGCACGCCCCCGCTCGCCCCGTTGCTTCTTGAAGATCACCGCAGCAAACACCACGGTCGCGAAAACCAAAATCAACGCAATCCCTCCCGCAACCCACCGCGCAACCCGAGCCCTAGCCATCAAAGCCTCAGCCTCCAAGCGCTGCGATTCCTGAAAAATCTCCAACTCCTTCTCCAACGAAACCAAAGCCTCCGTCTCCTCCCGTA
>Ga0172367_10001741_pt1 | contig 30971 bp, 21 predicted proteins | sample Lak10m_FD_114542 | JGI IMG/M metagenome (GOLD analysis project Ga0172367, IMG submission 114542) | Freshwater microbial communities from Kabuno Bay, South-Kivu, Congo - kab_022012_10m | ecosystem: Environmental > Aquatic > Freshwater > Lake | place: Democratic Republic of the Congo: South-Kivu...
CTGACCCGCGTAATGGCCAGCCAGGACAAGTACTACAACGATTTAAAAATTATTCTCAGCGGTGGAACCCCTCTCTCTTCCGTTCCCGATTCCATTCCTAAAAACAACCAACCGGTCGATTTAAATTACCAGGTTAGTGAAATAGATCACGCCGTTCGCGAAGACCTTTCGCGCCAGCAAAACAATCAACCCCTTCGCACTAAAATCCCAGAAGCGGGTTACTTGCTCTTCCGCCCTGTTGCGGGTACTATTGCTGAATCATTTAATCTGGCTTCCGGACACGCCGGAATCACCTGGGCCGCTGCACCCAACGAACCTGTTATGGCTGTATTGAACGGCACCGTTCTCACTTCCACCTTCAGCGTCACCAGTGGCAATACAGTCACGCTACAACATCCGAATGGATTCGTTTCGATTTATAAAAATTTAGGGGTATTGCTTAAACAAGCCGGCCAACCGGTAAAAGCCGGAGAAAGCATTGGCTGGATAGGCGAATCAGCGAATTTCCATTTTGAACTATGGAAAAACGGGGTCCAAATAGACCCCGGTATGTATTTCACTAAATAAGTTTTCCTTATACACGAACCATCTCGCTAAACACGTTCAAACGCGCAGCAAGTTCGGCTTCGTTCACTTTCAATAACTGGTCTGGACCAAAATCTTCACACGTAAAACTGGCCATCGCCGAGCCATATACAATGGCCTTCTTCATGTTATCGAAACTAATATCGTCGGTCTTCGCCAAGTAGCCAATAAAGCCACCAGCAAATGAATCGCCCGCACCCGTTGGATCTTTCACTTCTTCTAACAACATGGCTGGCGCATAAAACACCTCATTGCCGCTAAACAACAATGCTCCGTGCTCGCCCTTCTTAATAATCAAGGCTTTCGGACCCATGGCCAAAATCTTCTGTGCTGCCTTTTTCAACGAACGCTCTCCGGTGTATTGACGAGCTTCTTCATCGTTAATGGTCACCACATCTACCATTGTAAATACTTTGTCTAAATCTTCACGGGCAGTGTCCATCCAGAAATTCATGGTGTCCAATACCACCAATTTCGGACGACGGCTCATTTGGTTTAACACCGAAATCTGAATCGCTGGAACCAAGTTACCAAGCATCACATAATCAGCGTCGCGAAATCCTTCGGGCACGTGAGGCTCAAACGTAGCAAGTACGTTCAAATCCGTAGCCAAGGTGTCACGAGAATTCATGTCTAAATGATATTCACCAGCCCAATGAAATGACTTCTCACCTTCTTTAACCTGCAAACCTTGCAAATCAATTCCGCGAGAAACCATGAGATCCATAAATTCTTTTGGAAAATCATCCCCAACCACACTCACCACACCGCAGGAACCATTCAGGTACGATGCAGCCAAGGCAATGTAAGTAGCGGCTCCGCCAATTACTTTTTCTCTCTTCTCAAAAGGGGTAGCAATGGTATCAAATGCTACAGTTCCAACGGTAATTAATTTCATAGTGGGGTTATTCAAAAAAAAAACCGCCCATAGAATGAGCGGTTCAATTTTATTCAATCGTTATTATAAACGTACAATTCCTTTGTGGCGACGTTCGTCAGAAGTAGTTAACTTCTTACGACCTTTTCTTCTACGTGATGAAAGTACCGCACGACCTTTCGCGGTAGCCATACGCTTACGGAAACCATGTTTATTTCTACGTTTTCTATTCGAAGGTTGATAAGTGCGTTTCATAGTGCTATCGTTTTATTTTTCCAACAGGACGGCAAATATACGACTTTTTTTTATTTCTCCAAGTTTTTTACAACAATTGAAAGTTCATTGAGTTGCAAGTCGCTAATTTCCGACGGTGCATCAATCATTACGTCGCGTCCGCTGTTGTTTTTTGGGAAGGCAATAAAGTCTCGAATGCCTTCTGTACCGCCGAATAGCGAGCACAAACGGTCAAAGCCGAAGGCCAATCCGCCGTGCGGTGGTGCACCGTATTCAAAGGCATTCAATAAAAAGCCAAATTGCGATTGTGCTTCCTCATCTGAGAAGCCCAACAATTTAAACATCTCTGCTTGAACCGCTTTATCGTGAATACGAATAGAACCGCCGCCTATCTCAACCCCATTCAATACAAAGTCATAGGCATTGGCATTCACCGAACCCGGATCGGTTGCCAATAGATGAATTTGATCGGGTTTAGGTGAAGTGAACGGATGGTGCATAGCGAAATACCTTCCTTCTTCTTCGTTGAATTCCAACAACGGAAAGTCCATCACCCACAGCGGTGCAAACACCTCTGGATTGCGCAAGCCTAACTTGCTACCCATCAGCAATCGCAATTCATTCAACTGCTTGCGCGTGCTGTCTAATCCACCTGAAAGCACCAGCAACAAATCGCCTGCTTTGGCTCCACAACGCTCGGCCCATGCGGCTAATGCTGCCCCATCGAAAAACTTATCTACAGATGATTTGAATGTTCCGTCTTCGTTACACTTCACATAAATCAATCCTTTGGCACCAATTTGCGGACGCTTCATCCACTCGGTCAATTCGTCTAACTGAGCGCGGGTATAAGCCGCACAACCCGTTGCGTTAATTGCAAGAACTGCTTCAGCACTATCGAATACACCGAATCCTTTTCCTTGACCTAAATCGGTTAAGTCATTAAACGTCATTCCAAATCGAATATCAGGTTTGTCACTTCCGTACAAACGCATCGCTTCTGAATACAGCATGCGAGGTACTTCTGGAATATCAATGTTCTTCACAGTTTTGAATAAGTGACGAACCAATCCTTCAAAGGTGTTCAAAATATCTTCTTGCTCTACAAACGCCATCTCACAGTCTATCTGAGTGAACTCAGGCTGTCTATCTGCACGTAAATCTTCATCACGGAAACAACGTACAATCTGGTAATAGCGATCGTAACCGCTAACCATCAACAATTGCTTAAAGGTTTGTGGCGATTGGGGCAAGGCATAAAACTGTCCCGGATTCATGCGGCTAGGTACCACAAAATCGCGTGCGCCTTCCGGAGTGGATTTGATTAAATACGGAGTTTCAATTTCCATGAACTCCAAACTATCTAAATACTTACGCGTCTCAATACCCAGTTTATGACGCAACATCAAATTCTCTTTCAGCGGATTTCTGCGCAAGTCTAAAAAGCGCCATTGCATGCGCAGCTCATCGCCTCCGTCACTTTCATCTTCAATGGTGAACGGCGGAGTTAACGAAGAATTCAACACCTTCGCAGCACTAACAGCCAATTCAATTTCCCCTGTAGCTAATTGTGCATTCTTCGAATAACGCTCTACCACTTTACCGGTAACCTGCACCACAAACTCTCTTCCCCACTTACGCGCGGTCGCACATAGCTCAGCTTCTGTGTCCATGTTGAAGGCCAACTGAGTAATCCCGTAACGGTCTCGCAAGTCAACGAAAGTCATACCACCTAGGTCACGCGAACGCTGAACCCAACCGGCAAGTGTAACTTCTTTTCCAACATCTGAAATGCGTAATTGACCGCATGTATGAGAACGAAACATAATAAAAATTTTTGCAAAGATAAGCGGTGTGACGCTGAATTAAGGTGTTGTCACCGGCTTTGGTGGAAACGTTTTTTTAATCCAATTGGTAAACTCTTCCGGGTGTTCTAAATTCAATACATGCCCAGTCTTATCGAACACCGTCATGCGCGCTGCTGGAATGCCGTAGCTCTTTTGAATCCCTTTGCAAGTCTTCATCGGAATTAGAATATCGTTTGCGCCCCAGATGAGATAAACGGGCATTTGAAAATTGAAATGATGCGCATTCAACGAGTCTTCGTGCGTCACCATGTACTCAATCAGTTTTTTGCGTTCATCCATACCTGGAACAAAATGCTTCTCTGCGATTTCGTTGGCGATAAAATTGGGAATGTAGTGTTGCTCGTAAACACCCGCTCTAGCCTGGCGTTTCACGCTAGCTGCATCATACGGCGAAAGCAAATCAATCGCATTCTTTGCACCTAACGAAACAGCAAGACTATCGGCATAGGTACTCGAATACGAACCCACTGGCGAATCATAAATCACAAAAGCCGAGACCATATTCGGATGCTTCTCAACAAAGCGTGCTGAAACTACACCACCATACGAGCTTGAAACCACAATGCATTTTCCTTTCACATTGGAATGCGACAGCCATTCATACAGGTGGTCGGCTTGTGCCTCAATGGAATAATCGCCCTTGCCTACACTACTGCCGTGGTATAGCAAATCAGGAAGGTAGAGATTGTAGTCGGAAAGCGCGGCCACATTGCCCGCGTATTGCGCCACACTAGATCCTGTGTATCCATGCACCAACACCAAGTTGGGCTTTGTAGAATCGGGATGCAAAGGCTCGAATCCTGAGTGCTTGCCCGTTTGAGTGACAAACATGATTCGGGCAAGTTGCGCGGAATACATTGCCTCTTCTTGGTGACGCAATTCGCGTTTCACCAAAAAGCAAGAAGAAAACACCGAGGCTATTGCCGCAAAAAGAACGATACGAAGCTTCATTTTTCGAAGGTACGAAGTGAACGGATTCGATTATATTTGTGACATGAACAAACTTTCATTTCCATTTTCAAAAGCGAACATAGTAATCATTGCTGCAGGACTAATTGTTTTGCTAACTGGTTATTTGTTGCTTAGCGGCGGCGGTTCAGATGACCCCAATGTGTTCAATGCCGACGAATTGTTCAGTGCGCGTAGAATTACCGTAGCTCCTATTGTAATTATCTTAGGATACATCGTCGTAGGTGTGGGCATTATGTTCCGTCCAAAAAAATCTGAAGCTTGACCTTACTTCAAACCATCATTCTAGCTATTGTTGAGGGCATTACAGAATTCCTTCCAATCTCTAGCACAGGGCACATGATTATTGCCCAGAAAATGATGGGCATTGCCGATTCTGAATTTACCAAAGCCTTTATCGTAAACATTCAGTTTGGTGCTATTCTATCGGTGGTGATTCTCTATTGGAAAAAGTTCTTTCAATCCATCGACTTTTATGTTCGTCTGCTAGTGGCTTTTATTCCGGCTGCTGTACTCGGTTTTTTATTTAGCGATAAAATAGACGCATTATTAGAGAACGCACTTACCATTGGTATTGCACTTTTAGTGGGTGGTGTAATTCTTTTGTTCATCGATAAACTTATTCGTGAACGCAGTTTAGAAAAACCGAATTATCGTTCGGCTTTTACCATTGGTCTCTTTCAATGCTTAGCCATGATACCGGGTGTGTCGCGCTCGGCGGCGACGATTGTAGGCGGATTAACGCAGGGATTAAACAGGAAAGCTGCTGCTGAATTCTCATTTTTTTTAGCCGTTCCTACCATGTTCGGAGCATCGGTATTGAAATTAAAAGATGCATACGAGCAAGTTCCCGATTTCTTCAACGGTGAAAACCTAAAGCTCTTGTTGATTGGTAATGCCGTGGCTTTCGTGGTGGCTATGCTTGCCATCAAATCATTCATTGGTATCTTGAAAAACAAAGGCTTTAAAGTGTTCGGCTATTACCGCATTGTAGTAGGCGCTATTATCATTGCCTTGGTAGCCATGAATATTCCTTTAGCCATTTAAGACTTTCGCAACTTGGGCCGCCATGGCTTGTGGGGCTAACGATTCCAATTCCACCACCTGCTTAACGCCACATTCAACAAGCGCATTTGCCGTAGACTTTCCAAACGAAAAACATAACTGGTCAGCTAGTGCATTGCACTGACTTGCCGCACGCACATTCGAAGGAGAAGAAAACACGTACGCATCGCAAAGTTCTATGGTCAAGGGATTCAGCATTGTTCGATAAACTACTACTTCATGCATTTGCGCAGCATCGAAGTACGATTGTACCGTGCGCACACTGGTATCACCTATTGGAAAAAGAACGCGCGCGCCAGCTACTAATGCATGAAATTGACGAGCAACTTCTTGGGTACTCGATGTTTCTCCAACAAATTCACAAGTACCCGGAACGGCTGCTGCTGTAGCATTTCCAATAGCTGCATAACGTTGATTTGGGTTAAAACTGTACTTACGAAAATATGCGTTTGCCGCGTTCGATGAAGAAAAGAATATCCAATCGAAGTTCCCTTCAATATTAAAATCTACCGCATGAATTTGTATCTGAGAATAGGCTGTAACATCGATGTTGTATTGCTTCAATTCAGCAATAAAATCATTCGCTACTGCGGCTTCTCGAGAGAGGTAGAGTTTCACTCAACCGATTGAATTAATCCAAGTAAATGAATACGTACTTGTTCGGGATCAACTTTACGCATGCTGAAATAATTTACAGCTTCATTCACATGTTTTGCAAATGCAGCATGCCCCACATATTCGCTGCCATCGAAAGAAACGAACGCTCCAAGTGGCAGTTGGCAACCGCCGTCTAGTGAAGCAAGAATGTTTCGCTCAATGCTAACGCAAGCGGCGGTAGCAGTGTCGTGTAAATGAGAAAGAACTCGTTGCAATTCAGTATCACTTGTTCTGCATTGCAGAGCCAATGCACCTTGTGCGGGGGCAGGCACGAATTGTTCGGGTTTTAAAATAACCACTTCAAATTCCGAAAGATCAATTTCCAAACGTTCCACTCCTGCACGAGCAAGAAGAATAGCATCGTAATTTTTATCGCGTAATTTTTGAATTCGGGTAGGAACATTGCCGCGTAAATCGGCTGTGGTACAATCGCTACGATGAAATGCCATCTGCACTTTTCTACGTGCTGAAGAGGTGCCTACTACTGCATCACTTTTCAAGTGAAAATGTTTAGATGCATCTACAGACTCTTTGCGAATAATAAGAATATCTTCAACTGCTGCGCGCTTGGTTACTGCGGCTACTGTAAGTTCTGCGGGTGATTTCGTCTCAAGGTCTTTGTGCGAATGCACAGCCATATCAATGGTCCCGTTAAGCAAGGCCTCTTCAATTTCTTTGGTGAAGAATCCCTTCCCCTCCATCTTGTCGAAGCTCAAGTGTTGAATTTGGTCACCTTGGGTTTTAATGATAAGTAACTCTGAAGCGAAGCCTAAATTTTCCAATTCAGCTTTTATAAAATTCGCTTGCCACAAAGCAAGCTCGCTTCCGCGTGTTCCGATAATAATGGGTAATCTCAAGACTAATTGTTTTGTACTGCACTCAAAAGTACATCCTTTGCCATTTTCATAGGCACGGAAATGTATTTCTTTTCCATATACCCAATGATTTTTTCAATCAACTCACGCGACTGCGGATCTAATTGGGCCATTTCCTTTTGAAACACGCTATCTAAAGCCATATTCTTAATGTCGCGAATGGTGGCAGGAATCTGACTCATGGCACGCTCGATATGACGTTCTTGGAATATTTTACGGGTTTCTTCTTTCCCTTGTTCTATCAACTTCAAACAATCCTCTAACGCTTCTTCTCGGTATGAAATATTGCGTTTCACTTCCTCTTGAATCACTTGCATATCTATCCAATGCACGTGCTCCAACTCTTGAATCTTAGGGTCAACATTGGCGGGTAAACTAATGTCTATCACCACGCGTTTTTTGTCGTTGGAAGCCATCTCATGGAAAAGCGATTCGGTCACAATGTAATCGGTGGCCCAAGTGCAAACCACCAAAGCATCGAAGTCACCAGCTTCTTGTTTCAAGGCACTTAATTCATGCGCACTACCATTGGCAATGGCAGCAACAGATTGGGCATTGTCTAACGAGCGATTAAACACCGCCACATTGTTGTAATTGTGCTCAGCTAAAAACTTAACAAAGTTGCGAACGGTTTGTCCGGCACCAACTAAAACGATTCGTGCGTTGTGATGCAATTGTTGTTCTTGAAACAAGCGCCAAGCAATAGACACAACAGATACGGGCTTCTTAGAAAGATTGGTGTGGGTGTACACATCTTTTGCAATTCGAATAGCACTTTGAATTAACAAACGAATGGCGTCACCTGTAGTTCCTAATTTCTCACACACTTCGTAGGACGTGCGCAATTGGGTAATGATTTCACGTTCCCCAATAATGAGTGAATCAAGACTCGATGCCACACGAAAAATATGATCCGCCGTTTCGTCGCCATTTAAGCGCATGGCTTGCTTACTAATCGCCTTGACTTGCTCTTCAGGTAATCCTGTGTTCAAAGCAAGCAGGAAATTTTGTGTGAAGCCTGGACAAACAAAGTGAGGAACCGTGAAAATAAATTCAACGCGATTGCATGTACCTAAATACATGATTTCATCTAACTCAAATTGCGCTTTCAATGCATTCAACTTCTCTTTCAACGCCTCTTCCGCAATGGTGAATTGACCAATGGTCTCCAATGGAAAGTGGTTGTGATTGATTGATATGGCGCGTAGGTTTTTCACTGTATGCGAATTTCGGAAGATGCAAATTGGCTTTTGTCATGACTTTGTCATTCTGTGAGAATATCAGTTCTTTTAGTCAAATCTTTAGAAATACCTTGACAAATGTCAGCAACAAAAAAGGGGAGCAAAGCTCCCCCTTTCAGAATTAAAAATCTTTTACTTCTCAATGATGAAGCGTGTTTCAGCGCGTTCATGATTGCCAATCACTTGTAAAACATAGATGCCATTTGCTACGTTGTTTTGCAAAGGCAATTGTGTTTGCAACACTCCTTGCACGTTCACACGGTTTTGATAAACCACGCGACCCATCGCATCCATCACACGAACCACCCCGTTCTCCATGTTCACTCCGCTAATGCTCATCATCAAATCAGAGCCATTAGAAGGATTAGGGAATACGCTCAACTCTAACTGTTCTTCTTGTGCAATTCTGGCTTGTACATCTTCACTTTGAGCAGAAGAATTGTCCTCAATGACCATTCCTGCCGTTCCAATGATAGACATGTAGGTTACTGGTCCCCAATTGTAATTTGTTCCAGTATAAGTGAAGATAGGCGCCGTTTGAACAGCATACGTCTTACCGAATTGCAGTTGAGTAACCGTAGCCAAATTGATGAAGTTTGATGCAGCACCACGGTTTACTTCAATTGGAATACCAACGGTCGTGTGCGTTATTGGATTTACTTCCGTAAATCTCCAACGCCAGTTTGAAATTCCGCAAATCCATGGTAAGCTACCTACCACTGAACCTCTAAATCGAGGACCATTAGACTGTTGATCAGAAGCACGTAATTGTGTGGCTGGATCGGCAGTAATGGTAATAGTAACCGGGCTTAATGCAGGTGCATTTACAACTTCGTTCACACCTGCTCCGTTCGCAATAGTAAATACATTGGTAACCAAAACGGAATAGGTACATCCACTTGGCAGAATTGGCGTTACCGTACTAAGAGTTAAGTAATCACTGTTCTGAGTTTTCGTATACACGTTACCTGCAGCAGCACCAGTTAATCCGGTGAATGTATAACGGTACTGAACACCGGTAGTTCCACCTGCATAAGTTGCCTTGAAAACGTTACATGTACTGATATTACCTGGCCATTGTCCACCTGCACCGCTATCTGCGCCACCGCGTTTCAATTGGCGGATACATCCAGAGAAGGTACCACCTGCGCTTAATCCGCTGTTGTAGTTACGAATACCCACGCGATAGCTTTGTCCTGATGTCAGCCCATAGAAATTCATAATTTCTGTTCCAATACCACTTACCGTATTCTCTACATCCATTAAGTTTCCACTTGCATCTTGTAATTCAATCACAATATCATTCACATAAGAACCTACGTAAATGGTTACCCCTTCAGAATTTGCAGTAAAGGTGTACCATTTATCTTCACCTGTGATGCAACTTGAGAGCGCATAGGTTGAAGCAGCAGCACCGTCTAAACTTCCATAGAAGTTGGCACAGTATGAATAGTAGTATGCGGGTTGATACAAGGCGTTGTATGGCTCTTCACCGGCAACGGTTGACGGACAACCTTCATCTACGTTGCCATCACAGTTGTCATCAATAGCATTGCATGTTTCTACTGCGGTAGGATTTGCCGTGGCTACTGCATCATTACAGTCACCTGATACAGCAGCATAGCCAATTGGAGCTACACAAGCCAGAACATATGTTGTAGATATACCATAACCATCTGCGTCGCTATCTAAATAATAGGTTGAAAGTACACCTTCATCAATAGATCCATTACAGTTATTATCTAATCCATCGCAAACTTCTGTTGCACCCAAATTAGCTGAGGCATGTGCATCATCGCAATCGTCTAGCCCATGTGTCAATGAATAAGTTACACCCGGACTTAAACATCCTACCTGTGTATTACCATAGTAGCCATCACCATCGGCATCTTCGTACCAAACGGTAGTTGGGTTTAAGGTCGCATTAGCATCGTCGCAATCGCCATTACTTGAACTATAGCCCACTGGTACAGAACATGCGGTTACAAAACTGCTTGGATCTCCATAACCATCAGCATCGGTATCGGCATAATACGTTTGCAACAATCCTTCATCGATAGCACTATCGCAGTTATCATCGATGCCATTGCATGTTTCAGTTGCACCCGGATAAGCACCTGAATTGGTATCATCACAATCGTAATTGTTTAAACTATAAGAAGCACCAGGATCGATACAAAATGATTGTGCACTTCCAGCTCCATAACTATCGAAATCTAAGTCAGAATAGTACGTAGTGAACGTGATACCGTCATCGATTAACGAATTACAGTTGTCATCAAGATCATTACAAACTTCCGTGTTGTTAGGATAAATAGCCGCATTGCTATCGTCACAATCGGTGTTATTCAAAGTATAACCGGCACCAGGATCCTCACAGAATGAACCTGCTGAGGTAGTTCCATAGGTATCGCCGTCTGCATCCACATAATAGGTTGTAAATGATAATCCATCGTCAGCTACACCGTCACAATCTTGGTCAATACCATCGCAAATCTCAATCTCGTTTGGATTGATATTCGGATCGGCATCATCACAATCTCCGCCAACAGCTGTATAGAACTGTGGCGCTGTACAGCCCGTGGTTGTCGTGCTGTTTGTTCCAAAACCATCTGAGTCATCATCGAGATAAAAAGTTACCAAGCTAATAACGGTAATGGTTTGTGAATTCGATGTCGCTGTGTTGGCCGTTTGACAAGGGTTGTTTGCAGTCAAAACGCAAGTCACCACATCACCATCAACCAATGTAGTTGAGGTATAGGTATCTGAATCGGTTCCAACGTTTGAACCATTCAATTTCCATTGATAACTTGGTGCGCTGCCACCGTTAGTAGGAGTTGCAGTGAATGTTACACTGGTTCCTGCACAAATATTATTCGCAGTAGTTGTAATTGAAACTGAAGGAGTCACATTAGCTGTTACACTCATTGTGACAATGTTTGATGTGGCCGAACTGGTAGTTTGACAAACATTATCAGCAGTTAACACCACTTCCACCTGATCTCCATTGGCCAATGCACTATTTACATAACTAGTACTATTGGTACCAACAGTGCTACCGTTCAAATACCATTGGTAGCTAGGAGATGAACCTCCGTTAACTGGATTCGCGGTAAACGTAACGCTTGTTCCAGCACAAATAGATGTTGCACTAGAAATCATACTAATACTTGGAGTAACATTCGCTGTTACGCTCATGGTAATGGCATTCGAAGTAGCAGTGCTAGCGGATTGACAAGTATTGTTAGCCGTCACTACACAAGTAATCACGTCATTATTAGCTAAACCACTGGTGGTATAGGTGGTACTATTAGTACCTACGTTACTACCGTTTCTTTTCCATTGGTATGATGGCGATGGTCCTCCGTTGGTAGGGGTAGCCGTAAAAGTTACACTGGTACCTGCACAAATGCTAGTGGCTGAAGAACCAATTGCAACGCTTGGAGTAAGAACAGGATTTACGGTCATCGTTACGCTGTTAGACGTCGCAGTGCTCGTTGTCTGACAGGTATTGTTCGCTGTAATTACACAAGTAATAACATCGTTGTTGGCCAATAAAGAAGTCACGTAGGTTGAACTGTTAGTTCCTACGTTGCTGCCGTTCTTCTTCCATTGGTAAGTAGGCGAAGAACCACCGTCTGTCACCGTAGCTGTGAAGGTTACGCTAACGCCTGCACAAATAGTGGTAGCGGAAGCTGAAACACTGACAGAAGGAGTTACATTAGGTGTAACGGTTAATGTAATACTGGATGAAGTTATGGTTACACTTGAACCACAGGTGTTCGTACCTGTCACATCGCAGGTAACAATGTCGCCATTGGCAAAAGAGGTGCTGCTGAAGGTAGAAGAGTTGGTTCCTACGTTACTGCCGTTTACTTTCCATTGATAGCTGAGAGTACCCGTTAAGTTGGTAGTTCCAGAAACGGACATCGTCTCGTTTGAACCAGCACAAAATGTGGTATTCGAAGCTGAAATGGTAGCAGAAGGGGTAAGTCCGGTTAGTACAGTAGCTACAACCGGAAAACGAGAAGTGGTAATATTAAAATTATAGAAATAATCAAGTCGACCTGTATTGGTTACACCACTAGTAATGTCCATTACTCCGGGCTTAGATATAGGAAATGTGGTATTGGTTCGGGCAAAATTTCTACCGTTTGCATTGGTAACCAAAATCATTTGGTACGAGCCCGCGGGAAGGACAAAATTCACTGTTTCGGTATTAGCACCCGTTGCTACTGCGGTAGTAACATCAGCTACACCAGCCACAGCCGCACCAGCAGCGTCACGTATTCCTATTGTGATATTATTCGAAGTAACACCAGTGGTGGTCATGTACATATCCACGGTGTTGATAGTCATTGGCAAAAAGGTGGTAAAAGCAATACCACGTGAGGTCGTTGCACTGCTATTTCCTGTTCCCAATGGGCTGTATCCGCAATTTAATGTCTTACTTGCGTAGTAGGTTGTCGTTGATGAAATAGATGGGGTTGTGTAGCTTGTACCTGTCGCCAATGAACTTCCGCCTGTACTTGCCGCATACCAATTAATGGTCTCTCCACTTACGGTACAATTAGAAACCACAGATAAATCAACAGTACCTGGTCCACATCGAGACCCGTCAACAGCGGTCAAATCAGAAACCGAAGTTACAATTTGCACAGAATTAGAGTTCACCGAAGTACAAGTACCACGTGTAACTGCCGCTCTGAAATAAGCGGAAGATGTTGTAGGTGCAGTATACGTTAATAAAGTTTCACCGGTTATGTTTGAGAATGTAACGTTGTCTGAAGAACTTTGCCACTGAATATTTCCACCTGCACTGGAAAGGGTTAACACCTCACCTGTAGTATTGGCACAAACACTAGCACCCCCTGTAACCGTTCCCACAGTTGAAGTAGTATAACCTGTTAAGACCACATTGTCAATGGTCCATCGCTCATTACCTCCACAAATAGCAACAATGCGAATTCGCATAGTGGTTGAACTTGGCAAATCTGTAACTTCAACTTGAGATATTCCGGCTGCATTTGATGCAGGAGTAAAGGTAATTCCCGTATTTGCGCCTGTATATCCCGCAGATGCCGTATTTCCGGCATTGTATAACCACCAATTGTTAGAGTTACCGGTAACTGTAAGGCAGGTATAATAATTCGTTCCACCATCAGGACTAATATCTACACGAACATAATCGGTAGCATCAACCCCATTGGTTGTAGAACCAATAGACCAGGCTGCTAAATCAAAAGTTAACGTAGAAGAGCAATAACTTGATGTATTGATATTACTACCCTGCATGGTCGTCGTACCACCAGTAATCCCTCTGGAAGCTGAGCCTTCAGATCTGAATGAGGTTGATTGCGCACGATCCCCCGTACCCGAATTCCCCGTGTAATACGCACCACCGGTGAATGTGAACATGGTAGAGGAACTGTTTAAGCCGTCTGATGCGATAGTAGTCTGAGCACGTAATGGACTGCTGAGACTAAAAAAGGCAAGCAACAAAAACAAAGCTTGAACCCATACTTTTCGAGCTGTGGCAAGCAATCGAATGGATAAGTCATTCTTTTTCATGGGGAGAGATATTTTAGTAAAGTGACCTTCGTCACCCTTTATATACGCTATAAGAGATTTCAAAGTTTCAAAATCACACAAAATTAATCCTAACTTGTTCATTTTCACTTTATATATAGATGGTTATTAAAATATGAGTGTGCAAAAGTAAACACAATTTTTCTTGGTATTTTCAATTTGGACAAAAAAAAAGGGGGCAAAGCCCCCTTCTTTCCAATAATTAATCAATTATTTTTCAATTACATAACGTGTACTTCGATGGAAGTCTGTTCCGTCAACTCGAACCACATAGACACCACCTGCTAAATCTGACGGTAATGCCATAACGCTCTGATTGCCATAAGCAACAAAGCAAGTGGTGTGGAACACCAGTTTACCCATTGCATCGAAACAACGCACCATTACACGCTCGTCATTCAAGCCTGAAAGGTAAAGATTGGTTTCCCCATCTTGCGTTGGATTCGGATATACGGAAAGACTTGATTCGTTGGCAATCAATGATTTAGGCGCTTCCTCATCTGCTATTTGTCCGTCTGAATCGATAACCATACCGGCTGATCCAATAATGCAGAGGTAAGTCACTGGTCCCCAATTGTAATTGGTTGAGGTGTAACTCAATACAGGTGCTGTTTGTACCGCATAGGTTTTACCGTATTGCAATTGAGACACTGTTCCCAAATTCAAGAAGTTAGAAGCTGCGCCTCGGTTCAATTCAATTGGGATACCCACTGTTACGTAAGTAATTGGATGCACCTCGGTGAATCTCCAACGCCAATTGGTCACACCGCAAACCCATGGTAGACTTGCTACAATTGAACCCCTAAATCGTGGTCCGTTCTGACATTGGTCTGTTGTACGTAACCCGGTTGCCGGATCAGCTGAAACAGTAAATGAACATGGCGATGTTGCATTTACTTCGATTACCTCATTGTTTCCTGCCCCATCGGCAATGGTGAAGATATTCGTAACCAATACGCTATAGCTGCATCCATCGGGCACGGATGGGGTTAAATTGGTCAGCACCAAGTAGTCACTATTTTGAGTGCGTGTATATACGTTACCAGTGGCAACACCACTGGTACCTGTGAAGGTATAGCGGTATTGAACGCCTGCACTAGCTCCTGCATAGGTAGCTTTGAATAATCCGCAACGATTGGCAGAATTTGGCCATTGAACACCCGCACCGCTATCACAGTTTCCGCGTTTGAAGTAGCGGATACAAGCACTGAAGGCAGCTCCTGGGTATAGTCCGCTATTAAAATTACGAACTCCTACTTTGTACGTGGAACCCGATGTTAATCCCGCAATGTTCAAGATCTCAGTCCCTATTCCTGAAACCGCGTTCTCGACGCTAATTAAATTACCATTAGCGTCCTGTAATTCAATGAGAATGTCATTCATTGATGAGCCAATAAAAATGGTAGCAGCTGATGACAAAGCAGTGAAACTATACCAAACATCCTCACCGGTTAAGCAATAGCTCTGAGCATAAACTGAAGGAATAGCTCCTGCTAATGTGCCGTAGAAATTCATACATGTTGGGAAGTAGGTGCCAATCGCAGAGAGCGCGTTGCTTGGCTCTTCACCTGGAATTGTTGTGTTGCATCCTTCGTCAATCGTTCCATTACAATTATCATCGATGAAGTTGCAAATTTCAGTAACTGCTGGATTAACTAAGGCGTTTGAATCATTGCAATCTGTGCTATTCGAAACATATCCTGCTGGTTGACTGCACGCCACCACAGTAGATGATGCATTTCCATAACCGTCATTGTCTGCATCAGCGTAGTAGGAGTTGCCGACGTTATCATCAATAAGTCCGTCGCAATCATCATCGACTCCATTGCATACCTCAATAGTTGCAGGAGAAATGGAAGCGTTGGCATCGTTACAATCGAATCCCGCTGAAGCTAGCGTATATCCGGCACCTAGCGAAGTACAAGATGTGATGGTACTGCCGTAATACAAATCGCCATCGGCATCGTAATACCAAATGGTGTTCGGATTTAAAGATGCGATTGCATCATTACAATCTAGGCTATTCGAAACGTAGCCACTCGGAGCTGTACAAGCCATAGTTGTAGTAGCCAAATCGCCAAATCCATCGGCATCTAGGTCAATATAGAAGGTGCTTTGAACCCCTTCGTCGATTTGTCCATTACAGTTATCATCGATTCCGTTACACACCTCTGTAACGCTTGGATTAACAAATGCGTTTCCATCATCACAATCAGTATTGTCTAAGGAATACGATAAACCAGGATTAGTACAGAAGGACACAGCTGCGCCAGCTCCGAAACCATCACCGTCTTGGTCTAAATAATAGTCGGTATAGGTAATTCCATCGTCAGTTAATCCGTTACAGTCGTCATCTATACTATTACAAACCTCTGGTGCACCCGGATAAACAGCAGAGGCTGCATCGTCGCAATCAGTATTATTTAAAGCGTATCCGGCACCTGGATTTTGACAAAACGATGCACTAACGGTGCTACCAAATCCGTCGCCATCAGCATCGACATAGTAGGTTGTGAATGTTAATCCATCATCAATAGATGAGTTACAGTTATCATCAATGTCGTTACAAACTTCCGAGGCGGCAGGATTTACGCTTGAATCGGTATCGTCGCAATCGGTGTTGTTCGATACATAGCCGAGTGGTGCAGAACAAGCTGTTGTGCTTGTTGTTGCATCCCCATACCCGTCCTGATCAGAATCGGCGTAATAGGTGTTCAACGGTGTAACGGTCATGGTAATGCTTGATGAAGTGGCTGTCGCAGAAGTTTGACAGGTGTTATTTGCTGTCATAACCACATACACCACGTCGCCGTCAACCAATGAGGCATTGGTATAGGTAGTAGAACCAGTTCCTACAGGATTTCCATTTAGATACCATTGATAGCTTGGTGAAGAACCTCCGTCAGTTGGAGTAGCAGTGAATGTTACAGAGGTACCCGTACAAATTGTAGTTGCGTCGGCCGCAATAGAAACACTTGGAGTATAGGTTGGATTAACCGTAAGTACGCCATTCACGTAGTTTGTGCCGTCCCAGAATCCACCTCCCGAAACGGAATAACCTCCGTATTGGTAATCGCATCCGTTTAACGAATAGCGGAAAGTGTAGTAATAGGTTCCTGGCGCTAGAGATGCTCCGAAGTCTAGCATGTATTCGTCGTTGTTTGCTCCACCGCCGAAAGCGTTGAAGTTGGAATTGGTCCAAGCTTCAGCGGCCCAGGTATTTGGATTGGTATTGGTTGAACTAATACCCAATTGTGCGGTAATACCTGCTCCTTGTGAACCAGCGCCTGGAGTAACACCCGGCTCATAGACTTGTCCGTATGCCGTAACATTGTTGCCTTGACAAATATTGGTTGAATTTGGTGACTGTAAATTGGCCCAATCAAGACATCCGTTAACAGTATAGCCATAATTACTACCGTTGTTGTTATTCAAATTAATGGTATACAAATCAGCATTAGAGCCATTGGAAGAGACATTAGCTGAACCAGAAGTAAAGACATAATATGAAACAGAAGTGTTTTGAATATTGTTAGGTATTAAACCTGAAAAAGTGGAGCCGCTTCCGGTCATTGCAATTACCGTTGAAGTTGTCCATGAATTTGTTGTATATCTCAGATAGACTCCCTGACCTGTATTTAAATTACCACTCAAAGTTGCAGTGACTTGAACGTTTTGTAATGGAAAGACACTGTTAGCAGCAGGTGACTGACTGACGCTGCTCACACTTTGCACCGCACCTTGCACTTCGAAGAATACCACTTGTCCGGTTGGAGCACTTCCTGCATTCAATGTTTTGAAAACATAGTTGTACGATGTGCTTGGAACATTGTAATACAATGAGCCTGCTGTGGTACACGAGGTGTTCAAATTGTAGGTTACGTTTGGAGCCACCAATACGTCGGTTCCCGATGTAATGGTTAAGTGGGCTGTGGTTCCACCCCAATCAACTCCGTAGCGCCAGTACTGGTTACCACTGCCATTAGCCGTGGTTGTCAGGATGTACGAGGTACCCGCACTTGCTGAAAAATAATTGAAGTTTCCGTTGCCCGTTGGACAACCACCTCCGCCCCAGCCCGACGAAAAGCCCGATCCTACTACCGCATTTTGTGCGAACGTAGAGATTCCTAACAAAACGAATAAAGCTGATAAGACAAAGGTTCTAGCGTTACGTGACAAGAACGCCACACCGCTTTCGCAATTCACATTTCGACTCATAAAACACCGTTGGTTAAGTACAGTTTAAGGTAAGGTTCAAATTGAACCGACTACTAAAGTAAGTACACACCTTTGAACTAACAAGGAATCTTGAAGAGAAATGATTGAATTTAAGTTTTCTTAAAGTTTACTAAATAAAAAGGGGAAAGGCTGCGCCTTCCCCCTCACAAGAAATATGCGTTCACTTAGTTTTTAATTGCCGCAATCCCCGGTAAGGTAATTCCTTCCAACGATTCCAACATAGCGCCACCGCCTGTGCTTACGTAGCTCACCTTTTCAGCCATTCCAAATTGGTTAATGGCAGCCACAGAATCGCCGCCGCCTACGAGGGTAAACGTACCGTTTTCTGTAGCTCTGGCAAGGCTTTCCGCTACGGCAATGGTGCCGGCAGCAAAAGGTTCCATTTCAAACACACCCATGGGGCCGTTCCATAAAACCACCTTCGAGGCTTCAATAATTTCAGAAAATTGCTTGCGCGAATGCTCCGCAACATCCAATCCCATCCATCCCTCCGGAATCTCGTTAATAGCACAGATCTTCACATTTGCTGTTGCAGCAAATGCGTCGGCCACCACGGCATCGGTTGGTAAATGAAACTGAACATGATTGGCTTTCGCCTTCTCTAACAGGCTTAGCGCCAAGGCTAATTTATCGTCTTCCACCAACGAATTTCCAACTTGTCCGCCTTGCGCCTTCACAAACGTAAAAGCCATTCCACCACCAATGATGATGTGGTCAACGCGACTCAAGAGATTTTCAAGGATGGCAATTTTGCTACTGACTTTACTTCCGCCAATGATAGCTGTAACGGGCTTTTCAGACGAGTGAAGCACTTTTTCAATGCTGCGCACTTCGTCTTCCATTAAGTATCCGAATTGTTTATCGGTTGGAAAGAACTTAGCAATGACTGCTGTAGAAGCATGGGCACGGTGTGCTGTTCCGAACGCATCGTTTACATAACAGTCGCCTAGTTCGGCAAGCTGTCCTGCAAAAAATTCGTCGCCTCCTTCTTCTTCCTTATAGAAACGCAAGTTTTCTAAAAGAAGAATATCGCCTTCGTTCATGGCGTCAACGGCCTGTTTGGCTTCATCGCCAACGCAATTGTTTGCGAAAGCAACAGGTTTACCCAATACCTTGCTCACTTCGGCTAAGATGTGGCGCAGAGAGTACTTGTCTTCCGGACCGCCTTTCGGGCGACCCAAGTGCGACATAAGAATAACCTTTCCACCATCGGCAGCAATTTTCTGGATGGTGCGGGCCGCCATGCGAATACGGGTATTGTCGGTGACTTCAAATTGCTCATTAAGAGGAACGTTGAAATCTACGCGAACCAACACGCGTTTTCCAGCGAAGGAGCGTGCGTCTAAAGCGTACATAGCTTATTTTTTAATACGATCGTGGTAGTGTCCGGTAGCGGTGTCGATACGAATACGATCACCCACTTCAATAAACAACGGCACGCGCACTTCTACTGCTACATCAATGGTAGCAGGCTTCATAGCGTTGGTAGCAGTGTCTCCACGAAGTCCAGGCTCGGTGTAAGTCACTTCATATTCTACTAATGCTGGAAGGTCGCACGACATGGGTTGATCGTCTTCGGTATTGAAAAGCACAATGCACTTCATTCCCTCTTTCAAGAATTTAGGTGCGTTAATCATTACTTCAGGAATTCCAATCTGTTCGAAGTCTTCCAAGTTCATGAAATTGTACTGATCGTCTTTGAATAAGAATTGGTATTCGCGGGTTTCAATACGAACCACATCAATCTTCACCCCTGAGTTAAAGGTGTGATCTACGATTTTACCGTTGTTCAAATTTTTCAATTTGGTACGAACGAAAGCAGGGCCTTTTCCAGGTTTAACGTGAAGGAATTCAATCACTTTCCAAATGTGTGTATCCATGCGGAAACACAATCCATTTTGAATGTCGGCGGTAGTTGTTGCCATAAGAGTTTAAAATTTTGCGTTGCGAAAATACGATAAAGAAAATGAACCAAGTGATGTGAATATTTAAAAATTGTGTATATTTGCCGTCCATTTCGAAAAACAATGAAGCGCGACGACCGATTTCTAGTTCCCTTTGCTGGGTGGAAAAACGGAGAGCACGAACTGAGTTTCGAGCTGGACCAAACGTTCTTTGAATCTTTTCCTTCCAGTGAAATTGGGCCTTCTGAGTTCAACGTTACCGGGAAATTAGTGAAGTCGGAAACCATGTTAATACTCGATATTAGCTTGGCGGGCGAAGCAAAATTTCCGTGCGACCGTTGTGGCGAAGAGTGTACGGTTCACATGGAAAGTGTAGATCATTGGGTAGTAAAGTACGGACCAGAATCTAACTTCGACAACGAAGATATTTGGGTGCTTGGCCCGGCAGAATACCGCCTTGATTTACGCGAACGATTGTTTGAATTGGCCCACCTGGCCTTGCCTGCAAGACGCATTCACAGCAGTGAAAGCGAATGTAGCGAAGAGGTAATAGGTACTCTGGATAAATACAGAGTTGAGGAAAATTCAGATAGCCGCTGGATAGATTTGAAGAACTTACAATTAGATGAAAATGATCCTTCCGATGAGGAAGAATAATTAAATTAGAAACCATGGCACATCCCAAACACAGGATTTCGCAAACGCGTCAAGCGAAACGCAGAACACACTACAAGTTAGAAACGGCTCACGTAGCTACTTGTCCTACTACTGGACAGCCTCATTTATTCCACCACGCGCATTGGTACGAAGGAAAATTGTACTACAAAGGCAAAGTGGTAATGGAAAAAGAGTCTGCTGAATAAGACATCCTTTACTGAAAATATGAAGGCCCTACCTGTTAGGGCTTTCTTTGTTTCCATACACTAAAAGATTTCTGTATTATCTTCGCCCCCTGTTAACGAGTGAAAAAACAAATGAGAGCTGCCATTACCGCCGTAGGTTCTTACCTACCTCCCGACCTTCTTACGAATGCCGATCTAGAAAAAATTGTTGATACCACCGATGAATGGATTCGCACCAGAACGGGCATTAGCGAACGTCACATCTTAAAAGGAGAAGGAAAAGGTACCAGCGACATGGGTGCTGAAGCCGTGAAAAATCTGTGCGCAAAGCGCGGTATTTCACCAGAAGAAATTGACTTAATCATTTGTGCTACCGTAACTGCCGACCATATGTTCCCGGCTACGGCAAACATTATCTCTGATAAAATAGGCGCGAAAAACGCATGGAGCTTCGATATTAATGCAGCTTGTTCTGGATTTTTATTCTCATTAGCTACTGCCAGCCAATTTATTGAAACCGGTAAGTATAAAAAAGTAGTGGTAGTGGGTGCCGATAAAATGTCGAGCATTGTTGACTATACCGACCGCACCACCTGTGTGTTGTTCGGTGATGCTGCCGCTGCCGTATTGTTAGAACCTACTGAAGGAGAAGAAGGAATTCGCGATAGCATATTAAAATCTGACGGAAACGGAAGACATTACTTGTATCAGAAAGCCGGTGGTTCAGTTTGGCCAGCATCTGAAAAGACAGTTGCCAACCGCGAACACTTCATTTATCAAGACGGACAGCCAGTATTTAAGGCTGCTGTTATGGGAATGGCCGATGTGTCTGCCGAAATCATGGAGAAAAATAACCTTACAGCCGACGATGTGGCTTACTTGGTTCCTCACCAAGCCAATTTGCGCATCATCGATGCTACCGCCCGCCGCATGGGGGTTGGTAACGACAAGGTTATGATTAACATTCAGAAATACGGAAATACTACCGCTGCAACTATTCCATTGTGCTTAGCAGACTGGGAAAGCAAGTTGAAAAAAGGCGACAACCTTATTTTAGCTGCCTTCGGTGGTGGATTTACCTGGGGCGCTATCTACGTTAAGTGGGCCTACGACGGTAAATAAATTCCAAGATTGAATACATTTAGGGAAAGGCTGTTCGAGAGAACGGCCTTTTTCAATAGTGCGTCATTTTTTGTCATTATTTCGTTAATTTTTTTGCATTTGAGGGTATATTTGTCGCCTTAACCTCGAAAAATCGTTAAAAAAATGAATGTTACTCAGATTCAGGATTTGATCAAATTCGTTGCAAAAAGCGGCGTAAGTGAAGTTGAAATCGAACAAAAGGATTTCAAGATTACTATTAAAACCGCTAAAGCGAAACAAGAATTCATTCAAGTACAAGCTGCGCCTGCAATGGCTGCTGCACCTGTAGCCGCTGCACCTGCACCTGTTGCCGCTGCTGCACCTGCTGCAGCGCCTGCCGCACCTGCTGCTCCTGCAGCGGAAGCTCTTGGAGCGAACGTAGTAGAGATTAAATCACCTATGATTGGTACCTTCTACCGTTCTTCTTCACCAGACAAACCTGCGTTTGTTGAAGTGGGTACTGTGATTAAACCTGGCGACAAAGTATGTATCGTTGAAGCCATGAAGTTGTTCAATGAAATCGAATCTGAAGTTGCTGGTAAGATTGTAAAAATCTTAGTGAACGACAGTTCTCCGATTGAATTCGACCAACCACTTTTATTAGTAGAGCTAGCCTAACTGACTAATCTGCCCTTCTATGTTTAAAAAAATATTAATTGCCAATCGCGGCGAAATTGCCTTGCGTGTCATTCGTACATGTAAGGAAATGGGAATTAAAACCGTTGCCGTGTACTCTACTGCCGACCGCGACAGCTTGCATGTTCGCTTCGCAGATGAGGCTGTGTGTATTGGTCCGCCAGCAAGTAAAGATTCTTACTTAAAGATTCCAAACATCATTGCTGCTGCAGAAATTACCAATGCCGACGCTATTCACCCTGGATACGGTTTCCTTTCTGAGAATGCTAAATTCTCGAAAGTATGTAAGGAAAACGGAATCAAATTCATTGGTGCTTCACCTGAAATGATTGATGCCATGGGCGACAAAGCGCGCGCAAAGCAAACCATGAAAGACGCAGGAGTTCCTACCATTCCGGGTAGCGACGGTCTTTTAGAGAGCTATGAGCACGCTGTGAAAACGGCCAAAGAAATTGTTTATCCGGTTATTCTGAAAGCTACTGCCGGCGGTGGTGGTAAAGGAATGCGTGTGGTTAACAGCGAAGACGAATTAGAATCTGCATGGGAAATGGTGCGTCGCGAAGCAGGAGCTGCTTTCGGTAACGACGGTATTTACATGGAGAAATTCGTTGTAGAGCCTCGCCACATTGAAATTCAGATTGCGGGCGACCAATACGGCAAAGCGTGTCACCTTTCTGAGCGCGACTGTTCTATTCAACGTCGTCACCAGAAATTGGTGGAAGAAACGCCTTCGCCATACATGACCCCAGAATTGCGCGAGCGCATGGGTGAAGCTGCTATCAAAGCCGCTATGGCCGTGAGTTACGAAGGTGTTGGAACCGTAGAATTCTTGGTTGACAAAGACCGCAATTTCTACTTCATGGAAATGAATACCCGTATTCAAGTAGAGCACACCATTACCGAAGAAGTAATAGATTACGATTTGGTGAAAGAGCAAATTAAACTTGCTGCTGGCGAGCCTATCTCGGGTAAGAACTACTACCCAACCATGCATGCTATTCAGTGTCGTATTAACGCAGAAGATCCGTATAAAAACTTCATTCCTTCACCAGGAAGAATTACGGCTTACCACAGTCCGGGCGGACACGGGGTGCGTTTAGATGCCCATGCCTATGCTGGATATGTGATTCCTCCGTACTACGATAGTATGATTTCTAAACTTATCACTGTGGCACAAACCCGTGAAGAAGCGATTGAAAAAATGCAACGTGCATTGGATGAGTACATCATTGAAGGAGTGAAAACGACCATTCCATTCCACCAAAAATTAATGAAAGACGAACAGTTCCGTTCAGGTAATTTCACTACGAAATTCCTTGAAAGCTGGAGCATGAATGATTAATTCATTCGACAGGAAATAAAAAAGCCCTCTTCACAGAGGGCTTTTTCGTTAACTGTATTTTTTACGAATTCAGTTTCAAAACGGCTAAGAAGGCTTCCTGTGGAACTTCCACACTACCTACTTGACGCATACGTTTCTTACCCTCTTTCTGTTTTTCTAACAGTTTGCGCTTACGGCTGATATCACCACCGTAACATTTAGCGGTTACGTCTTTTCGCAAAGCGTTAATGGTTTCACGCGCAATAATCTTCGCGCCTACTGCGGCTTGTAAGGCAATTAAGAACTGTTGTCGCGGAATTAGCTCGCGCAGTTTCAAACAGATTTTCTTACCTAAATCAAACGCGTGGTCTTTGTGAATCAATGCGCTTAGTGCATCTACTTGGTCGCCGTTCAATAGAATATCTAATTTCACCAATTCACTTTGGCGGTAGCCAATGCGGAAGTAATCGAACGAAGCATATCCCTTTGAAATGGTTTTCAAACGGTCGTAGAAATCGAATACAATCTCTGCCAGTGGCATTTCGAAAGTAAGTTCAATGCGGTCTGTGGTTAAATACAATTGGTTGGTAAGCATACCTCGTTTTTCAATACACAAGGTCATGATGGCACCAATGAATTCGGTCTTCGTAATGATTTGCGCCTTGATGTAAGGCTCTTCTACGTAGTCGATGTAATTCTGTTCAGGTAACTCAGACGGATTGTTAATCTCTAGTTTTTCGCCCTTGGTGGTATAACAGAAATAACTAACGTTTGGAACGGTAGTAATAACAGTCATGTTGAACTCGCGTTCCAAGCGTTCTTGAATGATTTCCATATGCAGCATTCCTAAGAATCCGCAACGGAATCCGAATCCCAATGCTGCCGAGCTTTCTGGTTCGAACACCAACGACGCATCGTTGAGTTGCAATTTTTCCATGCTGGCGCGAAGCTCTTCGTACTCGTCGGTATCGACCGGATAAATCCCGGCGAATACCATGGGCTTTACATCTTCGAATCCTTGTAAAGCCTCCGTACAGGCGTTTGCTACGGTGGTAATGGTGTCACCCACTTTTACTTCGGTAGCTGTTTTAATACCGGAAATGATATAACCTACGTCACCGGCCGCAACAAAATCGCGCGGTTTTAAATCCATTCCCAACACCCCTACTTCATCGGCAAAATATTCTTTGCCTGTGCTCATGAACTTCACCTTATCTCCTTTGCGGATGGTTCCGTTGATGATGCGGTAGTATGCGATAATTCCGCGGAAGGAATTGAACACAGAGTCGAACACCATCGCTTGTAACGGGGCGTTCACGTCACCTATCGGAGCGGGTACACGGTCGCAAATAGCGTCTAGGATAGCGGGCACACCTTCACCGGTTTTCCCGCTAGCGGCAAGAATCTCATCGCGTTCGCAACCAATGAGGTCAACGATTTGATCTTTCACCACTTCTGGGTCGGCGTTAGGCAGGTCAATTTTATTTAAAATAGGAATGATGGTTAAGTCATTCTCTAAGGCTAGGTATAAGTTTGAAATCGTTTGCGCTTGAATACCTTGGGTAGCATCAACAATGAGGATGGCTCCTTCGCAAGAGGCGATAGAACGCGAAACTTCGTAGGAAAAATCGACGTGACCGGGAGTGTCGATGAGGTTTAAAACGAATTGTTCGTTGTTGTATTTGTGCAACATCTGAATGGCGTGTGCCTTGATGGTGATTCCCTTTTCACGCTCTAGATCCATGTCGTCTAGGGCCTGAGCAACCATTTTGCGGTCTTCAATGGTTTTGGTAATCTGCAACATTCTATCGGCCAGGGTAGATTTACCGTGGTCGATGTGAGCAATGATACAGAAATTGCGGATATTCTTCATAGTCTTTTGGAAGATGCAAAAATACGTTGAACCCGAGGTACAACCAACGAAAAGATTTTAAGATAAAAATAAAGTTGATTAACGCAGGTATCCCTTATTTTTGGATACCATGAAATTTTTGAAGCCTTTGTTGGTTGCGGTACTTGGAATTGCTGCAACTGTAGTTAATGCGCAAGATAATTACTTGCATTGTGGCGAGCGAGAGAATCGCGTTCGCATGTTCGGACAATTCCCAAACGCCCAGCATGAAGCCCAACTTGCCAACGACGCTTTGGAAGAATTGACCCGTCAATTTTCTGAAGATGATCGTGGTGGTGGACAAACGATATACACTATTCCCGTAGTCTTTCACGTCATTCACAACAACGGAAATGAAAACATTAGCGATGAGCAAATCTTAAATGGATTAGCGATTCTGAATCGCGATTTCAGAAAGATGAACAGCGACACCAGCTTGGTGGTGAATCCGTTTAAATCATTGGTAGCCGATATAGGTGTTGAGTTTGCATTAGCTACCAAGGACCCCAACGGAAACTGCACACGAGGAATTAATCGCATTGAATCTCCACTGACTACAGCAGGGGATCAGTCGATGAAAGATTTAATCATTTGGCCTCGCAACAAATACATGAATGTCTGGATTTGTGCCGATGCGGCCGGCGCTGCGGGATATACTAACTTACCTGGCGACGTAGCCGGCCAGTGGGGTGTTTTCACAGACGGCATCGTAATGCGCGCCGATTATGTAGGTTCTATTGGAACCAGCTCGCCTTCTCACAGCAGAACCCTAACTCACGAAGTTGGACACTGGTTAAACCTTTATCACACGTGGGGTGCAGGCAATACACCGGCAGATCCGGCAAACTGCGGACAAGATGATATGGTGGATGATACGCCGAATACCGAAGGATGGACTTCATGCAATTTATTAGGTTCAACATGCGGTAACGTCATTGACAACGTGCAGAACTACATGGAATATTCGTATTGCTCGCGTATGTTCACCGAAGGACAGCGCATTCGTATGCGCGCCGCATTAATCAGCAGCACCGCTAGCCGTAACAACTTATGGACTACCACCAATCTCATAGCCACAGGGGTCGTTAACCCTTCATTGTGCGTGGCTGATTTCAGTTACGACGAAAGCGTTATTTGCATGGGTGATAGCATTCATTTCACCGATTTGTCTTACCACGCCATTACCTCATGGACATGGAATTTCGGTGATGGCAACACCCTTTCAGGAAACGTTCCTGCTGTTCATCAAAACCCCTATCACACCTACACTGTTCCTGGCGATTATACCGTGACTCTTACAGTAAGCAATGGCACGAGCCAATTGAGCAAACAGTATGTTTCGGTTATTCACGTTTTAGGTAACGGCACCTTGGCTTCGCCGTTTTCTGAAGGATTCGAGAATGCATGGCCCAATTCAAACTGGTACTTGAAGAATCCAGATAGCGATGAAACATGGGAGCTTTCGAACGTGGCTTACACCGGAGTCAAAGGACTTCGCTTATTGAACTACGCCAGTGAAGTAACCCACACCGACGAGCTCATCTCGAACACCTTTGACATGAGTGCTATGGACACCATTTTTATTTCTTACAAATGGGCCTACGCCAATAAAACCAATACCACCGACGACCGTCTGCGCATTAGTGGCAGCGGTGATTGTGGCGATTCTTGGACGCTTTGTCGAATTAGAAAAGGAACAACCAACTTGCCTACTTCAACGGCAACCAACGCCAGTTTTGTGCCTACTTCTAGCAGTCAATGGAACAGTGAAACGCTTACCCTTACGGCAGCGAATTACATGACCAACCACTTCCAAACCAAATTTGAATTCATTTGCTACGGAGGAAATAACATTTACCTCGACGACATCAACATCACTGGTATTGACAGTCTCGGAAATTTTGTGGAAGTGCTAACAGCACCCGTAGATGTGAACCTCTTCCCTAATCCAACCGAAGACAACGCGACCTTGCAAGTTTCTACGGATGCCCACCGTAAAATAGAAATCAACCTGTTCAACAGCACCGGACAGTTGGTTAAAACCATTTATTCGGGTAACCTAACCATTGGCACACACAACTTCGAGTTAACGCACGAAACGAAGGGATTGTATGTGGTTCAAGTGAAAACGGGCAGTCAAGTGACCTACAAAAAAGTGGTGTTCAACTAGGCAATATTTGAACAAGAACGCGGTTGGGTTGTTTACCTTTGCATAGTATGGCTGAATACACCCCTGGACCCTTATTGGCGTTAGTTGACAATCCGATTGCCCTTCGCGAAAAAATTGCTGAAGAGCAGTTGCCTGTATTGTGCGACGAACTTAGACAATACATCGTAGATATTGTCTCTGAAAAAGGCGGCCACTTCGGTGCCAGCTTGGGCGTTGTTGAAATGACTGTTGCCTTGCATTACGTCTTCAACACCCCGGTAGATCAATTGGTTTGGGACGTAGGTCACCAGGCGTATGGTCACAAAATTTTAACTGGAAGAAGAGACCAGTTTCATACCAACAGAAAGTACAAAGGCATTTCGGGATTTCCGAAGCGCAGTGAAAGTGAATACGACACCTTTGGTGTTGGTCACAGTTCTACCTCTATTTCGGCAGCGGTAGGCATGGCGGTAGCCAGTCGCATTCAAGAAGAAAAAGACAAACAAGTTATTGCTGTGATTGGCGATGGCGCTATGACCGCCGGATTGGCCTTCGAAGGTTTGAATCACGGTTCTATGGCCGATTGCAACGTGTTGGTTGTTTTGAACGACAACTGCATGAGCATTGACCCCAACGTGGGTGCCTTGCGCGAATACTTGACTGACATTACCACTTCGCACACCTACAACAAGGTGAAAGATGAAGTGTGGAATTTGTTGGGAAAGATTTCGAAGTTTGGTCCGAATGCCCAAAACATAGCTCACAAAATTTCAGAAGCTTTAAAAGGAACGCTTATCAAAGAAAGCAATTACTTTGAATCGTTGAAGTGGCGTTACTTCGGTCCTATTGACGGACATGACGTGGAATATATGGTGAAGGTGATGCGCGATTTGAAAGACATTCCTGGTCCGAAAATTTTGCATTGCGTAACTAAAAAAGGAAAAGGGTATGAACCTGCTGAGAAAGGTTCACCTACGAAGTGGCATGCACCTGGGTTGTTCAACAAAGACACCGGAGAGATTGTGAAAATTGTTCCGAAGAGTCCGCAGCCCCCCTTGTACCAAGATGTTTTCGGACATACCATTATTGAATTAGCAGAAAAGAATAAGAAAATTGTAGGTGTTACTCCGGCCATGCCAACGGGCTGTTCGTTGAAGTTCATGATGGAAGCTATGCCCGACCGCGCATTTGACGTGGGTATTGCAGAGCAGCACGCTGTTACATTTTCTGCGGGAATGGCCACACAAGGCTTGGTTCCGTTTTGTAATATTTATTCGAGCTTTATGCAGCGTGCGTATGACCAAGTCATTCACGACGTTGCACTTCAAAATTTAAATGTGGTCTTTTGTTTAGATCGCGGTGGACTGGTGGGTGCCGATGGCGCTACGCACCACGGTGTTTACGATTTGGCTTATATGCGTTGTATTCCAAATATGATAGTGGCCTCTCCGATGAATGAAGCGGATATGCGCGACATGATGTACACCGCTCAGTTAGAGAATAAAGGTCCATTCAGCATACGCTACCCTCGTGGCAACGGAGTTATGGTAGATTGGAAAACTCCTATGAAAGAAATGCCTATTGGCAAAGGAAGAAAGATTAGAGGGGGAAGTGATATTGCCTTTCTAACCATTGGCCCTATAGGTAACGAAGCATTAAAAGCGTGTGACGCGTTGCAAGAGCAAGGTATTTCAGCGGCGTTGTATGATTTGCGATTTGTTAAACCATTGGATGAAGTATTGCTTCACGAAGTGTTCGGCAAATTCAAGCATGTGATAACGGTGGAAGACGGATGCGTGCAGGGCGGAATGGGCAGTGCAGTTATTGAATTCATGGCCGACAATGGCTACCAGTCGCAAGTGAAGCGTTTGGGAGTTCCTGATACCTATGTTGAACACGGTACACAGGATGAATTGTACGCCGAATGTGGCTTTGATGTGAAAGGTATGGTGGCAACCGCTATGGAATTGGTGGCCCATCGTACTGCACAAACAGCTTCTTAACTGAGATGGGCTGAACTAGCAGCCATTTCAATTAAATTTGAAGCATGTTTTTAGAGAACACCATTAACCGAGGAAGAAGTGTAGGCTGGATAGAAGTGGTTTGTGGTTCTATGTTCTCTGGAAAAACCGAAGAATTAATTCGTCGCCTTCGTCGTGCAGAATTCGCGAAGATGAAGGTTGAAATTTTCAAACCGAAATTAGACATTCGTTATAGCGAAGAAGAAGTGGTTAGTCACAACGAAACCACCATTCGCTCAACCCCTGTTGAACATTCCTCTCAAATATTACTATTGGCTTCAGATGCCGAAGTTATTGGTATTGATGAAGCGCAATTCTTCGATGATGGACTTCCTGAGGTATGCAACAAGTTGGCGAATATGGGAGTTCGTGTAATTGTAGCCGGATTGGATATGGATTATACCGGGAAACCGTTTGGACCTATGCCCAACTTGCTGGCCATTGCGGAATACGTGACAAAGGTGCACGCCATTTGTGTTGAGACCGGACAGCTGGCTCATTACTCTCACCGTTTTGTGGAAGGAGATAAACAAGTGCAGTTGGGTGAAAAAGAATCGTACGTCCCGCTTTCACGCGCGGCCTTCGTGAAAAAACAAGAGAAATAAAAAAAGGCCCCTAAGGGCCTTTGTTCTATCTAAAACTTTTATTGTCTTCTTCCTTTTGCCTTTGATTTCGTGAAGCAATACGCAGCACCAAATGTTGCAACGCGATTCTTGATGTAATAATCTGAATTAGCTACATTCGAAACGTCCATTAATCCAAGGCTATAACGCGCTTCCAAAAACAAGTTGGTGTACACTTCATAATTGAATCCAAGATTTACTCCGAAATCGAAGTTCTTCACCCACGTTCTGTCATGGCTCAG